>Ga0208449_1000001_pt1 | contig 346839 bp, 283 predicted proteins | sample MalvireepMed_s17_FD_184247 | JGI IMG/M metagenome (GOLD analysis project Ga0208449, IMG submission 184247) | Marine viral communities from the Global Malaspina Expedition - Malaspina viral metaG DeepMed_s17 (SPAdes) (version 2) | ecosystem: Environmental > Aquatic > Marine > Oceanic | place...
ATGTTTTATAACAGCCAAAGAATGCACTCATACCTGGATTACAAAAGTCCAAACCAATATGAAGCTGACATGGCTAACTTAGGAAAAGCTGCTTAACTGGGTTGTGTGAATTTGCTTGACCACGTCATACAATTTCTATACCGGTAGGGAGGCAAAAGTGATAGTCGTGCTTATAATTTCAATTTTTACGCTATTGATAGGGGTGTTTTTTCATCTTTTAAATATCACTTGGATTGCGGATAGAATTAAATCGCAAAGCGAAAACCTGTATATAAAAACGCCCGCTGTAGTGACCATTGCGATAGTCAGCCAAATTCTGATAGCAGGAATCTTCACTCTTTCCTATGTAATAGCAATGAAGCTAGGAGTAGGCGGTTTCGGGCAACCTGCTACCTTAACCGACATTTTTTATTTTTCTCTGACCACCATTACCACACTGGGGCTCGGAAGCGTTGAGCCTACCGGTGACTTGCGTATGTTGGCAGGCATTGAATCTGCCACTGGTTTTTTACTTATTAGCTGCTCAGCGCAAAAGGTATTTAGAACGATAAATGAGTAAAGGGAAGGAGCAGGGGAGTTCTGAGGTGTTTTTCTGCTTAGGGCCGGCGTTTCTAATGGCTAGTTTTATGCCTGTCTTGTTAAGGTCACAAAAAAACCGACTCAAGGTCGGTTTAGATATGGTACCAGAGGCCGGACTTGAACCGGCACGCTATTTCTAGCAACGGATTTTGAATCCGTCATGTCTACCAATTTCATCACTCTGGCATTGTGTATAGTTATCAACATAATGTTGATGCAAGGCATTATAGCGATGCGGCGCGCCTATACAACAATTTTTTAAGCTTTTTGTGATTAAGTGCCGAAAGATTGTTCAAAAGCATGTATGGCTTGAATTATTTCTGAAATATTCAACAAAGCACCCGTTTTCACCAACGTTGAAGTATCCAGTTAGCCGCTATTACCGCAATGATTGATGATGCAATCGGCATAATGTTTTTAGAGTAAGCTCTCAGGTTTCTGAGTAAAATGAGTAATGGGAGAAGCAGTGCCACTATAACAAGTTGCCCTAGCTCAACACCCACATTAAAGGCGAGTACGTTCATTAACAAGCCGCCAGATTGGGCGTTAAGATCACTAAACACACTCGCGAATCCCATTCCGTGAAGCAGACCGAAGCCAAAAGTGATGAACCCTAAACGCATAATGATTGGGAACATATTGTTCAGCGCAGTAATAGCCACTGAAATAGCAATGCCTAGTTCAACAATACGGCTTTCAAGCGGTATAAAGTCTAGTGCAGTAGCAGTCAATGTAATCGAGTGCACCAAGGTAAAGGTGCTTACTAAAATTACCGTACTTTTTATTATGTGCTTTTTGTTTTGCTCTTTTACCCAACGATTGTTTTTTCTATGTAAATTAACAGTTAGTAAAGTCGCTACTAAAAACAGGATGTGGTCTAATCCAATGAAGATATGCCAAATGCCCTGATAAACCATTTCATCAAATTGGGAAACCCAGCTGCTATTTTGAGGTAAAAAGGTAAAAGATGCGCGCTCACTATCTAGTACATACACGCTTGTTTGTTCATTAAGTGTGATGGAAGTAAGTAGCTTATGCGTAGGGAAGTCGTTCAACATACCTGTGTAATGTATCGACACTTCATTTAAAAAAGCGCAGTTTACCGACAGCGGATATACCAGCAATGACTCTGCAGATATGTCACGTATAGTGGGTAGAGCAACGCTCACCGTGCATCTTGTTTCACTACCACGAATTATCAGATGATTCTGAATGTAACTCTTCGCCAGGTTGTGGTTTCCATTAACTTCCCCCCACGTCAGATTGCCGTCACTATTAGTATCAAGCCCGGCAACTTTCCCAATGTCTTTTGGGGTCAATAAGAGTTCGCCTGAAAGTGTCTCGCTAGATTCATTTTTAAGCGTTAAATAACCGTTGCTTAGCTCGTGAGAAAGTATTGGAAAACTGAAAGTCGCTACTATAAAAAATGCAATAAATCTAATCATGGTTTGTTCACTGAGGTGGTTGCAAGCCTTAAGCATTGGTTGATACATTATTAGCTCGGCGGGCACGCTCCAAAAGGTTCTTGTCACTTAAAGCTTGGGCGTATTTCCAATTGAGTTCGGCAAATTTAAGTGCTATTCGATAATCAGGCTCTATGTCGAGAAAGTAGGTGGCAACTTGCGCGGCGTGCGAGCTGTCTTCTCGCCACACTCTAACCTCCATGTTTTTTGCTAGTTGAGACTGCACTATTGAGGTTTCAATGCCTTGTGCACGCTCGGCAATAGCCCATTTAAGCAGTAAGCCGTCATCCGCTTTCGTTATGTTCGGCATAACTTGGACAAGCTTGGTGGTAACAGCCTCATACTTTCCTAATTCAAAATTAGCGTCGGCCCATACTAATATTGCACTTATTGGAAGCTGTTCGAACTTAGTCTGTGATAGATATTGAAGTGCGGCTTTAGCGTTGCCAATCTGCAATGACATATCCGCAAGAACTTCGTAAAACCATTGGCGTTCACTGGGACGCGCGTTACTGATGAAAGCCTCAAAAGCTTCGAGTTTCTGTAGTATTTTGGCTTCTGCATTCTGAGAAAACTCGGCATTTACCATACAGGTGAACGCCATCAGAAAGCTCGTTTTCCCTACCAGTTTTTCGCATTTTTCTTTTGCTTTTTTAACATCACCTTGTTGAATGGCAATATCCGCCATAAGCAAGTAAGCCGCTGGGGAACGGAAGTGAGCAATTTGCTTTAGGTGTTGCTGAGCCTGTTCGAATTGATGAATGCCCTGTAGTAACCGAGCCTCTAATAATACCAAGCGTTCTCTTTGTCCGGCATTTAGTCGCTTAAAATTTTTTCGCGTAGAGTTTGCAAAACGAGTTACGCGCTCTCTCTCATCGCCAGCTGCTGAAAGATAACGACTTGACGATAGCACTTTCTCCGCTTCGTCTATATTCGCTATTGATTGCTGTTGGGGCTGCCAAGTTGCGATGACGGTATCGAAGTCAAGGTTTTGCGATTGGGCATATACTAAACCAGCTGTTAGGGCTAGCGATGTGCTTGCTAAAGCGATTGTTAGTGCTGAATACTTTACAAACTTCATAAATACGTCCTTAAAAAAGCCGTCCTTGGCTTTGCGGTTGACACTGGTTATCTACTAACGATGTTCTGTATTTTGATGTGCACTATTGGTCTATCAATAAGTCATCAAATGTGGAGTCGTCAGCATCTTGGGTGAGCTCGCGTCCATTTATTGGTAATGGTTCATCCGTTGGCGCTTGATTAAAGACGTCGCGGGTATAGCTTGAAAACGATACCTGCTGGGCTTCTATGGTTACGCTAACGGTAGCGGTAACGTCAGGGTTTACGCCGTCAGAAACAGTAAACGTAAAGCTATCGCTTCCCGTTACATGAGCATCTGGCGTGTAAGTGAAGGTGCCATCAGTATTAACTTCTGCATTACCCAAACTGCCATTTTCACCAAGGCCGGATGTCAGTGCGTCACCATCAGCATCGGTTGCCGTTAAGGTGCCATCAAACGCAATATCCGCTTGCGTTGTGAGCATTTCGTCAACAGCTACTGGCGCTGCATTTTCTTCGGGGGCTCGATAGTCGTTATCGTCGTCGCTATCGAAACAACCTGAAAGTGCTAACACCAATCCTGAAGCAATCCACAAACGGTGTTGTTGACGTTTCACTGACGTTTGCTTTTTAGGCGTAGTATTACCACTACGCTCATTAAATAACCTAATCTTCGTAGACATGATGGGTCTCCTTATTCAGAGCCAGCAAGTGGTGTTTTTAGGTAAGGGAATGATGTATCAATCATGCTTGCATCTACGGGCGCGCCATCAGTGAAAGGTACATTACCTACGCTCGCGTCCTCTGGCGCACAAAGGCCAAGATCGGTATCTTCACCTGCAACTGGAATGGGGTAACATAAGCGGCCCATTACTACGCGAAGGGCAATATCAACCACATCATCACCTGGGCGGCGGCCGTTCGGGAAGCCCGCTAAGTCATCGCCAGCTACACCGAAGGTAGACTGAGATTCCGCTGGCGTTGCTGGGATCCCTGTATTTAGGCGCAGCATTTCAGACGCTGTAACCGTTGCTTGCTGGTTAACACCTGGGAAGCCAGTAAGGAAAGCTGTCACCAAGTCCATACGTGGGAAGTTAGTTGGCGCAAGGGTCTCGATATCTGTACCAAGTGTAGTATTCACAGCATCTTTAAACAGAATGTTTAGTAACTCTGGCAAAGAAGGGTGGGTTACATAATCTGCAAATTGACCGTCTGCACTTGGGTGAGAAGTAGAGAATTTGTCTTTATCGCCAATACCAATAACAAGCTCATTCACTAGCGGGCTACCTAGACGAGACACTTGGGTCATTGCGCCACCGTTAGTTTCGGGTTTTTCAAACGTGGCATCTGGGTTAAGAATGCGCGCCTGAGGTAAACTTGCCGTGGTCCAGCTACCGATTACGCCATTGCCTTCACCGGTAACACAAGCCTTTGGTACTTCAATAGAGAGGGCAGTCACGTTTTTGTCTACTAAGTCATCATTCATTTCACTCTGTGTGATGCCGCCAGGGAAGCCCTCGCCATCGCCTGCACCCGGTGCGCTATCGCCCTCAACAGGTACATAATTTACCAAGTCGAAGGTTTTGCCTAAGTTAACAACGAAGGGGTCTTTGCGCTGGCCAACAAATACTTTGGCAATGTCGTCACAGCCAGGGATGTTGAATGAGTAGATGAAGCTTTCAGCATAGCGCGCGTATTCTGCTTCGCTGGTAAAGGTTTTATTACCAATGTAATCAAGGGGCTTTTTAAACATATCACCCATCGCTGGTGTTAGCGTTGTGCGCGTACCTGTTCGCATGTCGCCACTTACCATCGTAAGGCTATACATTTCTGAGAAATTCGCTGCGCTTGAATCATCTGCGCTTATACCACCTACATTTTTAAGCGGCACTTTCACCATCTGTTGATCGCCTTCAGGGCCTATTGGCAGGGCAATACCTTCGTTATCTGCAGCGAGCATATTGTTAAATTGGAAAACAAAGCTTAAATCTTCGACTGCGTCTCCGTCGCTATCAATATGGATGGTATAGTGCGCGTTCGGATCCATCGCAAAATAATTAGGGCCGCCGTAGGCATCTTGCAGTGGGATATAGTTGGCGATGAAAGTCACATAGTCTTCACGGCCTTGTTCATAGCTGTTGAAGGCGTAAAAATCTGTGCTATCAAGAGCCGGGTGACGGGTAATGTTCGGTGCTTCTCTGTGGCTTGACGCGACTGCGCCCGCTGTTATGGCTGTACACGTTACGGCAACGGCCAAAGACAAGGTTTTGCGTTTAAATTGGATCATGTCGAGTCTCTCTGTTTTTATGAGTTCAAAAGTTAAACGACTGCGCCTTTGCTTTAGATGCAAAATAATTTAAAAAATTGAAAAAAAGTTTTTATAGAAAGTTTAAATGTAAAGAAGGCCACATGAACAGTGGCCTTGAGATGTGTCGTTTTTTGCTAGAAAATTTAAACTGACACTATAGGTGCTATGTAAAGTACTTCGGTTGGTGCACCCGTCACCGAGCCGCCTGGCGCTTCTAAACTAACAGCCAGGGCTGCGATGCTTTGATCTAGCAGTATATCTGGTGTTGCTCTTGTATCTCCATTCGCTTCAGGCATTAGACCAAGGGAAATTGGCGCTTCACCGTTTGCCGGTACCATCCACAGCTCGTAGTCTTTGTCTGCTAAAGCCACGAAAGCATCGGTGACCTTAACATTCATGGTCGTGTCAGATACCTCTATCACCCACAGTGGCGTGTTATCAGCATTGTTGACTACGGCGATATGGGAAACCTCTGGTGCAGGCACAGGTTGCATAACAAAAAGCAGTACGGCTAACACCATTGCAGCAGCCGTAGATATGAACGATAAGTTTTTCCAGCGTTTCTGCTTTTCTTTATCAAAGTCGATGACCTCGCCAGACTTGCTGGAAGGTTGTGTATCGCTAGCCACGCTTGCGTCGTTAGCGGCTTTATGTCCAAGTTTTACTTGTATGTTCTCCCACACCTTGTCAGATGGTGTTACCGGCGGCAAGGTTTCTGCAAAACCCGTTAAATATTGCTCCCACTGCGCGGTAGCATCGCTAATAGCTTGATACTGCATCATTAACTTTTGATAGCGGGTTCGCGCTTTACCTCTAAGGGTACCAACCACGTATTCTGCTGCCAGTGCATTAAGTCGTTCTTCTTTCAAATAATTCATAGTGATAGGCACCTCTGCAAGCTTTGCAAGCCTCGTCTTATCCAGCTTTTAATAGTTCCAAGCGGTGATGCCAAGTGAGTAACAACTTCCTGATGCGACATACCATTTACATAAGCTAAATGAATAGCCTGGCGCTGCGGGCCGTCTAATTCATCTAAACACGCGGCCAGTTTCGCTTGTTCTGCGCCAAGCTTTACGGTTTGTGCGCTTTCTTCTCCCGCTGGCGCGTCATCGTTTAGTTCCACTTCATTTCTTACATTGTGGTAGCGAATTAAATCTAGCGCTCGATAGCGAGCTATACTGACCATCCAGGTGAGTACAGTGCCTTTCCCTCGTTGATAGTTGCCGGCGTTATGCCAAATTTTTATGTAGGCATCTTGAGTGGCTTCATCGGCTAGCTCTGGCCTTTTTAAAAGCTTTAAAGCAACAGCGTAAAGCTGACCACTTGTTAATTCATAAAGCTTTGCGAAAGCTTCTTTGTTTCCCTCTGCTGTTTTACACAGAAGAGGGAACAGAGTTTCATGTTCCATAGATGCTCCTATTATTATCATTGTGGCGCGGCCATTTACGTGTTGCTTTTACGTATTGGGTGGCTACTTTTTAAAGTAGCTTGCTTTATGTACAACTGCCGAATGGCTGCGCAATTAAGCCTAACCGTTCCTTAACAGCATTAGACAAGAACTTGGTATTCTAGTATTTCACTGAAACCGTAAGGCGTACGATTCTTGGCTCAACCGGGTGATAGTGCAAATCCTCTATGCCCTCTTCAGGCTCGCTAGGAAGTCTCGACGCATAAAAATAATCGATATCATGATCATCACTATCAAGGGCATTCAACACTTCTAAAGTAACGTCCCACATAGGCTGACGATAAGCGACCTGTGCATTCATTAAAAACGTTGAAGGCGGTGAAACTTCATCGAAACTTTCTACCGTGCGAGAGCTTAAGTAACGACCACGCAGCGTATAGCTAAACCCAAGCTGGTTGCTGTTTTGAAAATATGTCAGGCCCGCGCTCACAACGCCTGGAACTGTACCGTCAATATTGTGGCCTTCGCCCTCTATGCTGTCACTAAATCTTGCTTTCGTCCAAGCAGCTTCAATGTCAGTTGTGACATGATGATTAAGCCAGTAGTAGGCGCTTACTTCTATTCCATGTCTTTCTGATGGTCGACTCGCTTCGGTAAAGCCAGCGTCGCCGACATAAACCAGCTCTCTATCTAGTTCTAGTCGCCACAATGCGGCTGAAACGTTATAGGTTTTGCTATCGGTAAAATTAACCCCGGCTTCATAACCAAGAGACTTCACTAATAGCGGTGATGATTCGGTTGCATCTCTACTTATCGGATCTACGGTAATAGTTGCACCCCTTGCGTCGTTTGAGTGATAGCCTTGACCGATATTGGCAAATGCGGTGAACTGTTCAGACAGCGAATATTTAAGGCCTGCTTTTAACGTGAAAATACCATCGTCAGCACTACCGCTGTTGGCGTCTAAGTCGCTATCAACGTCAACATCTAAGCAATCATAACGCCCACCTAACGACAGGCTTAACCTATCATTCAGAAAATATTGGACTGAGCAAACAGTGCATAGCTGTTACTTTCTATCGCATCTTCTCGAACAGTGCCAAACCGGGTTAAATTTTGAGTGCGATACAAACCTACATTGTCAATATCGTCAAAGCGCCATTGGCCGCCTAAGGTAATACTGCTCCCTTCTGTAATAGCGAGGGGAAGGGTAGTAAATATTTCACCGCCATAGATTTTTCTATCATCAGCTTGTTCAAATTGATCGCCTACCTCAGGGTTATCGAGGAAGTAAGTGAAGTTAGAAAATAAACTAAGCTCAGTGTCTATGGCATAAATAGAGGCGTTCCATGTGTCGCTAGCGTAGTTTGCAGATAGGCTATAGCGAGAAGACTCTCCGCCAACCTGGGTATCGATAGAGCCAAGACGGTCTATTAATCCGCTTTGAATAGCGCGCTCTGGTACCTGATCAGCGCCATTCCAGCTATTGTCATAAGCCATGCCTGTTATGGTAAGTTGGCCATCTAACAATGGCGTAATGTATCGGATGTGTGCGTTCTTCTTTTTTACGTCTTCGTCCACGTCAGTCCACGGGCCATCATAGGTTTGATATTCTAAGGCGGTAACGACACGGCTCTCTCCAGCTTCAAAATGGTTTAATGCAACAGCGCGCTTGAATCCATATTCGCCCAAACCTAAGAATAACTGGTTGTTTTTAAGGGAGTCTATCAAATTAAAAATCGCGCCGCCTGCGCTGGAAAAATCTCCAATATTGGCATAGTAGGTGCCTTTAAAGTAACTCAGGTTGTCGATAAATTCAGGAATAATGAAGTTCAGGTCGCTGTATCCTTGACCGTGGCCGTGACTACGCATGTTGACCGGCATTCCATCAACGCTTACGGTGAAATCGGTTCCATGGTCAAGATTAAAACCGCGAAGAAAATATTGGTTGGCTTTCCCTGAACCGCTGTGCTGGGTCACCATCATGCCTGGGATAAATTCTAATATTTCGCCTGTCCGCAGAATAGGGCGGTCAATTATAGTGTCACCCGACACCCAGCCCTGAGAAGCAGAAATAAATTCACCGTCTTTTACTGATGAGTCACCGCGTACTCGAATATGCTCAATATCACTTTCTGGGTCATCTAACGCCAATGCAGGTGAAATACTAAACGCAATCGAACTTGCTATGAGTGTTTTTACTAGAGTTATTTTTGTCACCGTAATTTGCTTCTATCATCCGTTTGTAATTGTAATAACGGTTAACTACGACGGTTAGATGCAAAGGCAAGTGAATTTTCTTAAGGGCAAATCGGGTAATTACAACTTTATTAAAAGGCAGTAAGTGTCATTTATGTTGTTTAAGCTATCTGCGGCTTGTGTCAAAATACGCATTGTTATTTATTGAAGCAAAGAGAAAACTGTGGCGCGTCACGACAAAAAAGCCAAGAAGAAGCCCCCATCATCTAATCCCCTAAATATGAAAGATGATAAAAACACACCTAACTTAGAATTAGACGGTACATCGCTTGAGCGAGCAGGGTTTGTGCGACGCTTGCTTGCCATGATTTACGACACACTAGTGGCTACTGCGGTAGGCATGTGCGCAGCGATGGTGATGATAGTCACGTTAGTGGTTATGCTGAAAAACGGCGCGCTAGACCTACAAGGCTATGCTGAACCTGCCGACCTGATTCAGGCTTCGTCGACTTATAAACTGCTTATTCAAACTTGGGTAGGGATGTGGATAGCTGGGTTTTTCTTATGGTTTTGGCGAAGAGGTGGGCAAACCTTGGGTATGCGAGCATGGCGTTTACGGATATACAGCACCGTAGAAGAGCCAATGACTTGGCCGCGTTTGCTTATTCGCCTTGTGGCATCGTTGGGCGGTTTGGGCACATTGTTAGTACTGTTCGATTTTAAGCACAAACAATCGCTACAAGACCGCTTAGCGAAAACCGAAGTGTTGAAACTGACCAAAGAAGCGAACGACCATAAAAGCTGGTAACCGCTAGCGATTGAAGCTAGCGTTGTCGCCACAATCTACTAGCTATTTTCGCAGCATCAGTGCTGCAATTGCGGCAAAGAGCATGCTTGGTAGTATTGCGCCCAAATAAGGTGGCAGTTGATACACCAAACTCAAAGGGCCAAATACTTCGTTTAAGATGAAAAAGCCAAAGCCGGTTAATACGCCCATAATCACCCTGGCGCCCATGGTGACGCTACGCAGCGGGCCGAAAATAAACGACAAGGCCATCAGCAGCATAACTCCCACTGAAACGGGCTGAAGTATCTTGCGCCATAACGCTAGCTCGTAGCGAGAAGGGTCTTGGTCATTGTTATCAAGGTAGGCGATATAGTCAATTAGCCCTGTAATAGACAACGCTTCTGGTTTTACCGCTACAATGCCTAGCTTATCGGGGGTAAGGGTTGAGTTCCAACGGATACGAGCTTGATTATCTAATGTGACTTGGTTGTCGCCGAAGCGCGTTACGTCAACACCCTCAAGCCACCAACCATCACCGTCAAAGCTTCCTTCGGCGGCGTAGGTAATGCTTTCCAAAGCCAAGGTGTCGTCGAAGTCGAAAATGGTAATATCTTGTAATGAGTCTCGGCTGAGAACCTGCCCAATACTGACAAAGTGTTCGCCATCTTTCGCCCAAACCAATTGATCAGAAGAAAACAAGCTTCCCCCTGAAATGGCTTCGGTTCGTATTTCTTTGGCTTTCGACTCACTAAAGGGCGTTACCCATTCTCCTACCGCCATCACCAGCAAAATCATTAAGGTGGCTGACTTCATGGCCGAATTAATAATATTCCAACGGCTCATGCCCGCCGCTTGCATCACCACAAGCTCACTGTTACTAGCCAGTACCCCCATACCAATAAGGCCGCCTAATAACGTTGCCATGGGGAAAAACTGTTCTAAATCTCGGGGTAAACTTAGCAATACGTACAGGAAGGCCACCATCATATCGTAGTCGCCTTCGCCTACTTTTCTAAGTTGTTCTACAAACTTAATGAGTGCACTTAAACCAATGAGTACCGAGAGGGTGACGGCCACTGTGCCTAACAGCGTGCGGGCAATGTATAAATCGAGGATCTTAAACATCTATTTTTTTCCTAATACCCAGGCTCGCAACTGTGTACCTGTTTTCCTGTCTCTAACGATCAATGCTATTCCAATAATCAGCATGATGGTATGTACCCACCACAGGCCAAGTTGTGGCGGCATTTTGCCGTCTTCAAGCACCCGTCTACTTGCTAACAACAATAGGAAATACCCCAAATAGAGCAGGATAGCTGGAAACATCTTTCCGAAACGCCCTTGTCGAGGGTCTACTGAGCTTAATGGCACAGCAATGAGTACCAGAAAGGGGATAGATAACGGAATTGCTATGCGCCACTGTAGCTCAGCCCTAGCTTCAATACTGTCGTCTTGCCATAGCTCTGCGGTGGGGAGCACGCTGACTTTTCTCCGCGCCTCTTCTGCGGGCTTATCGGCAATTTGGATTTGATATTCGTCAAACTCTACTTTTCGGTACGCTTTTGCCGACTGTTCCCCCTCGTATTGCACACCCTCTTTTAATACAAGGTTTCGGGTTCCGTCTGGATTATTAGCCACTTGTCCCGTCTGGGCGTAAACCACGCGCACTTGTTTGTCATTGTTATCTGCTTGGTTTTGCGATAAAAACACCCGTCTAAGGCCATCGTCGGTATCGATGTCATGAACAAATATGACCGCTTTTTCGTTGCCCGTTTGCTGGAATCGCCCCGGTATTAGCGCTGATAGTCCGGCTTCGTTACGGGCCTTTTCCCTTAATTGGTATTCGTTTTCTGCAGCTAAAGGTGCAAAATACAGGGTAATGGCACCGGTAACTATCATGATAAGCACAGACAAAAACAACATCACCCGTGTGATGTACCATTCGCTTATGCCACATGCGCGCATTACGGTCATTTCGCTATCCACATAAAGCCTACCGTGGGCCAGCATAATGCCTAAGTAGGCGCTTATCGGTAGAACGAGGGAGGCGAGTATGGGCGCATATAAACCCAGGAAACCGAGTACCAAGCCGGCAGGTATATCTCCGTCTGAGGCGTCACCTAGTACGCGCACAAATCTTAACGTGACAAAAATTGCCATTAAAATGAAGAAAATCGCTAACTGAGATTTTAGCGTTTCCTTAAGTAAATAGCGGAATATCAGCATCTCAGCCCTTCCGGAAAATGATGAATTTTAGTGAAAGAAAGCACAATTTTGTTTAAACTTCCGTTTTTACACGTTTTGCCTGCAATCAGAAACCGTTTGCATGGTGTGTTGACGCAAATACAACCTATATTTGATAGGTGGCTAAGCGTGAATTGCAGCGAGCTAAAAGGTTATGCTGCGTATTAAAACATAAAGCAGCGCGAAACGTTACGTGATTTTAGTCATCGTGCAAACCATAAACGACGAAAAACGAGGTGATATCGTGGAGTTTAGTGTAAAAAGTGGCAGTCCTGAAAAACAACGCAGTGCCTGTATTGTTGTGGGTGTCTTCGAGCCGCGTCGCCTAACGGCGGTGGCTGAACAACTAGACGAAATCAGTGAAGGGTACATTAGCAATTTATTGCGTCGTGGCGACCTAGAAGGTAAGGCCGGGCAGATGTTGCTGTTACATAATGTCCCCAATGTACTGAGTGAGCGTGTGCTTCTTGTCGGTTGTGGTAAAGAACGTGAACTCGATGAACGTCAATACAAGAATATCATCGCCAAAACGATTAAAACCTTAAATGAAACCGGCTCTATGGAAGCCGTTTGCTTCTTAACTGAACTTCACGTTAAAGGGCGCGATACATACTGGAAGGTGCGCCAAGCCGTTGAAGCCACCGAAGATTCTCTATACACCTTTTTGCAATTAAAAACCAAAAAGGGTGAGCCTCGTCGTCCCTTACGTAAAATTGTATTTAACGTACCTACTCGTCGCGAACTCACGGTAGGCGAGCGTGCAGTGGAACATGGTCTGGCGGTTGCTCGCGGTGCCAAAGTGACCAAAGACGTGGCGAACATGCCGCCGAACATTTGTAATCCAGCGTACTTGTGGCAACAAGCACAAGCGTTGGCGAGTCAATATGACAGCGTAACCGCAGAAGTGGTGGATGAAACCCAAATGGCAGAATTGGGCATGCAGGCCTATTTGGCTGTGGGTCGGGGTTCGGAAAACGAAAGCATGATGAGCATTATGCATCATCGTGGTGGGCCAGCCGATCAAGCGCCAATTGTGCTTGTAGGTAAAGGCTTAACTTTCGATTCAGGCGGCATTTCAATTAAGCCAGGCGAAGCCATGGACGAAATGAAATATGACATGGGCGGCGCTGCAGGCGTATTAGGTACCATGCATACTATCGCGGCGCTTAACCTGCCTATTAACGTTATTGGCGTGCTCGCAGGCTGTGAAAACATGCCAGACGGCAAAGCGTATCGCCCAGGTGACATCCTAACTACCATGTCGGGTCAAACCGTTGAAGTACTTAATACGGATGCAGAAGGCCGTTTGGTATTGTGCGATGCGCTAACTTACGTGGAACGCTTCGACCCAGAATTGGTCGTAGACGTTGCTACCCTGACGGGGGCGGCCATTATTGCTTTGGGTCACCACGCCACGGCGGTAATGAGCACGCACAACCCACTTGCCCATGAGTTATTAAATGCATCTGAACAAAGCTCTGACCGCGCATGGCGCTTGCCATTATGGGATGACTATCAAGAACAGCTAGAAAGCCCGTTTGCTGATATGACGAACCTTGGTGGACGTCCCGCCGGTTCAATAACAGCAGGTTGTTTCTTGTCACGTTTCACTAAAAAGTACAACTGGGCGCACCTTGATATTGCCGGTACAGCTTGGCGCAGTGGCAAGAACAAAGGGGCTACAGGTCGTCCTGTACCTATGCTCTCACAGTTCATTATGAACCGTGCTGGCATTAAGCTAGAGGACTAATACACGATGCCTCAAGTCGTGTTTTATCAGCTTGTCGATAGCGACAATGGTGTAACGGCAAAAGCCAGCAGGATTATTGCCGATGCCTACGCCAATAAGCAAAAAATAAGCGTGCTTTGCGATACAAAAGCACAAGCTGAGCAGGTTGATGAGTTGCTTTGGCAACTGCCTGCAGATCGTTTCGTGCCACACAATTTGTATGGGGAGGGGCCACCATCTGGCACGCCTGTAGAAATATGTTGGCAACCGCAGCAGGTAGCGAGGCGTCAAATGGTGGTTAATGTAGGGTCAGGCATGATCCCGTCACCGAATAATCACCGAAAAATTATCGATTTTGTACCCGTGGATGAAAAGGCAAAACAAGCCGCGCGGGTGCGCTATAAAAATTATCAGCAGGCCGGATGTAGTATGCAGTTCCAATCTGCATCATCGTAGTGTACTTCCAGTTTATGCGTAAAATTTGAGAGTAAGTAATGGATAAAACCTTTGAACCGCAATCCATCGAGCAGCAATGCTATAAGTCATGGGAAGAAGCGGGTTTGTTTAAAGCTTCAGGTAGCGGCGACCCATATTGTATTTTGCTTCCGCCACCAAACGTAACCGGTAGTCTTCACATGGGCCATGGTTTCCAGCAAACCATTATGGATGCCTTAACCCGTTATCACCGTATGAAGGGCGATAATACGCTATGGCAAGTGGGCACTGACCACGCCGGTATTGCTACCCAAATGGTGGTAGAGCGCCAACTTAACGCCGAAGGCAAGACCCGCCACGATTTAGGTCGTGAAGACTTCATCAAAAAAGTGTGGGAATGGAAAGAGCACAGTGGCGGTACTATTACCGGTCAAATGCGCCGTTTAGGTACGTCGCCTGATTGGTCTCGCGAAGTGTTCACCATGGATGAAGATCTGTCTAAAGCCGTGACTGAAGTTTTCGTGAAACTGCACGAAGAAGGTCTTATTTATCGCGGTAAGCGTTTGGTTAACTGGGACCCTGTGCTTCACACGGCGGTATCAGACTTAGAAGTATTAAACGAAGAAGAAGACGGCCACATGTGGCACATGCGCTATCCGTTGGCTGACGGTAGCGGTGAGCTAGTGGTAGCGACAACACGCCCTGAAACCATGCTAGGTGATACAGCGGTTGCTGTACACCCAGATGACGAGCGTTATCAGGGCTTTATTGGCAAAGAAATCAAACTGCCGATTACTGGCCGTTTAATTCCTGTGATTGCTGATGACTATGTCGATCAAGAATTCGGTACAGGCTGCGTGAAAATTACGCCTGCTCACGATTTCAACGACTACGACATGGGTAAGCGTCACAACCTACCTATGATCAACATTCTTACCGACGATGCGAAAATTAACGATGATGCGCCAGAAGCGTACCGTGGTTTAGATCGTTTCGACGCCCGTAAACAAATTGTGGCTGATTTAGACGCCCAAGGCTCGTTGGTTAAGATTGAGCCGCACAAGCTTAAAGTGCCACGCGGCGACAGAACGGGTGCGGTTATCGAACCATACTTAACTGACCAGTGGTATGTGGCGGTTGAGTCTCTTGCTAAGCCGGCTATTGAAGCGGTAGAAAGTGGCGAAATTCGTTTTGTACCAGAAAACTGGAACAAAACCTATTACCAGTGGATGCACAACATTCAAGACTGGTGTATTTCACGTCAGCTGTGGTGGGGACACCGCATTCCAGCATGGTACGACGAAAACGGTAAGGTTTTTGTTGGTCGCACGGAAGAAGAAGTGCGTGAAAAGCACGGCCTTTGCAATGATGTCACCCTTTCTCAAGACGATGATGTACTTGATACCTGGTTCTCAAGCGCGCTATGGCCGTTCGCGACCATGGGCTGGCCAGAAGAAACGCCAGATCTTGAAACCTTTGTGCCGTCTTCAGTGCTAGTAACTGGCTTTGACATTATTTTCTTCTGGGTTGCCAGAATGATCATGATGACCAAGAAGTTCACCGGCAAAATTCCATTTAAAGATATCTATATTACCGGTCTTATCCGCGATGAGAACGGCGATAAAATGTCTAAGTCGAAGGGTAACGTACTTGACCCCATCGATTTGATTGACGGTATTGATATTGAGTCTTTAGTGACTAAACGTACCGCTGGCATGATGCAGCCACAGCTGGCTGAAAAGATTGCCAAGCGTACTCGCAAGCAATTCCCAGATGGCATTCAGGCCTACGGTACAGACGCACTTCGCTTTACCTTTGCAGCTATGGCGTCAACCAGCCGCGATATCAACTTTGATATGGCCCGCGTTGAAGGCTACCGCAACTTCTGTAACAAAATTTGGAATGCATCGCGTTTCGTATTGATGAACACAGAAGAGCACGACACAGGCCGTGACGGCGGCGAAATGGTGCTTAGCATGGCCGATCGCTGGATTTGGGCGAAGTTCCAACAAACCCTAGTTGAGTTTGAAAAAGCCCTTGAGGATTACCGCTTCGATATTGCTGCGCAAACGGTTTACGAGTTTACCTGGAACCAATTCTGCGACTGGTATCTAGAGTTGACCAAGCCTGTGCTTAGCAACGATGCCAGCACCGACGCTGAAAAGCGCGGTACACGTCATACGCTGATTAACGTACTTGAAAGCCTGCTTCGCATGTTGCACCCGCTAATGCCATTTATCACCGACACTATCTGGCAGCGTGTTGTGCCTCTAAGTGCGCTTAAGGTAGACGCGGGCGCCAGCATCATGGTTCAGGCATTCCCTGAAGTTGAAGCGGCGAAACAAGACGACAATGTACTTGCTGATATCGAGTGGGTGAAGAAGTTTATCGTGGGTATTCGTAATATCCGCGGTGAAATGGATATCTCGCCAAACAAACCACTGAATGCGCTACTTAAAAACGTAAGCGATGAAGACGCCCGTCGTCTTGATGCGGCTAAAGCATTCCTCGATAAGCTTTCTAAGCTTGAAACCGTCACTATCTTAAAAGACGGCGAAGAAGCGCCAGCGAGTGCCACTGCGCTTGTAGGCGAGATGGAAATTCTTATCCCAATGGCAGGGCTTATCGATAAAGACGCAGAGCTTGCGCGTATTACTAAGGCCATGGAGAAAATCGAGAAAGATGTTTCTCGTACTCGTGGCAAATTGGGTAATGAGAAATTCGTAAGTAATGCGCCAGAAGCGGTTATTGAAAAAGAACGGGGTAAGTTAGAAGAGGGTGAGAAAGCCCTTGCCAAGCTTAAAGAGCAGTTCGAGACTATCAAAGCGTTGTAAGTCACTGCATTGTTGAAGAAAGCTGCCCTCTGGCAGCTTTTTTTATAGGTAACGTTTTAACATATCAATCAATGCTTTTCGCTTGATGGGTTTGGTAAGGTAATCGTCCATGCCAATATCAATCGCACTTTTCCTGTCTTCCTTCATAGCATTCGCACTCAGCCCTATGATGGGCAAAGTAGTGAACCCTTTTTCCCGCAATGCTTTTGTGGCTTCGAAACCGTCCATAACGGGCATTTGAACGTCCATGAGTACCACGTCGTAATGTGGCGCGTTGCCTACCTTTTGCACAGCCTGTTTACCATCTTCGGCAATATCAAAGGTGACGCCCAGCCCCGTTAATATCTCGCCGGTCACAATTTGATTAATATTGTTGTCTTCTACAAGAAGTAAATGGCCTTCTAGTTTGGTATCGATGTTGTCGTCTTGGGCGCGTTTGTGTTCATGGGTATTATTGTCACTGAGAACGAAGTGAATGAATTGTTCAAACTGCTGAGGGGTAAAGGGGTGGGTTAGCAGCGGGCCTTTCCATAAATGGCTGTATTTGTTGTGTAGCGCAGTGCCAATGGTATCGGAAATAAGGCCAATTCGTTTCCCATTTTCCTGTAACTCCTTTAGCCATCCTATGTTTTCTCTAAATACAGCAAAGTTAGGAATGTCCACCAACATATAGGGGCTTAATGCTTCACCTTGTTTTGCCTTTTCTATAGACAGCCTTTGTGTTGGGCTTAGGCTCAAAGTTTGAAGGTAGGTGTCAGCAAGTAATGGTGCATCGGTTAGGTAAAGGCTGTTTTTAGGGAGTTGTGGGGTAGCCGCTAAAATTCCCCCCTGATTTGGGTAAACGCGAAGGGGAATAGACACCATAAATTGACTGCCTTTGCCTTCTTGGGAAGCGGCAGACAGTTTGCCCCCCATTAAATCGGTGAGTTGTTTCACAATGGCTAGCCCCAAGCCTGTGCCACCGAATTTTCTGTTCGTTGACCCATCGGCTTGAGTAAACGGGTTAAAAATTCGCCCTAGTTGTGCGTTTGTCATGCCGATACCAGAGTCTTGAATTTCCATAATTAAATTAAGCTTCTCGTTAGCGCTATCGACCTTACCGTCAAATTTAATGGTAATACTTCCTTGCTCGGTGAACTTCACCGCGTTATTTCCGATATTCATAAGAATTTGCGCAATACGCAGCGGGTCACCAATGACATGAGGGGGCAAATCTGGTGCAACGTCTAGCCGCACAGAAAGGTTCTTTTCTTTGGCACGAAGGGCAATAACCGCAATGAGGTTGTCGAATAGCGAGTGGAGAGAAAAGTTCACTTCTTCAATTTTTAGCTTACCGGCTTCAATTTTTGAAAAGTCGAGAATATCGTTGATCACACTCATTAGTATTTGGCTGGAGTAGGCCGCTTTATCTAAGTATCCGCGCACTTTTTCAGATATCTGGTGCTGTTGTGCCAATTCAATCAACCCTATTATGCCATTCATTGGCGTGCGAATCTCATGACTCATATTGGCCAAAAACATGCTTTTTGATGCCGTCGCTTGTTCTGCTTTTTGCTTGGATTCAATCAGTGCTTTGTTTAACGTTTCCAAGCGGGTATTGAGTTCTTGCGCCTCTTCAAGCAAGCGTTTAGTTTGCTTGTTTTTACCACTAAATACGCTGGCAGCCTTCGCGAGATTACCAATTTCATCTTTACGGGTGATGCCAGGAATGCTGGAAACCTTATCGCCCTCAGAAAGCCTATTAAACACTTGGGTGATAGAACGAATAGGGCCAAGTATCCTGTGTACAGTAAATACTGCCCCTGCTAGGGCAAGTAGAACGGCAATAAGCGAAAATAACTCCCCATTTCGTTGCGTGGTTTCAGCCACCGAAAACGTCTCTTGCGCAATCGACTTCGTATGGGATGTTACCTGGTTGGCTAACTCACCGCTAAGATATAAAAATTCGTTGGCAGAGCCCGCCATTACGACGTTAACTAAAAACAAATTTCCTTGGGTAATTTGCGTTAGCGTAAAAAAGTCCTCTTCGGCTTTTTCTAGCCGATAGATAAGTTTGCTTTCAGTGTCACCCTGGGGGATAGCCATCGCTCTCACCGCTGCAATCGCACTGTTAAACTGAGTCATTAACAGCATATCGGGCTTTATCATATATTGCAGGGCAGCGTTTTCTGCTACGCCAATCTGACGTTTAATGGCTTCAATAAGTTGAGTAGGAAAAGCCGCCGACGACTCGGCTTCTTCCAGGACCCTTTCTATCACCACAATATCAGCGAGGGTGCCATCCACCAGTAAATCGTCACGTTGACGACGTGCGTCAACCACTTGCTTAAAGTTTTCTTGATACGCACTAAGGTGTTCACGCATACGTGTGAGTACAAAGTTATCGTTTTCTGCATTCAGTGACACTTGAGATTGAGATAGTGTGTCTAATTTTTCATTAATGGTGGTCATGAGCCGTTCAAAACGGGTCACCGCAGACTGGCTGGCATTTTCTTTAAAGATGAGCACATTGCGCTGTAAGTCCAGTACGTCTCTTTCCAATTCTTTGACTAAGCCAACATCCACAACGGCGGTACTGGTTGCCGTCATTCCTTTAATTAAAGCAGCTTGATTTTCCCTGGCAATATAGCTCTGCAGTAGCAGTAGGGTGACCAATGCAATTAAAACGAGCACTAACTGTGTTCTTATTGATGCGAGCATATGTAGCTTTACGCCTATTATTATTAATTATCTTCAGATGCTGTCTGTAGCATCTATGAGGTAATGAATTCATACCATTTTTGCAGACTGTACTCATAGGTTGGCATAACCGTATTCCACACTGCAACATGACTAAATCTATCTTCGTAGCTTCCCCCTGTACGTTGGCTCCCTTTTTGTACACTAATTCGGCCATCAGTTCCTGCGAGGGGCTCTTGGGCGGGTAACCCTTTATACCAATAATCCCATTCGGCTTGGCTTAAGTGAGCGGCAGAACGTTGCGGGTTAGAAATATAATAGCCCTGCCGGGCGATAAATGCGCCAGGCCAACCTGATAGCCACCAGTTCATATAGTCGTATGCTGCCTCTTTGTTTCGCCCATTCACCGCTGAAGATAAACACATTACTCCGTGCCAGCCTCGATAACCTTCTTTTGGGGCAGCAAAGCGCACGGGAAGGTGCTGGCTATTGAGGGCGGATACCGCAGGGGAAAACATGCTCTCAATATTAACGCGCTTGCTCTGCATAAACTGCACAGATTCAGGCACTGATGTCCAAAAGCCGCTGAAGTGATTTAACTGAGACAGCTCGATAAGCACAGTAAATAAGTCGTCTAATTCAATTTTGGTCATGGCGCCAATATCATTGAAGGTTACGTAGCCTTTTGCTTCAGCGGCTAGGGCTAAATCAAATAACCCTATGGTAGGGTCATTCACAATGGCGACTTTTCCTGAGTTTCGGCTATCTAACAACCAGCCCCAGCTTTCAGGCTGACTTTTAAGGCCCTCTGGTAGAGTGTTAAGGTTGTAACCAAACGAATCCACATTGTGCACATAGGGAAGAAAGCTAATGTGGTCGGTATGGTTCACACCCAGTTTGCCATCCTCTTGGACGTGTAAAATTTTATGCGGCGCGTCACCGGCACCCATTTGGGCGTTGGGGGTTATTTTTCCGGTTTTCGTTAGCGAGTTTATTTCCTCCCAATAGGTTAGCTTCTTTTTCTCAATCGGCTGGATGGCTTTCGAACGCCATAGTACATTAATACTGTTCGACCACTGCTCATATAAATCAAAGGAATGGGGGGCCATTGACGCTTTTTGCAATACGGCGGCACTACCTCCCGGTTGAAACGCGATATTGATGCCTAAATCGGCCATGGCCTGTTGGCGAATCTCTTCTTGTAAGGTAACGTGAGTGCCTAGCACTCTGATGGTAGGGGGTGGCTTACCAATAGCAAATGGCGTCACGCCAGCGGTTACCCCAAATGCAGCCGAGCCCTTTAAAAAACTTCTTCGATTTTGCGTAGGGGAAATGGAATGCGGTGATTTCCCTGTCATAGACATTATCCAGCATTGATACTCTATGACTAATTTTGGCACCCTTTTCTTATCTTACCAACTTATTTTGTTAATGCTTTGTTATTGGGCGTAATTTTTATCAGCAAGCCTTCGTATTGCTGGGAACTTGAGTAATGACTTCTACCCGGTTTCTGCCTCCACGCTTTGCGGTATACAACGCGTTGTCAGCCATACCCAGTAGCTCACGGGCTGTCATGTTCTGTAACATTTTCGCGCAGTAAGCGCCCACACTGACAGTAAATTGCTTTTCTTTAAGCTCAGCATAACGTAAAGGTAACGCTTCTACTTTTTCTCGTAATCGCTCTACTACGCAGTTTACATCGTGCTCCTTGGGTACCACCATACAGAAACCAAATTCTTCGCCCCCCAGTCGACCGATACCGTCCTCTTGTCTGAAAAAAGTTTTTAGGAGGTTAGCGAATATAACTAACACGTCATCACCAAATCCGTGACCGTAGGTGTCGTTAAGCTGTTTGAAGTGGTCTATGTCGGCAATACCTACCAATAATCCAAATTCGTGTCGATGGGCAAAATGAATGGCTTTGTCTAAGGCGTCGTTAAAGGCTCTTCTATTGGGGATATCAGTAAGGGCATCGAAATAGGCTAGTTTTTCTAGCTTAACGTTAGCATTGCGCAACTCTCGGGTCTGCTCAGTCACGAGTGTTTCTAAGTTTTGCTTTATCAACTTCAATTCTTCGTTGCGGCTATTAAGCTGCTCTGAATGAAATTTAGTCGTGCTAACGTCCCGCTCAACCGACGCAAAATGCGTGACTTCACCGAGTTGGTTTTTCAATGGTAAAATATTCATTTCCACCCAGTATGGCGTGCCGTTTTTTGAATAGTTAAGTAAGGTTTCAGTCACCGATTCTTTTGCCAGCAGCGCTTCTCGAATTCGTAACGTTGCTGTTGAATCTGTAAGGGCGCCCTGAAAAATACGTGGCGTTTCACCAATAAGCTCGTCTTGTGTATAGCCACTTACCCGGCATATTGCATCGTTAACATAGATAATCTTTGGCGATAAAGGCCCAGTGACATTTTGCGCTTCTGTAACAATGATCATGTCCTGAGCATTTTTCACGATATCTTCAAAAGAAAAATGGGTGAGTTGTTCGGTGACTTCAGTGAAGTAAACCACCACAAATCCAAGCTCTGTATCTGAGTAGGTTTCGGGGTAGGCACTCACTTTTGCCCAACGTACCTGCCCAGTTTGCCTGCAGACGATCCCCACGATTTCTTCGTTGATAGCGGCATTCAAACGAATCACCTTATTTACAGGGAATTCATCTTTGTGTAGCCGTCGATTCTGCCTATCGATGAATTCCCATTGCTCATCCAATCCTGAAGACTTTTTGATGTGCTCTAGGGTCACATTAAGCAAAGAAAGTGCCGCTGGGTTGGCATACACAACTTGGGTATCCCACGTATGAATAACCACGCCAATTTGGGCGTTATCGAGTAAGTGCAGTAGGTTAACGTTTTTTAAGCTCATCATAAAAGCACACCTATATCATAGCCTGATGACAAGATTACCTAACCGAGGAAATCTTCTTTATTCTTTTACTAGGAGGTGTATATGCATTTAACTTCTCGGCGTTTCTTATAAGGTACGGCTTGTATGGTGATGTTAAACGCGTGCTGTTGCTACTTTAGTATAGTAGAAGAAATGCAAAAAGCTGAACAATGATTGTTCAGCTTTTGGACAGTTTATTTTTACCGGTTCAGTTTAGTGTGTGAGACTTTTTACTTTTCAGGTAAAGCGTGGCAAGCAGTAAGGCCAGAATGGCGAATACGCCAGTGCTACCGCCGTGTTCTTCCACAATGACCACAGTATCTTCGTAAATATATTCGTGATTATCACTTTCTAAGCTTAAGTAAGCTAAGTCTGCATCGTCATAGCTATCGCTATAGGCGAGTAATTCATCACTGTGCGCATCATAAATTTCCACGAGTACATCGTATTCTGAGGGAGGAAAGCCACTTAATAGGGTGCTTTCTATCACAAAGCTGTCTGAAGCATCTTCGCCGTATATATTGAATTCCGAACTCACGTGTATGGCATCATAAAGCCCATCTCTTCCTAAATAGAGCACAGCATAAACTCTGGCACTTGAAAAGTAGGTGTCGGCATCAAACTCCACGGTAAAGCCTGAGTAGTAGCCATCGTAATCGATATCGCGGTCGAAGGTCACCCAGCTGTCGTAAATCCAAAACTCACTGGTATACACATAAGAAGATGGCGAATATGATTGGTTATTGGTGCTGACTAACGCCGTTCGTTGTTTGTGTTTTTCACTTTGTTTCGATGCATCTGCGCTGGTAGAGGCGGCTTGCTCTACATAAGGGGTATCAAACTGAAATTCAGACACTGATACTTTGATGGTCGACGCTGAATTATCTTGCGATGCATGAGCAAAGGGTAGGGAAGCGCCACAAACAATCAGTAGCGCCGCTATCATTTTATAAGTGTGTGTTAGAGCTTTCATCGCTTTTATCCTTTCCTGATGAACAATGACAGGGCCATTGTGTGCAGAAATACATGAATAAAAGCTGAAGCAAGCCTTAACTAACCACAGAATTAATCGTCTAAGAACTCACCCTCACCTTCGTAAGACTCGTCGCCTCGTGGCATAAAGTAAGTGCCCCAGCCGTCGTATTGCACGTCGTGCTTGTCGGCAATCTTCAATAATGCATCAGAATCTGAATCTAGTGTTTCGCGTTCAAGTTCGCGTTCTACAACGGCATCAAAACAGAAAATAGTGCCGCCGTCATCCAGCATAAGCTCTTCAGCATCCGTCACTTCAAAGCCTGCTTTAAAGCAGTCAACGGCTGCTTTCTCAAGCTTATCGAAGTCGTTGCTAGCAAGGTGATGTTCGATGGTATAGGTCGCATCTTTTTGGCTACCATCTTCAAGTAGCGCATCAATGGTTTCTTGATTGAACGCGTACCATTCTTCTTTTTCGTCAAACTGGTTCATATTACTTAGGCCTCGTATTTTTCCGCAAGTTTACTCGCTTTTTTCCAATTCATCGACCCGAGTATTAAGCGCCTCAAACTTTTGTTTCATTTCGCCATTAAAGTAATGCATCCATTCTTTAACGGTTTTTTCGTCGGTCAATGCTTGAGGGGCTGAAATATCGATAAGCACAATACCATTATTCCAACGATTCCATTTAATCTTATTGTGCAGATTACTGGCCGTCACCATCACTACCGGTTCGTTTGTGCTTTTGGCTAAACGAAATGCGCCTTGTTTAAAAGGAAGTATCCCCCGTCCATAACTACGAGTCCCTTCAGGAAAGAGCCATACTGACGTGCGTTTTTTGGCGATCCGATTTGCAGCAATATCTAATGTGTTTCTTGCTCTACCGGAGTTTTTTCTGTCGATCATAATATTGCCTGATAGCCAATAAATCTGACCGAATATAGGTATCCACTTTAAACTCTTTTTGCCAATGGTCACCACACCTGGCATGGCGGCTTTACAAATGGTAATGATGTCATAACTATTTTGGTGGTTAGCGATGTACACGTAGGGCTCTGTTTCGTTCACCTTGTCATCTTTGGTGATGACAATTTTAATCCCCATAATTTTCGCCATTAGGGAGTAAAGTTTGCCGGCGGTGTGAACGTTATCTTTGTGAAATGGACGACAAACACATACAACAAGCAGTGCAAGATTAATAAGAAGAAAAGCTAAAAATAACAGGGGAACACGTAATAAAGCGATCAAAACAACTCCTAAATACTGGTGACGCGCGCAGTATAATGTAAGTTTCAGCGTACACTTGTCCGATGAGTGTAGACCCGCTTTCCACTAAAAATATAAAATGTTCACCTTAGTCGGCATTCATTTTTCACGAATTATGATAGATACTCACCTTTAGTATGAGGCAAGTAATCGAATAGCCGCTTACAATAAACAAGATATAGCCAATCTCCATAAACTTGGATTTATTACATGCAGACTTTCGTCCCTGATGAATTAGAAGAAGACATCCTTTCCGACTTAATGGAAGAAATAAACGAGCTCTATGAATCCAGTGAACAAACACTCATTGAATTGGAACTACGTCCCGAAGACAACGAACTGCAACGTGCACTTTTCCGTTCTATACATACGATTAAAGGGGATTTAGGTTTAGTTAATTTCACGCCTATGATCCCGCTTCTGCAACACGTAGAAGACTTACTCGATTACTTACGTAAAGGGCAGGTATCGTACACCAGCACCATGAGTGACTTGGTGTTACTAACCATGGACAGGGTTAAAGCGTTTGTTGAGGCCGTGATGGCAGAAGGCAAAGCTGAGTATGACAATACCTTACACGAGCAATTGGTGTTAGCCATTAGCCGAATTTCGCCGGACAACACTGTTGAGCATGAGAAATTGCTTACCGAAGCGGTATTGCTGCTGAACCCCGCACTTGACGTGGTCACTGATGGTGGTGACCCTGATACGGTTCAGATTAAACCCCCCACGCTGGCGACCACCGGCATTCCCAAAGACATGAGTAGCGAGAAGAAGCTAGATGTGCTGTTCTTTCGCGATTTAATGCAAACCATTGAGAGGCGTTCTAATTACTGGGCAGGAAGAGGCGATAGAATTGCTAAGCTTGCTATGTATATCAACGACATTGCGGGTAACCCCATAGAAGAAGATCAATTGGCGGTAGCAAGCTATGTACACGATTTTGGTATGGCTTTTATGCCATTAAAAATACTGCATAAGGGCGACGCGCTAAGTGAAATTGAATTCAACTTAATGCGGTCACACGTCTACAAGAGTGCGCGATTATTAGAACACCTTGACCAGTGGGACATGGCACGAAAAATAGTTATGCAGCATCATGAGCGCACCGACGGCACAGGCTACCCGCTTGGTTTAAAAGAGGAAGGTATTTGCGAAGGCGCAAAGTTGCTTGCCATTATTGATACCTATGATGCCATGACGCATTCTCGTGCTCACAATGAAGACAATTTGTTGTCGAAGAAAGAAGCTGTTATTGCCATTAACCGTTCGGCAAAAGGTCAATTTAGCATGAAGTGGGTCAGGCATTTTAATCAGGGCATGACCAGCTTGTTAACCAAAGGGGCGTAGCCAGAAGGGGCTGAGAAGTTGCGGGTGGAACAGGAGCGACGCGAGGCAAAGATGAAAGTGGGCTTACTTCCCACTTTCATTGCGTAAGACAGAGGAAAACTAGCTTATTCCAAGTTCTTTTAGTTTACGTGTCAGGGTGTTTCTGCCCCAGCCAAGTCGTTTGGCTGCATCTTGCTTATGGCCATGAGTATGCTGAAGCGCGCGCTCTAGCATGATTTTTTCAAAGGTTAACATGGCATCATTTAAAATGTTGTAATGCCCGTCTTTAAGTTGTTTGTCAGTCCAACTGGCAAGCAGTTCTGGCCAGTCACCGGCAGCGGAGCTGGCTTTCTCAATCGAGCTCTCAGAGTGAATCTCAGGCGGTAAATCGCTAGGCAACACTTCTTGGCCACTGGCCATAACGGTTAGCCAACGGCATACATTCTCAAGCTGGCGTACGTTACCGGGCCAGGGCAATTGCGCCATGAGTTTTTCAGCATCTTTACTCAGCGACTTCGCCTCAACGTCTAGTTCTTTTGCGGCTCTACGCAAAAAATGTCGAGCGAGTAGCGGAATATCTTCTCGCCTTTCTGATAATGAGGGTAAGTGCACGCGAATAACATTGAGGCGGTGGAAGAGATCTTCCCTAAACTTGCCTTCGGCGACACGTTGTTCAAGGTTTTGGTGGGTGGCAGCAATAATGCGCACGTCCACTGACACTGACTGATGGCCACCTACGCGGTAAAATTGTCCGTCGGCCAGTACCCGAAGCAATCGCGTTTGCACATCTAAAGGCATATCACCGATTTCATCGAGAAACAGGGTGCCACCATCAGCTTGTTCAAAGCGGCCTTGGCGGGTAGTTTGTGCGCCCGTAAACGCGCCCTTTTCATGACCAAATAACTCAGACTCTACTAAATCAGCAGGAATAGCGGCCATGTTAAGCGCAATAAAAGGGTTGCTTGAACGTGGGCTATGGCGGTGCAATGCGTGAGCGACCAGCTCTTTACCGGTTCCAGACTGGCCGTTAATTAAGACACTAATGGAAGAGCGAGATAATCTACCTATTGCGCGAAACACCTCCTGCATGGCTGGCGCTTCACCAATAATTTCAGTTTGCGATTCATCAGGCACGGCTTGCTGAGTTCTAGATTGTTCTCTAGCATGGGCGAGGGCTCGCTGGGTAAGAGTTACTGCTTCATCAATATCAAAAGGCTTAGGTAAGTACTCAAATGCCCCTTTTTGGTAGGCATTAACCGCGCTGTCTAAATCAGAGTGGGCGGTCATGATAATGACCGGCAACATGGGGTGTGACACGTGCACTTCATTCAACAAGGTCATGCCGTCCATTTGTGGCATACGTATGTCAGATATGATCACTTCCGGCGCTTGACCACTTTGAAGCTGTAGCAAGAGGTCTTGCGGGTTTTCAAAGCTCAAGCACCCAATATTTGCTGCCTGTAAGGCTTTTTGAAGCACCCAACGAATTGAACTGTCATCATCGACAATCCATACAGATTCATTCGTCATTGCCTATCTCCTTACGCTCTATCGGTATATAAATTACAAATTCAGTGTGACCAGGGTGGCTTTCTACATCTATCTTGCCGCCATGGTGATTAATTAGTGTTTGAGAAATGGAAAGCCCAAGCCCGCTGCCATTTTGTTTACTGCTCACCATGGGATAAAACAGGGTGTCTTTAATTTCTGTTGGGATCCCAGGTCCGTTATCTACAATACGCAGTTTCGCAACTAAGGCATGACGTTTTGTTTGAATGGTCATCTGCCTTTCAATTCGGGTTACCAACCTAATTTGTGGGTTGGGTGTTTTGTGCTCTGTGAGTGCCTGAACACTATTGCGTACAATATTCAGCACGGCTTGCTGAATCATATCTGGGTCGATGCGCAGATTGGGAATACTTGGGTCGTAATCTCGAATAATAGTAATCGGTGTGTCGGAGTCTACACGCATGAGTGATCGCACTTTTTCCAACGACTGATGCACATTACACTCTTCGAAACGAGGTAAAGAATTAGGCCCTAACAGCCTATCTACCAAATTTCGTAAGCGATCCGACTGTTCTATAATCATGCGAGTAAACTCTTTATGTTCCTCGCTGAGTTCTTTCTCTAACAATTGCGCTGCACCACGAATGCCCCCTAAAGGGTTTTTAATTTCGTGTGCTAAACCCCTGATTAACTCACGTGCTGCATAATGTTGTGCATTTTGTAAGTTTTCTCTGGAAATACGTTTTTGCTGGTCAATTTTTTTAACTTCAAATAACAGATGGGGGCTGTCCTCCATCTGTAGGTTTGTCACCGTCAAGTCAGTCATGACATTGCGGCCGTCACGGAACGTCAAGCGCATTTCATTTTCAGTGAAATCTTCACCTCTACGCATAGCCGCTCTTAGGCGCGTTGCCTCTATAGAGCCTGGCATAAAAAAGTCGCTTAACGGATGACCGATAAGTTGCTTTTTCCCCGTTTCAAACAGGGCTTCACCTGCATGATTGGCGAAGGCAATGTTCAGTTGTTCATCAACCATTACTAATGCCGTATTTAGGCTATTGAGTAAAAGTTGCGTTTCTAACTCGGTAGATTGCATCCGAGTTTGTCTCCTTGCACTTTAATGGTGCATTGTATCACGAGTGGAATATAAGCGTGCAATGTAACACGGTTGTCATATTCGCTATGACCCGCTATGGTGCGGGCGCTGCGCTACAATTGAACCCTAGTTATTGTTTATGAGCACTGATGCTTGATGCAAATACAGCGTTCTTACCTCAGACGATGCAAGAGTCTTGCCCTTATTACCAATGAGAATAACTTGGAACTGATGTGCACCACGGTCGACACCTTTTAGCGCAAATTTGCCCGATGTATTGGTTGCTTTTTCTTTACCATCTAAGAGTAGACGGTAGCGAGGTGCGTAAGGCTTTGAAGGCTGTGTTGCCTCTATAGTGATGTTCCCTGCATTGTTTCGTATGGTTTCTTCATCAGCAGGGGAAAGCAGTTTTACCGAGTACGTTGCTGTTGAGGGAGGCGCTGAAGAAGATAAAGGTTTGGGTGAAGAAGTGAGGTTAGCGGCAGGAACCAGGTTTTGGGTTTGGTTCGCAAATGTTATTTGCTCTGCTTGCGCTTGAGGTTTATCAGTAAACACATAGCTGCCGTCGGCAAGCTTCACTTTGAAGATGCTTTTTTCTTCAGGTACAGTTTGCTGTGCCTGAACTATCTGGCTTGCTTGTGCTGCAAGGCCTAACGAGGCAATGCTTAAAGTGATTGCTAAACATACGCGGTTCACGGGGTTACTCAGTCACGCGATTATAAATACATAATAGAAAAGCTTTGCCAATAAAAAAAGCCCGCAATTGCGGGCTTTTGTATCAGACTTAATACCTAACAGCTTATACGCTGTAGTACATGTCAAACTCAACTGGGTGAGTTGACATATTAAGGGTAGTCACTTCTTCAGACTTAAGATCAATGTATGCATCAATCATGTCGTCTGTCATTACACCGCCTTCCTTAAGGAAGTCACGATCGTTATCTAGTGCTTCAAGCGCCATTTCTAGCGAGCTTGCAACAGTTGGGATTTCTGCTGCTTCTTCTGGAGGAAGGTCATAAAGATCTTTATCCATTGAATCGCCAGGGTGGATCTTGTTCTTAATTCCGTCAAGACCAGCCATAAGCATTGCAGTAAATGCAAGGTACGGGTTAGCTGTTGGGTCAGGGAAACGTACTTCGATACGACGCGCTTTATCGCTAGTTACGTATGGAATACGGATTGACGCAGAACGGTTACGAGCAGAATAAGCAAGCATTACTGGCGCTTCAAACCCTGGTACAAGACGCTTGTACGAGTTAGTTGATGCGTTTGCGAAAGCATTGATAGCACGAGCGTGCTTAATGATACCGCCAATGTAGTAAAGTGCTTCTTCAGAAAGACCGGCGTACTTGTCACCTGCAAAGATGTTTTTACCATCTTTAGCAATAGATTGGTGGCAGTGCATACCAGAGCCATTATCACCTACAAGAGGCTTAGGCATGAAAGTCGCTGTTTGACCGTATGCGTGAGCAACGTTGTGAACAACGTACTTGTAGATTTGAATTTCGTCAGCTTTCTTAACAAGGGTGTTGAATTCGCAAGCGATTTCGTTTTGACCCGCAGTCGCCACTTCGTGGTGATGCGCTTCAATAACTAAGCCCATTTCTTCCATTACCATACACATAGCAGCACGAATGTCGTGGGCAGAATCTACTGGAGGTACTGGGAAGTAACCACCTTTTACGCCTGGACGGTGAGCCATGTTGCCGCCTTCAAACTCTTCACCAGAGTTCCACTTTGCTTCTGCAGAGTCGATTTTGTAGAAAGAACCGGCCATGTCAGTGTGGAATTTAACATCATCGAATAAGAAAAATTCTGGCTCAGGACCGAAGAATACAGTATCACCGATACCGGTAGACTTAAGATACTCTTCTGCGCGACGAGCAACTGAACGAGGGTCACGTTCGTAACCTTCCATAGTAGAAGGCTCTACGATGTCACAACGAATATTAACTTGCGTTTCTTCTGCAAAAGGGTCAACTACGCAGCTGTCTGCATCTGGAAGAAGAACCATGTCAGATTCGTTGATGCCTTTCCAACCTGCAATTGAAGAACCGTCGAACATTTTGCCTTCTTCAAAGAATTCATCGTCAACTTGGCTAGCAGGGATTGATACGTGTTGTTCTTTACCTTTAGTATCAGTAAAGCGTAAATCTACAAATTTCGCTTCACTCTCTTTAATAAGTTCTAATGCCTTATCTACTGACATCGTGTCCTCCAGGTTTAATGTAAAAATGCGGAATGATCAGCTTCATTCCAACAGTGCTAAAGTGAAAGCGATTATCATGCCATTTATCGCTATTCCTATTTATACGGCATCGCAGCCGATAAAGTCCTTTCTGTCATTAGATTTTTGCACTTCAATGGTGCATTAAGGCACTGCAAGGGTGCAATGTAAAATTATTGTTGTCAGCTAGCCTAGAGTAAGTCGCCGAGGGTTGCCACTTAAACCTGCATCTTTTTCGCTAACCGTTTTACCATATGCGTTCTTTAACACGTTTTAAAGTACGCCAATCAAAAACATTTACGGTTTGTCGAAAAAAAGAGGCGCAAACGTCGTGGTTTTTCTGTACAATCCGCGCAAATTTCTCTATCTGCATTTTTTGCAACAAATCTAATGCATACTATTTTGGTATGTATCGATTTACACAGGCTCTATTAAGCATGAATACCACTGATATTAGTAAATTGCGTAACATCGCAATCATTGCCCACGTTGACCACGGTAAAACAACATTGGTTGACAAACTGTTACAACAGTCGGGCACCCTTGAATCTCGAGGCGAGCAAGAAGAGCGCGTGATGGACTCGAACGACATCGAGAAAGAACGCGGCATTACCATCTTAGCGAAAAACACTGCAATTAACTGGAATGACTACCGTATCAACATTGTTGATACTCCAGGACACGCCGATTTCGGTGGTGAAGTAGAGCGTGTTATGTCAATGGCTGACTCTGTACTTCTTCTTGTCGACGCACAAGAAGGTCCAATGCCGCAAACCCGTTTTGTTACGCAAAAAGCGTTTGCTCAAGGTCTTAAGCCAATTGTTGTTATTAACAAAATCGATAAGCCAGGCGCGCGCCCTGACTGGGTAATGGATCAAGTTTTTGACTTGTTTGATAACCTAGGTGCTACAGATGAACAGCTAGATTTCCAAGTTGTTTACGCTTCAGCGTTAAACGGCTGGGCGTCATTGGATGCCGATGCGCCTACCGATGACATGACACCACTTTTCCAAACTATCGTTGACCAAGTAGCTGCGCCTGACGCAGACGTTAACGGCGGTTTCCAAATGCAGATTTCTCAACTAGATTACAACTCTTATGTAGGCGTAATTGGTGTGGGTCGTGTAAGCCGTGGTTCTGTTAAGCCTAACCAGCAAGTCACGGTGGTCACTGCTGACGGTAAAACACGTAACGGAAAAGTGGGCCTAGTATATGGTTACCTTGGTCTAGAGCGACACGAAGTTGATGCAGCCAATGCGGGTGATATCATTGCTATCACAGGTCTTGGCGAACTGAAAATCTCTGACACGATTTGTGATGTCAATGCGGTTGAAGCGCTTCCACCTCTTTCGGTAGATGAGCCAACGGTTACCATGACCTTCCAAGTTAATACTTCACCGTTTGCGGGTAAAGAAGGTAAGTACGTTACGTCTCGTAATATCCTAGAGCGTTTGAACGATGAACTGGTTCACAACGTAGCATTACGCGTTGAAGAAATGGCCGATCCGGATAAGTTCCGCGTGTCAGGTCGTGGCGAACTTCACTTAGGTATTCTTATTGAGAATATGCGTCGTGAAGGTTACGAGCTTGCGGTATCACGTCCAGAAGTTATCTTGAAAGAAGAAAATGGCGAAACGCAAGAGCCGTATGAAACCTTGACCATCGACTGTGAAGAGCAGCACCAAGGTTCAATTATGGAACAACTTGGTTTACGTAAAGCTGAAATGACTGATATGTCTCCAGATGGCAAAGGTCGTGTACGTATTGACTTCGTTATTCCTAGCCGTGGCCTAATCGGATTCCAAACTGAATTCATGACAATGACGTCAGGTTCTGGTTTGCTTTATCATACATTCGACCATTACGGCCCGTACAAAGGCGGTATTATTGGTAAGCGTAAGAATGGTGTTCTTATCGCGAATGCGAACGGTAAAGCCCTAACTAACGCATTGTTTAACCTTCAAGAACGTGGTCGTTTATTCATTGGCCATGGTATAGAGGTATACGAAGGTATGGTGATTGGTATTCATAGCCGTGACAACGACCTAACGGTTAACGCGCTTAAAGGTAAGCAGCTAACTAACGTTCGTGCATCGGGTACTGATGAAGCACAAACACTTGTGCCGCCAATCAAAATGTCTCTCGAGCAAGCGCTTGAATTTATTGATGATGACGAGCTAGTCGAAGTGACGCCTGAGTCTATTCGTATTCGTAAGAAGCTTCTTACTGAAAACGAACGTAAGCGTGCTTCTCGCGCACCTAAGTCGTAAACCATTTTACGCGTTAAAAAGCCAACCTTGAGGTTGGCTTTTTTGATCCTGGCGAAAAATATCGACCAAAGGAGTGTTGGCAAAGGCCATTTCTACTTCTATCATCACCAATATACACACAAGAAGGGCGTTATCCGTGCTATCAATTGCAGTTATAGAAGATGATCTTGTTACGCTCGATCTCATTACCGATGCGCTCGAGAATCGAATAGGGGCGACGGTTTATCCGTTTAGCAGAAGTAAAATTGCCCGTGACTTTTTGCTTCAGCAAACCCCAGACTCCTTGCACTTAATCATTAGCGATCAGGTCATGCCTGAGTACGATGGGTTAAGCTTGCTAAAAACCTGTCATGCGGCTCGTTTACAAATCCCCTTTTTGCTGATTACCGCTGACCCTAACAAAAACGTTGTCATGGAAGCCAGAAAGCTAGGGGTGAATGGTTTTCTGGCTAAGCCGCTCAATATGGAAGAATTAACCAGCAAGGCGGTGGAAGTCACGAACGGATAAAAAAGTTCGAATTGATATAAGCAGCGCTAGTTTCCTTACGCCTGAGTTATTACACTAGGGGCTAATTAAATTGGTAATAGGACGCTAGTGTGACTTTTAACTTCGACGACACCCCATCTCGCAAAGAGACATTTTCATTCAAGTGGCAGAAATACAACGGGAAGGATATTATCCCAGCATGGGTCGCCGATACGGAGTTTCGTTGTGCTGAACCCATATTAAATGCCATTTCACGCCATGTAGAGCATGGTAACTTAGGCTATATTCTACCTGCCCAACAAACAGACGCGGTGAATGCCGTTGTCCGCTGGCTTGCCGACAAACATGATTGGCAAATTAAGCCTGAATGGCTGGTATGGACCCCAGGTGTGGTACCCGCATTTAATGTTGCATGTAAAGCCTATTGTGAGCCTGGCGATAAGGTGCTAATTCAAACGCCTAACTATCCACCTCTATTAGCTGCGCCTAAAATTAACGATTTGGAGCGAGTGGATATTGGCACGGTAATAGACAATAGCGACTCAGAAAACCCTCGTTATACCATTGATTTTGAAGCATTGGAAAGCCACGCTGCCGATCCTAAATGTAAGTTGTTTATCGTATGTAATCCGATGAACCCTGTGGGCTCTGTATTGACGCAAGACGAGATTGATAGAATTGCAACAATCTGTAATCAACATAACGTTCGCTTGTGCAGTGATGAAATTCACTGCGATCTTATTTTAGAGCCGGGCAAGACACATATCCCCGCAGGCCGAGTAAGCGAACTAGAAAATAACAGCGTTACGCTGATGGCGGCCAGTAAAACCTTTAACGTGGCAGGGCTTGGTACGTCGTTTGCGGTTATTCCAGACGCAGGGTTACGTCGTCAGTTTACTCAAGCTGCAGCGGGTATTATGCCGTGGGTGACCGTGTTAGGTTTAGCCGCCACACAGGCGGCATTTACTGAGTGTGATGACTGGCATCAAGCGCAATTAGCATATTTGAAAGAAAATCGTGACCGCGTATTTGAGGCCGTTAACAGCATTGAGGGGTTATCCATGATAAAGCCTGATGCGACCTTTTTAGCGTGGGTAGACGCTAGTGGCTTGAAGGTGGATAACGTGCTTACTTGGGCTGAGCAAAAAGGGGTGGGGCCATCACCGGGCGCAGATTTCCATCAAGCGGATCACTTTCGCATAAACTACGGCTGCAGTAAGCAAATGCTAGAGGATATTCTTGCGCGCCTTTGCCAATAAATAGTCGGTAATCCTATCAGTGAACGCACCTGCATTTTGCAAGGTGCGTTCATGTTCGTTCATGTAGCCTAGACTCGCCGCCGAAACAGTTAGAAAAACAGCCCTAGCACTTTGTAGCTACCTAGTCCTATCACGGTTGCAACCACGCATCCTCCAGCAATATTACTCAGTGTGGAATTGCGATATTCACCCAAAGCTTCTTTGTTGTTCATTACCATTAATAGAAACAGCGCGATGATAGGAAGCAGTAATCCATTGGTGGCTTGGGCAAACAAAATGGCGGGTAAGGGTTTAAAGCCCATCATGGCAACGCTTACGCCCACCAGGATAATGATTAACCAAACAGCACGAAACGCCTTTCCTTTCATGTTATCAGAGATACCTAAAGCACCACACACAGCATAGGCTGCGGCAAGGGGAGCGGTTATGGCGCTGGTTAAGCCGGCGGCAAATAACCCTAGAGCAAAAAACCATTGGGCTTTATCCCCTAATACGGGCTTAAGTTGCTCAGACATATTAGCGGCGTCCATGGTGATGGCATGGTTAAAAAACGCCATCATCGCGGTTGCCATCACTATAAGGGTAATTAAACCACCCACACTGATTGCCTGTGCCGACTGACGTCTGCAACGCTTAACAGCCTGATCTTTATCTAGGCCTGCGCTAGACTTAGCCACAAGACTTGCATGCAAGAACAAATTATAAGGCACAATCGTCGTGCCAATTAACGCAAGTACGGTGGTAATGACATCGCTATCTAGCCTAGGGGTAAGCAGTTGTGACGCCATGGCGACCACGTCTGGTTTAGCCACAATAAACGTAATAAAAAATACGCCAGCCATGATGAATACTAAAGCGACCAAGACAGATTCTATCCATTGGTAGCGACCGGTCCATAAGAGTAACGCAGCGCAAATTCCTAGGATAAAGGCCCAGGTGCCTGTGCCTAAATTGGCAAAGGCGTTAAGCCCTATAGCCGCCCCGGTTAAATTGCCAGACTCATAAGCTGCATTACCAATACCAATAGCAGAAACAATCAGCGCCACTAAGAGTATTTTTAGGGTGGGGTGAGCAATCTGATCTTTCATCGCATCAGCCAGCCCTTTTTGGGTAGCGACACCTAAGCGCGCTGCCATATCTTGCAGCATTATGGTGGCGAAAACAGAAAAGAGTAATGCCCACACTAAATGAAGACCGAAGTTTGCCCCGGCAAGGCTAGCAGTGGTCACTGTGCCAGGCCCAATAAAGGCAGCTGCGATGATATATCCAGATTTATCTTTTGCCATGTCAACGACTCTTGGTTAAGTTTTGGTATCATGACAATAGGGAGAAGAACACGCAATAGCATTACCTCACCCTATTGTCGTGTGCTTCACTTCGTTAATGATTACCTGTTTGGGTCACCCGTAAAGAAGGGGCGCGAAGGGTACAGGTGGCAACAGGGTATTTGCAACCCTAGGAAGGAAGTTTTGTATGAATACAGCGCCTATAGATGCGTTAGCTCAGGTTTATGAAAATCAAAATTTACACGCTGTTCTGCCAAGTAAGCATGAAGCGGATGGTATGATTTTCGCGGTAGCCGCGGCGCCTGAAATTCCTATGCCAGAGGCGTGGATGCCATGGCTGATCAAGCAATCATCCAGTGTCATGGTGGATCAAGATGTGGATGCGTTGGCTGACGTGTTAATGAATACGCTGCGCGCACATCTCATGGCCATGCGTGATAGTAACCCTAATCTTCCTTCTGCTTGCTATTTCAGACCGGGTATCGATATCCGACAATCCACAGTGACGCAATGGTTAACTGGGCTGCTCTATGCACATCAGCAGTTAGAAAGCGTATGGCAAGAGGCGTGGGATAGGTACGAAAAACAGCCTCCTAATGAACAAACATCCCAAGCTGAAGCGCCTGAAAAGGTCCTCGCGCGGTGCTTAAAGTTATTCTCTACACTTGCCAATGTAGAGCTTGCGCTTTCCCAAAGAAATGACGTGCAGAAAAAGATGTTGCAGGAAAACCTTCCACAATTGTGGCAACAGCTACCGGCGATGCTAAATGAATATGTGACGTTAGCAGGGGAATTGGCGTCAGCGTTGCCTAACCAATTTGAAACTTTTACTCAAACCAAGACGTAAATCGTTTTCCCGCATTATCGGCCACGATGATGCTTTTGCTGTTCCTGGCGCTGAGAGAGAGTATGTTTAAGTGACACCATATAGGTATCTAGTTCGGCCTTTGCGTCATCGTAGGCTTGGTTCAGCGCTATGGAGTCCGGCTCGCGCATAAGGGCCTTAAATGCGTTATCCGTATTTTGTAATAAGGTTTTCAAATGTTGATTGCTATCTTCCATGATATGTCCCTATACGTTTGCAATTACCGCATATCCTTAGTGTGAATTAATCGTGATATTTTTGCACTCACGCTCAGCGTTTATAATGGTTTAACTACCGCAAGACAAACAATACCCAGAATGAGTAAAACGGGGGCTTCGTTGAGTATGCGATAAAACTTAGCACTATGCCTGTTTTCATCACGTGCAAACTGTTTCATCAGTTTAAATAGATAGAAGTGATAGCTGTAAATTGCAACTAAAAAAAGCAGTTTAATGTGCAACCACCCAGACATTTTAAACCACGTGGCGCCGTAACTGACAATAAGTGCCACGCCGAAGACGAGTGTCAGAACCGCAAAGGGTGTCACGAAATACCATAGCCGTCTTTCCATGACCTTAAATTCGTCTTTTACCACCTGCGACTTTGCATTGGCGTGGTAAACAAACAGGCGCGGTAAGTAAAACAGCCCAGCCATCCAAGCAAGCATAAAAAAGATGTGAAGTGCTTTAAACCATAAAATATACATAAACTAGTACTGTGCCTTCTGTAAAAAGCTTTGTAAGATATTCCACGTAATAACGCCAATAATATCATTGAACTCTTGGTCGTAAATATAAACAGCGCCAGAACGGGTGTTTTTCAATTGCTCATACACTTCATGAAGCGTACTTTGCGCGTTTAACCCTTCCATTTGGTGATAGCTTAACGCATTTGCATCATGCTCTAAGCTGACATTGTATTGGACCAGTTTATACTGCACATCTATTTCAAATTTTGATTGCTGAATCACAACGTTTGTCGGGTTGTTCGACAAATACTCTTCAAGCGCTTGTTCAGGAGCGTCAACAAACAGCTTATAGTCAGTGCTCATTGCCGCTAGCACCCCAGTTTTTTCCAACGCCTCGCGAATGGATGAAATCGCATAGGGTAAGTTTTGGTAATCAAGCTGACGGATGAAGATAGAGCGATTGCCAAAAAATTGTGTTGCGGTGACGTACGCAGGCACAATAACCAGCATTGCTGGTAATATAATTTGCGGGCTGTACGACAGTTCCATTACCGCGGATAAGGCAGCTAAGGGAGCATGCAGTACCGCGGTGAGCATGCCCGCTATGCCCAAAAGGGCGAAACTGCTGGTGAATTCGGGCACGTTGATAAAGTAAGATAAGGGCAATAGAAGCACTGCGCCAGCGAGCATGCCAATGACCATAACAGGGCCAATAATGCCGCCGGGTACACCAAGGCCAATGGCACATACCGCGAGAATCACTTTACTCACAAGAATCGCGCACAATAACAAGGTGCCCGGGTCGCGGTCGAAAAGCTTTTCGACGTCTACAAAATTGGCGCCCAATGCCTCAGGTAACAAGGTTCCAACGGTACCCGTTATCAAAGCGGCCAGCACTAATCGCCAGACCATAGAGACGGGTCTGAAAAATGTCATTACGCGCATGAGTTGATGGTTAAACAAGGTGGCTAACATGCCTAGCAAAACACCAAGGAGCACTAAGTAAAGGTACATCCATTGGCTAAATGCATTAAACGACAAAAATGACAGTTCGTTGAATTCGCCAAAGACGATACGAGTAAGTACAGAGCCACAGGCAGCGGCAAGCATTACAGGAACAAATATATGGATTTTATATTCCCGAAGAACAACTTCCATCACAAAGATAACGGCGGCGAAAGGTGTATTAAACGACGCTGAAATGCCCGCTGCAATGCCGCAACCGGCTAAAATGCGAATGCTGTTGTAGGGTAAGCGAAGCCATTGCCCGAGAAAACTACTGCCTGATGCGCCAAGGTGAACAGAAGGCCCCTCTCGGCCGACAACAAAACCGCCAGCCAGCGCCAACATACCACCGAAAAATTGGTTAATTGTGGTTCTAAATGGAATATGGCCGTAGTAATACTTAACCCGGTGGATGACGAAAGGGATGCCCATTCGATAATGCTTAAAGCCAGTAATATAGGCTATTAGCAAGATAAGTCCCACACTGATTAAGGGAAGAAGTAAGTACGCTGGCCAGTCACTATTAAACCAGCCTTGTAAGGTGGTAAGCCCCGTGGATTGCAGCCATTCCACACACAATCGAAATAGAATGATCAGTGAAGCCGCGCACACGCCACCGACGATACCGAGTAAGCAAAGTTGGACAGACGTTCTTGGGTGAGCGACTTCTTGTCGTAAAGCCTGCAGGCGCATGATATGTTAATGTAATGTCGAGATATAATTAGCTTACCACAAACACTTGCAATTCATAATGTTAACTACAGCATCCACCCGCAAGTTAAGTATTAACAAAAAATAACCATGACAACAGACGAATTAAAACAAAGATTGGGCAACCACAAATGGTCGCTTTTAATGGCGCTGCTTATGCTGCTAATGATTGCGCTAGGGTACAAGATTGCCAGAAAACTCGATGCCGGAGATAGTCAGAAAGTTCTCGCACAAGCAGATACCATTGCCTTGTTGTTAGAGGAAAATAACCAACTCACCACGAAAGTTAATCAGTTAGAAATCGCCTTGGCCTTGGAAGGCGAAGAAAAGCAAAACATTCTTGCTGCGCTAACTAAAGAGCGTAATTCGCAGGTAGCACTGATTGAAAAGATTGCTTTTTATGAAAGGGTAATGTCACCAGAGAATGAACAAGGCGGTTTTTCAGTGGAAGGGGTACAAATTCACCCCACCGACGTGGCGGGTCAATATCAGCTTCGCATGGTGTTATTACAACAGAGTAGAACCAAAAGAGTGCTTCGAGGCGATTTGTCGATTGCAATTGTAGGGGACCGCGAAGGTAAAGAAGTGACGTTGAATTCCTCAAATACAGGCAGTATGCCAAGCAAGGTTGCCTATCGATTTAAGTACTTTCAAGCGGTGAATGAAGTGATTCAACTACCAGAAAACGTGCAACCCCGTGATATTGTGCTAACCACAACCGTGTACCAGTATAAAACCCGAAAGGGGAAGTATACGCTAAGCGTGCCGTGGCAAGAGGCGCAGCAAAATGGCTTAAATAATCAGGAAGAAGAGTAGCTACTCGAACAAAAAGTAATAGCCATAACCCACAATAAACGCGGGCAGTGCAGAGTAAAACGTTGCTAACATGGCAGCCTTAGGTGATAACGCTATGGCAGGAAATAACGCATCACCATCGTTACTGATAGCATTGCCTAATTGGGCTGAAAAGGGAATGGCGCCATTGAGGTACAACGTGGTCACGAGAATTTGTGGCCCGCAACCAGGAAGAAAACCAATCACAATGGCCAATGCCACTAAGCCTAAGCCCATTCCTTGAAATAGTTGGGTAATATCGATAGCAAACCACAATATGGACAGTTCAAAAAGCAAAAAGGCAACCACTACCCAAGCCAACACAAATTGGGTATCAAGGGCTGACTTTTCTTGCCAGCTTACCGGGGGCGAAATAGCCTCCTCTTTTGTAATGGAAGCGTAACCGGTAGATGAGCCGCTAAATGCCCAGAGCGAAATGCCAATAAAACAGAGTGTTGCGCCTATATATCCAAGGGATTTTGCTGATATTCCAAGGTATTGATGAACGGGGAGTTGAAGGGCAATGCCTAAGGCGATGGCTAAAGAAGGTATGGCTACCGCCATCCAAAACTTAATCGATGCTCGCTTAACGTTATCACCAAGGCTGAGGTTCGCCTCACTTTCAGTTGATAGAGATGTCTCGGAGACAACCGTATCCTTTAGGGTGTCAGAGGGTTTGTAGTTATGAAATTTGTTGACCACTAAACCCGTAAGACTTCCTACCACAACGCCTACTGCCATAACGGTTAAGCCGTCAATGGGGGATTGCGCTAAAAGCAGAAATGCGGCGTCCCCCATGGTGCTTGTTAATACTGCCACCACCGCCCCAAAGCTAGTGACTCCCTTGGTGTATTGAGTGACGACGATAATGGCACCGCCGCAGCCGGGCAGGGCACCAAGGCATGCAGCCAGCCCAACTTCATAAACTGGATGTTGGTTCATAAATCGGCTTATCGCTTCTGCCGATATTCTTAACGTAGCAAGGTAGTAAAGCGCTAACGAAGCATAAACGAATGCGGCAACCTGAAAGTAGGCGTCTGACAGTACCGCGATTGTGACTTCACGAGTCACGCTTAACCCCAGTAATACCGACAAGATGACGGGCAGTATCACCCGCTTGTTTATCAAATAAGGGTGCTGATTAATCACTGACAGCAGGGTGCGTGAGGTCGTGGTCATTGATGTCACTGGATTGCCTTTTTGAGGAAAAGAGAAACGGCTAGCCGTTTCTCAATAAAAAACACTAACTTTTAAAGGTCACTGTGCCCTTCATAATGCCAATGTGGCCTGGGAAAGAGCAGAAGAAAAGATAGGCGTCAGATTTGTTTAGCCCCTTCACTGAAAAGGTGGTAGAGGTTGATTCACCGCCGCCAATAATATCAGTGGCGGCAATAACACGTTCATCGTCAGGCTTAACATAATTGTTTTCCATTCCTGCGCTAATTCCTGCAGTGGCCACCGGCTGTGCATCAGCCTCTTTGGTCATTACCCAGTTATGGCCCATTGCCTGCTTAGGGAGGTTTCCCGTGTGTTTCAGGGTGACAGTAAAGTCTTCACAGGTGGCAGGAATAACAAGTTCACTTTTGTTGTACTGCATAGCATCATTACTTTCGATAGTGGTTGAACACTCATCAGCCAGACTAAATTGTGAAACGAGTAAGGTGCTAGCGCAAAATAACAAACGTTTTAACATGGTCGAAAATCCTTAAATGGGTGGTTTTACAAACGAAGAAATATCGCATTGAGAACTTGGTTTGTTTAACGTTACGAAACAAGCATACTATGAGATCATTGTTAATGCTAATGATTATCATTAAGCTTGTGTCGTTTGATACTAGATGCTGTCCACCGGCTTTTGGATATGGGGTGGGCGTGAATAGGGGGAGGCGCCATAGTGGTTTACGTTTGCCGCTGCGGTTTAAGGATTGATCAAGGCGTGATATTCCGTAGTACAAACTCACAAGCTAGTGAGTCTTTTAATAGAAAGGCTAACAACACTTCTTATAGGTTAACGGTTAGGGAAATAAACCATGAAAGCAACGCGAACTGAGCGAGACAGTATGGGCGAACTAGACGTCCCTAAAGATGCACTCTATGGCGCACAAACCCAACGAGCCATTCAAAACTTTCCTATTAGCGGGCAGCGCATGCCGCTGGCATTTCTTCAGGCTTTAATACTACAGAAAAAAGCCGCCGCACAGGCCAATTTAAACTTAGCCACGTTAGATGAAAGTAAGGCGACTGCCATTATTAAGGCGTGTGATACCTTGTTAGCAGACGATATTTTGAAGCATTTTCCTGTGGATGTGTTTCAAACAGGGTCAGGCACCAGTACCAACATGAATGCTAACGAAGTCATTGCCCATATTGCCCGGCGAGATAGTCAGCAAGATATTCACCCCAACGATCACGTTAACTGTGGGCAAAGTTCTAATGATGTTATCCCCACCACAATACATATCAGTGCTGCTTTAGAAGTCAGCCAACGGTTGTTACCTGCTCTTAAAGCGTTGGTGAGTATCATTGAAGAAAAAGCCGACGAAGTTGCTTGTTTTTGTAAAACAGGGCGTACCCATCTGATGGACGCCATGCCAGTGAGGATGGATCAAAGTCTTCGGGCTTGGTCCTCACAAATCAGCCAGCAAATTCAAACGCTCAATGCAGTGCTCCCTTCAATTCAACAATTGGCGCAAGGCGGAACAGCGGTGGGCACAGGTGTTAATGCCCATCCATATTTTGGCCAAGAAGTGGCACGGGAACTGTCTGATATGACCGGGATTGCGTTTAAACAAGCAGAAAATGTGTTTTCCCTCATTAGTGCGCAAGACAACGCTGTTACCTTGTCGGGATGCGTAAAATCTACCGCCGTTTCGTTGATGAAAATTGCCAACGATTTACGCTGGATGAACTCCGGTCCTTTAGCGGGGTTAGGCGAAATAGCATTGCCTGCATTGCAACCGGGATCGTCCATTATGCCAGGTAAGATAAACCCCGTTATTCCGGAAGCGGTAGCGATGGCTAGCGCACAGGTGATGGGTAACGATTCCGCTATTTCAGTTGGTGGGCAGTCGGGTAACTTTGAGTTAAACGTTATGTTACCTATGATTGCGAGCAATTTGTTGTCGAGCATTCATTTAATGACTACAAGCGCCACCCAACTGGGGGAAAAAGCCATTAAAGGCTTTAGTGTGAATCAGGAAAATTTAGATCAGGCGCTTGAGAAAAACCCCATACTCGTCACCGCACTTAATCCTATCATTGGTTATAGCAAAGCGGCAGAAATTGCTAAGGCGGCTTACAAACAAAAGCGTCCTGTGCTAGATGTGGCATTGGAAATGACCGATATACCAAAAGAAGAACTCATTACCCTGTTAGACCCAGTAAAACTAACTGATAATAGCGAGTAAATGTGGTTTGCGTGTCGCAGCAAAACCTGTCGCTGGCGTACGCAGAATTTAGTGTAACTTGCTTAGGTTTCGCTATTTATTACGGGTTTAAAATTTAACTGCCTATTAATTGAGCGCTTAGTGAGATGATACGCACTTGGCTATTGCCGTTGAAGGGGAATTTGGTAGAGTGCATACTCGCCAAAGCCCTTTAAATGGGTGCGTGCGCAAAAAATTACTCAGGAATAGTTAATGACAGATACGTGCTTTCGAATGAAAGGCACTACGCTTACTAGCATAGTGTTAGAGGTTATCGAATTTGACCCCGACAGGTTTGAATCGCAACTTGCCCAAAAAGTGGCGAGCGCGCCGCAATTTTTTACTCGTTCATCCCTTATTCTTCATCTAAATACGTCCTTGTCTGCCACCGAACTAGAATTGCTGGTGGCGCTATGCCGTAAATTTGAGCTTCAGCCCATGGCAGTGCGTGGTAACACACTGAATTTGAAGTCGGTGATTAACGACCTTGGTTTGGCTGATGTTAGCCAAAGTAAGTTTACGGAAAGCACGCTCAAACCATCAAGCACAAAAACGGCCTCCGATGGCGCCAACCACGAAGCGCCCAAGCCTGCCTCGCCTCCAGAAATCGCACCAGTGCCAGTTATTAAGCCCGCGAAAGTGGTTAATCGACCTGTGCGTTCAGGCCAGCAAGTTTACGCGGAAGGCAGTGATCTCGTGATTACCGCGGCGGTTAGCGAAGGCGCAGAAGTCTTAGCCGATGGTAATATTCATGTGTACGGTACGCTAAGAGGGAGAGCCCTAGCTGGGGTGAAAGGGAATACTCAAGCGCGGGTATTCTGCCAGTCGTTAGATGCAGAACTCATATCAATTGCGGGGCAATTTATTATGCACGACAAAGTCAAAACATCGTGCTGGAAGCAACCCGCTCAAATCTACTTAGAAGACGAATCCTTACATATCGAGCCTATTGCTTGAGACAACAAGATGCCGTCGAGGAATAAATAATGGCTAAAATAATTGTAGTGACATCAGGAAAGGGAGGTGTGGGTAAAACCACATCAAGTGCAGCAATCAGTACTGGGCTTGCACTTAGCGGTCATAAAACGGTTGTCATTGATTTTGATGTTGGTCTAAGAAACCTAGATCTTATCATGGGCTGCGAACGTCGCGTAGTGTACGACTTCGTGAATGTGATTAATAAAGAAGCTTCGCTAAAACAAGCATTAATAAAAGATAAGCGAACCGACAACCTCTTTATTTTACCCGCTTCACAAACCCGTGATAAAGACGCGCTTACCATCGATGGTGTTCAAGCGGTGCTTGACGAACTAAAAGAAGACTTCGATTTTATTATTTGTGATTCCCCAGCAGGTATCGAGCAGGGCGCACAAATGGCACTTTATTTTGCTGATGAAGCCATTGTTGTGACTAACCCAGAAGTTTCCTCAGTGAGGGACTCAGATCGTATTTTAGGTATTTTGCAAAGCAAGTCTATGCGCGCTGAACAAGGCAAAGCGGTGAAAGAGCATCTATTATTAACCCGTTATAATCCTACTCGGGTTGAAAGCGCAGAGATGCTAAGTGTGGCTGATGTTGAGGAAATATTGGCGATACCTTTACTTGGGGTTATCCCTGAATCCGAGTCTGTGTTAAAAGCCTCGAACCAAGGGCAACCTGTTATTCTTGATGAAGAAGCCAATGCTGGTCAAGCCTATGCAGATGCAGTTAAACGTCTATTAGGCGAAACGGTAGAACATCGTTTCCTTGAAGCTGAGAAAAAAGGATTCTTCAAGCGTCTATTAGGAGGGAAGTAATGGGTATTTTCGATTTGCTCAAAAAGAAGCAAAAGCCAAGCACTGCAGCAGTGGCCAAAGAGCGACTCCAAATCATTGTCGCTCATGAGCGTAAAAAGCGAACGGAACCAGACTATCTTCCTATGATGCAACAGGAAATCATTCAGGTTATCCGTAAATACGTCACCATTGCTGACGACCAGGTCTCAGTACAGCTTGATAACAATGACGACTGTAGCGTGTTAGAACTTAATGTGACGCTGCCTGACAGTTAATCACTGTTAGCGAATGGCCGTTTCATCAATATCTAATTGAGAGGCGGCCATTTTGATTAAAGACGCATCTAATGGCGGCGGTGCTATGTCTACCCCTTCACTTAGTTTTGAGGTGATGTACTTTAGCGTATCTACCCGTGCTTGCCACTTATGCTCCCCATTTATCACTTTCCATGGTGCGAAGCGGGTGTGCGTTTTAGCCAGCATTTGATTAATGGCGGTAATATATTCCTCTCGTTTCGCTCTATTATGCAAATCTTCTTTGGTCAGCTTCCAGCGCTTATAAGGGTTATTTAATCGCTCCTCAAAGCGGCGTCGCTGTTCGTCCTTTGAAATATGCATAAACACCTTCACTATACGCACCGCATCGTCGCTTAACGTTTTTTCAAACTCGTTGATTTCGTGGTAAGCACGTTGCCATTCATTTTGTGTTGCAAGGTTATCGATACGTTCAACCAATACCCTTCCATAATGGGAGCGATCTAAAATTGCAAATGTGCCAGGTGAGGGGATCTTCATCCAGAAACGATAGAGAAAATGCTTATTCATTTCCTCGGAAGTGGGCTTCGCGATAGGGTAGACTTGTACCCCTCTAGGATCTAACTGCTCCGTTACCCGGCGAATTGCCCCTCCTTTTCCCGCTGCATCCCAGCCTTCAAAAATAATCAGCGCCCTTTTGTTTTGGTGGTAGTAGGCTTGCTGAACGTGAAAAAGGGCTTGTTGCCATTCTTTGAGAGCACGCTTGTAGTCATCTTTTTGCTCAAATTGTGAGGGGGGAAATGTTTCCTCTAACTGAGGTGGTGCAGATAACTTGGCGTGTTCTTCCATAAAATCCTCACGTTGGTTCGCGTAGTCTTCAATTATTAATACGGTGCCTGGTTTTTGTATGTAAGCGCTTGCTAACTCGAATCTTCTTTGAAAATAGGTAGTGTCATAAGATGTCATAAGGGGCGTCATCAAACGTGACACCGCCAAACTATAGCACTGACGGTGGTTTGTCGTCACGGTACTCATCAAAGTCTTGCTTAAATTCCTTGGCACTCGGTTTGGCGGCAAGCGCACAATCTCAATAAGCGTCTGCTGCAATCTGTGAGGTGAAAGGCGTTGGAATGGCCGTGGAGGCGATGAATTAGCCAACGGGAATAAATAAGATGATGAGGTGAAAAAGGAAAAACTATGGCACACTCAACAAATACGACAAGCAACGAAAAAACGAAAATGGCAACATCTGGTATTAGAGAGGGATATTGGTTTTACTTCAACGATGAAAGCGTAGACATTGCCGTCAATGGTTCTATGTGGTCTGGTCGGGAAACGGTATACGTCAATGATAATCCCGTTTCGGATAAGCGTGAAATGTTCAAGGTTAAAAGTAGCCACACTTTTACCCACGCAGAGCAGGCTTACAGGGTGACCTTTGAAATGGACAATATTCTTACCGGGCGACTTGAATGCAGTCTTTTCAAAAACAACAGGCTAATTGCCAAGCAGGAAAAGGCGGCTTTTGACTCTGCTAAATCGTTTATTAAGATTATTGGAGTGGGCTTTCTCTTTGGCTTGCTGATAGGTGGTGCCGCGCTAGCCTTATTTATGCAGTTTGCCCCAGCCTAGGAGGGGCTTATTGTGGAAGTTAACGCGTCTCGGGTAAAAGCGCTTAGGCAGCAGTACCAATGGACACAACAAGCGTTCGCTGACCTATGTTCAGTGAGTTTAAGAACAGTACAACGGGTTGAAAAGACCGGTAATGCGTCGACCGAAACAGTCATAGCGATGTGCGCCGTGTTTAATATTGATCAAGCTGACTTAAAGGTTATTCCGCCACAAGGCTCTCAGGCTGAAACAGAAGTACGATTTGCCCCCATGTGGACGCTGTTAATCGCTGCGCTCATGCTAGGGAGTATGGTAGGAGCTGGGTTAATGTATTGGCTGATGTCGTAAACTAAGCTTGATTCGTTAAGTTTTGCCCCAATAGTTGCTAGCAGTACGCAAGTATTAGATAATTGCGCTCAAGCAAAAGTGCATAGGCACTCGGTTTATTAAGAGGTGGGTATGACTGTAGAAACAGCGTTGCCAATTGAGTTTTCTGATGCAGCGGCAGCGAAGGTTAAAGCCCTTGTGACAGAAGAAGAGAATCCCGACCTAAAGTTGCGTGTGTACGTGACTGGCGGTGGATGTTCGGGCTTTCAATACGGCTTCACATTTGATGAAAAAGTTAACGACGGCGATATGACTATCGAAAAGGATAGCGTAACACTCGTGGTCGACCCCATGAGTTTACAATACTTAGTTGGCGGTGTGGTGGATTACGTTGACGGGTTAGAAGGGTCACGGTTTTTGGTTGAAAACCCCAATGCCACCACCACATGCGGATGTGGCGCTAGCTTTAGCGTGTAGTCAGCGACAGTAAATGAAAACTAGGCATACATCGTATTATTCCGTATGCCTGTCTTCTTCTTGTTAAAAATCATTTCCCAATCTTCATTTTATCTGGCTACACTGGTTTCTTAAGCTAGTTCAATTTATGGACGTATTTTATGAAACTTTATGGTTCAACCACTTCTCCTTATGTTCGCCGTATTCGTATTGTTTTATTTTCAACAGAGCATGAATTCTTAAATTTGCAGATTTTTTCGGGTGAAGATAGAGCGCTTTTAGCGTCTCGCAACCCCACATTAAAAGTGCCTTGTTTAGAAGATGATGGCGAAATGATTTTCGACTCTCGTGTCATTTACAACTATTTAGCAGAAAAGTTAGACCATGACGGGCTGAGTTGGGAAGAAGAAAACCAGCTGACACTAATCGACGCCGCTAACGATTCTTTTGTACAGCTGATGTTATTGAAGCGCTCTGATATAGATATAACCCAAGACAAATTATACTTCAGCTTACAAAACGAGCGGATTGAAGCAGTACTTTCCACCCTTTCTGAGCAGTTAAGTCAAGGTGGCTTCAGTGGCTGGAGTTACCCTGAAATATGCCTTTATACTATGATTGACTGGGTGTTGTTTAGAGAATTACACGACATGAAAGCCTATCCACAGTTACTGGAATTTCATGAAAAACACCAAGACCGAATTGAAATTACGGCCACTAACCCACGAGATTAGTGACTCAGAAAGGCTTAATATCCTTTTGCAAAATCACATTGGTACAGCAATGTGTCACCATGAGCAAAGCGTGTGGCATTGTCGAGAAACACGCTCGCCACATCAGCAGGGCGAGACTCTGCTGCTGTGTGCGCGGTAACGGTTAGCTTAGGATGGCGCCAAAAAGGGTGTGAGCTAGGCAAAGGTTCTTGTGTAAATACATCTAGCACAGCATGGGCAAGATGGTGCTTGTCGAGGCTGCTAAGAAGCCCTTCGTCATCTACTGCGTTTCCACGGCCTGCATTAATAAAGATGCTGTGAGGCTTTAAACAGGCAAAAAAGTCTTCGTTTAGTAGCCCATAGGTGCCCGGCGTGTCAGGCATGAGATTAACCACATGATCTGCCTGTTGGGCAAACTGGTGAAGTTCTGCGGTGGCATACATGCGTTTAACCCCCTTAACCGCGTTACCACTTCGCGAGACACCAATCACTGTCATTCCAAAGCTTTGTGCCACCGGCATTAACGCTTTGCCAATATCTCCCACGCCTATTATCCCTAGTGTTTGCCCACGCAAAGGCATGCGTGTAGCCGATTCCCACCGAGGGGGCGTAGCGGCTTGCTGTTCAGCAAATCCGTCGAGGTTTCTTGCATGTTGCAAAAGGTAAGCAAAGACATATTCACGCATGAGCGGCCCAAATACCCCTCTTAGTGCGGTCAAGGTGTAGTCGGTTTTGCCTCCGTTAAGCAAAGGCGCGTTCCCAGCCCAGGTAGACTGGCACCAGGTTAAATTTGTGCAGTCAGGAATAATTTGTGCGGCTAAATCTGGGTCGGCAATCATGACCTCAACGGCGTCACAATTAATCTGTGAAGGGGTGTCTGTGGCTTGTCTTATCACCACTTCTGGCCCTGCTTTTAAACAGCTGTTTTTCTTCATAGCAGTATGGAGTGCTGTGCGTATGGCGTCAGCGTTTTGGCTTAAAATGGTGATAGGCAAAGCGGGTAAAAAGGGGCGTGTCATTGGTTTAAATACTCCACGGTAAACTCATCCTTCCTCTTGTTATGACGATGATTAACGACACAGTCCTTTAACGCAATGGGATATCTCGTTATATTTTTGACTTCAAGTTGTTGTTTTTAGCGTTGGCGATATAACAAAAAGTCTAACAAATATGTGGTTAAGTTATTTCCTAACCATGCCGATAAAAGCAATGAAGATGTTCTCCTTCACCCGAGCCTATTAGTTTCACAGGCTCGGGATTTTTTCGTTGTATCATCACTAAGGGTGTTTTCATGCATCAATTTACTATAGATGTCACATTAGACGGAAGCTTACCGTTTATCTACGCAGCTTTTCACGAGCCTGAATATTTATCAGAGTGGTTTGCTCCAGGCGATTGCAGCGTAACCCAGGTTATGAGTGATTTTAAAGAAGGTGGCCGTTACCGCATTAAAATGCTAGAACCCCATGGCACAGAAATATCCTTGACCGGCGAATACGTGACCGTGTTAGCAAACGAGAAGCTTGCATTTTCCTGGGCATGGGAAGATAACTTGGAAGACTCAGTGATGACAGCGGTAGATGTTCATTTTGAAGCGGTGAATGATGGTCAGGTTAGACTGGTGGTCATGCAAAGTGGCTTTGCCAATCAAGATGAAACAGATCAACATCAATATGCATGGATGTCTTGTTTAGAAAAGCTGGCTGTTTTGGCCAGCGAAACATCGAACTTTAATTAATCAGAACACCAATTTAACGAATTGAAGATACGCTAACTGCCAATGAAAAAGCGGTTAGCGCACTTAATCTTCCTAAGCCTGACATCAGGTGAGAGAAGTCATCGCGTCTTTACCCGTTTTCTCGCGATAGGTGGGAAAATCTGTATACCCTTCTTCACTTCCACCGTACCAAGTAGACGGGTCATCAAATGCCGCCAATGGGTAGTTGTGTTTAAATCGGGTGGGTAAATCTGGATTGGTGATCCAAGGGCGGCCAAACGCAATCATGTCTGCATCGCCATCATTAATACGCTGTTCGGCATCTGCCTTAGTGTAACCACAATTGCCTATCAACAAACCATCATAAAGCGCTCTAAACTCTGCCAGTGACATAGGCTCCCCCCGCTCATGAAAGCCAAATGCGAGGCCGTCCATGACATGCAAGTAACCCAGCTTGCGCTTATTTAACTGCTGAGCCACGTAGGTGAAGGTTTCTCTGAAGTCGTCGGCGCCCATATCGTTAAACACGCCATTGGGAGAAAGGCGAACCCCTACGTTTTCCGCAGGCCATACATCGAACACTGCATCGAGAATCTCGTGTAAAAAACGATAGCGATTTTCAAGGCTCCCGCCGTATTTGTCATCACGTTGGTTGCTACGACTGTCCAAAAACTGATTGATCAGGTAGCCATTGGCAGCATGCACTTCTATACCGTCGAAGCCTGCGGCTTTCGCATTGACGGCGGCCTTTTTATAATCATTAACCGTGCGCTGAATATCATCGTACGACATCGCTTTTGGCACTTCGTACGCTTTTTTACCTTTTGGGGTATGAATCTCATCCCCTTGAATAGCAATAGCAGAAGCAGAAAGGGGAAGGGCACCGTCATGGAAGTCACTGTGTGATGCTCTGCCTGTGTGCCATAGCTGAAGCACTATTTTGCCATCCACTTCATGGACGCGATCAACCACTGAACGCCAGCCATCAACCATTTTGTCAGTGTAGATCCCCGGTGAATCTACCCAACCTATTCCTTCTTTTGAAATTGCGGTGGCTTCGGTAATAATTAATCCTGCATCAGCTCGCTGTACGTAGTGATCCCCCATTATTTTATTAGGGATGCGATCACTGCCAGCACGGCCTCGGGTCATAGGTGCAAGAACCATTCTATTGTTAAGGCTGTTATCGGCCCATGTCAGTGGGCGAAAAAGAGCAGAGTCTGTCATTTTGTAATCCTTTATATGCGGTTTTATTTAACATGTAGTGATTACTTAAATGGCTTCTTCTTGGATTGATTCAATGGTGAAGGTGAGTGCAAAAATATCTTTCATAGTGTGAAATTGAATATTCAGGGGGCTTGAAAAACGACCATCAAGGGGGGCCTGGGATCTGTGACTACACAATGTTAAGAAGCTTGTTAGCGTGGGTAGTTGCAGTTTCAAAGTCGTACAGCCGCAGCGCTTTTGCTATGCACTCAAGCTCACTGATAACTTCGCAGGACAGGCCTTTTGCATTTCTGTTGAGTTCTTCCACCACGTCTACTGCTTCAGTGTCATAATCGTCAAGTAAGTCGAGCAGTTGGTGTAATCTTGCGGTAAATGTTTCAACATCAATGCTGTCGTTTTGCAGGGACTCTGTCGCAGTGAGCTGCGCGTCGACAGCGTCAATGGATGAAACCACACGTTGCAAACTCTCTAGCATGGTGGCTGTGGCTTCATCAGCTTCGATGTGGATATTGGTATTTAACTTACGTTCCAGAACCTCTGCGTCTTGGTATAATGTTTGTGCCCCAATACTGCCCGCTAACCCCTTCAATGTATGGATTTCACGGGTAACATCTTTGTAACGACCTTCTTCTATCGATGTCTTCAGCGTGTGCGCAAAATACCGATATTTTTCGGCAAATTTCAGCAGGTGCTTTTGATAAAGTGCAACATTGTAATTGGCGGATAAAAGCCCTTTTTGAAGATCCACGCCAGAAATAGAATTAACAGGGAATTCAACGTGCTCGGGGTCATTATTTTCAGTAATAGCATGAATCTTTGACGGCACTAAAATACGGCTAAGGGTTTCGTACATCACCCTCACGTTTATGGGTTTTGCAATGTGGGCATTCATGCCACAGGCGCTAACTTTGGCGATATCGTCGGCCATCACATTCGCTGTCATGGCAATAATAGGCAGCGTTTGATATTTTGCTTTTTTGCGAATTTCTCGAGTGGCGGAATAGCCGTCCATAACAGGCATTTGGCAGTCCATTAGCACGCCGTCAACGTTGTGTTTTTCCAGTAGCGTGAGTGCTACCTCACCATTTTCAGCCACCGTTGTTTTTACACCTACGGCATCAAGTAATTCACACGCTAATTCCTGGTTCATCTCGTTATCTTCAACCAGAAGTAGGTGTAGGCCGCCAAGAATGTGTGCAAAGGCGGTATTGTCATTGGCACTTTTTAACCTGGTCTTAGCGACCTTATTTACCCCGACACTGCGTGATATGGCCTCTAATAACGTGGACGCGGTAACAGGCTTGGTTAACGTATTCTCAATATCAAGGTGTTTGGTTTCTTCTTCCATGTCGTTACTGTTGAATGCAGTCACCATGATAATTTTAGGCTGATAGCAAATTGAAGCGTGTTGACGAATCTGAGCCACGGTTTCGAGCCCATCCATGTGTGGCATTTTCCAATCCATAAGAATTAAATCAAAGGGCTGTATGTGTTGTTGTTCTAACAAAGTCATGGCTTCATGACCGCTACTAACCACTTTATGTTGGATGCCAAAGCTTGTGAGTTGGCTATGCAATACCTCTCTGGCGGTTTCACTGTCGTCAACGACCAGGATATTTAAGTGTGGTTTTACGCTATGTTGTATATTGGTTCTTTCTGATTCTCTGTAGCCTAAATTAACGGTAAAGAAGAATTGACTGCCTTTATCTATTTCAGACTCAACCCAAATGTCTCCGCCCATTAGCCCCACAAGATCTTTTGATATTGCGAGTCCAAGCCCAGTGCCGCCATATTTTCGTGTAATAGAGGAATCTGCTTGGCTAAAGGATTGGAATAATTTCCCTTTTTGTTCCGGCGTCATGCCTATGCCGTTGTCCGACACGCAAAATTCAAGGCAACAATGTGAGTGGTTTTCGTTGCGTAATTTCACCACGACAACTATCTCCCCCTCTTCGTTGGAGAACTTAACCGCATTATTTCCTAAATTTAGTAGAATTTGGCCAAGTCTTAAGGGATCTCCAATAAAGGTTTTGGGTACGTCATTGTCTATGTCGAAGTAAAGTTCTATCCCTTTTTCATCGGCCTTAAAAGCGATGGCGTTTGCCATGTTTTCGAGCACGTCGTCTAGCTCAAACGGAATTTCTTCAATTTCTAAACGACCCGCTTCAATTTTAGAAAAGTCGAGGATGTCGTTGATAATTCCCAGCAGTAACTCGGCGCTACGGTGCACTTTCTCAATATAGTTTTGCTGCTTTGCATTCAATTGGGTTTGTAAGGCAAGGTGGCTCATGCCTATGATAGCATTCATGGGCGTGCGAATTTCATGGGACATATTGGAAAGAAAATCTGACTTAGCTTGTGTTGCGCTTTCTGCCTTTTCTTTCGCTTCTTTTAACGCGGTCTCCATGGCTTTGGCTGTATTCACATCAAGGTGAATACCAAACATTTTAAGGGAGTGAGTGTCGCTGTTTTCTCTGACTGCGCGGCCTACGCTCAGCACCCATTTGTATGCACCATCAGCACATTGCATTCGATACTCGCAGCGGTAATCATGTGTTTCGTTGCTCAGGTGCCTTTTTAAGCCAAGTTCGCACTTTTCTTTATCATCAGGGTGAATTAAAAACGGAAGAATATTCGTATCTGCACCATATCGAGACGCTAGCTCATCCTTGGTATAGCCAAGCATCGAGGCCCATACCGCGTTGGTAATCAAGGTATCGCTGGCAGGATCCCATTCCCAGGTACCGGCATTCGCGCCCGTCATAGCCAGCTCTAATCGTTGTTCTGCTTCAGCTAACTCTTTAAATGACAAACTGTTTGATATGGCAACAGACGCAAAGCTTGAGGCAATGCGAAAAATATTTACTTGTGATGTATCAAATGCGTTTGGCGCGTTTGCATAGATGGCGACTACTCCTAGCAAGGTGTTTCCTGCCATTAGCGGCTGGCATACCGCCGATTGGGTGTGTTCACCATTAAAGCATTGCGAAGGCGCTAATCCGGCCTGCTCCCATTGTTCTGTTGTTTGTGCAATAAACTCTCTCTTGCAATTGATTGTCCAAGCGACAGGGTCATTAGATTGATTGGTATCAACGGATGTCGGTTGACTACGTTGGCCGTCAACCATGGTGAAAATAAAACTCACTTGATGGGATTGCGGGTGATATAGGCCCACCATAAAGCTATTCGCTTCAAGGGCTTGGTCGAGTTGCTGAAACAGCAGTTTCGCAATGTTTTCTGTATCCGTAGTGGCAGCGAGGTCGCGCCCTACATCGCCTAGTACAAATATATCTCGCGTTCTTCGCTCTACTTGGGCAGAGAGGTATTTCTCGGTTGCATAATGCTTGTTAAGCCGGTTTTTATAAAAAGCGTAGATAAGCAGTAACAGGCTAAGTGGGGCTAATATTTTGAACCACAGTGTTTGATACCATAAGGGCGGTACAATCAGTGTTAAGGTTTGCGGTTTAAGGTTCCAGGTACCATGGTTATTACTGCCAATCACTTCAAAAAGGTAGGTGTCAGGTTGCATGCGCGCATAAGACACTGTGTAGCGATCGGTTATGTCACTCCACGTATCATAGTAGTTGACTAGGCGGGTGCGATATTGGTTATCTTCACTCGCATGGTAATCGAGAGCTGCAAACGTTATGGTGAGTTGTTTATAGTCGTTAGGAAGTACCAAAGACGTGGGTACGGGAAACACTTCTTCGCCGTCTATTTCAACGCCAGTAATGGCGAGCGGGGGAATTGCGTCGTTGGCACTAACGGCATTAGGGTTAAAGCCGGTAAGCCCATCAATACTGCCAAAATAAATAAAACCATCAGAGGCTAACAAGGCGGAGCGGGGGAGGAAAGTATTGCTGTGTAAACCGTCGTTAGTGGTAAAATACTGAAATTCCTGAGTATTAGGGTTTAGCCGATAGATGCCTTTCGAGGTGGCTAGCCACAGCATTCCTTGACGGTCTTGCACCAAAGACAGTACCGCGAACCCTACGCCATCAATATCTAAACTGATGGTTTCAAATGACTTTGTAGACGGCGTATATTTTTCTAAGCCGCGGTTAGTCGCGAACCAAATAGTATCGTCAATTGCCTGCATAGCCGCATTGATATGGTTGCTGCTTAAGGTGTTAGCATCGTCATTGGCGTTGTAGTTGATAACCCCTTGCGTTGATGGGTCAATTTGAAACAAGCCTTCTCCTTGGGTGCCCACCCAAGCGTTATTTTGATTGTCAATAAAAGTGAACTCCGCATCAACTTCATCAAGGTAACGCTGCACTTCGTTCGTTTTAGGGTTCCAGCGCACTACATGGCGATACTTGGCTAAATTCAACCATAGCCAACCCTCAGCGTCGTGCGCCACCCATTCAACCGTGTTGTTTAAACCGCCAGCCCAGTCTAAGGCTATTTCTTCTAAATCACTGGAAGAGGTGGCTAAATAATAAAGACCAAAGTCGGTGCCTAGGTATAGCCCCTCGTTGTTATCGTAGGTCATGCTATCAATACGAAGGCGATTCAAACTGTCTAAATTTTCTTGTGACATCTGTGGGGTAAATTTAGATATACCGTCGAAATTAACCAAGCTTCTTCCTGTACCCAGCCACATTTCTCCATTGGGTTTTTGCGCCATAGAAATTATTTGCGAAAACAACCCCGACAACATTTGGTTGCTTAGAATATTTGTCCAACCCTGGAAGCGAGGTGGGTTTAGAAACACTTTTTTTATCCCTGAGTAGCGGGTGGCCGCCCACAGCAGACCGGAGGATTCAACCATAACTTGCCGGACGTCGCGGTTGTCTAACAATGCCCAATCACCATTCTCAGCCGCGGGCTCGAAAGTGGCTTTGCGGGTATTGAATTTAAAAATACCGGCAAAGGTAGAAAGCAGCAGCGCATCTTCGTAAGGGGTAATTTTAGTGACGCTAGGTATGGCTCCAGCAGGGAACTCAATGGGAGCGTAGCGATTAGATTTAGGATAAAAGCGGCCAAAACTATTGCGTGTCGCTATCCACATATACCCTTTTTTATTAATATAAATCGCTCGTACTTCTGGGTGATCTAGGCCATTAGGCGTATCACCAAAACGTTCAAATTGGGTGGTATAACGGGATTTTCTATACAGCCCATCAGAGGTGCCAACCCAGATATTATTGCTAGGATCCTCGGCAATACTCCAAACGCGGCTGTGACCGAGTGAGGTTTTATCATTAGGGTTATGTTCAAATCTAACAAAGGTATTGTCGACGTCGTTAAACAGGTTTAAGCCTCCACCATTGGTGCCTATCCAAATTTGCCCTGAACGCGATTCGAAAATAGCTTGGATTTTATTCCCACCTAATGACGACGGGTTTTCTTCATCTTGCAAGTAGTGCTTAAAGTTTTGCGTTTTTCGTTGATAGAGGTTTAGTCCCCCTCCCCAGGTGCCTATCCACAACCTATTTTTGCTGTCGATGAGCATGGCGCCAACACTGTTATTTGACAGCGAGGAAGGGGTATTTTTATCGTGTCGAAATGAGGTGAATGTGTAGCCGTCGTAACGCTTTACACCGTCGGCAGTCCCAAACCAAATAAAGCCTTGCTCGTCTTTAGCGACATCGTAAACCTGGGGGTTAAGTAGGCCGTCGTGAAGAGAAAGGCTTTCAATTTTTTGTTGACCATACACGGGAAGCAAAGCGCAACAAAATAGCAGCATGGCTATCATTGCTCTTACGATATATGCACTGCCAGCGCGATAGGGGAAATGTCGCATCATGGGCTCTTCTTCGCGTGAATGTCGGTGGGCATGACGAACACCTTATTTGTGCGCTGCAAATATCTCGTCGCCGAAACGTGTTTGTATTTCCCTAATTTCTTCTAAACATTCTAAAAACAGGGGAACAAGAGTAGGATCGAAATGCTTACCAGCTTCAGATTCTATCAGTGCAATTGCGCGTTCTTCGCTCCACGCTTTTTTGTAGGGGCGCTCACTCGTTAGCGCATCAAATACATCGGTAATCGCTACAATTCGTGCAGAAAGCGGAATAGCCTCTCCTTTTATACCCTGAGGGTAACCACTTCCATCCCATTTTTCATGGTGATAAAGCGCGATTTCTCTAGCCATATTTAGCAAGGGCTCGTCACTATCGCCGATAATTTCGCATCCGAACTGCGCATGTTTTTGCATGATCTCCCACTCTTGTGGATCAAGCCTGCCTGGCTTTAGCAAAATTGAATCAGGAATACCTATTTTTCCCACATCATGCATAGGGGCAGCGTTATGAAGAAGGTCTATCCATTCTTCAGACACATCTAATTTTTCAGCGAGGAATTTGCTGAAGTAACTCATGCGAATAACGTGCATGCCGGTTTCGTTATCTTTGTATTCTGCTGCTTTGCCTAAGCGACGAATAATCTCAAGACGCGTGTGGTGCAAGTCTTCTGTGCGCTGTGCAACAAGTGCTTCAAGGTGACGCGCCTGATCGTAAAGTGCAATCTGAGCTTTAACTCTCGACACGACGATGGGCGGGCTTATTGGTTTGGCGATATAGTCGGCAGCGCCTAAATCGAAGCCCTTTTGCTCGTCTTCAATTTCACTTTTTGCGGTGACAAAAATGACAGGAATTGCGGCGGTAGACACATCCTTTTTTAGGCGGCGGCAAACTTCATAGCCGTCTAGGTCGGGCATCATGACGTCAAGGAGAATAATATCGGGTTTGTTTTTACCCTGCGCAATCTTAATCGCTAAGGCACCGTTCATGGCAGCTTTAACTTTAAAATAAGGGTTAAGTACAGCTGATAGTAGGTCGATATTTTCCGGGGTATCGTCTACAACCAGAACGGTTTTCTTTTCTCCTGACAACGCGAAATCTCCTTTTTCATGCGTTTATTAAACAAGTCAAACAGGTTGTGTTATTTGCACTGCGTTTAATCTGAAGTGACGAATCTGCTTGGAAGGTGATGATAGATTCGACTTTAGTATAAAGTTTAGCCTAGTGAAGGGGAAGCAGACAATGATTATTTGTGCTAAAGGTATATTTATCTATACCTGTGTAGTTATTTGTATAACCCGCCCAGTACCGTTGCGGCAGATGCGCCAGTGACAGCGGGAATATTACCGGGAATATCGTGAATATACGCATAGGCTAGCCACGCAAAGGCGGCGCCTTCAACGTGTTGAGGATGTATGCCAAGCGCCTCGCTGGTTACAACTCTATAGGCTGGAAGCCGGTCTTTTAACTGTTGCATAAGGGCGAGATTAAATACGCCTCCACCGCAAATGACGACGTCGCTTTTCTCGTCATTGGCGCCACACTCGTTAAGTTCGCGAGCAACATCATCAGCAATAGTTTGTGCGGTCAGTGAAAGCAAAGTGGCTTGCACATCTTGAGGGGGAATAAAGGAAGGGGACGTGTTTGCGTCTCCTTGCTGACGGGGACGCTGTGGTTTGTCTGCTGGTGCATTAAATTGTGACAAGTAATTGGCTAGCCATGCAGGATTAAAATACTCACGCCCCGTACTTTTAGGGGGGGAAAGTGCAAAATACTTATCTTCCAACAGCCGTGCTAACAGCTCAGCATGCACCTGGCCTTGCCGCGCCCAGTTGCCATGCTTATCGTAGGGCAGGTTTTGGTGCCGTTTAATCCAATGATCCATGAGGGTATTACCTGGGCCAGTATCGAAGCCCTTTGGCGGCTTTGTTGACTGGCTGGGAGGTAAAACCGTGATATTGGCGATGCCGCCAATATTCACTAATGCGCGATACTTTTCAGGGTCAGAAAATACCGCAGCATGGTAGGCGGGCACTAGAGGCGCACCCTGCCCGCCAAGGGCAATATCTTTGCGGCGAAAGTCGGCCACCACGTTAATATTCGTCAGTGCAGCAATGGTGCTTGGATCGCCAATTTGGCAAGTGAACCCACGCATGTCTTGCGGCTTAAATACTGCCGATTGAATGTCGCTATTTGGATAATGGCGAAGGGTCTGGCCATGAGAACCAATGGCGCAAATCGTCTTTGCAGAAACCTGATACTTATTCAGAAGTCCTAAAGCCGCCTGAGCAAAGACTTCCGCTACCCATCTATCGGCAATGGCAAGGGTGTTGACTTCGTCCGTTGAGGGCACGCAAAGGGCGTGTAGGGCACGCAGTAGTGACTCAGGGTAGGGAAGAGAATAGGCGCCTAGCGTTGTACATTCATGCTCAGATATTTCGCAAAGGACGGCGTCTACGCCGTCCATGCTGGTACCTGACATAAGGCCAATGAACTTAGCCATTCAAAGGTTACTTCATCGCAAGCATAATGCGCTTGTTATTGTTAAGTTGCTGTTGGCGAACGTCGACAATTTCCATAAATCTTGCACGCTCTTCTTTAGCAATAGGCTGCGCTTTGGGCAATTCCACCGTTCGCGGGTTTCTGTGTACACCATCCACTAAGAATTCATAGTGTAAGTGCGCGCCAGTCACCATACCTGTGCTACCCAAATACCCAACCGTTTGCCCTTGCTTAACCGTGTCGCCCACTTTTACCGCACGTTTCTTAAAATGCAGGTACTTGGTGGTGTACTTTTCCCCATGCTGAACAAACACATGGTGACCATTGTACTTATCGTAGCCTGATTTAATGACTTTACCATCACCGGCAGCCATAACCGGCGTGCCGACTGCCGCAACGTAATCGGTGCCACGGTGTGCCTTCCAGCGTTTTTGCACTGGATGGAAACGCGCTTTAGTAAAGTTAGAACTCACATACCTGAAGTTTACCGGTGCGCGTAAGAAACTCTTACGCATACTGCGTCCTTCCGGGGTATAGTAGGTGCCGTCTTCATGCAAAATGGCACTAAAAAGCTCACCTTGGTTGGTAAATTCAGCGGCCACGATATCGCCGTAACCGACAAACTCACCATCAATGTATTGTTCTTCGAATACCACATTGAAGGTATCGCCAGAACGAATTTCCATGGCAAAGTCGATATCCCAACCGAATATACCCGCAAGATTCATAATTTGGTTGCTGGTAAGTCCGGCTGTTACGGCAGCGTTCCAAAAACTTGAGTGAATTTCACCTTGGGCAAAATTGTATCGAATATCTACATCTCGCTTTTCAAGTTCAGCCACCAAAGGCGCATTGTCCTTTGACGAGTCTGGACGTACAAACAAGGTCTCTGTTGAAGACAGCTTATACTTTAACTCGCCAAACCCGCCTTCTTTATTCGTTTTGAAGGAAAGTTCATCACCAGGCAACAAGGTCACGAGAGTTTTCGTCAATTCGCCAGCTTGAGTCACGTTATACACGTCACGAGAAGTAAAGCCTGCACGTTTGAAAAGCTTTGCTAAGGTGTCGCCACTTCTCACTTTGTACGTTTGCCAGCTAGACTCTTCTTCACCGGTTAATACATCGGTAGAGGGGGTGATATGAAGCTCTACTGGATAGCGAACACCCGCATCAAGAATATAGGCTTCTTGATGACGACTGGCTTCTACCGATTCTGACGGTAAAAGAATCAGCGTGCCTAGAAATAAGCTCGCTACGGCGATGCCTGTTCTATGCTGCTTCGGTAATTTTTTAAATAGATTCAGCGCCTTTGAGGCGTCTAATTTCTTTCTCATACTACTGCCCACCTGAGAATTTTTATGTGTACTACACGGTTTCACATACGTCACTATTAATGTGACTTTTCTCATTATATTGTTAGCGCAAATTGTTACACCCAAAAGCTCTTATCTTCGCGATTGATTCATTCAAATCAGGACAATTCAATGCGCAGCGTTGCCCGTAAAGCTGTTGGGTTTAACAACATGACAGTTTGTAATTCGTTTTTTGACGCGCAAACCTTTCAATGGTTCCGTTGTACGCGTAAAATGCGGCCAAAATTATATTAATGTTATCAAAGAGTGTGAATAACTAATGAAAGATTGGCAAACAGCGCTAGCTGAGATTAAACGGGGTGTAGATGAAATACTCCCCGAAGAGGATTTAATCGAAAAACTAAAATCCGGCAAAACCTTAACTATTAAAGCGGGTTTTGATCCAACTGCGCCTGATCTGCATCTTGGTCACACTGTTCTGATCAACAAGTTGCGTACATTCCAGCAACTTGGTCACAAGGTTGTTTTTCTTATTGGTGACTTTACTGGTCTTATCGGCGATCCTACAGGTAAAAATGTCACACGCAAGCCCCTAAGTAAAGATCAGGTATTAGAAAACGCAAAAACTTATCAAGAGCAGGTGTTCAAAATCCTCGATAAAGAGAAAACTGAGATTCGGTTTAACTCTGAGTGGATGGACGAGTTAGGTGCTGCTGGCATGATTAAGTTGGCCGCTAGCCAAACCGTGGCGAGAATGCTTGAGCGTGATGACTTTAAAAAGCGTTACAACAATGGCCAACCTATTGCTATCCATGAGTTTCTCTACCCGCTAGTGCAAGGGTGGGACTCAGTGGCTCTGAAATCTGATGTTGAACTTGGTGGTACTGATCAACGATTTAACCTGCTAATGGGGCGTGAGCTTCAAAAAGAGCAAGGCATTACCCAACAATCTATTGTGATGGTACCGCTCCTTGAAGGCCTAGATGGCGTTCAGAAAATGTCTAAATCACTGAATAACTACATCGGTATCACAGACGCACCGAATGAGATGTTTGGTAAAGTGATGTCTATTTCCGATGATTTAATGTGGCGTTACTACGATTTGCTAAGCTTCCGTCCGCTTGAAGAAATTGCTGAGCTTAAAACGCGTGTGGAACAAGGTGAAAACCCACGAGACATCAAAATTTTGTTGGCGAAAGAAATTATTGCTCGTTTCCACGATGAAGCTGCTGCTGAAGGCGCGCATCAAGACTTTATCCAGCGCTTCCAGAAAAATGCAATCCCCGATGATATGCCAGAAATAGAGATTGCGTTAGGTGACGAAGGCATCGCTATTGGTAACCTTTTGAAAGAAGCTAAGCTAGTGGGTTCTACGTCAGATGCCATGCGCATGATTAAGCAAGGTGCCGTTAAAATTAACGGCGACAAAGTAGAAGATACCCGTTTAGTTATTGCTGAGAAAGGTGAAAACGTGTATCAGGTGGGTAAACGCAAGTTTGCGCGTATTACCCTAGCGTAAACGTTAAATCGCACTATCTAAAACCGCTGATGTTTTCAGCGGTTTTTTTTGCCTAGCGCTAAAGCGTCAGTAAAGGCTCAAAGCCGCCATAAATTAATCGTTTACCGTCGAATGGCATGGGGTTTTCTCCCTCTTGCATTCTGGGGTCATCCATAATTTTCTGCCAACCAGAGTCCCTCACCTCTTTAGAGGGCCATATTGCAATGGAGAATACAACGGTTTCATCCTCTTTTGCCTTCACTGCAAGGGGGAAGGAGGTTATCTCTCCACTTGGTACATCGTCGCCCCAAGCTTCTATGATTTGAAGTGCGCCGTATTCTTTAAAGATACTGCCTGCCAACTTAGCGTGTTCAAGGTAGGCTTGTTTATTTTCAGTGGGTACCGCTACGACAAAACCGTCTATGTAGGACATGGTTAGGCTCCGTTTTTGTGTGGAATGATTAACCTAACCTATATTTTTGTTTTGAGGCAATAGTATTTATTTTCGAGATTTCATAGTAGGTGCGTTCTTAATACCGTCTAGATGAACGTCCAGTGCTTCTACGGAAATGAGAATTTCTCTTACCGACATCCATAACGAATACAATAAGGACACAAGACTCGCTGCAAATACCCAATTTCCAACTTGCTGGTAGGTGAGGTAAATAGCGAGCATAGAGACTACACACAAGAAAAAGCTTCCTACACCCGCTATCTGCATGCGCTTAATCAGCTGTATTCGTAAACGAAGATTTTTAATTTGCGCTTGAGTGTTGTCATCAGCTTCTTCTTTAGAAAAGTTTCTAATAATGGTGGCGAGTGTGAGAAAGCGATTGGTGTACGCCAACAACAGTAATGATATTGCCGGAAACAACATGGCTGGTGTTGCGATATCTATTTTCATAGGGAAGGTACTTTAGGCTGAATCAAAAAAGTGTATCACAGAGAATGGATCGCCACATAGAGTGGCTTTACATTCTATCTATCGTTGCGCCTATTTCATTCCAGCCCAACATGTCGCCCTCAAAATGCATCACCTCACTAAAATCCATTTCTTCGAGCATCTTCATAGCAATATGTGCTTTTTGGCCTGACTGACAATAGATGATAATGGGTTTACCTTTGTGTTGCTCCAGTTCGCTTAGGTAATCGTTGATGCGCTCGTGAGGCATGTTGATTGCGCCTGGAATATGGCCGTTTGCAAAGGCCTTTGGAGAACGAACGTCAATAAGCATCCAATCGTTATTCTTCACCCTCTCCATAAGAAAAGGGGAGGTGGCTACTGATGTTTGTTGTGCGCGTGCTTTGGCAGTGCACTGAAGTGACACAAACAGTGAAACAGCAACAAAAACAACGCAGAAAGCTATTACAAAACGCATGAAGGATCCATTAAACTCAATTCGACTTAAGTATAGCATCGTGCACATGGTTGTTCATACCCCGTGGTACTCATTTTAGTTTATTTTGTGACCTAAATTTGTAGTGTAGAAGTATGAACATGCGCTCGTTATCTTCACTCTTCTAGAGGGGGAAATGGCCTCAGGATACCTCTTTAAAGAACATTAGGTAGAAATTCTGAGGCTTCCTAGATCAGTTTGCAATATTGCCACCACAATCTGCGTTAATGCTGTTGCCAGAGCCCCCCCTTATTCTGCAGTTAGGGGTTCCTCGTACCTTTCCACTACTTACGACCGTGTTAGACGAGTCTTGGATGTAAATACCTTCTTTGTTACTAGAGGCGATATCGACATAGTTAACCGTGGTACCGTGGGAACCACTAACACTAAAGAACCCCCGGCCTGAATTGCGCGATTTGACTGTACCAACTTGAATGTTACCGCCATTATTATTCGCGACTCTGAAGGTAGCATAACCACCATATTGATCGTTTCCATCGCCTTCTACCCTAGACACAGTTCCGTTTCGACTTCGGTTGAGAAGTAATCCGCAGCCATCGGTATTGTTTGCTTTAACCGTACCAATCGTGAAACCATTAGTATCCCATAGTTCTACAGCATGCCCGCCAACATTATCAGCTTCAATACTGTTCAAGGTCACGGTCTTATTTTCTGTGCCTTTATCGAATCTGATGCCACCTACGCTGCTCCCCATATTCTTCATTTTAAAATTCTCAATAGTGACACTGCTGCAGCCTCTAGCGAGCAGGGCATAACGGGGACTGTTAGTTACAGTGACGTTTTTTATCGTTACGCCACGCCGGTTAAAGCAGCGAAACAAGCCATTATCGGATATGTTGCCACCGTCAATAGTTCTTCCACCAAAATCATAGGTTTCATTGTCGAGCAAATTAATTGGCGACGTGGGTTTATCTGGTATTTGAGTCGTGTCCGCTGCATCAGCCACACTCACCAATGACAGAGCAATTGCCAATGCACCCATGGGGGATATCCACATAGCCTGTTTTCTCGCGATTCTTGAAGTCATAAAGCGTTCCTGTCCTGTTGTTGGAGTGTAAAACATATGTTAAATTTTTATTTAATCAATCAAAGTTAGTCATAATCGATTGTTAAGTTTCAATTTGATTCATAATTGAAACCCAAAGCAGGAATGATATTGAGTTGGAAGACGTGCAGTGAGGTGAGCGAATGAAAAAGGGGTATGACATTGCACTTGGTGTCGCAATTGGCGTGGTTGTTACCATTCTAGTCTTCTCTAAATGGTATGAAGATATGGCGCACGATCAAGACAAACCTTTGCTGAACAAAATAAATGATGGCGACGGAGCACAAATCGATTGCACTATGTCTTCTTCAATATCATGGCAAAATTCGGGTCTAGAGAATAATGAGAAAGGTCATATAGAAGCTGGCTACGAAGCCATGATTAGCGGAGATAGATCAAAACTTCTGGATTTCTTGTTTTTGCTCCGAACTCATCCATCACCTACTGAGTTTTTGGTTTATAAACTATTAAACGCAAATTATTCCGAGCAGAGAATTCTACTTGATGCGCTCTCCCTCGAAGATGAAGGCCTAAGACTCACCGTATTAAATAGTCTTTTCCGTGAAGGTACGTCACAAGCGGTAGATTTGGCCCTTGATATCGTAAAAAATCACCACTTTTCATCTACCTCTTTAGAAGTAGAAGCACTCTTGATTGAGCAAAGTTATCATATGGAGAAACCTACCCATATCGCTGATATCGCGAGACTGCTAAATTTACGTAGCGCTCAGGCGCACAAAAAAGAAGAGATAGCGCAGCGTATGGAGACATTATTATTATATCAAAACCCGGATATCCAGGTGCAAGCCATCGCTGGTATTACGCTGTACGGTTCTCAATTAAGTCTGGTATCGGCAATAGAGAAACTTTTATCGCAACCTGATCTCGCATTAAGGCGTGCGGCCATTCAAGCAATGTACAGTGTAGAGCCATCTTGGCTCCACTCCAACTTGATTCATGAAGTTGAACACATCGCGGCAAATTCTTCTCAAGAAAATTCATTACAGAAACTGGCTGAGGATATTTTAGATTTTCACGGCCTATGAACTATTTACGTGTTCACAAACCGTCGAGTTCTATGTTTCTCATTTGAACTTTAATGTTTCCTCGTATTTACATTGCTTGAGTATTTATGATTGAATTTGATTGTTAAGGGCTAGTGTGTGAAGTTCGACCGGTGTTACATAGGTTTTCGGGTTAAATAGAGTAAAACCATCGTCGATGTCAAAGTGAACGCAAGAGTCATTTGTATATTTTTTATGGCGCGTTTACGCATAATCACCTCAAACCCTACATGTAGGCGCGCCGCCTTATTTTAACCTTGAGCCACAGGGGGGGTTACTCGGCATAATCGTTTGCAGGTAACGAAATCAAGGCTGACTAAGTGCGTTGTCAGTGAGCTCTAATAGGATATTTGAAATGGAAAAAATAGCGTTTGTAATGCAGTTGCTGCCCGGTTTTGAGGATGAATATAAAAAACGTCACGATGAGATTTGGCCTGAACTTGTGGCTTTATTGAAAAAAGCGGGTATCCACGACTACTCAATATTTCTGCACCCAGACACCTTGCAGTTATTCGCAGTGTTAAAACGGGAATCGACTCACGATATGGATAACTTACCCGAATACGAAATCATGCAAAAGTGGTGGGAATTTATGGGCGATATTATGGAACACAACGCCGATAATAGCCCGGTTGTTCAGCCGCTTACGCGAGTATTTCATTTAGACTAGAGCCTGTTGATCGCTGCCAAAAAGTACAACAAAAAACAACAGGTTCTAATATCACTTTTCGTGAGTTCGCATGTAGAGAAAGTTAAGCAAGTAACGACACTGGCCTCGTGGGTGCTACGAGTTTTTGTACGCCCATACTTTTAAATTTCTATACTGAAACTGAGTCCACTTCATCTGTCTAAAACCTATGTAGCCGTCGGCCAAAGGTTTGCCCGTGTCGACATTGTCTACAACGGGGGGGTTGTCTATATAATCAATCACTTTTTCGTCATTGATAAACAGTTGAATATGCGCACTTTGCTTCACTAACGTAATAGTGTGCGGCTTTGTTGAGTGAGCAGGTATACCCACCTTTCCTTTTTGAAGTAGTGAGAATGTATTGTTTTTTCTCAAATTTGCGTGTTGACGATCAGGGTTGTGCGCCGCGTTTGCATAGTAAGAAATATGATAACTTTTAATGTCACCCTCGGTATATTGAGTGAATGTACCGTTGCGAGGTAGAAGCTGGCTGTCGAATATAGACTCGCCATTCACGCCCTTTGCAGCAAAAAAAACAATGACTAACCCAGCCTCGGTATTAAGGGCTTGCGCTTGCCAACTTGCGACAAAGCTGTCTGGAAAGCGTATAGGTGCCCAGTACACGTGATGCATGGCTTCATCAGGTGACCACATTTGCATCCAATTGTTTTCGAAGCTTACCTGTCCAGGCCCCTCCATTTGCCAGCCAGTCATATCTTCGGCATTTTGCATGGGGTTATCATAGATAAGCTGCATATGTTGAGTAACTTGTGCAGGGACTGCGTTAGGGGGCATGGTATCAGGTGCCTTTTGGCAGCCAGACAATGACAGCCCTACGAGTGTAAATAAGCTAGCTTTGGCTAGTAAAGTAAACGTATTCGACACAGTGATCTCTCCCCTGAAGGTTTAAATGTGTAATTATTAGCAATCAAATTCAATCATAATTGGTTATTTTATTTCTTTTGTGATAAAAATTAAACAAAGATTAAAAAGTAATTAACATTAAGCGTTATCGGAGTCCACATGGATAGACGAGAATTTATTATCCGTTCTGGGGTGGCAGCATCTGTGCCATTTTCATTAACAGCGTGTTCAGCATCAACGAAGCCGGCTAGCGGTATGCCTCTTCAATCATCAAAAAAAATAGAGCGTATTAAAGGCGCTCTCAATTGGCTAGACGGTGATGAGCCCGGCGAACTAAAAGGGACGACTTTTGGTTATCCATGGAAACAGGGGACGTTGCGTAAAGGTGAGCCACTCTCGCTGGTTAATGAAAAGGGCGAGCAGATTCCTCTGCAAACATGGGTAACAGCATTTTGGCCTGATGGTTCTATAAAGTGGACGGCTCATGCTATACCCACATCAGCAGAAGTCGGTCGCGCGGCAAAGATCATAAAATCAGCTCCAAAGATTCCCAAAACACCAGTCAAGGTAAGTGAAAACGCCAATGCGGTGACACTTTCAACAGGCATAGCGCAGTTTGAAATTCCTAAACAGGGTACGCATATTGTTAGTAAGTTGATGCGTGGTAACAAGTTAGTTGGGCAAAACGCACATCTTGTCGGATTGGTAAAGTCCTCCCCTGATTTCGATGCAGTTACTACTCAGTTTTCTTCAAAAATACAAAGCGTTACGGTTGAGCAGACCGGACCTGTGCGTGCTGTCATTAAAGTTGAGGGGGTTCATGCTAGAGAAAATAGTAAACAATGGTTGCCCTTCACAATACGACTGTATGGGTACGCTGGCAGCGACGCGCTACACATAACTCACTCTTTTGTTTTTGACGGCGATGTAAACAATGACTTTATACAAGGCTTAGGTTTGCGTTTCTCGGTACTGCAAAACGATGCACTTTACGACAGGCATCTGCGTTTAGTAGGCGAAGAAGAAGGGTTATGGGCAGAAGCGGTAAAGGGTATTACGGGTCTTAGGCGAGACCCCGGTCAAGCGGTAAAAGATGCCCAGATCGCGGGACGCAAAACACCTCCTTTAAGTGAATGGGATGAGCGTGTAAGTAGTCGCTTGCAATACATCCCAGTTTGGAACGATGTTACATTAACGCAAATAGGTGCTAACGGCTTTGAAATCAAAAAGAGAACCAAAGCCGGTCACGGATGGATTGGTGTAGATCAAGGGAAGCGTTCAAGTGGGGTAGGTTACCTGGGCGGTTGTAGTGGTGGTATTGCTTTTGGCATGCGTGACTTCTGGCAATTGCACCCCGTGCAAATCGATATACGCGATGCAGGAGAAGCGATTTCTCACGCCACAATATGGTTTTACTCCCCGGAAGCGCCAGCTATGGATGTTCGTTTTTACCACGACGGAATGGGTCAAGAAACCTATGAGGAGCAACTCGACGCCCTCAATATCATCTACGAAGATTACGAACCTGAGTTTGGCGATGCCTATGGTATTGCCCGCACTACCGAGTTCACTTTGTCCGTTAAACAAAGCACACCTTCTCGAGATGAGATGATAAATATGACGGAGCAAGTACGTCATCCTGCAAGGCTCGTCGCAGCACCTAGCGATTACTTAGAAGCTAAAGTATTTAGCGGCGTGTGGAGCTTACCAGATCGTTCAACACCTGCACGCAAACAGATAGAGGATCGACTAGCATGGCAGGTTCAGTACTATGCCGGACAAGTTGACCAGCGACATTGGTATGGATTCTGGAACTACGGAGATATCATGCATACCTATGATGTCGATCGTCATGTATGGCGTTACGATATAGGGGGTTATGCGTGGGATAATTCAGAGCTTTCTCCCGACTTATGGCTGTGGTACTCATTTTTGCGCAGTGGGGATCCCACCAGCTTTCATTTAGCAGAACGTATGACACGCCATAATCGAGATGTTGATATTTATCACGCAGGTAGGTTTAAGGGATTGGGTACTCGTCACAATGTGCAACATTGGGGTTGTAGTGCAAAGCAAATGCGTATCAGTACTGCTGCATATCGTCGCTTTCATTATTACATTACGGGTGATGACCGCACCGGTGATGTACTTAACGAAGTGGCAAATGCCGATGCTGCACTAGCTGTAGTAAATCCAACCCGAAAGGTAGATAAAACAAATCCAATACCAGGTCTTGCAAAGATGGGGGTTGGCACCGATTGGGGATCTACAGCGGCTAATTGGTTAACGGCGTGGGAGCGAAGCGGTGATGAGCAGTATAAAAAGAAGCTCGTTAATGCTATGCGGGTTATTGGTTCCCACCCCCAAGGCTTCTTTGCTGGCGCATTTGGTTACAATACCCAGACCCAGCAACTCGTGCCCTATGAAGATACTGGGCCGTCTCTTTCACATTTAAGCTCTGTCTTCGGGTTGATAGAAATATCAACTGAGCTTCTGCAGTTGCTTGATGTCCCCGAATACAAACAAGCTTGGTTGAAGTATGGACGCCTATATAGTGCTCCCACAAGTGAACAAGTCGCGGTGCTCGGTAAGCGCATGAAGGGCAATAACCTCACCGTGGCACATTCTAGGCTTACTGCATTCGTGGCTGCTCAAGAGAATGACGCTAGCTTGGCAAAGCGCGCATGGCGTGAATTTATGAATAGCAATCCACTACGCAAAAATACGGGTACTGATTGTGTCACTGGGCCGCAAACGTTAAATGCGGTAGAGGAAGCTGCATGGCTCTCGACAAACGATGCATCTCAATGGGGCCTTGCCGCAATTCAAAACCTTGCACTTATTAAACACGCGCTATAACTCGCTAACGCTCATTCGTTTTTCCTACCATCAAAAACGCTCAATTCACGGGCGTTTTTTCTTATACGGATAAAAAAGTTTCATATGTGAACTGAATATGTGAATTATTCATGGCGTATCATGTTAAATTGATGTGAATTGATGTATTGTGATTGAAAGTGATTTTTACGGTGGTTTTTTTCAACCCGTATAGTTTAATTAGAGGAAAGTTTATGCCCGCTATCGTTAACGACATCGCCTATTCAACGGTACGTAAAAAGATTGATTTACTTATCGACAACCTTGTCAATATCACGGATGAAACCGGTGAGTTCTTGCTTAAGCTAGAAGACGGACGTGTTATTGATACTAAAGGGTGGGGAGACTGGGAGTGGACCCACGGCATTGGTTTATATGGCTTGTTAAAGTACTGGGATATGACGGGTGAAAGTAAGGCGCAAGCGATCATCGAAGATTGGTTTGCTGACCGATTTTCAGAAGGAACGCCGACGAAAAACGTCAACACAATGTCTCCGTTTCTTACCCTCGCTTACATGCAAGAGCGTACCGGAAATCGTAGCTATCTTCCTTACTTAGATGTGTGGGCAGAGTGGGTAATGCGTGACATGCCGCGCACCGAAGAAGATGGTTTACAACATATTGTGTTCAATGCCGAAAATCATCAGCATCTGTGGGACGATACCTTGATGATGAGTGTACTTCCGCTGGCTAAAATAGGTTTGTTACTAGACAGACCTCATTATGTTGAAGAAGCAAAGCGTCAGTTTATGTTGCACACCAAATACCTCACCGATCGCAAAACGGGTTTGTGGTTCCACGGGTGGACATTTGACGGCCGTCATAACTTTGCCGACGCCCGTTGGGCGAGAGGCAATTGTTGGGTCACTATAGCAATTCCTGAATTTATCGAGTTACTCGACTTACCCGAAACAGATAGTTTACGTCTTTTCTTAATTGAAACATTAGAAGCTCAAATTAAAGCCCTTGTTGAAACTCAACACGAAGATGGCTTATGGCACACCTTGCTCGATGATCCTGACTCTTACTTAGAAGCATCTGCAGCTGCTGGATTTGCTTACGGCATTTTGAAAGCGGTGAGAAAAGGTTATGTCGGAAAAGAATATCTCCCTTGTGCTGAAAAAGCGATTAACGCGGTGATTGAGCACATCGACGAAACCGGTGAGCTACAGCAAGTTTCCTTTGGCACGCCTGTATTCGATACGCTGCAAGGCTACAAAGATATTCCATTAACGTCTATGCCTTATGGGCAGTCGATGGCCATATTGGCACTTGTTGAATACATGAATAATTACATCTAATCAACAACCATACGGGAAAAGGGAATAGAACAATGACAAGACGAGAACTAAAGCCCGTCAATTATATTGCTTACGGTTTAAACGATATCCTCGGTGCGGGGTCGATGGCCGTTATCAGTGGTTGGATTTTATTTTTCTACACTACGTTTTGTGGTTTATCTGCGGTAGAAGCTGCTAGTATTTTTGCCATTGCACGTATACTAGATGCAGTTGCGAGCCCCCTTATCGGTCACATTTCAGATGGATTGGGCAATACTCGATTGGGACGTAGGTTTGGTCGCCGCCGAGTCTTCTTATTGTTCTCTATTCCTTTGCTTCCCAGCTTCGCGTTAATGTGGGTTAGCGGTCAACATTACTTGTACTACTTAGTGACGTACGTGTTTTTCGAATTGATTTACGCCGCTGTCATCATTCCTTATGAGACATTGGCAGCGGAAATGACGGATGACTACAAGAAAAAAGCGAAGCTTGCTGGTGCAAGAATCCTTACAGGGCAAATGTCCGCGATATTAGCGGGGATTCTGCCAAGTTGGATTGTGAGCTCAGTGGGAGGCAAAGAGTCAGCATCTACTTTTCTGATTATGGGAATTATCTTCGCCGCGTTGTTTATGGTGGTTGTCTTCATTGTATGGCTATTTACATGGGAGCGTGAACAAACTGGGGTGAGTGAAGATGCCTTAGCGCAAGAGCGTAAAGGCAGCGTGGCTGATACCTTCAAAGTCTTGTATACCAATCTCACTTCTACGCTGAAGATTCGAGCATTTCGTTTACATCTAGGTATGTATCTCGGTGGTTATATTAGCCAAGATGTATTTAATGCCGTGTTCACCTATTTTGTCGTATTCGCAATTGGCGGTACTGTCGTGATCGCATCTGAAATGATGGCGGTGACTTATATTGCGCAGCTCGCCGCCGTGGCAGTGGCTATCCCTTTAGTCATGAGGTTTGGTCCTGCGCCTACCTATCGCGTAGCTATCTCACTTTATATCATCGCTATTGTCGCGTTGGTGCTTATGTACGTTATGAGTGGTGAATTCAACCTGCTGTGGTTAGCCGTCGGCGTCATTATTGCTGGTCTTGGCCGGGGAGCACTTAATTATATTCCTTGGAACACGTACAACTACATGGCGGATGTAGACCAAATCGTTACTGCACAGCGTCGTGAGGGAAGTTTTGCTGGTGTGATGACCTTTATCCGAAAAGCAACACAAGCACTTGCGGTCATGTCGGTGGGGATCATCCTGGAAATGGGGGGATTTATTTCAGGCGCAGACGCGCAAAGTGATCAAGCAATTTCCACTATCGTGATCATGCTAGCGGTTGGGCCCATTATCGTTTTATTGCTCGGCTTCTACGTATCTACGTTCTTTAAATTAAGTAAAGAGACCCATGAAGTCTTAATGGCTGAAATAGCGCACTTAAAAACAGGCGCTACTTCGCCAACGTCTGAACAGAACAAGCACATAGTAGAAGACCTTTCAGGCTTTAAATACGACGAGCTTTGGGGACGTAATAACGTAGGACGTTTTTCTCCAGCAGCGACCAAACCAGGAGTGAGAGATGCACTCAATGACCAGTAACCATATGATCGCATGGCTGATACTCGCAGTCACTTTATTTACAACCGCAAGTGTTGCCAATACGATCCCTAAGGAATGGATAGATGAGACGACGGGGCACCGTGTTGTTCGGTTGTCTGAAGAGCCAGGCTCCCGTTCCTTGTACTTCCATCAAAATGGGTACAGTGCCCAGGGGGATAAAATGGTTATCTCTGTAGATAACCCACGTGGTATCGCAACCGTAGATTTGAAAACCTTTGAGGTTCGTCGGCTATATGAGCACCCCGATGTAGGCCTGTTATTTATGGGGCCAAAAAGTCGCAATGTATATGTTACTCAAATTGACGGCGCTGGCGACGGGAAGGTGGTAGCGAAAAACGAACTTCAACAACCTACTACAGTACTGGCTATCAATATTGATAGTGGTGAGGTACAGCATGTTGCTACTGTACCTAGAGGGAAAATTCACTCAATAAATACAGACGAGACATTGCTTATTGGAGCTTTTGCAGAGCGCGCCTACCAATTAGAGTCGGGCCCAAGGCATGCAAGGTTTGAAGCACGCTATGAAGCCGTTGGAGAAGATGGTAAACCGCTAACGTTTGCAGAGGCTAAAGAGGTGAGGATTAACGAGCGATTAGAAGCAAGAATTCCCATGCAGATGTTTGTGGTAGATATTCAAACCGCGAAGCAAAGCACGATTTATGAAGCCACAGACTGGCTAAATCACATTCAGTTTTCTCCTACTGATCCGAACAAAATCATGTTTTGTCACGAAGGGCCGTGGCACAAAGTTGATCGTATATGGACCATGAATTTAGATGGTAGTGAGCGTAAAAAGATGCACACACGCACAATGAATATGGAAATAGCAGGGCATGAGTTTTTTGATGCCAGTGGAGAACGAATTTTTTATGACTTGCAAACACCACGAGGTGAAGTGTTTTGGCTGGCAAGTATCGATATAAAAACTAATGAGCGCGTGTGGCGTCACTTGCCGCGGGATTGGTGGTCTGTTCATTTTAACATTGCGCCCAACGGTACAATGTTCGCTGGCGATGGCGGAGACAATGAAATGGTGGCTCGTGCTAAAGACGGTAAGTGGATATACCTTTTTGAGTCAGAGCCCGTTCGTGATGTGGCAGGCATCAGTGCTCCCGATGCTGCAGCGTTAATTAAGCCTGCCGTACTAAAAGCAAAAAAGCTGGTGAATATGGAAAATCATGATTACAGGTTAGAGCCCAATGTTACCTTTACACCCGATAGTAAATGGGTGGTTTTTCGTTCCAATATGCATGGCCCAGTTCATGTTTACGCCGCAGAAGTCGCGCCAGCAAAGAAACATTAGGTCGGCAGACCTAGACAAAAATCGTAATTCAGTATTAGGGAAAACAGAATAATGGCTTTAAATTTTCAATTGAATGGCAAAACTGCCCTTGTTACAGGGGCAAGCAGAGGCATTGGACAGGCACTTGCCCTAGGGTTAGCACAATCTGGAGCTACCGTTGTTTGTGCGAGTAGCCGAGCGAGTGGTTGTGATGACACCGTAGAAAAAATAAAAGCATTGGGTAAAGATGCATATGCTTTGAGTGCAGATTTGAGTGACGCTGCGGCGACAGAATCACTTGCCAAAGAGGCATTAGCGATAACAGGGTGTATCGACATTTTAGTCAATAATGGCGGCACGATTTATCGCGCGCCAGCAACTGAGTTTCCGCTAGAGCAATGGAAAAATGTCATGCAAGTTAATATCGATTCCGCCTTTATTTTATCGCAGGTTATTGGTAAATCCATGATTGCTCGTAAATGCGGAAAAATCATTAATATCGCATCAATGCTAAGTTATAGCGGCGGCATCACTGTACCCGCTTATACCGCGAGTAAGCATGCTATCGCGGGTCTGACAAAGGCATTGGCGAATGAATGGGGGCAGCACAACGTTCAAGTAAATGCGATCGCACCAGGCTATATTCGCACCGATAACACTCAAGCTTTACAAGATGACAATGAGCGCAGCAGTGAAATATTAAAACGCATTCCTGCAAATCGATGGGGAGAGGCCGAAGATTTGCAAGGTGCTGCTGTGTTTTTAGCGAGCGATGCTAGTGCCTACGTTAATGGCCACATTCTCGCCGTTGATGGCGGCTTCTTGGCGCGTTAGTAACGAAGAGAATGAGGTGTTGAATGCCTCATGCAATGAAAGAGTATCATCATCATGACGACAGAGCGCTACACAATACCCAGCGTTGTTCATGCCTGTGAAATATTGCGGTTAATGGCAACCAAAGAGCAAGGATTGAGCATGCAGGCCTTAGAAGAGGCATTATCTCTTCCAAGGACTACAGTGTTCCGTTTACTCAAAACCCTGCTCGCAGAAAACCTGCTCGAGAAACGGGGCAAGCTCTATTTTAGTGGGGCTAGCCTTTTACAATTGGGGTTGCAGGTCATTCATTCAGACAGGCTACAGCACTTTGCTATTCCTCATATACAACGTCTAGCACTAAAGACAGGGTACACAGCGCATCTAGCTGTACCTAATCATGGTAAGGCGCTGATTGTTGAAGTGTTTGACAGCCCGAGCCCATTGATGGTGTCTAAGCGCCCTGGCGGTGAAGCGCAACTTCATTGTTCAGCCACAGGCAAAGTTTTTCTCGCGTTTTTATATGCAGACAATGTGGATCTGCTCATGGAAGAGCACCCGATGGAAAAGCACACTGACCTTACGATTACTGATATCGAAATACTTAAAAAAGAGCTATCGCGAGTGAGCGCTATGGGGTATGCCATTGATGAAAGAGAGTACAACAAGGACGTACGCTGTGTTGCTGTTCCCGTTAGAGATAGCATGGGCACCGTCGTCGCCGCGCTTGGCATTACCGCACCTGCTGCCATTTTTCCAAAAGAAAACATTACACAAGTATCAGACATGGTAAAGGAAGCTGCCCGAGGTATTTATAGAGACACTTATCAATTAGGTAGGACAAAGTAAGTACCAAGCGCAACCTACGGAAAATAGCAGTCATTTTATAAGAGCAGAACTATGCATAACAGTGTTTTTATTGGTGAGGTGATGGTGGAATTGCCTATGACGCAGAGCGATGCCGTTACCTTAAATGTTGCAGGTGATACCTTCAATAGTGCCATTTATTTCAAACGAGTGCTTGAAGATAGTCAGGTAAGTTACTTGACCGCGATTGGCACTGATAGCTTTATTCAGCGTATTACTCGATTTGCAGAAAATGAAGGTGTTGATACCTCCCTGATGCTGGCTCATCGTCATCGCTTGCCAGGACTTTATGCGGTTGAAACAGATTCGCGAGGTGAACGTCGCTTTCACTATTGGCGAGAAAGCTCTGCCGCCAAAGATCTAATGAACTTAGTCATTAATCACAAAGTTTCCTTGCGAAACGTTGATTTGATCTATTTTTCTGGTATTACCATGGCCGTACTCTCTGCTACGCAGCGGCAAATGTTTTTAGACTTCCTCATTGAGAATAAGCGCCAAGGCACAACCATTGCCTTTGATCCGAATTACCGCCCAATCTTGTGGGAAGGGATTGAGCAAGCAGCCGATTGGACACGCCAAGCCTATGCACTTAGCGATATAGTCTTTCCAGGGGTGGAAGATCATGCCGCGCTATATGGCCATTCCTCGTCGCAACAAATTGTGGCATATCTTTCACCTATGTCACCGAAAGAAATAGTGTTAAAAGATGGTGCTAACCCAGTACGGGTAATTACACAGTACGAAGATACCTTGGTGCCTGTTACACAAGTAAGTCATGTGGTGGATACTACATCTGCCGGAGATGGGTTTACGGCAGGGTATTTAGCCTGCCGAGCAAAGCAGATGTCAGTGAAAGAGGCGGTTGAATTTGCTGCTCAATTAGCTGGCACCATCATTCGTCACCCAGGCGCCATTATTCCCCGCCATGTTATGCCATGTAGTCTTGCCACTACCTCTTCCACGACTTGCATCTGACAATCTACATTAACGGAACCAGACCCCTAAGGAAGTATAAATTCATGAGAAAAGCCGTTCTGGATATAGGTAAAACACATATTAAGTTATTGTTTCTTTCAGACAATACTGAATTAGCCAGTTTTAGTTGTAAAAATTCGCCGATTACCGGTATGTACAGCCAGTGTGATGTTACTGCTATTTGGTCTTGGCTTACAGAAACGTTTCGCTCATGCAATTTAACGTCTTCAGTAGAGGCATTAATCATAACTACCCATGGCGCAGCGGCAGCACTCATAAACGACGCCAATTTATCCGAACCAACCGGTTTGGTACTTCCTATCTTAGACTATGAAGATGAAAAGGTCGAAAGCTGCGAATCTGATTATTGCGACATCAGGCCAAGTTTTAGTGAGACTTTTTCTCCTTCGTTACCAGCGGGCCTTAACCTCGGTAAACAGCTTTTTTGGCTTCAAAAAAACTACCCCGAGGAATTTTCTTCGGCCACAGCGATTCTAATGTATCCGCAATATTGGGCTTGGCGTTTATGTGGAGAGAAAGCGACTGAACTGACCTCTTTAGGGTGTCACACCGATTTATGGATGCCAGTATTAAAACAGTATTCTCGTTTAGTCACGCAGCAAAACTGGCAGCATCTATTTCCCCCAGTAAAAAACGCTTGGGATTGTTTGGGGACAGTAAGAGCCGCTGTCTGTAAAGAAACGGGTTTATCACTTTCCTGTAAGGTTTTTACGGGTGTACATGACAGTAATGCCAGCTTACTAAGGTACTTAAAACTAAATAAAAACAAGGCTTTATCTGTAATATCCTCAGGCACGTGGACAATATTGATGCAAGTGAATGGCCGCCTCGATAGTTTAGCTGATCATAAAGATACCTTGTCGAACGTTGATGTTTATGGGAACCCAGTGGCGTGTGCCCGTTTTATGGGGGGACGCGAGTACGAACGAATCTGTACTGCTCTTGGAGGCAACATTGTTATGTCGCCAAGCACGCAAGACATACAAATAGCAATAGACAATGACTGGATGGTTACCCCTGACTATAGTCACGGGAACGGGCCTTTTGGAGGCAAAACGCCGCGACAGCATTGCCCAGATAAGCCTCTCTCTCCACAAGCCATTGCTACCTTATATTGTGCATTGATGATAGACCGTCGGTTAGACGATTTAAATGCTCAGGGAGATATATACATTGAGGGGGCATTCCTAAAAAATAAACGCTTATGCGAACTGTTAGCACAATTACGCCCCCGTCAAATTGTCTGGTTGTCTGCCGATGATACTGGAACAGTATTGGGTGCATCTGCATTAACAGAGTTTGAACAATACGATGGCAACAACGTAGCAGTAGAACATTGTGCTCCGTCTCACTTTGATAAGATCGAAAAATACAAAGCTCAGTGGTTAGCTCGCATAAATCAATCAAATTAGTGCGTTTTCAATTGTATATGATTGATGTTGAGTGTAACTGTGGCTATATTAATGAAAATGACCTAACGACAAGGGTAATCTATGCTCGAAAAACAGCGCCACCAATTGATTCTCGATATTCTCGATGAAGCGACTTTCATCAGTGTACGAGATCTTTGCATGCAACTGAATGCGTCAGAGGCCACTATTCGTCGTGATCTTAATAAACTGGCGGCGCAGAATAAGCTAGAGAAAATTCGTGGTGGTGCGCAGGTTATTGAAAGCCGTGCTGTATCAAATATTCGATTGTCAGGAAGTGCTTTCCTTGTAGATAAGGAAAAGAATACTAACACCAAGCGTATGATCGCAAAAGCGGCTACCGAAATGTGTGAAGATGGTGATTCGATCATTATTAATGGCGGTAGCTCAACCTTCATGATGTCTGAATTTCTCGTGGATAGACGCATGAATGTATTAACAAATTCCTTTGTTCTTGCTCATGAGTTACTGGAAAACAGTCAGAACCAAGTCACGCTACCTGGTGGTGAGGTATACCGCAAACAAAGCATCATACTAAGCTCCTTCGAAAACGACACTACACAGAACTATCGGGGTAGTAAAATGTTTATGGGCTCTCCGGGGGTGAGTGAGTTTGGGGTGGTAGAGGGCGACCCTCTGCTTATATTGGCTGAGCAAAAGCTCCGAAAACGTGCTGAGAAGCTCATAGTTCTCGCAGATAGCTCCAAAATTGGTGTAAAAGGCAATCTCATTTTTTGTGGTATCGAAGAGGTCGACACCGTGATTACTGATAGTAATGCAGACTCCGCTACCTTACAGAAGCTAAAAGACAAAGGCGTGAATGTGATCGTTGTTCAGGCCTGTGACTAGTCTTAATGTTGTCAGCCTGTTGTCACCGAATCAGAAGTGTTTAACAAGCTGACGCCCCATCTTCTAATTTTTCATACCGCTTACCTTCTCAAAACCCCTTCACTCTAGTAGGGGCTACACTATCTCTTTCTCTTACAATGCCTGCACTAGTGTGATTTTTCTGTGTTTCAAATGTAACATTTATGTTTATTTGTGATTGAAAATGATTGACATAGATTGTTATGGATGTATATTGAGCGTTAGTGAAGGATGTCTTATCCACTTTTTCAAAATTCGTAATTACATTCACAGGACGCGCTTAAATGCCTTATAAGCCAGAAGACTACAAATTCGTTAAGTATTTATGGGAAGACGACGTTGCAGACAAACTTGATCCCATAGAAAACCTTGTTTACCGCTCAAATAAACTGGGCGAAGATCAACGTATTACTAATACGGGTGGTGGGAACACCTCGGCTAAACTTATGGGGAAAGATCCACTGACTGGAGAAGAAGTTGAAGTCCTCTGGGTCAAAGGCTCAGGAGGCGACTTAAGAACGTCTAAGAAAGAAAACTTTTCGTCGTTATATCAAGACAAACTCAATGCACTAGACAGTACCTATCAATCATTTGTCGATAAAGGCTATAAGTCGGCGGGTGAGGATCGCATGGTGGGTATGTTTAAGCACTGTAACTTCTGCCTAAACCCCCGAGCTTCATCAATTGATACCCCGTTGCACTCAATGATTAGTGAAAAACATGTGGACCATTTGCACCCAAACGCAGTTATTTCTGTCGCATCGTGTAAAGATCAAAAAGCATTAACCGAGGTTATTTGGGGAGGTAAATTAGCTTACGTACCCTGGATGAGACCCGGGTGGGAGGCCGCTAAGTTATGCGAAGATACCTATGCCGAAAACCCAGATATATGGGGTATTCTTCTAGGTCAGCATGGTCACACCAATTGGTCCAATGAAAGTAAAAGCTGTTACGAAACTTCACTTTGGGTGATTGAAACAGCGGCGCGCTATATTGAAGAACACGATAAAGGTGAAATGACATTTGGCGGTCAAAAGTATTCATCATTAGATGGTTACAGCAGTAAAGCGTTGCTAACTAAGTTTTTACCTGTAGCGCGTGGCATGTTGTCTAACAAAGTGAAGTTTATTGGCACAGTACAAAACGACGAGGCCACCTTGCGTTTTGTCAACAGTGTGGATGCACCTCGCTTAGCAGAGCTAGGCACATCGTGTCCTGATCATTTTCTACGGACAAAAATTAAACCACTCTATATTGATTTTAATCCCGAGCAGGATGATGTCGATACATTGATTGTTAAATTTGAACAAGGGCTTGAAAAGTATCGCGAAGATTACACTGCTTACTACAATGCATGTAAGCGAGATAACTCTCCGGCCATGCGCGACCCAAGTCCCACCGTTATACTTATTCCTGGGGTAGGCATGGTTGCGTGGGGGAAAAATAAGAGTGAGTCACGGGTAACGGCAGAGTTTTACAATTGTGCTATCGAAGTGATGCGCGGTGCCGAGGCCATTTCAGAGTATACTGCTTTACCAGCGCAAGAAGCATTTGATATTGAATATTGGGCGTTAGAAGAAGCTAAACTTCAACGGATGCCAGCAGAAAAAACCTTGGCAAGAGATGTGGTAGTGGTTATTGGTGCCGGTGATGGTATAGGAAAAGCCACGGCACACCGTGTTGCCAGGGAGGGAGCCCATGTAGTGTGCGCTGACCTGAATTTAGATAACGCCAAAGCGACCGCTAAAGAGCTTACCGATATTTATGGCCAAGGTATTGGCGTTGCCGGGAGTGGCATATCAGCCTGTGGCCCTGCTATTGCGTTGGCTGTCGATATTACTCGACGTGAAACCGTTGAAGCCATGCTGGCTGAGGTTGTTGTAGCCTACGGTGGTATAGACAAAGTTATTGTTACCGCTGGTGTGTTCATTGCTGAGGGCAGCGACTTAGCGAAAAATGACAAGGTGTTCGAGCTTAGTTTCGGGGTCAACGTTAAAGGTGGCTATATTGTTGCTTCGGAAGCTCAAAAAATATGGGAAAATCAGGGCCTTAAAGGTGCTATGGTCTTAACTACCAGTGTCAATGCCGCAGTGTCAAAAAAAGGTTCGCTTGCCTACGACACCAGTAAAGCCGCAGCCAATCACTTAATGCGAGAACTCGCAGTCACCTTATCTCCATTGATCAACGTAAATGCGCTAGCACCGGCGACTGTGGTACAAGGCAGTAATATGTTCCCTCGCGACCGCGTTATTTCATCTTTGTCAAAGTACGACATTGCATTTGCGGATAGCGAAAGCACTGAGTCATTGAGAAATAAACTGGCTCAGTTTTATGCTCAGCGAACCTTAACAAAACAACCCATTACACCTGAAGACCAAGCTGAGGCGGCATACTTACTGGTTTCGGGACAGTTGAGTAAAACTACAGGTCAAGTTATTAGTGTGGACGGCGGTTTACACGAAGCATTTCTGCGTTAGGAGCGACTTCATGTTAAGAAGAATAGATAAAGTATTACTAGAACAAGAAAACAACTTGTTGAAAAACGACTTGGACGCAGACTATGCGGCGTTGGGAGAGAAGCTGGCGCGTAGTGATGTGGATATAGAATTACTTACCCAGGCAGCCGGTAAGTTTCAAATCGCAGTGCCTTCGTGGGGAACCGGGACGGGTGGTACTAGATTTGCGCGCTTCCCTGGGGAGGGCGAACCTCGTAACATTTGGGAAAAACTCGAAGATTGTGCGGTAATAAACGAACTTTCTGGGTGTACTGACAGTGTTTCTCCGCATTTTCCTTGGGATAAAGTGTCAGACTTTAGCGAGCTGAAAGAAAAAGCAGATGCTTACGGCATAAAGTGGGTATCAGTTAACTCGAATACTTTTCAAGACCAAACTGGCCAAACTGCATCCTATAAATATGGAAGTTTGAGTAATACTCAAAAAGCCTCTCGAGAACTCGCTATTGCCCACAATTTAGACTGTATTGGATATGGGCAAAAGCTAGGTGCAAAAAGCCTGACGGTGTGGGTGGGTGATGGCTCAAACCACCCGGGGCAGCAACACTTTCAACGCGCATTTGAGCGTTATTTAGCCAGCATGGAAGAAATCTATAAAGGCTTGCCTGATGATTGGGAAATGCATATTGAACACAAAATGTTTGAGCCAGCGTTCTACTCAACCATTATTCAAGATTGGGGTTCAAATATTCTAGCCGCAATGCAGCTAGGGCCTAAGTGCAAATCGCTGGTGGATTTAGGTCATCATGCTCCCAATACCAATATAGAAATGATTGTTTCCCGACTTATTCAGTTTAAAAAGCTGGGCGGTTTTCACTTTAACGACAGCAAATATGGTGATGATGATCTAGACAGTGGTTCGCTACATCCATACCAGCAGTTCTTAATATTCAATGAGCTTGTCGATGCTGAATATCGCCAGCAAGAAGCGTTTGGTCCGGCTTATATGTTAGATCAGTCGCACAATGTTACCGATCCCGCTGAAAGCTTGATTAACTCGGCAATTGAAGTACAGCGCTCGTATGTGAAGGCTCTCATTGTCGACCGTGAAAAGCTCTACGGCTATCAAGATGAAAACGATGCATTGATGGCATCTCTTGAACTAAAAAATGCCTTTAATTTAGATGTGTCTCCTATTTTAGCAATGGCTCGATTGCGAAAAGGGGCGGCAATAGATCCACTGGCGGTTTATCGTAAATCTAACTACCGGGAGAATATGGCAAAAGAACGCCCACGAGATCCGAATGCAACGGGCTCTGGAATCGTGTAACTAGGGTCTTTTACTTATATATGCACTGTTGGTGGCGAGTAGTGTTATCAGCGTAGGTGTGTTTTATCGTTAATTTTCAGCCCGTTTAAGCGGGCTGCTTTCGTCTTATTCCTGATTATTGAGGACGGAGTTCTTATGAAGTTGAGTCATTGCCACAACTTTCACGATTTCAGAAAGCTGGCACAAAACAAGTTACCGGGCCCTATATTTAATTACATTGATGGGGGCGCAGACGATGAAACCACGTTAAAACGTAACTCCAGTGCTTTCAATGAATGTGACTTGGTGCCAAATGTACTCACCGGCGTAAAAGACGTTGATTTGAGTGTAACGGTAATGGGGCAGAAGCTGCAATTACCCGTCTATCTTTCACCCACAGCACTTCAACGGCTTTTTCATCATCAGGGGGAAAGGGCGGTTGCGTCGGTAGCAGAAAAGTACGGCACCATGTTTGGGGTATCTTCATTAGGTACTGTGAGTATGGAGGAAATAGCGAAGCAGTTTAATACACCACAAGTTTATCAATTTTACTTTCACAAAGATCGTGGCTTAAACCAAGCAATGATGGAGCGGGCTAAAGCATCGGGCATTGAAGTAATGATGTTGACCGTTGACTCCATAACTGGGGGCAATCGAGAGCGCGACCTACGTACTGGGTTTTCAATTCCGTTTAAATTGAATGCTGCTGGTCTTTGGCAATTTGTCTCAAAGCCCGCTTGGGGCATCAATTATGTCACGCATGAAAAGTTTTCTCTGCCTCAATTGGATGCACACATCAATATGGGAGGCGGAACAAGTTCGATAGGCGACTATTTTACCAACATGTTAGACCCATCAATGAATTGGAACGATGTAGCTGAGATGGTTAAGTTTTGGGATGGTCAATTTTGTCTTAAAGGAATTATGAGTGTAGAGGATGCCAAACGAGCTGTTGATATAGGCTGTAAGGGCATTGTTATTTCTAATCACGGTGGTAGGCAACTTGATGGTTCAAGAAGTTCGTTTGACCAACTCGCTGAGATAGTGGATGCGGTAGGCGAGCACATCGACGTGATTTTTGATAGTGGTATCCAAAGGGGGACGCATGTGTTGAAAGCTTTAGCCCTTGGCGCAAAGGCCGTCGGTCTTGGCCGGTATTATCTTTATGCTCTGGCGGCTGCTGGGGAAAAAGGGGTAGAGCGTGCTATGGCGTTAATGGTGGCTGAAATTGAGCGAGACATGCGACTGATGGGATGTAGCAGTATTGACCAGTTAAATCGCGATCATATTCGCTTCCGTTAATTCCAAACGTTTCTTCACACAGTGAATTTAACCGTAGCACGCTAAAATAGTCGAACAGGAATAAAGATGAAAAAAAAGGTGTTGTTTCGTATCGCAGTGGCAGTGGTGATTTTAAATTTTGTTGTGTTTGGATGCCGCTACCAAATGATGAAGGATACATCAACATCAAAATGGCGCACACCTGCTGTTTCAGCAGGTTCAATGGCGCAAGGTCTAGTGGCAATTGCTACCCCAAATAGCGTTATACTTAGTTGGCGAGCCGAATCTGAAGCGGCCACTCAAGGGCATTATAATCTCTTTCGCAACCACGAAAAAATAGCGACGCTTGAATTTAACGCACCGACGTTTTTTGTTGATAAGCAAGGCAAGCCTACAGATAGCTATTATGTTCTTCTATCCACCGACGAAGGCATACGGCCGTCTCCATCTATGGGAGCAGGAACCTTACCCTGGAAGGAGCTTTATTTAGACATACCATTAGACAAGCCTGAAGATGCCGAAGTGAATAACGAAGTGTATAGCTATAGTGCTAACGACCTTTCTGTGGCCGACTTAACCGGAGACGGCAGTTACGAGATACTGGTTAAATGGTACCCCAGCAATGCAAAAGATAATTCTCAAGCAGGGTTTACAGGTAAAACATATATAGATGCATACACCATGACGGGCGAAAAGTTATGGCGTATTGATCTTGGTAAGAATATTCGTTCGGGCGCACATTATACGCAGTTTATTGCATACGATTTTGACAATAATGGTAGAGCCGAAGTGGCGATGAAGACCGCTGATGGAACGGTAGATGGCCGAGGAAATGTGATAGGAGATGCTACGCGCGATTATCGAAATAGTAAGGGGTATGTATTGGATGGCGCTGAGTATTTGACGGTTTTTGACGGTCTAACGGGTGAAGCGCTGGATACAGTTAATTATATTCCTGAGCGAGGAAAGGTGAGTGCTTGGGGGGACGCCTATGGTAATCGCGTAGATCGTTTTTTAGCGGGTGTTGCCTATCTCGACGGTGCAACCCCCAGTATGATTTTTACGAGAGGGTATTACACCCGTGCAGTGATTGCCGCGTTTCATTGGACAGGCACAAGCATTTCCATGCAATGGCTATTTGATTCATCTAAAGACTCCCAGAGCGCGCTTGGTGCAGGGCAAGGCGCTCATAGTTTGAGCGTTGGCGATGTAGACGGGGACGGAAATGATGAAATTATATTTGGTGGCGCGACAATAGATAACGACGGTCAACTGCTGTATAGCACGGCGCTCGGACACGGTGACGCGTTACATCTCGCGGATGTCATTGTTGAACGACCTGGCCTAGAAGTATTTATGGTGCATGAAACGCCAAGCGCTTATACAAAAAGAGGTGCGCAACACGCAATTGAACTTCATGATGCCGGAACAGGAGAGATCATTTGGTCCCACCCAGGAGACAATACTGACGTGGGGCGAGGTGTTACTGCGGACATAGATCCAAGGTTTGCAGGAATGGAAAGCTGGGCATCAAAAGGCGGCCTTATTGCTGCAAACGGTGAAGTCATAACGTCTGCCAAACCTGATTCAGTGAATTTTGCGATATGGTGGGACGGTGACCTTACGCGTGAGCTATTAGATGATACTCGCATCTCTAAGTGGGATTACGAAAAAGAGAAAACCGTGACCCTAATGGACGGGAGCGAATATGACATAGCCTCCAACAACGGTACAAAAGCCACTCCCGGATTGGTCGCAGATATACTCGGAGATTGGCGCGAAGAGGTGATATGGCGGACTAAAGACAGCAGGTCACTAAGGTTATTTTCTACCACTTTACCTACCCAATATAAGCGTTCAAGCTTTATGGCCAACAGACAATATAGAACGGCTATCGCGTGGCAAAATGTTGGTTACAATCAGCCGCCACAGCCTAGTTTTTCACTTTCACCTTCTCAGTAGTATTGATTTCCGTTATTTAGAACGCCGCCGAAAACTATAGTGAAATTTCACATTTGAAACTTAGTTGTTTTAGTTGGTGCTACAGCGTGAGTGCTATTTCACTATCGTGATAAGGTAACGCAAATCTTACGTGTTAATCTTAGTTTAAGTCAGGAGTATTCATGAAAATAGCGTTGATGATGGAAAACAGCCAAGCGGCTAAAAACCCTATTATTCTTAATGAACTTACGTCCGTAGCAGATGCTCTCGGGCATGATGTTTTCAACGTAGGCATGAACAGTGAAGCTGATCATCACCTTACGTACGTTCACTTAGGTATCATGGGGGCTATATTGCTTAATGCGAAAGCCGTGGACTTTGTTATATCTGGATGTGGTACGGGGCAAGGGGCAATGATGTCTTTAAATGCCCATCCTGGCGTGTTCTGTGGATACTGTATTGACCCATCAGATGCGTTTTTGTTTAACCAAGTCAATAATGGTAACGCGCTAGCGCTACCTTTCGCTAAAGGCTTTGGTTGGGGAGCGGAGCTAAATGCACGCTATATTTTTGAAAAAGCGCTTACCGGGGAACGCGGTGCGGGCTACCCAGTTGAGCGTAAAGAACCACAAGTTAGAAATGCCGGTATTCTAGCAGAATTAAAAAGCGCGCTAGCGCCTGAAAGTTATGTGGATTCTCTTAAGAAGATGGATCAAGAATTGGTGAAAGCTGCCGTTTCAGGCGAGCGTTTTCAACAGTGCTTATTTAATCACGGTCAGGATGACTCTATTAAAGACTACGTTAAATCATTGTTGGCATGACACCGTATTTACTACAGTTCCTTCAGTAAACCACTCATGCTTAGCCCCAATGGGCTGAGCATTGTTATCAAATCTATTCATCTTATACTCAACACTCTTTAGCTTGCAGCCATCAAACTGAGGGCATTGCGGGAGGATTATTGGCAGCTCACAAGCAAGGTTAGTTGGCGTTTATCCGCATCCTATTTGGTAATAGAGCAATAAAATAGCGCGCAGCGAGACGTTACCGTGTTGAGGGGATACGTGAAAGAATGTATGTCATTCTAGGTGCTTTAAACCTGTTTAGGGTGCTTATTTAACCATGAAAAAAAAGGGAGCATGTTGCCCCCTTATCATTATACTATTTCACTTACATCTTATAGGTAAAACCTAGAGAGAACTCTCTACCAGAGTAGCGTATGTCACTTATACGGCCGGGTCCATTCACATATATATTGCCTTCTTTCAGTAAATTACGAACATCAAAGTGGAACTTGAAGTCTTTAAAGAACCCGTCCTGGGGACGATAAACTATTTTGGCATCAAGGAAGCCTGCATCGTCTACATAAACTGGGTTTCCGCCTCGGTCTGTTGGTGCTAACAGATAGCTATCTCTATAGTTATAGGCGAACTTCACGCTCATCTGAGGCGTTTCATAGAACCACGTTAAGTTGTAACTGTTTTTCGACTGAGAAGGGAAGTCAAGCTCTTCTCCCGTAAGCTGATTAAACAGACCAACATCTTCAGATGTCATATATGTGTAGTTGGCGTTTACACCCATATTGTTGAATGGTGCAGGGAGCATAGAGAAGAAGGTGGAGCCTGCAACTTCAAATCCCTGTGTTGATACACCGCTGCCATTTACTTTTTGTCTGACATCATAGAGGTTGCCGTCGCCGAAAAAGTCTTGGTCGTAGGTTTCAATAGCATTTAATATCCAGCTGTCCATTTTCTTAGCGAAATATGCTCCAGAAAGCATTGAATCTTCATTTGGATACCAATTAAGCGCGACGTCCATCTGATTTGCTACGTATGGTTTCAGGCGAGGGTTACCGGCCGAGCACGTATTCGGTCGACCCTCTTGGGCAGAAAGCGTATCTAAGCGTAATGTACAACTGGCCGAAATGTTTAAATCTTTCGCTTTAGGGTGAGCCATCACTTTCGCTGCACCAAAGTAAAGAATAAGTTCATCAGGTATTAACCCAAAATTTAAGTTAATGCTGGGTAATACTTCACTATAGTCATTTGATAGCGTAGCTTGATCATTGAACGCTTCTGGGTGATCAGGGTCAATCATATTGCCTTGCTCTGCATCCCCTTCCACTACATCGACTTGAACTTGAACAATAGCGTTACCAGTAGTATCAACTTGCGTACGAACGTAACGTACACCTGCATTACCCCAGTATGGGATATCGCCTATTTCGGAAATGAAGTCTGCTTGAAAATAAATCGCTTGAGCGTCCATCTCAACTTCATAGAAAGAGGCTTGGGCAAACTGTTTTTCGGCGTCAGAAATATTGTCCGCATGATAGTTCATGAAACCATTGTAGAAGTCGAGAGGATCAAGTGCTAACCAGCTATCGATAACCGGTACACCAGGGTCATAGTTACCAAAGTAGTTGTCGATGGTATAAGAGTTATTGTTGATGAGACCGGCTTGGTCATCTAATGACCATTCATTGCCACCGTATTCATTTCCTGCAATACGAGTAATACGACGGTCTAATTGCTCATGATCTTGATATTCAGAGCTTATGCGTACACCTGCTCGAAACTTTTCAAAGAAACCTTCTGACATGTAATAGGTATAATCAAGTTTTGCTGATAGTTGATCATTTTCTTGAGCAATTGGCTTGTCATATACTCGAGAATAGAACCAATATGAATCGGCACTGTTGGCATCGAAGCCTTGTGTTGCATCTGCACGGTTGTTGCCCGTGTTTAAATCGTAAATGGGGGCACCATTATCGGCGAATTCAACTAAAACATTTTCGACTCGATTGGCATTCACGCGAGATTCAATCTGATAAATGCTCTGCGTTTGTTTGGTATAACCAAGTACACCCTCTAGGGCAAAAACACCATTATTAAAATCGAACCCAGCATCATAAATTTCTGTTTTTAGGTTCCAATCGTTATAGATGCTTCTATTTACTACAGTGGCATCTCTTGTAAGAAATGAAGATGCATTATGGTTATCACCCACAGTAAAACTGTCTTCATATAAATGACTTTCGCTTGGCACTTCAAGTTGAAGGTTAGAATCGACTTGTACGAAGTCTCGCTCAGTATAAGTTACGCCGAAGTGGGTAGATAAATCTTCACTTAATCGATACTGGAACATAGCATTCGCGCTAATTCTATCTTCATCCCTAGACCACACGCTGTTACGTGGAATACGGGCTCTAAAGTCGTACCACTGTTCTTCACACGCAGTGTCAGGGCAATTAGCTACATCATTGATATCGGCATAGCTTTCATCGACAAAGGTCTTTTCAGCGGAGCCATCATAGTCGGCTTGCCTTACCCACTCTGTGTTTCTTAATGCATGAAAAGCGGTTGCTCTATCGCCCATGGTAACATTGAGCATTGCTCCAATATCTTTATCAAATTTGTATACACCGGTGAAATTGTATTTTTGATTATGGATTTCAGTTAAATCGTTGTACTGGTTTTCAGCACTAACTTGTAAGAAATTTTCTTTAAAATCGTTAGGCTTACGAGTAATAACTTTAATGGTTCCACCAATACCACCTTCTGTTAATCGGGCTTCAGAACCTTTGATAACATCCAATGCCTTGACCAACTCCGAGGACATACTGGCAAAATCGACTGAGCGACCTGAGCTTGCAAAGGGATCTGAGGCCCCAATAGCTTGAACGCCATTTATCTCTACATTCACTAACTGTGGTTCAACACCACGAATACTGACTGCAGTCCCTTCACCAAACTCACGCCCTAATTGAACACCTGTTACACGCTGTAGAGCTTCGCCGATGTTTTTATCCGGAAATTCACTGATGTCTTCAGCAACGATAGAATCGGTTGCTGTGCCTGCTTCCTTTTTTCTATCGATAGCGCTTCTTAAACTTGAACGCATGCCATAGACTTCGATGATTTCGGTAACTTCCTCTTTAGCTTTCTTTTCTTCTTCTGTCATCTCTTCCTGAGCGAATACGGGGGCAGAGGCAAAGCAAGCACCTGTAAGCAAAATAGTAGAAATGCTACTAGCAATTAATTTACGCGTAGTAAGTAATGATCCAATCGTGTGTGTGACGTTTTTCATTGTGACCTCGTTTTTTATTCAAAAACTGGCTTCAACCCATTTGTAATCAAAAAGTGGCATCGACCAACTTTAGCAAACATATTATTAATATTTTGTTTACATATTTGCATGCTAGTGACTAAACAGGGGTCTAGTCAATACAATTTCCATCAAAAGTGGTCATTTTTATTCATGAGTAATCATAAAATTTCATATTTGGACTAATTACTTCCTAAGGATTTTAATTTCATCAGAAATTTTGATGTGCTCTTTCTTGCCAGTGAATCTATCGCGCTTTCGAACGCCGTGTAATTGGTTATGACCGCCTTCTTTCTATTTCATGTTATCCGGTGGCGTATTCACCTAGGTAGCACGTGATCCCGAATCAGTTATGTCACCCGTGCACTCGGTGTTCAGTGCCGCACGGGAAATATACGCTAATACTGCCTGGATACTTTTTTCATCGGTATTTTCTAATATCACGTGAATGTGTGGTTTTTTCTGCTTGAGTACATTGAGCAAGTAAGCATGATCCATATCGCCAGTCCCTGATGCTAAGTCCACCGATTTACCATGTTCTTTTTTAACAAAGTCCTTACAGTGGATTGCCACAATGGCATTACCGAATGCACTGAAGGCGTCATCGATAAGTTGAGGTTGATCAATATTGCTCTTATTGGGATAGAAATTTACAGGGTCATAAATAACTTTCAGATTTGGGGAGTTCACCGCATTTAATAGTGCTGTCATGCGAGGATAATTGTTTATAACGTGCTGATGGGCTACGCCTTCAATTCCCACAAATACGCCGTGACGTTCAGCTACTTTTGTAAGGCGCTTTATACTCACCACTAACTCATCAAAGGCTGCCTGTGACGCATTATCTGGGTGATACGTACAATCAGCATTGCGAGACCCAGTTTCCGTACCCACAATAGCGCAGCCAAAGTCTCTGGCAAATATTAGGTGCTCTTCGAAGCGCTGCAAGGAGAGTTCCCGTTCTACAGGATCTGGGTGAATGGGGTTTATGTAGCATCCAAGTACTGCAATAGTAATGTTATATTGAGCAAACGCGTCGCGAACGTAATTGCCAAAACCTGGACTGATTTGTCCCGGTTCGGCTCGTATAAAAGGAAATGACTTAGTGAGTGCTAGTTGCACGCATTTAATTGGATATTGCGCAATGCGGTGTGCTATCTCTGCTACCTCGCCTTGCCCAAAATCATGGGCACGAACACCTATGTTATTGACTCTCATTTTGACTCCATAGGGAATTTTTCCCGCACTGCAAGCCCTAACATAGGCGCGAGATGCTGCGCTACAATCCTAGCTGTTTCAATTGCACCTTCCTTACTGGTATGGGTATGCGGATCAGCAAACATAGCGTTGACGTTTTCTATACCTAATTCTTCGTATCGCGTCGCGACTAGCGAATGTAAATCAATAAACGTGCTCTGGCTTTGGCGCGCAACGTGAGCGGCCCATTGCGGGTAGCTATGGGTCGCTCTGGCGATAAGGCGAGGGTCTTCTTGCCAGACTTTACGAGGTACAGGAGAGCATATAATCGGTGTCACGCCGCGAGCACGGGCTTCGCCAATCATGGTGCGCAAGTAAGCACCATAGGAGTATATGGTTTCACGTTGGCCTGTGAGCCTGTTATCTATGGTCTTTTGCTCATGACCAATTCCTTTAATTGATCCCCGAGCGCGGCTTTTGTCATTTAATTCTCCTGCGTCATTATGGCCAAATTGTATTAATACAATATCTCCGGGTTTCATCATATTAAGAGCGCGCTGCCAATGTCCTTGCGTAATAAAGGTGCGGCTAGACAAGCCGCCCACCGCTCGATTAACGATATTGACAGAAGGGTTAGCCAGCCAGCCCTCCACGAAATCTCCCCAACCCCATTGTCCATTGCGGCCATCGCCTCTGCCGTTACGCACGGTGGAATCCCCCACCATAAATACACTTCGGCGGTTCTTGTTGCTAACAACTGGCAATCGGACAAATGTCCAATCGTACGCGGCAACGGCGTTGCCTTTGTCTGAGTAAAGCGATTTATCTAGGGCGGGGCGCATGCCTTTAAGTGCTGCAACGACTAAGCGGGCATGCAAGTCTGCCCCTTCGTTATGAAAGTGGGTGTGATCTTTCGGGTACAATTTGGCCGTTTCTCTCTTCCCTATTTTTTCTAATTCATCTGCCGCTGCGTTGGTTAAGTCGATAAAAGGGGTATCTAGTTCCCACGCTAATTGATACAGCCAAAAATTGTATTCTCCCGATCCACGTTCAATTCGATGTGCTTGCCATAAATTACGAACGGTTAGCGATGCGAGAATAGGGATAGCTTGTTTGGCTTTGACTTCAGCGACCATCTGGCGAATGTAGTGGCCGTAGGTAAACACGCGCTCTTGTTTTCCGGTGAGTTGATTGACAATATCTACATAGGTATCACCTATACCAGGTAGCGTACCTCTTGCTCTTCGGTCATCGTTAATAGGGCTGCCATCATTATGGCCAAACTGAATAATAACCACATCGCCTGCGCTAACATCATTTATAAGCGCCTGCCATAAGCCCTCACTGATGAAAGTACGGGAACTGCGTCCACCTCGAGCTCGGTTGTCAACTTTCACCTCGCTACTGTCAAAGTAATCTATGAACGGTGCTCCCCATCCCTGATGATCAGCATTAATATAGCTTGCTGCAGTAGAATCTCCTGCAATAAATAGCGTTGCCGGGGTGAGGGGGCTAACTTCTTCGCCCATCGTTGAAGTACTCAAGAGCAATATTGGCAAAAATAAAGCCTTAATAAACGTTGAAGTTCTCATCGGGTTTTCCTTTATTAGGTTTTTATCGCAGTTCCAGGTGGCGATTCAGCTAGTTTTAAGCGCGCGGTGACTGCTTCCACATGACGTTTACCCGCTAAGCGCTGTAAGCAGGCATTGCTCTCTCTATGTCATGTAAAGCTTTAATTAATGTGATGTGAAAACTTTAACATTCAAGCAAAAGCACTCAAATAATGTCACGGTTATAATCTGTATATATCAACCGTTTGTTCCATATTTGGAATAAATCTTTATTGATTGCGGGAGTGAAGTGATGTTGGTCAGCAATAGGTGTATTTTGCGAGCGCTTTTAGGTTGCGTTAGCTCTTGAATTTCGGCGCTTTTCCATCATTAAATATCTGAATTCTTACCCTTCTACTTGAACGGAATTGAGCGTCTTGACCCTCGCTATGAAAATGGGGCGTAGGGCTGATCGAAATTGATAATTACTAGAGATGGTAACCCTTTTTTGACGGTATGAGGAAAAGGATAATAAAGTCCACTATGGGGTAATCAACGCTGTGTCTAAAGCGTCCTTGATAACAATAAAAGTGACGATATAGAAACCACGACCCACATAGCACTTAAGATAGTTCGTTTTGCTCTTATCATATCTGAATATTTCACTAACTCTGCGCTTCCTACTCGGGGATAGCGGAACGTTTTGTTGTGATAAATAGCTGGCCCGCCAAGTTGTATATTATTGACCGCCCCAAACAGGGCTAATAGCCTAGACGTCTTGTCGCCAACAGGGCAATGTTTTACGGCCTGTAGGCCTTTCACGGGATGGGAAACAGTGAGCGTAACCAGTGCTCCACACAGTGCTGATGGTAATACTAGCCACTGCATCAATGTTCGAATCGGCTTGGCAAAATGTTTCATTGCTGGGTGTCGATAATGCCATTGCCACGAGGTGAGCAAGAGCAATCGATAGGTAAGCGCAGCCACGGGACCGGCAAGAACAAAGTAAAAAATCACGCCGCAGTATAAGTATAAAAACTTTAGCCAGAGACTCTCTATGGCTGCTTTAGCCACGCCAACATCGCTTAAGCGCGCGCAATCCCGTGCCACAATGGTGGATAATATTTCACGGGTTAACACTTTCTTGTTTTTCCCTACCACGGTAAGCACTTTGCCAAATTGTTTTCGTTGGTAACCGAAGTCGAGCACAGTCATCATGATAACCGCCTCGAAAAATACCGGGTATTCAGCCATGTATACCAACATGCCTAAGCAGACAATGAGAGGGCCCAACAACACTACCGCCGCAAGAGAACCGGAAATATAGTGCTGCTTTGGGGGGTACTCTTTGCCGGGTAAGACCCTCGCGCCCATTTGTTTAACCAAATAGCGCATAAGCGTAAGCGGATGACTACTTAGCGGCCATCGCCATAATGCATCTACCAATACGGCCAACCAAAGCACCAGTATGCTTTGGTAGGCAGAATCAGTTAACAGGGCATCCATCAGTTAGGCAAGTGCTTTAACCATGGCCATCACCAACTTTGCGGAGTTTTTCGCCGCTGTTTCTAGGTATTCTTTAAAGGATACTGATGAGGTTTTTCCAGCGATATCTGAAAGAGAGCGAATGACTAAAAATGGCACGTCGAGCATGTAACATGTTTGACCTATCGCTGCGCCTTCCATTTCGACGGCTTTCATCGCTGGAAACTTAGTTCTCAGCGCCGCCACGGCTTCGTCACTGCCGATAAAGGCATCACCGGTACAAATAAGGCCACTAGTCACCTGAATACCTGATATATCATTGGCAGCATGTTGTGCGGCTTCAATGAGTTTAGGATCGCTTTTATAGTCTTCGGGCATGCCGGCACATTGGCCCAATGAGTAGCCAAAGTGAGTGAGATCGACGTCATGGTGAATGAGGTTTTCTCCAATGACCAAGTCGCCAATATTGAGTTGCGTATCGAAACCGCCAGCAGAACCGGTATTGACAATAGCATCCGGCGAGAATTGCTCGATAAGCACGGTAGTGGCAAGTGCTGATGCAACTTTACCTATACCACATTTTACGAGGATAACGTCCACCCCGTGTAACATGCCTTGATAAAAGGTTAGATGCTTCCATTGCACTTCTTTTACTTCTGACAGCGACGCTTTCAGTAGCGCCACTTCTTCATCCATTGCACCTAAAATGCCAATTTTATTCATAACTTTACCAATAACCAAATAATAATGATGCGTATAACTGCACGTGAATGCGCTAATTGTATAAGGAAAGCGACCTAACTGGTAGGAAAAAGCCTTTGTCGCCGTAACAAGCGAGAGCAACAAAGGCTAGGGGGAAACTAAGGGGTACTAAAGTGTGTAAATTACGCAGCGGCAGCGCGACTCGAACGAATTGGACGGGTTGGGCGTTTCGTCGGCTCTGGATTGTGTGTGGGCACTTGCGAAAGCTTTTGTTGCACACGGCGATAAGGAATTAATTTGTTTTCTAGACATTCTCGAATGTCATCCACACTGTACCCAGATTTTACTTTAATTCTTGCGTGGGGCACTCCAGCGGCATCAAGTGCGCCAGAGACAAACCAGTCACGCTGAGTTTTATAACCCTCTTTACCTTGGTTATGTACCAAGTCGATGGCCAGTATTGGGCTCATGTCGTGCTTGTCGACTAAAACAAAGTCGAGTTGTCGAGATGATGCGCGGGACAGCGCTTGGCTCGCCGTTTTCTTATTCGTCGATTGGCGTACAGAAACAATGTCGCTGAGTTTAACGCGACACACAATTCTGAATTCTCGTCCCATGGCTTGTTCAATTAAGTTTAAGAATGAGTGCTCAACGGGAGTAAAAAGTTGAGGCTTTCGTCTAAAAGGGAAGGCAACGCCGCCATCAGACAGTTTAATAGCGCCCAATGCCACAACAATAAGTAACATCATTAAAATAATTGCCAATTCCATCGTAATCCTCGCATATCAACGTGTAATGTGCGTCATAAAAATGACGCTTTTTTTGACACCTTTGGGGTTCGAGAAAGAATTTGCAAAGGCGGTGCCACATTGAACGAGGAGAGATGTTGAAGTGTTAACGGCAGCTAGGCTAGGGCTGTTGGATGATGAGCACATCAACTTGAGTGCCCAAACTGTCTGGCGATACCACAATACGAACCGAATCATCTGCAGCGGTAAGCATGGTGCGATGGTTAACAGGGGGGGTTACAACCCATTGCGGGTAGGTATTTTGATAGAAGGTAATTACCTGTTCTGGGGAGCGTTTTGTGGAATAGACTAAGCTAGCGGGTAAGCTATCGTCGAATTGCTGACACTGACGGGCATCGGTCATTAGCGAGACGTCAAAAAAGAAAGTAGGGCAAGACTGAGTAACAGGTACATTGGTTGAACCGTTTGTGGTCACAGTATCGGCTAGAGCGTGGCTCGCCACTACTAGCCCGCTAAGTAAAACTAGATTGATGCTTTTACGTAAACCGCTCGTCATTATGCTTGTTAACCAATAATCGATTCTTTGAATCGATAATAGTGGGCTCGCTACACAAGCGCAAAAGATAAATGGGGGCACTAGGTATGTTCATAACATAATGGGTATGAGGTTAAGCGATTTGTGAACGGGGTTTTCATCCCCCATCACGCCTCTTTGAAATACTGACACTGGGCATTGAATGGCTTATCAAATACCAAAGGAATTTTGACAGCGACTTTTATGGATGATGAGAATGTTCTATTGTTTACACCCACAAAAAAGCTCGCCGGAGCGAGCTTTTATATAGGCTAATTACAACGAGCCATGTGGACCAATAACGCGGTTAAACGCCAATGTAATCCAAAATACCTTCAGCGGCTTTACGGCCTTCATCAATCGCCGTCACCACTAAATCACTGCCTCGTACCATATCGCCACCAGCAAAAATTTGCGGGTTAGACGTTTGGTAAGCAAACTTGCCAGCAGACGGCGCGCGAACACGGCCTTTTTCGTCTAGCATAATGCCAAACTCTGCAAACCAAGGGGCAGGGCTAGGTTGGAAACCGAATGCAATGATCACAGCGTCAGCTTCAAGCACATGTTCTGAGCCTTCAACTTCTACAGGGCGTCGACGACCGTTAATATCCGGTGGCCCCATTTCCGTTTTCACTAACTTAACGCCGCACGCTTTTCCGTTTTCATCAACCGCAATATCCAAAGGCTGTAAGTTAAACATAAACTCCACGCCTTCTTCTTTTGCATTCACCACCTCTTTACGTGAGCCGGGCATACTTTCTTCGTCACGACGGTAGGCACAGATAACTTTATCGGCACCTTGACGAATAGATGTACGTACACAGTCCATGGTGGTATCACCACCGCCGAGTACAACAACTCGCTTGCCTTTCATATCGATATAATCAGCTTCGTCTTTCTCTAAGCCCATAACACGATTCGTGTTAGCAATAAGAAAAGGTAGCGCGTCGAATACACCTTCAACATGTTCATTGTCGAAACCACCTTGCATAGATTTATAGGTACCCATGCCAAGGAAAACGGCGTCGTAATCGTCAAGGAGTGATTGGAATTCAACATCTTTACCTATCTCAGTATTCAGAACAAACTCAACACCCATTTCAGTAAAGATTTGACGACGTAGTTTGATAACGTCTTTTTCTAGCTTAAACGACGGAATACCAAAAGTGAGCAACCCACCAATTTCTTCGTATTTGTCGTAAACCACCGGTTTTACACCGTTGCGAACAAGTATGTCTGCACACGCAAGACCTGCTGGTCCTGCGCCTACAATAGCCACTTTCTTGTCGGTCCACACCACATCAGACATATCTGGGCGCCAGCCCATTTTAAAGGCGGTATCGGTAATGTATTTTTCAATACTCCCAATGGTGACCGCACCAAAGTCGTCATTCAATGTGCAAGCACCTTCGCATAGCCTGTCTTGTGGACATACGCGTCCACACACTTCAGGCAAGCTATTGGTCTTATGCGACAATTCCGCCGCTTCTATAATACGTCCTTCATTGGCGAGACTTAGCCATTGAGGAATGTAATTGTGAACGGGGCATTTCCACTCACAATAAGGGTTACCGCAATCTAAACAGCGGTCAGCTTGACCCTCTGTTTGAGGTTGGCTTAGCGGCTGGTAAATTTCAGCGAACTCTTGTTTACGCACCATTATCGGCTTTTTAGGCGGATCGATACGTTCAACATCGACAAACTGGTAAACATTCTTTGCCATAAACTTTATCTCCTCCTATTGCGCCTGAATGCGCAATTCCGCGCTAGAACGACTGATGTGGCCAAGTAGATTTTTCACATCACTGGTTTTTGGCTTAATAAGCTTAAAGCGTTTAAGCGTAGCGGCGAAATCGGTTAGCAACGACAATGAGTGATCGCTACCGGTTTCTTCATAATGCTGGTTGATTAGGCCACGTAGGTGCTCAACCAAAATGGCTTTGTCTTCGACTGGCATGACATCAACCAATTCGGCATTCACACGATTATCAAGGTCGTCATTGTCATCCATCAGATAAGCAAATCCACCTGTCATACCCGCACCAAAGTTGACGCCTACAGGGCCTAGTACAGCAACAATACCACCGGTCATGTATTCACAACCGTTATCACCAATACCTTCAACCACGGCAATAGCACCAGAGTTACGAACCCCAAAACGTTCACCTGCACGACCAGCAGCAAATAATTTCCCGCCAGTAGCGCCGTACAAGCAGGTGTTACCCATGCTTGAACTCTCATGTGCGTTGTACTCAACACCTCTAGGCGGATTAATCACAAGCTTACCGCCTGTCATACCTTTACCCACGTAGTCATTGGCATCGCCAATAAGGTGCATATGAAGACCGCCAGCGTTCCAAACGCCGAAGCTTTGCCCCACTGTACCGGTCAATTCAACCTTAATCGGTGTGTCTTCAAAGTCGTGATTACCGTGATGTTTCGCAATTTCACCAGACAGCAATGCACCCACAGAGCGGTCTGTATTGCGAACCGCATACTTAAGGTTTATCGACTTGCTGTTCACCACGGCATCTTGCGCATCTTTTAGCATTTGCGCGTTTAACTCGCCTTTATCAACGGGCGCGTTAGTGGTTTGCGAACAGAACAAGCGTGTATGTTCCCCCGCTTTTGGCTGGGCTAACAGGGGAGACAAATCCAGTCGATTCTGTTTAGCCGTAATGCCATCAATAACTTTAAGAAGTTCGGTACGACCAACAAGGTCGTCGAATTTCTTCACGCCCATGGCAGCCATGATTTCACGTACTTCTTGGGCAATAAATTTAAAGTAATTCATGACCATCTCAGGTAGACCAATGAAGTGATCGTCCCGAAGTTTTTGATCTTGCGTTGCTACACCAGTCGCACAGTTATTGAGATGACAAATACGTAGGTACTTACAACCCAGTGCCACCATCGGCCCAGTACCGAAACCGAAGCTCTCAGCACCTAAAATACCGGCTTTTACTACGTCTAAACCTGTTTTCAAGCCACCGTCAGTTTGTACTCGCACCTTATGGCGTAAGCCATTTTCGATGAGCGCTTGTTGCGTTTCTGACAAGCCAAGTTCAAATGGGCTACCGGCATACTTCACAGAAGTAAGTGGGCTTGCACCCGTACCGCCGTCATATCCAGATACCGTAATTAAATCGGCATAGGCTTTGGCTACACCGGTGGCAATCGTACCTACACCCGGTTCAGAAACCAGTTTCACAGAGATAAGCGCGGTGGGGTTAACCTGCTTAAGGTCGAAAATCAACTGAGCCAAATCTTCGATAGAGTAAATATCGTGATGTGGCGGTGGTGAAATGAGGGTCACGCCAGGCACAGAAAATCTAAGCTGTGCAATGTACTTGTTAACCTTATCACCAGGCAGCTGACCACCTTCACCCGGTTTTGCACCCTGCGCCACTTTAATTTGAATAACGTTGGCATTAACCAAGTAATGCGGCGTTACACCAAAGCGACCAGACGCCACCTGTTTAATTTTTGAGTTTTTCTCAGTACCGAAACGAGATGGGTGTTCGCCACCTTCACCAGAGTTAGATTGACCGCCCAAGCGGTTCATCGCAATGGCTAAGGCTTCATGCGCTTCAGGGCTTAATGCCCCAATAGACATGGCTGCGGTATCGAAGCGAGGGAATAAATTCTCAGGCGCTTCAACTTCACTAACATCAATCGCATCGCAATCTGGGTTTAACGCAAGCAAATCGCGGATATGCGCAGGAGAGCGTTCATTCACTAACTTCGCATATTGCTGGTAATCGCTATATTCACCAGAAACCACGGCCTTTTGTAGCGTGCTTACCACGTCTGGGTTGTAAGCATGGTACTCACCGCCGTGTACATATTTAAGCAGACCACCGTGACCCACTGATTTACGTTTAAGCCAGGCTACGCGGTTAAGGTTGATAATATCCTGGTGAAAATCGTCGAACCCTGCACCTTGAATACGTGACGTAACACCTTTAAAGCACAGCTCCATCACTTCATTATTTACGCCGACGGCTTCAAATAACTTTGAGCTACGGTAACTGGCAACAGTGCTGATACCCATTTTCGACATGATTTTATACAAGCCTTTATTGATACCTTTGCGGTAATTCAATGTGGCTTGCATTGGTGAGATATCTAATTCACCTTTTTCGCATAGTTGCTCAATGGTTTCATAAGCTAAGAACGGATATACCGCTGTTGCACCTAAACCAATAAGTACAGCAAAATGGTGTGGATCGCGGGCACTGGCGGTTTCAACCACGACGTTGGCGTCACAACGTAGCGATTTCTCTACTAAGCGTCGCTGAACGGCACCTACTGCCATCGCTGCCGGGATCACTAAACGATTTTGTTTAATATTACGGTCTGAAAGAATAACAAACGCCGCGCGCTTGTTCTTAACCAGCATTTCAACTTCATTACAAATACGCTCTATGGCTTTTTTCAAACCTTCTTGCGGCGCGTATTGCAGTTCGATGACTTCAGAGTAGTAATTCTCTGGATTGAATTCTCGAAGCTGTTTAAGGTCGGTATATAACAATATTGGTGACTCAAACAATACGCGGTCAGCGTAGCCTGAGGTTTCACTGAATACGTTTTGTTCTCTGCCAATACAAGTAGCCAAAGACATGACGTGATTTTCACGCAGCGGGTCGATAGGCGGGTTAGTCACCTGAGCAAACTGTTGACGGAAATAGTCGTAAACCGTTCGCTGTTTGGAGGACATTACCGCCATAGGTGTGTCATCACCCATAGAGCCGACGGCTTCTTGACCATCTTTCGCCAACACTTTTATCACTTGCTGAATTTCTTCATAGCTGTAGTTATACAGCTTGTGATAAACAGACATGGTGTCGTCATTGAACATACGCTTGCCAATTTGTGACGCGTCTAGCTGTTCAATGGGCGTAAGGTGACGAATATGCTTGTCTAACCACTCTTTATAGGGGTGGCGCGCTTTCAAGTCTTCATCAATTTCCGTTGAGCGCCAAATTTTGCCGGTGTAAGTGTCTACCGCTAGCATTTCACCTGGCCCCACGCGACCTTTTTCAATCACATCAGACTGCTCATAATCCCAGATGCCAATTTCAGAGGCGAGGGTAATAAAGCCATTTTTAGTGATAACGTAGCGCGCAGGACGTAAACCGTTTCGGTCGAGGTTACAAGCTACATGTCGGCCGTTAGTTAAAACGATACCGGCAGGGCCATCCCAGGGTTCCATGTGCATAGAGTTAAACTCATAAAATGCACGTAGGTCGTCGTCCATGGTTTTGTTGTTTTGATACGCTGGTGGCACCAATAAGCGCATGGCACGGAATAAGTCCATACCGCCCGCAAGGAACAATTCCAACATGTTATCTAATGAAGACGAGTCAGAGCCTTCTGTATTGACGAAGGGAGCTGCGTCTTTAAGATCGGGAATAAGCGGCGTTGAAAACTTAGCGGCACGGGCCATTGCCCAATCTCGGTTACCCTTAATGGTGTTTATCTCACCATTGTGAGCAAGAAAACGGAAGGGTTGCGCGAGTGGCCAACGGGGCAGTGTATTCGTTGAGAAACGTTGATGGAAAACACATATCGCGCTTTTCATACGTTCATCAGCTAAGTCGTGATAAAAGGCGGGTAAGTCTTTCGGCATTACCAAGCCTTTATAAATAGTCACCAACCCTGATAAACAGGCAACGTAAAAGTCGGGGTCAGTTTCTAGGCGTTTCTCAACACGGCGACGCACCATATATAGGCGGCGCTCTAAATCACGCTTGCGCCAACCCGCAGGGGCATTCACAAACACTTGTTCAATTTGAGGAACGCCGGTCGCGGCCAATTCACCCAGAACAGAATGATCAACAGGCACTTCGCGCCAGCCGACTACACTCAGGGTTTCTTTTTCTAGTTCTTCATTTAATACTTCGCGTGATGTTTGCGCGAGTACTGGGTCCTGACTTAAGAAAATCATGCCCACGCCGTACTTTTTGCTGAGTTTCCAGCCATTTTCGTCGGCGATTGCATGGAAGAACGCATCCGGTTTTTGTAGCAACAAGCCACAGCCATCACCGGTTTTTCCATCGGCGGCAATACCGCCTCTGTGCTGCATACGGTCTAAGCCGTGGATAGCAGTGGTAACCAATTCGTGACTGGCTTCTCCATGAGTATGGGCGATTAAGCCGAACCCACAGTTATCCCGGGAATCGTTGGGATTATATAAACTCATCTCTTAACTCCTTCAACCTTTGACTGGGTAAGGTATGCGTTGCGTGTAGATGCGCCTAGGTTTTGCGTATCACAACATTGTTCAGACGTCTTTTAGCAGCCGGCAGTATTACCCGCTTAACGCGCCTTTCTTGTCGTTATTTATTATTAGAGGATTCCAGTCGAATTCCGCATTTTTATGCATTATTGCTGTGCGGGCCGTACAAAATACCCACATTGAAAACTAAAATCAAACGTAAAAATGAATGTCCTTTTAAAGATTTGATATAAATAATTATAAAATTAACTAATACAGTAACTTATAAACATTAAATTCGATTTGTAATAAAAATGTTATCAGTAACAATCGTAGATAAAAATTCGTTATCGTAATGATAATTACTCGCATTTGGCTGGGTGTGATGAATAAAAATTCATTTAATTTCGAGTTTTATGTATCTCAAGGCGGTGGTCATGTATTTTTATTTAGAAACGTAAACTTTGAACTTCACCCTTTGACTGCTATATTGATTGAAAATTATACAGTGGTAAAGCGCTTAATGGAATGAGTAAAAGTTTTATCTGAACATCCATGTTGTCGGTGCAAAAACGTTTAAAGGAAAAAACATGCCGACGCTACAACATAATGCCTCTGCTGATAACCTTATCATTAGTAAACATCGCCTTTCAGGGAGTGATGTTTCTTTCACGCCTTCACCTAACACGTCTGGTCCTTTCAAAGACAGTTTTCCCGATACCATCGTTATCCATTTTACCGCCGGGAGTAGTTTGTCATCGTCAGTAAATGTGATGACAAACCCGAATAACAAAGTATCGGCGCATTTAGCGGTAGGGCGGCAAGGTGAAATTGTCCAAATGCTGCCGTTTAATAAAATTGGCTGGCATGCGGGGAAAAGCAGTTGGCAAGGACGCACAAGCCTAAACCAGTACTCTTTAGGCATTGAATTAGATAATGCAGGTGAGCTTACTCCAAATGGAGAAGGCTTTTATACCAGCTGGTTCGGTGGTGTTTATGAAAGCAGTGATGTGTTCAAAGGCACACATCGAAATCAAACTGCCCCTCGATATTGGCACCGATATACCGAGGCGCAAATTATGCGTACGTTTTCTTTGTGCCAATTATTATGTCGCCAATACGGCATCACCTGCATTGTAGGGCATGAAGAGATAGCGCCTGATAGAAAGGTCGATCCTGGCCCCGCTTTTCCGTTAGATAAACTGCGTTCTCGCATGTTGGGAGATGCCGAGCCCTCACACGTTGACGTGGCAGAATCAAATACTCAGATAAACACCTTCGACGTACCGCAACCGGCAGTGGTTAGGGCCAGTAAGTTAAATGTAAGAAGCGGGCCTGGTACACACTATGAAAAGCAAGGGCTACCTTTACTAGCCGGTGACAAGGTTGAAATTATTGACGTTAAAAAGGGATGGGCGAAGGTTGAACGCACCACTACCGGTTGGGTAAGTGAGCAATATTTGGCCACGGTTAAAGCGGAATAAATAAGCCTAACGCGGCTATACGTTCCCGAAATAGAGAAACCCTGATAGGATAGGGCGAATATAATCCTAACAATAGACGTTCATGCATTCAGACTCACCCAATGATTCCTGGGCTATTAGGTTTGCTCAGTTTGTACAACGGTTTGGCACGCTTAAACTCAGCATCCTTTTCGTTGTTTTATCTTTAGTCTTTACCCTTGGTGGCTCGTACGTTATTCGTGTCAGTATGGGCAGTGATGTAGAACCCGATGATTTCATTAGCGCGGTTATTCTCACTATGCTTTCTGCACCTTGGGTACTCTATTTCTTCAGTGAGCTTATAAAGCAACTGGAAAACTCCCGCACCAACTTGAAAGAAGTGGTAAGCCAATTAGAGCGTTTACGTGAAGAAGATGTTTTTCTTAACCGTGAGCTGCAAAGCAATATTCGCCAACTCAACCACGAGATAGAGCAACGCAAGCAAGCGCAAGAAGAGCGCGAGTCTGTGTTTAAAGACCTTGAGCGGGAAATTCAGGATAAGTCTGAACAAGAAGCTCAGGCTCGCCGTTTATCTACCTTATTACGTTCTATTATCGATGCGTCGCCGGACCTTATCTATTATCGAAATGAAGAGGGGCGATTTGCCGGTTGTAACCGCATAGCGGAATTAATGACAGGCAAAACTGAACAAGAGTTACTTGGACTGACACCTACAGACGTGTATGAAGAAGAGTTAGCGCGACAAATTGTTGCCAGTGATCATGAGGTACTTGAAACCAATGCCAGTATTACCGAAGAGTTATGGTTAAGGTTTGCTGACGGCCGTCGACGTTACTTTGAAATGAAGCGTGTGCCCTTTTTCGATAAAGAGGGTAACCGTTTAGGTTTATTGTCATTTGGTCGCGATATGACTGAACGCAAACAGGCTGAAAACGCCGCTGCCAAAGCCAGTACTGATAAAACCCGTTTTATTGCAACCATTAGTCACGAACTTCGTACACCGTTAAACGGTATCGTGGGCTTGAGCCGTATGTTGCGTGATACTGAACTTACAGAAGAGCAATTTAACTGGGTGAGTACCATTTATGCCAGTGCAATAACCTTAGGGAACATCTTTAACGATATTATCGACCTGGACAAATTAGACAGGGATAAACTCGAACTGAGTTTAAAAACCATATCGTTAAAAGACTTTACCGATGAATTAAGCAGTATTATTCGCTTATTGGCTGGGGATAAACAACTTGAGTTTAAAACCACCCTCCACGAACCTTTACCGAGATTAGTGGAGATTGATGGGACTCGGTTGCGTCAAATTCTCTGGAATATCCTATTTAACGCGGTGAAGTTTACCCAAAAAGGGTATGTGAGTTTAACGGTTTCATCCACGAAACCGGATAACGACAAAGCCTATGTGACCTTTTTAATTGAAGACACAGGCGTAGGGATCCCTGAAACGGAAATCGATAAAATTTTCGCTATGTATTATCAGGTCGACCATCCAGACCACCAGTCTGCAACAGGTACCGGTATCGGACTGGCCATTTGCAAGCAAATGGTAGATTTGATGAACGGTGAAATTCATGTGTCGAGCACAGTGGGTAAAGGCACACGGTTTGAAATAGTGTTGCCTGTTCAAATTTCCAATCGCCCCATGCAAGTGGCGCAGCTGCAAGTCACAGGCCTTAATATTCTGCTGGTTGAAGATATAGAGCTGAATGTCATGGTAGCTAAAGCGTTACTAGAAAAGCTCGGGCAAAAGGTGGATGTTGCCATGACAGGACAAGAGGCCATCGATAAAGCAAGAGAAACCCAGTACGATTTGATCTTACTGGATATTCAATTGCCAGATATGACCGGTTTCGACGTGGCGAGCACACTCATTGAAGAAGATTTGGTCATGCAAACGCCCATTGTTGCATTAACAGCCAACGTGATTAAAAAGCGCGATGAGTATTTGGAAAATGGCATGGACGATGTTATTGCCAAACCCATTAAAAAATCGCGGGTCATTGAAGTGTTTAATGAGCTGTTTCATGCGCCGCCAGCGCCGTTAGAAATAGATGGTGAAGTCGCGCGCCCTGAGCCTAACAAAATATTAAGTAACATTTTAGATATGGACTTATTGCAGATGTTAGTTGATACCATAGGGGATGAAATGGTGCGCGCAAGCGTGAAAGTATTCCAAGAGAAAATGCCGGAATACATGGAAATACTGCAATTAAGTTTAAGTGCCGATGAAAAATCAGAAGTCTGTGCACAAGCCCATAAAATTAAAGGGGCAGCAGGCTCTGTGGGGTTAGCCCGTGTTCAGCGAATAGCAAATCAAATACAGCAAGGCGACCACCCTACGTGGTGGGAGAACGTTCATGACTGGGTAGAAGAGCTGCAAATGGCGGTTCAACATGACATGAAAGCTTTGCATGATTGGTTAAATGAACAAAGGGTGGACGATTAAGTTCCATAAAAGGGGTGAGATTTCACCCCGTTTTTGTTTGCCCATGACATGCTTTTGAATGGGGGTTTACAGGGAATCATGACCAACATGAACAGTGAAGCAAAAATAGAAGACTTTTCCAACAATGTGTTGGTGCCCGAAGCTTTACCTACATTAACCGATATTCAGTTTCTTTCTATCTCGCCTCGATACCGGCTTATTAATGTGGGCGTTGCATTAGGGACCTGCATCATTATTGCAATGATCCTTACTGCCGTTCGGTTTCAGCCCTTTTTTACTGTGCCAGAGCAATTAACTCACCTTTACCCCTACGCGTTAATGGGCGTTACTGTGCTGGCGATATTGTGGGCCGTGTATCATGTCTTTGCCGATGTCAAAATTAAGTATGGTATGCGGGAGCAGGATTTAAGCTTGCAAAAAGGGTTGGTGTTTCGACAACAAGCCTGCCAACCCATTTTACGGGTTCAACACGTTGAAATTAAGCGAGGACCAATCATACGCTTGGCAAAGTTAGCCTCGTTGCAGGTGTTCTCTGCCGGCGGCGAATATCACACTTTTGAGATACCCGGTTTACCCCTAGAAAGAGCGGAGCAATTGCGCCAGTTCATACTTGATCATAAAGATGTGAGTGCAAAGTAATGGCCTCGTTAGAAGAGCAGCGCATGATGGAAGACGCGCCCGATAGCTCAGTACAGGTAGATACGGGTAGCCATTGGCAAAGGTTAGCAACCATAGCCATTATGTATTTCACGGTGAGCAATATAAAAGGAATGGCCAAAGGGCTCATTTATGTTGTGCCTGCTTTGGCCGTGACGTTTAATCAAGCGGATGGCCCTATGAAAGATTATCTTTACGTGGGCGGGGCGGCACTCGTATTGCTCATGGCAGTCTCCGGCTTGGCCAGCTTTTTAATGTATCGTTTTCGGGTTCACAACCAACATATCGAAATTCAAAGCGGTGTCTTTTCTCGAAAATACACCAACTTGCCATTTTGGCGCATTCAAAACGTTAAAATAGATTTACCTTTTTACTATCGTCCGTTCAAATACGCACTGTTGGTTCTTGATACCGCAGGGAGCGCAGGAGAAGAAGCTCGAATAGTGGCGGTGCCGCTTCACTACGCCCATGCGTTGCGAAGACAAGTTCTCGTACATCACAAAAACGCCGAAATAGCGGCTACCGAACCTCAGTCAAATCACGGCGCGGCCTTGCCATCTCATGATGTTGACGCTGATGAAGTGGTACTTAACCGCCGAAGCATCGGCGATATTGTTATTCATGGTATTACTAACAATAGAGTATGGATTTTACTGGGGGTGGCTGCGCCTTTTTATGATGACGCCATTACAATGGTGTCGTCTTGGCTGGCAGAAAAAGGCTTACAGTTAAATCAATTGGTGGGTGAACAGGCAATTGCATGGTGGCAATTTGGGTTATATGCCTTGGTTATCGTGATGATGATAATGGCTGTACTCGCACTAATAAGTGTAGGCGGGGCCTTATTCACCTTTTATGGTTACACCTTATCGCGATCTGATGACAGATATATACGTAGAAGTGGCCTTCTCAATAAACAAGAAGTCAGTATGCGCGCTTCGCGTATTCAAATGATTAAAGCCAAGCAAGATTGGTTGGACAAAATACTTAAGCGTGTAAATCTCTATTTTGAGCAAAACACAACGGTAGGAAAGCAAGTTCAAGAGCTAATGTCGCCGAATAAGTTAATTGTGCCCTCTGTCACCGAAGAAGAGGTGGCTGCGCTTACTGTCGAGGTGATGCCAGGCTGTAAACTCCACCGACATGATTTTACCGCTATCAGCAAACGTTTCATTGTGCATTGGATGTTAATGGTATGGAGCTGGCCGCTAATCGGGCTTTTTGCCGTCGGCTTTATTGCGTCAGAATGGGATATTGTGATGGCATCATTGGTGCTGGGCGGGGTGTTATTAGCAATGCTCTCTTTGCAATGGTGGCGTTGGGGTATGGCCTACGATGGGAAGTATATTTATGTGCGGCAAGGTCGTATTGGCATAGATTACTTGTGCTTTGAACCCTTTAAAGTGCAGCAGGTTATCGTCAAGCAAAGTGTTTTTATGAAGCGCCGAAAACTGGCTTCCATTGTTTTTGTAATGGCTTCTGGTTCGGTAACCGTGCCGTTTTTACCTCAAAAGTATGTGCAATCGATAGCTGATAAGGTGCTATTTGAAGTGGAGTCCACCCGTAAGTCTTGGATGTAATTGGGAGTTACAAATAAAACCATTAGGTACGTCTTTCGTAACTATGTCATTGTAGTGTAAATGCACACCAACGCAGGTACTATATGGATATTCTTGATTATACGGTTATTTTTGTTTATCTCACAGGAATGCTTGTACTGGGCTTCCTACTACGCAAGCAATCGTCTAAACAAGACTACTTTCTCGGTGGGCGAGAGTTGGGGTGGAAACCCCTCACGCTCTCTATCATGGCCACTCAGCTCTCAGCGGTAAGCTTTATATCGGCCCCGGCCTTTGTGGGCTTTCGCGAAGGAGGTGGTCTAATTTGGTTGTCTTATGAACTGGCTGTTCCCCTTGCAATGTTATTGCTCCTTGGTACGGTTTTACCTACCTTGTACAAGTCGGGCGTTGTGAGTATCTATGCGTATCTAGAAAACCGCTTTAGTGTATCTACCCGCTTGTGCATCAGTGCTGTATTTCAATTTAGCCGTGCGTTTTCCACCGGCATTATGATTTATGCACTGTCTATTATTCTTCAAGGCACTATGGGGATCACGCCTTGGCAAGCTGTTCTTCTTATTGGTGTGGTCACCCTATTGTATTCTCTGCAAGGTGGGATGAAAGCGGTGGTGTATGGGGATGCTGTTCAAATGGTCATCATCATATTAGGCACGCTGGTGTGTGCGTATGTGGGAATGACTCAACTTGGCGGTTTTGACCGCTTTTTACAGTTGGTTCCCAGCGACAGACTTACCGCAGTTAATTTTTCTTCTTTGGGGTTCAGCGGAGATAGTTTCGGCTTTTTCCCTATGGTACTAGGCGGGATCATTCTTTATGCTTCTTACTACGGGTGCGATCAATCCGAAGCACAAAGGGCGCTGTCTGCCAAAAGTGACAAAGAACTACGCAAAATGATGTTTGCGAACGGCATTTTTCGTTTTCCTATTACCTTATTGTACTGCGCATCTGGATTGATTGTGGGGACTTTAGCTTTTTCTGACGCCGAATTTTTGGCACAAATTCCTACAGATAACCCTGACTGGTTAATGCCAATCTTTATACTTAATTATCTACCCCATGGCGTAATAGGTTTGTTAGTGGTGGCCATTCTTGCTGCTGCTATGTCTTCTTTAAGCTCTGCTATAAACTCTTTGACCGCGGTTAGTGTAGAGGACTTCAAACGGCTTTATAGCCGATTCAATAAGGATACTTTAGATGAAAACAGTCACCTACGAATAGCAAGAATTATTGGTGTGGCGTGGGGAGTCATAACATTAGTTTTATCACTGAACGCAGGTGCAATAGCGCCCACGGTGATTGAAGCGATAAACAAAGTCGGCTCGGTATTTTTTGGCCCTGTTCTGGCCGTGTTTTTACTGGGGATATTGGGTATAAGAGTGCAAAGCTTAGATGTCAATATTGGTTTAGTTGCAGGCGTAGGTACTAACATCATGCTAGCGTTTTTTGTGCCCACTGTTTTTTGGTTCTGGTGGAATGCGATTGGTTTTTGCGTGGCAAGTGTAATGGCGCTCTTGCTATCAAGGCGGCACACTAAGGCATTCAGTAAGACAACCGCCACACCTAACAACCGGATAAAACACCATTCAGTTTTAACCCGCAGTATTGCATTCCTATTGATAGGTTACTTTATATTACTCGTGGCAATATGTTGGTTTATACCTGCCTATTTAGGTTAATTTATCCATGTTTGAGTTGCATGTCGCGGGCAAAAATTTGGTTTTTTCCTGCCCGTTTAGCGCAATACAAACGACTATCAGCGATATCTAGCTGTTCATCTAAGTTTGACTGCTGTTCAGCACACACTCCCACACTGCAAGTGATCGTTAATTTATGATGAGTAAACTGAGTAGAGCGAACTGCATCCATAAATTCTGATAAAGACGTAAAAAAGGATTTGCTCGCACCCACTGAAATGACAGTGAATTCTTCGCCACCGTATCTTACTATGAGATCATCAGCAAAAAAGTGAGTGAGTAGGGTTGCAAATTCCTTTAGCAAGGTATCGCCGGTTTTGTGGCCAAAGTTATCATTAACGCTTTTGAAGTTGTCGACATCTATCATCGATACTATGGCTTTGCCGTGTCCTGTTTTAGGGTTAAGAAGCGATTCACCATGCTCATTTAAATAACGACGATTATAAACCTGGGTAAGCGGATCTAAATTCGCTGAATTTCTAATGGTTTGAATCATTTCCTGTGATTCTAAATTTTGCATCACGCGGCAATAAAACTCTTCGTGATAAAACGGCTTAGATAAAAAGTCGTTTGCGCCACTTTTAATGAATTTAGAGGTGAGTACACTATCACCATTGGCTGATAAGCCTATAAATACCAAGTCTTGCCAACGACGGTCGTGTCGAATGGCTTTAATCAGCTCGTAGCCATCCATATTAGGCATACGGTGATCGGCAATGACCATTCTTATGTCTCTATGACGTTCAAGCTCTTGCAGGGCTTCAAGACCATCAGAGGCTTCATGTACCTGAAAATGAAATTTGCGCAGTAAGCTGCAAATATGATTACGACTGGTTTTAGAGTCTTCGACGACAAGTACCTTGGTAGATAGATTTTTACGCAATCTATCAACTAACTTTAATACTTGTAGGTAGGAGTAGCGAGACTCTTTAGTTATGTAATCTAATACGCCTTGGTCGAGCAATTGAGCACGTGTAAATTCGTCAAAATTACCCGTTAGTACCACCGTAGGGACATTATGGGAAAGTGCAAGTTCTACGCTCTCCCCATTCGGCGCATCCGGCAGGTTTAAATCCACAATGGCCACCAGGTAATCATGACTTTTTTCCAGCGCTTGTTGTGCTTCAGATAAGTTTTCGCATAGGTCGCAGGTAAAGTGAGGATTATCCTCAATCAGCTTATTTACAATTTTACGTACGGTTAAACTGTCTTCAACAACAAGAACTTTATACATGACTACTACTCTGTGTATTTGTCAGAGCATCCTACCCAATTAACAATAAAAAAGCCCCCCTTATGGCGACAGTTTATACTTATGTCTAAATATACTTTTCCTTATATAAACAGCGTGCTTACGTGTTATTCCTGCCTTTTATATAGCATTAAATTTGAGGTACACGTACCCAGCCTTCCATTAAAACTCGTGCACTTCGGCTCATGACAGCTTGTTGAATATGCCATTGGTTATTATCAAAAGTCGCTTTCGCGCCAACCCGTAAAGTACCAGAGGGATGGCCAAAGGTAACCGACTCCCTGTTCTCCCCACCTGCCGCTAAATTAACCAGCGTGCCGGGAATAGCGGCTGCTGCAGCTATAGCAACGGCTGCCGTGCCCATCATCGCATGGTGCAGTTTACCCATAGACAGGGCGAGAACGAGTACATCAATATCTGAGCCCAATATGTCTTTGCCGCTAGACGCTTTGTAGCCTTTAGGCGGTGCTACAAAAGCCACTTTGGGGGTATGTTGGCGCGTTGCAGCTTCGCCAATATCTTTTATCAAACCCATTTGCACAGCGCCATGTGCACGAATAGCTTCAAATTTCCCAAGTGCTTCGGCATCATTATTTATATCATCTTGCAGTTCGGTACCTGTGTAACCGATATCTTCAGCGTTGATAAAAATAGTAGGGATACCTGCGTTAATCATGGTGGCCTGCAAGCTACCCACGCCCGGCACTTCCAAGGTGTCGACTAAACGTCCAGTTGGGAATATCGCGCCCTCACCATCGGCAGGGTCCACAAATGCAACCTCGACTTCTGCAGCAGGAAAGGTCACCCCATCAAGCTCAAAGTCGCCAGTCTCCTGCACGTCGCCATCAGTAATAGGTACGTTAGCAATAATCGCTTTATTAATATTGGCCTGCCAAATATTTACCGTGGCAATACCGTTTTGTGGAATTTTGCTGGCATCAACCAGGCCATTGCTAATGGCAAAAGCGCCAACGGCAGCGGTTAAGTTGCCGCAGTTACCGCTCCAATCTACGAAAGGCTTGTCGATGGCAACTTGGCCAAACAAGTAGTCTACATCGTATCCTTCACGCTCGCTTTTACTTAAAATCACGGTTTTACTGGTGCTAGAGGTAGCACCGCCCATACCGTCGGTTTGTTTACCATACGGGTCTGGGCTACCTATCACCCGAAGAAGCAGCGCATCACGGGCTGGCCCCGGTTTTTGTGCGGCTTCTGGCAAATCTATAAGGTTAAAAAACACACCTTTACTGGTACCGCCACGCATGTAGGTAGCCGGTACTCGAAGTTGTGGCGCATACTTTGTCATGTTTTTCCCTTTCTTCGGTATGAGAGCGTTGAGGCACCGTTGAAACACGCCGTAAATACATCCCTGTAGGCTCTCGGGGCGCGTCCATGCGCACCGAAGGTTTCAACGGTGCCTCAACGCCCTCTTAAATTAAAAAACCATTTTATCTAGAGAGAAGTAAGGTTGTTCGTGATTTGAAACTCGCGGTGAACACGTCCGTGTGCGCTCCCCAGCCGCATCCATGCGGCTGGAAGGGTTCAAATCACAAACGACTTCCTCCCACCAAAAGTTCGTTCTACGTATTCAGCTAGCTTCAGCTTCCAAGAAGTCCTTGGCGAAGCGTTGTAGTACACCGCCTGCGCTGTAAATTGAGACTTCTTCACCTGTATCTAAACGACAGGTTACGGGCACTTCTAGTTGCTCGCCGTTGGTGCGATTAACGACAAGTGTGAGTGTTGCGCCCGGCGACGGTTCTCCGCTTACGTCGTACGTTTCTGTACCGTCTAGCTCAAGGGTTTTACGGGTTGTGCCAGGTTTAAACTCAAGCGGCAACACGCCCATACCAATAAGGTTAGTGCGGTGAATACGCTCGAAACCTTCTGCCACAATCACTTCAACACCGGCAAGGCGTACGCCTTTCGCTGCCCAGTCTCGCGATGAACCCTGACCGTAGTCAGCGCCTGCTACAATGATGAGCGGCTGTTTGCGGTTCATGTAGGTTTCAATGGCTTCCCACATGCGCACGACTTTGCCTTCTGGCTCTACGCGGGCAAGCGATCCTTGCTTAATTTCGCCGTTTTCCAGCACCATTTCGTTGAACACTTTGGGGTTCGCAAGGGTAGCGCGCTGCGCCGTTAAGTGATCGCCTCGGTGGGTGGCGTAGGAGTTGAAGTCTTCCTCAGGTAACCCCATTTTTGCCAAGTATTCCCCAGCAGCGCTGCTTGCCATAATGGCGTTAGAAGGCGATAGGTGATCGGTGGTGATGTTGTCACCCAAAATGGCCAGCGGGCGCATACCTTTCATTGTGCGCTCGGCATCCATTGCGCCTTCCCAATAAGGCGGGCGGCGAATGTAGGTGCTCATTTCACGCCAGTCGTAGAGCGGGTTAATGTCTTTACCGTAATCCACACTTAGGTCGAACATAGGTTCGTACACTTTTCTGAAATGCTCTGGCTTGACTGATTGAGTAACAATAGCGTCAATCTCTTCATCGCTTGGCCAGATATCTTTAAGCGTTACTGGGTTGCCGTCTTTATCGGTGCCTAACACGTCTTTTTCAATATCAAAGCGAATGGTACCGGCTATGGCGTATGCAACGACCAAGGGTGGTGATGCCAAGAAGGCTTGCTTCGCATAGGGGTGAATACGCCCATCGAAGTTACGGTTGCCCGACAATACCGCCGTGGCGTATAAATCGCGGTCGATAATTTCTTGCTGAATTTTAGGGTCTAGCGCGCCACTCATACCGTTACAGGTGGTACATGCAAACGCCACCACCCCAAAACCTAAGTCTTCCAACTCGCTCATTAAGTTGGCTTCTTCAAGGTATAACTTAACAGCTTTAGAGCCTGGCGCCAGTGAGCTTTTCACCCAAGGCTTGCGGGTTAAACCGCGCGCGTTTGCATTGCGTGCAAGTAGGCCTGCTGCAATAACATTGCGCGGGTTTGACGTATTAGTACAGCTAGTGATAGCCGCGATAATCACCGCGCCATCTGGCATTTTACCGTCTTCCTCTTCCCATTTTGTTGCGATACCGCGACTTTCTAAGTCGCTGGTGGGTAAGCGTGCATGGGGGTTAGACGGCCCGGCCATGTTTCTGCCTACGGCAGACAAATCAAACGTAAGAACTCGTTCGTATTCGGCAGTTTCTAAGTCATCAGCCCATAAACCGGTATGCTTAGCGTACTGTTCCACTAGCGCAATTTGCTTTTCTTCACGACCCGTTAATCGCAAGTAATCAATAGTTTGCTGATCAATATAGAACATGGCTGCAGTGGCGCCGTATTCTGGTGTCATGTTCGAGATGGTGGCACGGTCGCCCAACGTTAAGTGTGACGCACCTTCACCATAGAATTCAAGATACGCAGATACCACACGCTCTTTACGTAAGAATTCAGTCAGCGCTAATACAATGTCGGTAGCCGTAATACCTGGCTGTGGCTTGCCGGTAAGTTCAACACCTACAATGTCTGGCAAACGCAGGTAAGAGGCACGGCCTAGCATCACGCTTTCCGCTTCAAGGCCGCCAACTCCCACGGCAATTACGCCCAGAGCATCAACATGGGGAGTATGGCTGTCGGTACCAACCAAGGTATCCGGGAAGGCTACGCCGTCACGGTTTTGAATAACCGGCGACATACGCTCCAAGTTAATCTGGTGCATAATGCCGTTACCAGGCGGAATAACATCTACGTTTTTAAATGCGGTTTTTGTCCAGTTAATGAAGTGAAAACGGTCGTCGTTACGTCTGTCTTCTATAGCACGGTTCTTTTCAAACGCGTCTTTTTCGAAACCGGCATGTTCAACGGCGAGTGAATGATCCACAATTAGCTGAGTAGGCACCACTGGGTTTACCTTCGCTGGGTCGCCGCCTTTTGCTGCAATGGCGTCGCGAAGGCCTGCTAAATCAACCAGTGCCGTTTGACCCAAGATATCGTGACACACTACGCGAGCAGGAAACCACGGAAAGTCCAAGTCGCGCTTGCGGTATATAAGCTGTTTGAGTGAATCCTTTAACATGGCTGGGTCGCATTTGCGCACCAAGTTTTCAGCTAACACACGTGACGTGTAAGGCAGCTTGGCGTATGCACCTGGCTCTATGGCATCAACCGCTTCACGGGTATCGAAGAAATCGATACTCGTGTTAGGAAGCGGTTTACGGTAATCAATATTCATAAACCACCTATTCTCTTAGCGTTCGCTGATTGCAGGAACAGGGCGCAATTCTTCGCCTGTGTATTCTGCCGATGGACGAATAATACGGTTGTCAGCGCGCTGTTCCATTACGTGTGCAGCCCAACCTGTTAGACGAGACATAACGAATATTGGGGTAAACAGCGGCGTAGGGATTCCCATGAAGTTATAGGCAGAGGCGTGGAAAAAGTCTGCATTACAGAAAAGCTTCTTCTCGCGCCACATGACTTCTTCACAGCGCACAGAAACAGGGTAAAGCACCTCATCGCCCACATCAGTCGCTAGTTTTTCAGACCATTGTTTAATAATTTCGTTACGCGGGTCGCATTCGGAATAAATTGCATGACCAAAGCCCATGATTTTCTCTTTGCGCTCTAGCATGCCCATCATTTTTTCTTCTGCGTCATCGGCTGACGTGAAGCCTTCTATCATTTCCATGGCGGCTTCGTTTGCACCGCCGTGAAGTGGCCCACGAAGAGAACCTATCGCGCCGGTTACACATGAATGCATATCAGAAAGGGTAGAGGCACATACACGCGCTGTGAATGTAGACGCATTGAACTCGTGCTCGGCATAAAGAATGAGAGACACGTGCATCACTTGTTCGTGAAGCTCTCGTGGCTTTTCGCCGTGAAGCATATGAAGGAAATGACCGCCAATGGAGTCGTCATCGGTTTCCACATCGATGCGCACACCATCGTGTGAGAAGCGGTACCAGTAACAAATAATACTTGGGAAGCACGCTAACATGCGATCCGTCACATCTTGCTGCTGATCAAAGCTAGTTTCCATTTCAAGGTTACCTAGCATTGAACAGCCAGTGCGAAGCACGTCCATAGGGTGGGCGTTTTTAGGAATGCGTTCAAGCACGTCTTTCAGTGCGTCAGGAAGACCGCGCATACCGCGAAGTTTGGTTTTATAGTCATTAAGCTCAGCTTGATTTGGCAAGTTACCCTTTAAGATAAGATAAGCGACTTCTTCAAACTGACACTTTTCTGCTAAATCTTTCACGTCGTAGCCGCGATAGGTTAAACCTGAACCTGATTTACCTACCGTTGATAAAGCTGTTTTACCTGCAACTTGGCCGCGTAAACCCGCGCCACTTAACTGTTTAGCCATCTTGTTGTCTCCGGTCTTGTATAATATGTAAGGTACTTATTAAAAATATTTCTGATTAAAACTGTTAAAACTCAACTTAAATTGGGTGCGAGGCACCGAAATAGCGGGGGCGGTGCACAGGGCGTTACCCCTTTGAGGCATGGATGCCGAAACGGAGCCCCCATGGATGGGTTCACGGCGTGGTAACGCCCTGTGTGCCGCCCCCGTTCCAAGGAGCTTCACCCCTGCATCCTCGTGCTCGTCAACTTCAAGCTGCAATCGTTTATTTATTTAGTTTTTGCCGTCGGCAAATATCGCATCTAGCTTTTGCTCGTATTCGTGGTAGCCAAGGTAATCGTATAGCTCCATGCGTGTTTGCATGGTGTCGACAACCGCTTTTTGATCGCCATTTTCTAGTATAGATTTGTACACCATTTCTGCTGCTTTATTCATGGCGCGGAACGCACTTAGCGGGTAAAGCACCATATCAGCACCCCATTCGCCCAACTCTTCTTTATTCCAAAGCTCGGTTTTGCCGAACTCAGTAATATTGGCGAGAATCGGTACATCTAAGGCTTCAGCAAATGCACGGTAATGTTCTTCAGTTTGAACTGCTTCTGCAAAAATACCGTCTGCGCCCGCTGCAACGTAGGCTTTTGCTCGTTCAATGGCTTTTTCTAAGCCTTCTTGCGCGAATGCGTCGGTGCGCGCCATAATGAAAAAGTCGGGGTCGGTTCTGGCATCAACGGCGGCTTTAATGCGATCTACCATTTCCGCTGTACTCACAATTTCTTTATTAGGGCGGTGACCACAGCGCTTTTGTGCGACTTGGTCTTCCATATGTACAGCGGCTGCGCCTGCTTTTTCCATGTCACGGATGGTTTTGGCGATGTTAAAAGCTCCGCCCCAGCCTGTGTCGATATCCACCATAAGCGGTAGGTCACACGCACTGGTGATGCGCTGAACATCAGCAATCACGTCATTGAGCGAGGTAATGCCTAAATCTGGCAAGCCATACGAGGCGTTAGCTACGCCGCCACCTGAAAGATAAATGGCTTGATGACCAATGGCCTTCGCCATCATGGCCGTGTAGGCATTAATAGTGCCTACGATTTGAAGAGGTTTGTTATTCTCTAACGCGGTTCTGAATTTCTTTCCTGCACTCATGATAATCACTCGCTTAATTGAAAGTAGGGTAGAGGTGTAAAAGGTAAGGAGAAGCCTTATGGGTATTAGTCATTGTTGAGCTTCTTCTCGATATTATTTTTTGAATAAAGAATGTGGCGACGCATGAGCATTTCTGCTAACTCTTCGTCGCGATTGGCAATGGCGTTAACAATGTGTCTATGCTCATCAAACGCCGTACTTACCCGTGGTCCTGCCATACCAAGCTGTACGCGGTACATACGAACTAAATGGTAGAGCCCATCAATAAGCACGCTGATAAGGTGATCGTTTTTGCTGCCAGTGACAATTCGGTAGTGAAAGTCGACATCACCGGCTTCTTGATAATAGCTGTGGCTGTCTTTCACTTTGTCGAAATGGCTATCAAGCAGCGCTTGCATGTCGGCAATTTCATCATCACTCATATAGCGAGCGGCTAAGCGGGCGGCCATACCCTCTAACGCTTCGCGCACTTGATACAGCTGAATAAGGCCTTCAGGTGACAGTGCAACCACACGGGCACCTACGTTAGCTTTACGTTCCACAAGATGACAACTGGTTAAACGGTTAATGGCCTCACGAATGACTGCGCGACTAACGGCGTACTTTGTCGACAATTCAGTTTCACTGAGTTTACTACCGGCAGGAATAATCCCTTCTACGATGTCTGTTCTTAACTGTAAAAAGGTTTTATCAGCCGATGTAACAATAGTTTCTTTACTGATCACGAGATGAATTCCAATAGAACACTAGCGCTAATTGTCGACAATATTATCGTTATTTTGGCTAATAAGAAATAATAAATGGAAATTAAATGTCTATTGTCGACATATTGCTAAAGGTGGGAGTGTGAAAAACCGCCAGAGGTACAGTTTAATTTGTGTGCTGAAAGCGATTTAATAATTTACGACAAGGGCTTTTTATCAATATCACCATTAGGAGAAACACATGGGCAATTTTATCACACGCATTAATATAGATATTGTTTGCTCTTTGATAACCTGCATTATCTTGATTGTGCTTTTTTTCTATCCCGCCTATTTTGTCGACTCTTCTTTATTTCGGTTGCTTCTAGTATTTGGAGGTGGTGTCGCTCCGCTTAGGTATTTGCGTGATTTGAAAAGGAACGGTAATCTTGATAGAAGTGATTGAAAAGTAATCATTTAAGAAAAAAGCACTGTATTACCGTTAAGTTTTTTTAAAAATAATTTCTTTATATTTTAACCAATTAGTCTGGTTTTTGTTCAAAATATGACAGTTCTGTAATAAATATCTAGGCAAATTAGTACCTTGTCAGTATTATAGCTTTCCAGTCTTCAGGCTCAATAATGACTTAAGAGTAGACGAAGGCTGGTATTTTTGTTCATAAAGCAGGGACGTGGTGATATTTAGCTTTAAGAACATGGAGTATTTGTCAGTCTCTTAGCCAGTTCGGCAAGCCATTAGTCGTAATGGCGTTCTATTCGTGAGTTTATTGGGTTTTAAGGTTCCATAGAAGAATCTGAAGCAGCCTAAAAATACAATAATTTTACACCTAACACTCACGTAAAGAGGTTATACATGATCACCAATACTGATGTGTCTAAGACACTTGCCAGTAGGCTTTCCCCTGTGGCACTAGCAGTAGCCCTCACCGTTCCCGTTTTCTCAAACCCTGTTATTGCTCAAGACGCTGACGCAGCTGAAGAACAAAAGTTTGAAGCTATTACCGTTACTGCGACTAAACGCCCGCAAGTTATCTATGAAGTTCCCATTGCTATTAGTGCGTTTGATGGCGATAAACTTGCTGAACAAGGCATTAGCGACCTTACCGATGTAGGTAAATTTGTACCTAACTTGAATGTAACAGGCTTTTCTGCCGGTCATACTTCTTCTGTTAACCCGTTTATTCGTGGTATTGGTCTGCAAGACCACCTTATCACCACAGACCCAGGTGTAAGCGTGTACGTTGATGGCGTTTACCTAGGCCGCCAAGTTGGCCAAAACTGGAGTTTAAATAATATAGAGCGTATTGAAGTGCTTCGTGGCCCCCAGGGGACTTTGTACGGACGTAACTCTATTGGTGGTGCTATCAACATTATTACCAAAGAGCCAGATCAAGGTGATTTAACCAAAATCAACACTGAATTTGGTACGCGAGGCCGCGTAAAAGCAGATTTGTTTGTTAATCATGGTTTAACAGACACGCTGTCTTTCAATATGAATATGGCGTTTAATAAACGTGATGGCCTAGGCGAGTTTATTAATGTGCCTGACGCTGAGTATGATGTGGGCGAAACCGAAGATGTGTCGGGTCGTTTATCCGTTAAATGGGAACCATCGAATGACTTTCGTATGGTACTGACTGCCGATGGCAATAATGGTGACGGTGGCCTGCGCCCTTACACTGTGCTAATTGATGAATTGCAATCAGATCGTTATTACGGCGGGGATAACCCGTTAGGTGTTGCGCTGCGTAATACGGATGTGACGCCAGAAGGCTACGACATTTACGACAACGCAACCGGTGAAGAAGCCGTTACCGGCGTGTCTAACGAAGCTCGCGGTTTAGCGCTTACCACAGAATGGGACATGAACGACGACTATACGCTGAAGTTAGTTGCAAGTACCCGTTCTTCAAAATATAAAGCGGGTTTAGATGACGATGGCACTATTTACAGCCTGGATCACTATCCTGAGCGTGGTGAAGCAGATCAAACCTCTATAGAGCTTCAGTTAAATGGTTACATTAATGAATACACCGACTTTGTTGCCGGTTTGTATTATTTTAATGAAGAAGGCAAAAATCGTCAGGGCGAGGATTCTAGCTACAATACATGGTCCAATTTATTGGAACTTGACCAGGAAACAACATCAAAAGCGGTGTATGTGAATGTACGCCGAGACTTGACTGATGAGCTTAGCCTATCGGGTGGCCTGCGTTATACCGAAGATGAGAAAGATGCGTCAGCCAGTGTTTCAGAAGCAATAGGTACGGTTTATTCAAGCGATAACTGGGATGAAATTACGTGGGAAATTGCCTCTAATTACACCTTTGAAAATGGCATGACAGGTTACGCGACAATTCAGTCAGGCTACCAGTCTGGTCAGTATCCTGCGAGACCTTACTGTTTGTTTGGTGACATTGAATGTTTCGTTGCTTCAGACAATATCACTGCGGTTAACTACGAAGTCGGGATTAAAGGTCGTGTAAATGAATATTTTGACGTCAGCGTAGCAGTATTCAATACAGACTTTGATGACTTACCGTATCAGGTGAGTAAAGTGACCGAAAATGGGTTTGAAACCGATAACCAAATTGTTACGCAAACCTCTCGTGGTATTGAGCTAGACACTACCTTTAACTACGGTAACTTTAGCATGATGGCAAGTGTTGGCTATATGGATGTGGATGTAGATGAGCAAGATGGCTACAAGCCAGTTGCGCCTTTAACGCCAGACCTAACACTTGCTATAGGGCCATCTTACACCTTCGATCTTGAAGGCGGTGACTCTATCCGCGTACGTGCTGACTACTCTTATCGTTCAGACATGTATGGTGAGCCATCATCACTGGCAAGCCGTCAGACTGAGCTAGATAGTCGAGAGCTAGTGAATGTTGATATTGCATATACGCCAGCAGATGACGCATACACGGTGGCACTCTATGGCCGCAATATTTTTGACGAGCGTTATGATAATGCCCGCTTAAATACCGGTGACTACATTATTCAAGTGCTTAGCAATGACGCCAGTGAGTTTGGTGTAAGGTTCTCAACAGAGTTCTAATCCCTGTTTGGGTTACAGTAAAAAGCCGGTCTTAAAAGACCGGCTTTTTTGTTTTTGAGCCTAAAGCCTGCCTTTTTGCTTCGATAAGCAACGTATGTATAAGAAATGAGTGCGGCGCTAGTCGCCAAGGCCATCGATAGGGGGCGTTTATCCCCCTAGAGCGAGATGTAACAAGGATGAAATAAAGGCGTTTGGGTTGCCTAAGATTGACGGGCTTTTTTCGCTTTACGTTTGTTTAATACAGAGACGCCGTCTTCTTTTGAAAGCATGAGGCTATCGGTAATACTCACCAGTGCCAGCACGCTCATAAATAGCATTGCCATAGTGAACGTTGTGAGGGTGGGGGTATCGGCACTTTGACCTAATAAAAATGAGGCGGCCGCAATGGCCAGTGCCGAGAGGGTAATACCTAGGCCTCGGTTCATTTGCATTAGTATAGCGCCTAAGGTATTAGCGTCGCGCATTTTATGAGTGGGCACATCAGCAAAAGCAATGGTGTTTAACAGCGTTAGGTGCATTGATCGGGTTACGCCATTTGCAAATAAAATAGCGGCAATGGTGAATAAAGAAGTTTGGTGGTTGACGAAAGCAAGCGCAACAAACCCAAGCGCGATGAGCACGCCATTGACCACAAGTACACGCTTAAACCCGAAGGTATTCATGATCCACGTGGTTGCAGGCTTTATCGCCAAGTTGCCAGCAAAAAGCCACAGTAACAGCGAACCAGCCTCCACCGGAGAGTAGCCCAAGCCAAGCTGTAACATAAGAGGGACTAAAAACGGCGCACTGCCTAGCGCAATGCGTACTACCGAGCCGCCATACACAGATAACCTGAATGTTTTGTGCTGCATGGCGTCAAATGAAAACAATGGGGTTGGGGCTTTCTTTACGTGCCGTATTGCGAGTGCCATCAGCACTAAACCAACGAGTACAATACTTAGCGACTGCATCAGTTTATCGCTGGTGCTGGCAAGAAACTCAATGCCTGCCATAAAAAGCGCAAAGCCAATGCCGGTGAGCAAAAAGCCTTTAATATCAAATTTGCCTACGTCACCTTTGGTATTTTTTAGTAAATAAAGCGAGGCGATAATAGCTAGTAAACCCAGTGGAATATTCATGTAGAAAATCCACTGCCAGCTGAAATGCGTGGCTATGCAGCCGCCGAGCACAGGCCCCAATAGCGGCGCACTTAGTGCAGGCCAAGTAATAATCGCTACGGTTTTTACCAGTTTTTCTTTAGGTAAGTCGCGCAATACGACCAGTCGCCCTACGGGCACCATCATGGCGCCACCCACGCCCTGCAGAATACGCGATAAGGTAAATTCTACTAGGGTAGTGCTTAACCCGCAAAGCACGGATGCAAGGGTAAATACCCCTATTGCAGCAATAAAAATGGTCCGTGCACCAAACTTGTCGGCAACGTAGCCGCTTAACGGAATAAAGAGGGTGACAGCAACGAGGTAAGCAGAGACACCAATGGAAAGGTGGGCAGCCGGTACACCGAAATCGGCGGCAATAACCGGTAGCGCAGTGGTAATGACGGTCGCATCCAAAATTTCCATGAACAAGGCCCCTGCAACTAAAAGGGCCGTTGCTAATTCTCGATTAAATAATCTCAAATGCACGTACTACACGAGCTACGCCGGTAACATTGCGCGCAATATCCACCGCGGTAGTTGCTTCTAAATTGGATAAACGGCCCATAAGAAATACTTCTGAATCTTGGACAATCACTTTAATTTGCAAGGCGGGGACGCGCTCGTCAGCAATAATTTTGGTTCTTACTTTTGAGGCAAGCCAGATGTCATTGGCCTGTGTGCCAGCACCAATAGGCTCACCTAATCGAATTTGGTTGTGAATTTTCTTAATATAACTGACGTCTTGTGCACGTTTTACCGCTTCATCGATGAGTGCTTGAGTGGGAGCTTGCCCAGTAAGTAGGGCAACGCCGTTATATACGTCAACTTGCAGGTTTGCTCTGGCCTTAAGCTCGTCACTTTTAGCCCATTGATAGGCCACTGCACGATTGGCATTTTGATCGTCAAGTTGCGTGCCTACCGTGCGTCTGTCATTGGCAACTTTTGCTGCCATGGCGCCCGCCGCACCAATCGCGGCAACACAACCTTGAAGTTGGGTCATCACGATTAAAGCGGCAATAAGCCCGAAAAGTTTACTGTGCTTTTGTTTCATTATGGCCTTATTCGTCTCCGTGATCGGCTGGGAACAAACTGTCATCAATGCATTCACATAAATTGTGAATAACCAACAGATGGACTTCTTGAATTCGTGCAGTACGGTTAGAAGGGACACGAATTTCCACATCGTGCTCGCTTAAGAACCCTGCCATTTCTCCGCCGTCTTTACCCGTAAGGGCGACAATGGTCATGTCACGAGATAGCGCCGCTTCCATGGCAGCAATGACGTTGCGTGAGTTTCCGCTGGTAGAAATGGCCAGTAGAATGTCACCAGGCTGACCTAGCGCACGAACTTGCTTAGCAAAAATTTCGTCATAGCTATAATCATTCGCAATTGAGGTGATTGTGGACGTGTCAGTACTCAGCGCTATTGCCGGTAAACTTGGGCGATCTCTTTCGTAACGATTAAGCATTTCAGATGAGAAGTGTTGAGCATCTCCTGCAGAACCGCCGTTACCACAACTTAAAATTTTATTTCCACGAATAAGCGCTTCAACCATCATAGAAGCTGCTTTCTCTATGGATTCAGGCAAGATTTCAGAGGCGGCAATTTTGGTTTGAATACTCTCTGTGAAATTCGCTTTAATTTGTTCAATCATACTTCTTCTCTTAATAGGCAAACGGCTGAACCTGCTTTGTCTGTGCGTTACAACACTAGAGTAATGCTATTAGCGCTTAGCAATGAATGTCACGCGCTTTAAAAATTCAACCGATGTTTTTAAGCCATTGAAGGTTATCTCCATCAATAGCGATAACGTCTATTCGCAGGGGGGTAGACGCTGGATTGAGGTTATTATCTAACAAATAGAAGGCAAACGCAGCTTGAATCCGTTGTAATTTTTTAACGGTCACAAAATCTACAGCTTGACCAAACTGGCGAGATTTTCTGTACTTTACTTCAACACAGACAATGGTCTCGCCGTCCTGCATGACAATATCCAGTTCACCTCTACGGGTTCGGTAATTACGACAACACAAAGATAAGCCTTGTTCCTCCAGAAAGGAGACGGCGCGTTCTTCTGCTGCATTCCCTTGCACTGTTGACATAAATGTTACTCCATAAGCATCTGTACACGTTCGTTGTTGATTACGGCTTGAGGTAGTTGGCGCTTCACTTCACCACTGTCGTTTAATTGCAGTTCCCCAGTTAAGCCTTCGTATTTCAAGTAAGGTAACACGGTTAACATGCCTAATTGAGGCAGCAAGTTATAGGCGTCGAACCCAAAGGCGAATAATCGGTTTTGCATGGTGGTTCGGTTGGGCCAAACCGTGTCAGTGGTAGCCGCCAAAGCCTGCCACTGGTGTGTTGGCATCATCCATGGCATATCTATAAAACGCACGTTCTGTAAATCTCGCCATTGATTTTTGCCACTGTCGTAATCCATAGAGCGTGACGTGGCATAGACAGGAACCTGTTTTCCATCATAGGGATTCAAGCTGGCTTCGATTATAGGGTTGAGCAGTTCTGTATCTTGTGGCGATGCAAAGGCAATAATTGCGTCAATGTCTCGTCGGCTGCGCGGCATGTTATAGACGTCTTCATTAACCATATACTCAATCTGGTTAATACGTTTATTACTCTGCGCCACATCCAGGGCTTGGGTAATACCTTCACGTAATGAGCTGCTGTCGTTGAAGGTCACCGTAGTCACGTGTGCCCGAATACCTTTCTGCTTATGTAGGGCAAACCAACGATCTTTAAACGCATTGTGCATGCGCTCGTACAAACTACTCTGTGCAGCAACTACAATGGGCGCTCTTAATCCTTTGTTAAATATAAAATTTGCCAGTTGTTCAGCTTCATCCTCCGGTGCTAAACCAAAATAGCGTACTTCCTGATGCAGGGGGGCATCTTGTGCACTGCTGTTTACTGATACGTCCGATGGGGATAGCTGGGGTTGAGTAGAAGGTGCTAGCGATGGCTCCACTCTATTAAGGGCAAGCATGTTAACGTTTGCAGGCAAAACAGGAATCAGTGATTCAACGGTTTCTTTCAATAACGGGCCCACAATAAACTTGGCTTCTCCTAGCTCAGAAACCAGCGCTTGTGGCGATTTACCCAGGGTGTCGATAAAACGTAATGCTGGTAAATTGCTGTTTTCGCCTTGAATGGTTAATTGCTCGTAATAGGCGGCCATAATACCGTCTTTCACGGCCTCTCCGGTTGACGCTAAACGCCCACTTAACGGCAGGAATACGGCGATTTCTTGCAAGTCTGGCTGGCTAAGGGCTTGGGCTTGCATCACATCTTTAGGCAAATGAGTGGCTAACATGTGGCCAGGGTAGGTCCGTTGAAACGCTTTTAGCCCTTCTTGTAAGGAAACTGAGGATTGCGCATATTCATGGGTTAAGTTTCTCAACGAGATAAAGGGGCGCAATGCTGGAAATTGCCTATCTGCTTTTTGGAGCGCCGTTTCGTCGAGTTGTTTAATCCACGTCCACACCTGTTCAACCTTGACCTCGGCAGACGCATTTGTTCTTAAGAGTGCATTGGCAGCATCGGCCCACATTCCTTGCTTGGCAAATAATGTGGTCTGAATTTCCGCTTTTTTCGACGTAGAAGTGCTCAAACCTTCAAGCAGATGATGTAACTTGGCTGGGTCAGCAGAACGATTATTGATATAGGCCTTTGCAAGCAGCAAGGCATATCTATCGTGAAGCGAGGGCGCTATGCCGTCTTGTCTTAATTCAATCAGCACTTGCTGGGCAAGTAAGGTATCTTCTTGCTGTATATAAAGCGCTGCTGCATCTAGCAATAGGCTGTCCCGTGCATCTTTATCTTTTTGACCCTGCCACACTTTTTTCGCTTCAAGCAGCTTATGTTCAGGAGTAACAGGTTGATTCGCCTGGACGTCGACGGGTTTTGGGGGGGTAACTACAGGTGTTTTCGCTACCGGTTTTGGCGTGCTGCCACAGCCCATCAGCAGCGAAAGGCTGGCTGCTGTTGCGAAAATAAAACCTTTATTACGATGTCCAATGGTGCCCACAGTTTCATTCCTTTTACTACGTTAAGCAGCAAGTTTATCTTAACCACAATGAAAATCTACGTTTGCAATCATAAACTGGCCTAATGGCGTGGTACACTTTCGTTAATATTTAAAAATTCGACCGTTTTTTATGACAGATTTTGCAACTTTATTTATCGTGCCCACGCCCATAGGCAACCTCGACGACATAAGCGCTCGCGCTATTGAGGTTCTAAACAGTGTAGATTGGATTGCGGCGGAAGACACCCGTCATAGTGCCAGATTGTTACAACACTTCAGCATACCCACACGAACTTTGTCCCTTCACGATCATAATGAAGATAAGCGCACGGCGATGCTTTGTCATAGATTAAAGGACGGTGAGTCTGTGGCGTTAATCAGTGATGCGGGTACACCATTAATCAGCGACCCTGGTTTTATCTTGGTGAGGAAATGCCGTGAAGAGGGAATTCCTGTTATCGCGTTGCCGGGCCCATGTGCTGCCATTACAGCGCTAAGCGCTTCTGGCCTGCCCACCGACAGATTTATTTTTGAAGGTTTTTTACCTGTAAAAGCGCAAGCTAAAGATAACCTGTTGTCTCAGCTTAAAGGGCGAACGTGTACAAGTGTGTTTTACGAAGCGCCTAGACGAATCGTGTCAACCGTGAGCGATATCGCCAGGGTGCTGGGGAACAGGCATATTGTTATCGCTAAAGAAATCAGTAAAACGTTTGAAACCTACGTCAGCGGTACTGCCGACGATGTTATGGCCTACTTACACGCGGATGCCGCGCATCAAAAAGGGGAGTTTGTGGTCATGATTTCCCCCGCGCAGGTGGATTTAACCGCTATTCCTCCAGAAGCCATGGCGTTACTTGAGCGTTTGTGCGAACACATGCCCCTTAAAAAAGCTGCCGCGGTAGTGGCCGAACACTATCAACTAAAGAAAAATGCGCTTTACCAAGCGGGGCTTGGCATTAAAAAAGAGTAGCTAAGCGATAGGTAAGGCGATAGCATTCATTGTTATCTCCATTAATTATAATAACAACGCGGCGTGTCGCTCTTTGCCTATGTACTACTTTGCAAAGCCTTTATCAGCAATTGTATTTGCTACCTTTTTATTTTTTAGCTTCATAGGCTATGGCAGCGCTGAATCTCAGTGGTCTTGGCACCATGAGACCTTCACTAACTTTGGCCATCAGCAAGGGCTTCCTTTCGGGAAAATCACCGCAATTGAAGAAGATGCTCTTGGTTTTAGTTGGTTTCTCACTCAAAACGGAATGTACCGATACGATGGCAGTTCCTTCACTGCCGTGCCTGTGAAGGTAAACGGAAAAACCGTGTCTGTGCACAGTATTTCGACGTATATCCAGCGCAAATTTTTGTTAGTTACCTCATCTGGCCTGGTGCAATTTAATCCGCTTTCACGTGAAGCTCACTCCCTACATCTTCCTAACGCGCTCACGTCTATTTCTTATGCTATTTATTCGCCTTCATTACACAGTGTGTGGTTTACGCATAGCAACGGCATCAGCCGACTAGACACCGACACGTCTGCGCTGGAAACCTTTTCTTTAGTGAACCCGAATAAAACGGCCGAGCTGCGTATTTTTGATATGGTGGTGGATGAAGAAAATCGAACTTGGGTTGCGTCCAGTGATGGTCTTTACGTTAAAGCGCACGATGCGAATGACTTTAAAGCGGTAGATTTATCTCACCATCTGCCTCACTCTCAGCGAATCTCCACCCTCGGATTGGTGTCAAACGGTGAGCTTTGGTTTGGCACGCCACGAGATGGGCTATTTCACATAGCTTCTGATGGTCGTGTTGCCAAAGTGTCGCTTCCTCTGTTTAAGGGAGAATGGATTTTTGATATTGCTCAAGTGAGTGAAACACAGATTTGGATAGGCACCTTTGGGCAAGGAATACTTAGTTATTCCCTTAACTCAGGTGAGGTAAAGCGCATAACACACAATCGATTGTACGCAGAAAGTGTGATTAATGACGAAATATGGCAAATCTATGTTTCTCCTAAGGGCTATCTCTGGATTGCGACTAGCAACGGCGCCAGCTTATTTAATCCTCAGCAAGAAAGTATAAAGAGTGTTTACGGTGATATAGGCGCTGTTAACGGCATCAGTGATCAGCACGTAAAAGCAATCGCCACTGAAACCAACAAAGTATGGTTGGGGCTAGCCAAAAATGGGGTGGATATTGCTCACCCCGATAGGGGAATTAACGAACATATTCCTGTGCAATCCGTAGAAAACCCAAATGCATTGCCGGTAGGAGCGATTGAAGCCATCGCCATTACACCACATCGAGGGGCATTAATAGGCAGTAATTGGGGCATTTACCAGTATCACGAAGGGGAGTTATCTAAGCTTTCTTTGCAAGTGCGTGATAGTAACGCGTATACAGGTACGTTGTTAGTTGTTGATCAAAAAACCTTTTTTGCTGGTGGCACCGATGGACTTTGGAAATTCACAAGGTCGAAAACAGGCGAGTTAAGCAATGAAAATCACATTGCCGATACGTTAACAGATAGACGCATTTCTGCGTTGGCGAGGTTGCGCAATGGTAACTTGGTGGTGGGCACGTGGAATGGACTGAATTGGATAGACATTCAAGGTGGATTGATTCGACAACTTACCCATGTTGAAACGAAAAATAAAGAGGTCAGAGTTGGGTTTATTTCAGATCTCTTAGTTGATGGAAATAACCAGCTATGGGTGGCTACCGAAGGCGAAGGGCTGATTGGCATCGATTTAGCCAACCCTAGCGCCCCAGCGGTTCATTTCAATCATTTAAACGGGCTTACCGACAATGTAGTAAGAAGCCTTCAAGCAGATAGCTATGGGCGAATTTGGGTAGGCAGCCGCGATGGGATCAGTGTTATCGAGGCAGGGCAGTCCCATGCAAGAGCCATACAGGGAAAAGATAAGCGTTTGTTTGCCCCCTATTATCGCGGCGCGTCTGCGATACGAGACGATGGCATGTTGCTCATGGGTGGCAGTGGTGGCGTTACCCTCATCGACACCCACAAATTTGACGAAACTGACACTATCCACCCTGTGGTGTTCGCCTTTACGCAGGTGGGAGAGCGCGTATTGAGCCATCCGCTGCTAGGCCAAAGTGAAAGTACACCAATACACGTACCCGCCAATGATAATAAGCTTCGCATTCACTTTACAAATTTAGATTACTTTCACGCCGCAACGTCACAATATCGCTACATGTTGAAGGGACTAGAGAACGACTGGAATTATTCTGAGCAGCATAATCGAATTGCAAGCTATACCCAGATTCCTCCTGGTGACTATCAATTTATTGTCCAGAACAGACCCACGCTATGGTCTCAATGGTCTCCATCAACGGCGAGTAATGTGGTGGTTTCACCATATTGGTATCAAACGTTGTGGGCAAAACTTGTTTATGTGATCCTTGCTCTCAGTGCAATCGCTCTGCTTATTGCCTTGCGAACTCGCCGATTAAAGCAGCGAGAAGCGTACTTGCTGGAGCAAGTTAGGCTTAGAACGGAAAGCTTAGAGGCCACCTCTGAAAAATTGAAAGAGAAAAGTGATGCTCTGCTTAAAGCAAGTCATACCGACCCGCTCACCCAAGTGTATAACAGACGCTTCACTGAATCGGCAATGGAAAAAGATGGTAACAAGGCGATAGCGGATTACGAAAAGTCGCACTCAGCCACAGCCATTGAGGGCAGTGACATACTGTTTTTCCTTATTGATATCGATCACTTTAAAAAGGTGAACGATGTGTATGGTCATCACGTGGGCGATCAAATCCTTATAGAGGTAGCAAAACGCTTGAGCGATGTGGCACGTGAAGATGACTATGTGGTGCGTTGGGGTGGCGAGGAATTCCTTTTAGTGGTGCGGCATTCTTCTAGAGAGCGCAGTGCGACGATGGCGGCCAGTATTCAAAACTCCATCTCTTCTGTGCCAGTGCCCATTGAAAGTGGCAACCCTATTCATGTTACTTGTACCCTGGGGAGCGTGCCCTTCCCACTGTGCCCAGCGTTTCCGAATCAGTGGTCTTGGCTTGAAACCATTACGCTTGCGGACAAGGCTTTATATACTGGTAAAGCGGTGGGACGCGACGTGTGGGTAGACGTATCCGTGGCTAATACCTACAAACCGCCTATACCAAGCAGTTGCGAATTGCCGCCGTTAAGTGCGCTGTCACTAAGCAGTAACGCGAATGGTACTGTATTACGGCAAGTATGGTTAGTGACCCACAACGATCTAGATTAAGCGGCATTATTATTGACTCATACCTTATGGCGAATGATTTGGCGATCCTGAATGGGTTGGCAAAGGTACTAGGATCGTAATGATCAGTTTCTTTGCCAGCAAAAAGGAGAAGACCAATGAAAGACAGTATATTGAAAATTGAGATAGCCCAAGGCAATTGGTTGGTCGATGTGTTCAGCCAAACTGCAGATACAGGTGTATACGATCTTATTTCTCCGTCTAAAGAAACCACGGTTCGTTTGCGAGAAGAAGAAATATACGGGTTCAAATACAATATAACGGCCCCGAATAAAACGGCCTTTAAACTCTATCTGGATGATATGGTGATTGCCGAAGGCCAAGTGGGCAGTGAGGGAGCAGTTAGCGGCCGTGGCGTTATTTAGCGTTGTTAGCACCATGCTACACATCACAAAATGAGTAGCATGGTGTTTAATGATTTACGATAAACGACCTTTGAAGTCGCTATAATCGAATTCTCTTACCAGCTCAAACTCGCCATTAGCGCGCAATATGCCAATCGCTGGGTGCTCTACGCCATTGAAAAAAGTGGTTTTTACCATGGTGTAGTGCATCATGTCTTCAAATTGAACACGCTGACCGGGTTTTAATGGCGCATCAAAAGAATAACTATCGATGACGTCTCCAGCTAAACACGAGTTACCCCCTAACTTGACGTCGTAGGCTTTTTCGCCAGGAAAACTTCCGTGCAACACGGTAGGCCGATACGGCATTTCCAACACATCAGGCATATGGGCAGTGGCAGAAATATCTAAAATAGCGATATCGCCATCATTGTTCACCACATCTACCACTTCTGAAATAAGCGGGCCAGTTTGCCAGGCCACAGCGGAGCCCGGCTCTAAAATAATATCCAAGTTAGGGTAACGCTGCTTAAAGTCTTTGAGGGTGTTAATGAGGTGGACAACATCGTAGTCTTCACTGGTCATTAGATGCCCGCCACCCAGGTTTAGCCACTTTAGCTCGGGCAACCACTTGCCAAAGCGAGCCTCAATGGCTCGCAATGTTCGTTCGGTGGCGAAAGAATCACACTCACACAAGTTGTGGCAGTGAAAACCTTCAATTTCCGAAAGGTCTTCACCCTCAAGCTCTATGGCGCGGATACCTAAGCGTGAACCTGGCGCTGCTGGATCGTAAAGAGGGGTGTCAGCTTCCTGATGTTCCGGGTTAATACGTAAACCCAAAGAAACATTCGCAAGCGTCTCTTTATGCTGCTGCCACTGAGACAAACTATTAAACGACAAATGATGAACCAACCCCGCTAACGCTTCGGCATCTGCCTTTTTATAGGCGGGTGAATAAGCATGAACTTCTTTGCCCATTTCTGCGGCCAACTTAGCTTCCCATACCGAGCTTGCGGTAGCGCCTTGCAAATAGTCTTTGATAATGTCGAAGCACGACCACATAGAGAACCCTTTGAGCGCTAAAATAATGCGCGCGCCAGATTCGTCTTGGACGCGTTTCATCAAGGTTAAATTCTTGATAAGTTTGGCTTCTTCTAGAACATAGCAAGGAGAAGGAATATCTGTTCGATTTGTTAAATCTGTCAACTTAGGTTGCTCCACTAAAGCGTGACCCTATTTTTTAAATGGGCTTTCTTCACATTCAATGACGTGCCATGGCAAGCCATGTTCGTTAAGCATTTCCATGAACGGGTCTGGATCGAATTGCTCCATGTTCCAAACGCCTGGCTGCTTCCATGTACCATTGAGCATAAGCGCCGCTCCAATCATGGCAGGCACACCTGTGGTGTAAGATACCGCTTGTGCACCTACTTCATCATTGCACTTCGCATGATCGCAGTTGTTATAAATGAAGATGGTTTTCTCTTTACCGTCTTTAATACCGGTAATGTAGGTGCCTATACATGTCATTCCTGTGTAACCTTCAGCAAGTGAGCCTGGGTTAGGCAACACAGCTTTTAGGAATTCAAGAGGAACGATTTTTTGGCCCTGAAATTCAACCGGCTCGATGCTGGTCATACCCACGCCTTCTAGCACGCGAAGGTGTGTTAGGTAAGCATCACCAAATGTCATCCAAAAACGCGCGCGTTTCAATGTTGGGAAATGTTTCACCAAAGATTCCAGCTCTTCATGGAACATTAAATATGACGCACGTACGCCGATATTTTGATAGTCCAAATCTTCTCTAACGCTGAGCGGGTCGGTTTCCTTCCATTCACCATTTTCCCAAAAACGACCACGTTGGGTAATTTCACGGATGTTGATTTCTGGGTTGAAGTTAGTGGCAAAGGCTTGACCGTGATCACCACCGTTGCAATCCACAATATCAAGGTAGTGTACTTCGTCAAAATAGTGTTTTGCAGCATACGCGGTATAAACGTTCGTCACACCAGGATCGAAGCCACTGCCTAACAGCGCCATAATACCAGCGTCTTTAAACTTATCCTGATACGCCCATTGCCAAGAATATTCAAATTTAGCTTCGTCTTTGGGTTCGTAATTGGCGGTATCAAGGTAGTCTGTGCCAGTGGCGAGACAGGCATCCATAATGGGAAGGTCTTGATAAGGCAATGCCAAATTGATAACGAGGTCAGGCTTAACATCATTGATGAGCGCTTCCACTTCTTTTGCATTGTCAGCATCAAGCGCAAATACGCCTTTTACGCGATCTTCACCCACTTCTTTCTGTAAAGCTTCACACTTAGATACCGTGCGGCTGGCTAAGTAAATTTCGTCGAAATGCGCAGGTAAGCGGGCGCATTTTTTGACAGTAACAGAGGCGACACCGCCAGCACCAATAATGAGAACGCGAGACATAATAATGTTTCCCTAATTAAGCGTAATGAATTTGCGCTGAATGCTAGCAGACCGAACCAAATTGGCAAGCAAAGACAGCAATGGTAGAGATAAAAATTTTAATCGTGATAACAACAAAAACCAACTCTTGGGTTGCGGAGGTGGTTTATTCGGATTTTGTGCTGATAGGGGGAGATATAACGATCTTTTCGCCTACACGATAATACGGGTAAAGAAGCAAACCTTCTTCATCGTTTGGGCTGGCGGTATTGATGGCGATAGCATCCATCGATTTGTTCTTCCGCGTTTGAACGGTGGCTGCGTAAACCAGTATGCTATAGCTATTGGAATCTGTGGTGGTGTCGATAATTCGCCATTGCAATTGCTCTATCAGTTGGCTTTCATTCGTACGCTCTTCGTTTTCGTCAGTGAATAAGCAGCCTACCTTGCCATTTTCGTAGATGGCGGCAAACGGATAGAAGGCTTGGTTGTTTAACAAGATTAACTCGCACAAGTTTAACGCGCGAGAGACTAATATGGTTAGTGGCGTTGGCAGTGTGACAGGCCCTTCAATCATATTTGTCTCCTTTTTGACAGTAGGACGTTTCAATAAACGTCAAAATAATCATACCCTGTTATGATTCGTTTAAATATTAATCAATAGTCTTGATATTAGGTTAAACGAATGCAGAGGCGGAGAAGATCAGTTGCCTTTGGGTCGGGCGCCTTGCAAGCCTCCTGTGTGCAAAATCACAATGCGCTCCCCCTTCCTAAAGGCCCCTTCCCGTAATAACTGTTGTAGCGCATAAAACACTTTGCCAGAATAAACAGGCTCAATGGCAAAGGGCATACTCGTATTGAATTGCGCACAAAATGTCTTAAGATACTGGGGTTGCTTTGCGTAGCCTCCGCAATGAAAGTCATGGGTAATACGCCAATTCATTTCATGGTCTAAAAACTGTGACACCAAAGACTCCAAATACCCTTCGCCTTTTAATACACCAATCCCAAGCGCGTGTTGAGTAGGGGCAAGTCCCTTGACGATTCCTGCGAGTGTGGCGCCACTAGCAACAGGGGCGATAATGGTATCGAAAGGATGGTCTATTTCATCAATGAGTTCCGATAGACCAAACAGCGCATCAGATTGACTTCCGCCTTCAGGCACAATAAGACAGTTAGGAAATTGTGCATTCAACTGGGCTAAATACCTTTTTTCATGTCGTTTTTGGTAGGTGTCCTTATTCACATAGTGCAGGTTTGCGTGCCAGTGTAGTAAGTCATTTAACATGGGCGACTCATTCCCTTCATAGTTGCCTCTGACGATGGCATGAAAAGGTAGGCCTAACGTATGACAGACAAAGCCGAGAGCATGCAGGTGATTGGAAAAACCTCCGCCGAAACTCACAATGCTTTCAACCGTAGGGGGGAGATTTGCAATCGTGTATTTTAGTTTTCGCCACTTATTGCCAGAAACCACAGGGTGTATAGCGTCATCGCGTTTAACCATCATAGTGACGTTTGAAGCACCTTCCCAAGGCGGGGTAAAGGGGATAAGGGGGGAGGGCAATTGGGGCTGAAAAGCGGACAAAATGATGATGGTCTCCACGTGCTGAAAATGATCAATGTGCTACAGCGAGAAGTATAACTAGGTTGGGTGTAAGAACAAACTATCAAACCAATACACGTAAAAAAGACAAAATTACAAGAGACTCATGACATGAAAAAACTTCAGGTAACTGTTTGGGTAAGCACAATGTTGGTCTTTAATTGGCTGCATGTAGCGAGCGTTAACGCCCGTGAAGACGTGCCCGCCACGGTAACAAATACCGTGCCCCAAGCTGAAATCGTGGGCTCTCAACGCTTTACCTACTATTTCTGGGATGTTTATACCGCCACTTTATTTGCGCCTGAAGGCAAGTGGACACCCAACAAACCTTTCGCCCTTAAATTGGATTATGTCCGCAGTTTAAAGGGCAAAAAAATTGCTCAGCGCTCTATTGATGAAATGCGGCAACAGGGCGTTAGTGATGAGGAAAAACTCAATGAATGGATGTCACAAATGGACGATATTTTTCCAGATGTGGACGAGGGTGACACCTTGACGGGGGTAGCAACAGAAAGTAGACACTCGGCTTTTTATTTTAATGGTCGCCTAGTCGGCACCATTGAAGATGAAGATTTTACCAGGCACTTTTTTAACATCTGGCTAGGAGAAAAAACCTCAGAGCCCGAGTTTAGACACGCCTTATTGAATAACAATAATTGAGGTTAATATGAATAAAATAATCATAATGTTGGGCGCAGGTATTCTTGTTTGCGCGGGTGTGTTGAGTGGTTGCAGTGTGTCGGTGGACGGAGCCGACTACGAAGACATTCGTCCAGTGTTTAATTTAGAACGCTTTTTCGACGGTAAAGTTACTGCATGGGGCATTGTACAAAATCGTTCTGGCGAAGTGGTGCAGCGCTTTATTGTTGATATTGAGGGTAAGCGCACAAACACAGGCGTCATATTAGATGAAACCTTCACTTACGGTGTAGGCGAGGGTCCCTCTAGCCGCACGTGGGTCATTGAAAAGCAAAGTGATGGCACCTATGCAGGCCGAGCAGGGGATATTAAAGGGGAAGCGTTAGGGACGTCTTTTGGAAATGCGTTTAACTTCCACTACCAAATGGATTTGCCCGTGGGTGATAGCGAGTACGAAGTCACGTTTGATGATTGGTTCTGGGCCTTCGACGACACCGCAATGATGAATCGCTCGTACATTAGAAAATTTGGCGTGGTGATGGCCGAAGTGACCATTTTTATGCAAAAACAACCCTAGCGCTTATTCAGCTACCGGAAGAGCGGGGAAAGCTGAATACGACCCCCAGCCCATGACCCTGCATCATAGGGTCGTGGATAAACCACAAATGGCCATCATGCATGCTTACAATGGCTGAAACAAGAGAAAGACCCAGACCATTTCCTTGTGTGGAACGGCTGTCATCCGCCCTGAAAAATCGCCGTTCTAAGTGTGGGATATCATCCGCTTTCACACCCGGCCCATTATCATTAATTAATAACGCAATACGTGCGGGCGTGCAGGTTAACTGTACCGTGACCGTGCCTCCTGAGGGCGTGTATTTTACGGCGTTATCGAGTACATTCGCAATGGCTTGAAACAGCAGATTAGGGTCGGCAAATAAGGAAACTTCGGTTAACTGATCAATCACCTTGAGGTGGTGTTCCTCCGCAAAAGGGTGATACAAGTCGATCACGTCCACGGTGATATCTTTCAACGAAACCGTACAAAAGCCTTCTTTCTTACGGGCAGACTCCAAACCACTAATACGCAGTAAACTGTTAAACATATTCAGTAAGTTGTCGGCTTCTGCAATGGTGTCATCTCTGAGTGAGGGGTCATCAATTTTTTGCAGTGAATTTCTGAGTCGCGCCAAAGGGGTTCGCAAGTCATGAGCAATACTATCGCTCACAGATTTTATGTTGTTCACTGAGTTTTCTATGGTATCGAGCATTTGGTTAAACACCACGGAAAGCCGACTCAAGTCATCCCAGTTGCTGTCGATTTCGAGCCGTTCTTGTAAGCTGCCTGTGCGGATGATGTTATCTGCCGTTTGTGACATGCGGTTTATTCGTTTAACCACGTAAGAAGCCACAGCAAAGCTAATCATTCCAAGCACGCTAAGTAACACCACAATTACCCAGCTGAAGGTTTTACCTAACCATTGTGCGCTATACAAATCATGAATGTTACGGCCAATAAAGAGGCGATTGTCACCAAGTTGAATACGTTTAAATAGCACCTTATGGGTGAAGGGTAAGGGCGATGAATGAGGGGGATTGGCGGCATTAATGATAGGCGTGGCTGTAATAAGTGCTGTTTGCGTATCATCTTGCCCGTCGTTCCCCATGGTTTGAACGCTTTCAATGTACGGCCAAGAGGTAACATTGCCACCTAACAGTTCACCAGAAGATGCTTGCAACGCGACAAGGGTATCGTCACTGATAGACCACTGCGCAAGCCCTCGTTCACTCATGGCGCGAACGACGCCTTCTACACCTTGGTATTCATAAACCATGGCGTAAGCGTACGCCTCAGCATTAACCGCGGCTTTTGCTTCACGAAGGAATACATCGCTACTGGCGATGCGCCAGAAGTAAACAATAAATATGATGGCTGCAACGGCTAATGACGTAAGCAGGGCACCCACCCGAAAGCTAGAGCTTCGGGTAAAGTTACCAATTGCAATCACGCAAGCATATCCGAAATTCGGTAGCCCGTGCCGCGAACGGTTTCTATAACCGGTACATTAAACACCTTATCTACCTTCTGTCTTAATCGACTAATATGTACATCAATCACATTCGTTTGCGGGTCGAAATGATAATTCCATACTTGTTCTAACAACATACTACGGGTAACCACCTTTCCTTTATGCCGCAATAAACATTCAAGCAATTGAAACTCTTTCGACTGCAAATCAATTTCAGTTTCACCGCGCAATACTTTGCGGTTAACCAAGTCGAGAGTGAGATCGCCTACCTTTATGGTTGTTTTATCTTGCGACGCTTGTGCCCGACCACCTAAGCCTTCGGCTCTTGCCAAAAGCTCTTCAAATGCAAAAGGTTTGGTGAGGTAATCATTGGCACCTGTACGCAACCCTTTCACCTTGTCGTCCACTTCACTTTTCGCGCTTAGTAAAAGAACGGGGGTGTTTATTTTTTTGCTTCTAAGCTGCTCTAAAACAGAAAATCCATCTAGCAATGGCAGCATAATATCTAAAATAATCACATCGGCGTTGGTCGATAACGCTAATGCTAAACCTGTACTACCGTCATTGGCAGACACACATTCATGTCCCGCGCTGATCAATCCCTTTTCAATATCTGCGCAAACTCTAGGATCATCTTCTACTAGTAACACTCTCATGATGGCAGCTTCTTGTATATAAGGTTGGAAATATATCTATTACTAATACTGGTCAAACATCCCAATTCGATCACTTTGCCCCCCTAGGCTAATCAACGTGTAAAGCGCACGTTAGCGTTGTAAGGCGTGAAGTGTTGAACGTCGCCCTTAGCACATTTTCTTTGTACCTCACGCCAATATTCGGAAGTCATCAAATCGCCATGCAACGCCTTGAGAATGTCTTTAAGCTTGCGTTTTCCAACAATAAAGTGCTCAAACTGTTCTGGAAATACATCATTGGGTGCCACTGACAGCGTATCAAGGGCGTAGGGGTCATCAGATTTTGGTATGTCTCTAAAATTGCGCTCATGCATTAAACAAATTTCATCATAGTCGTAAAAAATCACCCTGCCATGGCGGGTGATGCCGAAATTTTTATGCAGCATGTCACCGGGGAAGATATTCGCCATGGCAATTTGCTTGATGCATAAGCCTAGCTCATTGAGCGCATTTTTTATTTTGTCTTCATCGGTTTCTTGCTGAAGATATAAATTTAAAGGCGTCATTTTCCGTTCAATGTAGAGATGGTTAATAATCAGTTCGTCTTCAGTGAAGGTTAAACTCGATGCGCAGGTGGCTTTCAATTCTTCAATTAAAGCTGGATCAATACGGTTTAAAGGGAAGCGAAAATTAACGTATTCATGAGTATCGGCCATGCGCCCCACACGGTCTGACATTTTCACTAGCTTGTAGCATTCTTTCACATGGTCACGGGTGATTTTTTTACTTTCTGCAAATTCATCTTTAATGATTTTAAACACGACGCCATAGGAAGGAAGGTGAAAAACCATCATCACCAAGCCGCGTATTCCTGGCGCGGCTTCGAATTTATCGGTGGTGGACGACATATGCTCTAAGAAGTTTCGATAGAACACGGTCTTACCATGTTTATAATGGCCTAAGGCCATGTAAAGTTCGAAGTGCTTCTTATTGGGTAGCAACTCTTGAAGGAAAGCGGCGACCTCCGCAGGGTGTTGAGTGTCGGCCATAAAATAACTGCGTGCAAAACCAAAGATTACGCTTAAGTCTTTCCTGTCTGTTAACAGGGCATCCACAAACAACATGCACTTATCACTGCGCTGCAGTGAAATAACGAAAGGCAGGCTTTCCTCTGGCATGCAGATCTTCCCAATTAAATAGGCCGCCTTACCTCGGAAAAAAGTCGGTTTTAGTATTTCTACGGTATGTACCGAAGCCAGCTGCTCAGTAGTTAGCCGTTGCCTAAGCGCCGCCTCTAAATTCGCCATGTCCCTTTGGTAATCTTCAAATGGAATGTTATAGCGGTAAATTTTAAAAATAGAGGTATACATTTCATTCACGGTGGTAGTGGTATCAAAGCTATGCACCACCTTATGCCTGTCTTGACCTGGCAAAAAGCACCGACTTGGCAGCACAAACATCATGGCGTTTTCTATTTTGCGGTGTTTAAACAAACGCCCAATGACTGAATTGTAAAATGTTTCTGCAAGCTCAAATTGTGGGTGGCCTTCAAGATGCAAGGCAAAAGCCTTTTTTAGCGCCTGCCAAAATTGCTCATCTTTTTTATGAACGGCGATGAGGTGGTAAATCTCTGCAACCGCATCTGATAAGCTTTGTTCGTATATAGTGATGCGTTCTTTTGAAGCGTGAAGGGTTTCTTGCCATTGCCCTTGTTCAAACCGCTCTTGGGCTCCACGTGTTATGCGTGTAAACCAGCGATAGCTTTTATCGAAGTGAGACAAAATAAGGTAAGCCACTTTTTTAGCGACCAGTGAATCTTGCATATTGAAACCTTAATTTAGGGGTATAAGCGCTGTTATTTTTATTTTAAATGACTGCATTTCTTGCACATTACCAGTAAACGCCAGACAAAAGGGATAGAAAAATTCGCAGAAAGCATTTTTTTATACTTTTGTTTAATATACTCTACAGAATAGCCAAGTGGTGTTTATATTAATTACCGGTATAAAAGAAGAGTACTCCTATGGGGTTTAACATTTTAATTTGTGACGATTCTGCGTTAGCAAGAAAAATTGCCCGTAGGAATTTACCATCAGAGTTAGCGGCAAATATTTTTGAAGCTTCAAATGGTATGGACGCACTCGAGGTGCTAGCCCATCAACGGGTAGATTTAGTTTTACTCGATTTAACCATGCCAGTATTAGACGGTATTGCAGTGCTAGAGCAGATTAAAGCGAGAAAAATTGAAACTTTCGTCATCGTCATTTCAGGCGACATTCAGCCCTTTATGCAAAAACGTGTGATGGAATTAGGCGCGTTAGGTTTTATCGGTAAGCCGCTACAAGTCAAACCGCTAGAAGATTTACTCACCCGATATGGTTTTTTGTTGCCTAGCACCCTCGTGGGTTAGCTAACGGGGATAACGACCAGCATTAAATACAAAAAAAGGGCTAACTTGCGTTAGCCCTTTTTTATTGCCCTTTTTGACTAGGACGAAGGTATTAGTTGAACCAGTGTCGTGTTCTATTTGCAAACCATACTAAAGATAGCATGACAGGCACTTCTACAAGGACACCCACCACGGTGGCTAACGCAGCACCACTGTGCAAACCAAATAATGAAATGGCGACGGCTACCGCTAACTCAAAGAAATTCGAAGTACCAATCATACACGCCGGCCCCGCCACATTATGGGGCAGCTTGAGTTGCTTTGCTGCAAAGTAAGCAATAGCAAATATTCCGTAGGTTTGTATAAGCAGAGGAATCGCAATTAAGACAATATCTTGTGGTTGAGCCAAAATGGTTTCAGCCTGAAATCCAAACAACAGGATAATGGTAACCAGCAAACCTAGCACGGAATAAGGTTTGAAACGCTCAATCAGTGCCGACACGGCTTCACTTCCCTTTTTCTCGATGCGTTGACGGGTGATAACGCCGGCCACCAAGGGCAAAACCACATACAATACTACCGACAGAAGCAGGGTGTCCCATGGCACCGTAATATCGGTTACGCCCAGCAGCAAGCCGGTAATAGGGGCAAAGGCAACCACCATGATTAAGTCGTTAATCGATACTTGCACAAGGGTGTAATTGGCATCGCCCTTAGTCAGGTGACTCCACACAAACACCATGGCTGTGCAAGGTGCAACGCCCAATAGAATCATCCCCGCAATGTATTCCGTCGCAGTTTGGGGGTCTACCCAATCGGCAAAAATACCCTTGAAGAATAACCAGCCAAGTAACGCCATAGTGAAGGGTTTAATTAGCCAGTTTATGACCAATGTAAGCAGTAGGCCTTTCGGCTTTTTACCGACATCTTTAATAGACGAGAAGTCTATTTGTATCATCATAGGGTAAATCATTAACCAAATGAGTACGGCCACCACGAGATTGACATGCGCATATTCTAGTGCTGCAATGCCGGCGAACACGTTTGGAAAAAAGCTGCCTAAAGCCACACCTGCAATAATGCATAAACCTACCCATACTGATAGGTAACGTTCAAAGAACCCCATTTTCTTATCCTTTTAAACTTGTTAAAGCGATTTCTGATTAACGCGTTTACTGACTTCTTCCGCACTTTCCACCCGCTCAGAGTAGCGGTCTACAAGAAAAGCTTTGTTGTCACGGGTCAGCAGAGTGAATTTAACCAACTCCTCGACCACATCTACGATGCGGTGGTAGTAGGGTGATGGCTTCATTCGCCCATCGTCATCAAATTCTAGAAATGCTTTGGCAACCGACGATTGGTTAGGAATGGTGAGCATACGCATCCATCGGCCTAAAATTCGCATTTGATTAACAGCATTAAATGACTGAGAGCCGCCACACACTTGCATAAGGGCAAGGGTTTTTCCCTGTGTAGGACGCACGCCGCCCAAACTTAGAGGCACCCAATCAATGATACTTTTCATGATTCCCGTGATACTGCCGTGACGTTCTGGAGAGCACCAGATTTGCCCTTCAGACCACATCATTAGTTCTCTTAATTCTTTAACTTTTGGGTGGTTTTCGTCTTCTGTATCCGGTTGCGGAAGGCCACGAGGATCGAAAATTTTCGCTTCAGCGCCAAAGTAATCTAAAAGGCGTGCTGATTCTTCAATCACTAGACGGCTATATGAACGGTCACGAAGCGACCCATACAACAACAAGATTTTGGGTTTGCTCTCAGAAAACTGAGAGGCAAAGTCAGCCATCTCTGGTTTGTGCATCAAGGTCATATCTAAGTTAGTTGAAGGAACCGGTGTTTCACTCATTACTTTGCTCCGAGGTCGGCCAGTGCCGCTTTGAGTTCATCGCCGCTTAACCCTTTCTCTGCAATTTGTGCCAATGCGGCAACACGACCTTCAATAATGTCTATGGTGTTATTGAATGCGGCCGCTTTATCTTCTTCAGAGCCCTCTAGCTTAGATGGGTCTTCCAATCCCCAATGCACTTTGAGTGACTGTCCAAAGTAAACGGGGCAGGCTTCGCCTGCGGCAGAGTCACACACTGTCACGACAATATCTGCCTGGTAATCTTCAAATTCATCCCATGACTGGCTCTTTAGGCCATCAGTGCTATAACCGCGTTCACTGAGATACTTTAACGATAAAGGGTGTACCTCACCTACAGGAGAACTACCAGCGCTCTTGGCCTCTAGCTTGCTACTGCCATTGTGACTATCACTACCGTTGGTAATGGCTTCACAAAGAATGCTACGACAGCGGTTGTGAGTACAGATGTATAAAATTTTCACGAAAGTACGCTCCTAGAATTAGCGATGGATGATAAGTAAATGCTTAACAGTTTCCGGTTTTCAAATTCGCTCGTGCCTGAGCAACGAACTCAACATTGTGTTTAGCCGTATTGTGGATTACGTCAGACGCCCAGCCAGGAAGGTCTGGGTGTAAACGGTAGTAAACCCACTTGCCTTTCCTTTCGTCGAGGACAAGGCCACATTTTCTGAGATCGGCGAGGTGGCGCGATATTTTTGGCTGGCTTATGTCCAGTGCTGTGGTGAGATCGCACACACACAGTGACGTGTACTCACTAAGCAGAAGTAGCGTTTTTAACCGTGTGTCCTCTGACAAACATTTAAAAAATGAAAGCGGAGAAAGGGCACTGCAGTTGGTTTCAGTATTCATGGCTACACCTATCGACATGCAAAAGACGATTATGCACCTGTATTTTGACGAACAAGTTACACATCTAGTATTTCATATGTGTTAAATCATATATGAAAATTCGTATGTGTCAACAAGGAACATGGCAAGAGTTTAATCATGGACCATGAAAAAGGAGCGGCTATTGGTTCTGGGCGTCTAAATTGGGTTCTACCGTGGTGACAATGCGTGTTTGATTGGCCGCGTTATGATGCTCGATAACCTTATTCATAAAAGCAAACCATGTTGAATTGGGTTGCCAAATGGCAAGTAGGTCTTGTTTCGCTGTTTTTTCATCTTCCGATAATACAGTGATGCGATACAAATAAGTGAAGACGGCACCTCGCCAATTGAGCTTGCAGTGGGTGAGTACTTTACCTTCCTCAGGGCGATGCAGTGACATATACGCGGAGTAGTTTAAAAAGTCACTCACTTGTGGGTTTGTCCAGGCGACGGGGATATTGTGATACTGCATCCCCAGTTCATTAACGATGCTGATTTCTTCACTTCTGTTTCCAGGAATAAGGTCGATAACACGCACCACGCCTTCCTGCTTTAATAACAGTAAATGAGCAGATGATGGTAGACCCGAACTTAGCATTGTATTCGAGTTTGTTTGGAAGTTAGTGAGTGAATCTAGTGTGGTGGGTGTATTATCCATGGCTGGGCTGCTTGTGTCTTGCGCCGAGTAAGCAGGCAAGTTTACGAAAACATTAACGTACGAAGCAGCGGAACTCGCTTTTGTTAAGGCTAAACTGCATAAAAAAAGGATAAGGAGGGGCGTTAAATTGACAACACGGCTTGTAACATTCTTCATGATGCAGCTTTCTTCTGTTTGCTCGAAATTTAAGCTTAAATGAAAAGCCATGAAATTGATACTCAGCCATTCCGTGTTCAAAAAGCCTCTGCGTTTCAATTAAAAGTCTGTGGTGAAGGGCGTGTTTTATACGAAAAAGGGAGCGTACCGTGAAAGTATGCTCCCTTGTAGAAAGACCAAGTGAAGGCTATTTATTCATATGTACCACTGAACGAATGCTTTCACCTTTGTGCATTAAATCAAAGGCATCATTGATTTCAGCTAAGCCCATGGTATGTGTGATGAACTCTTGTAATCCGAACTCACCGTCTAGATAACGTTCAACAATGCCAGGTAGTTCAGAGCGTCCTTTTACTCCGCCAAAAGCAGAGCCACGCCATACACGACCGGTGACAAGTTGAAATGGACGGGTAGAAATCTCTTGCCCAGCGCCAGCGACGCCAATGATGACAGATTCGCCCCATCCTTTGTGGCAGCACTCTAGTGCAGAACGCATAACGTTAACGTTGCCAATACACTCAAAAGAGTAGTCAACACCGCCCTCTGTCATTTCAACAATCACTTCTTGAATAGGCTTATCATAGTGTTTGGGGTTAACTAAATCTGTCGCACCTAATTGAGAGGCCAGTTCAAACTTGCTTTCATTAATATCAATACCAATGATTCGCGACGCGCCTGCCATTCTTGCACCTATGATGGCTGACAAGCCGATGCCGCCAAGGCCGAAAATAGCCACCGTGTCACCTTCTTGCACTTTCGCTGTGTTTAGCACTGCGCCCATACCGGTAGTGACACCGCAACCTAGCAAGCATACTTCTTCAAGTGGGGCAGATTTGTTCACTTTTGCCAACGAAATCTCAGGCAATACGGTGTACTCGGAAAACGTAGAGCAGCCCATGTAGTGATAGATGGGTTCACCGTCTTTTGAGAAGCGGCTGGTGCCATCTGGCATGAGGCCTTTGCCTTGCGTTTCACGTACTGCTTGGCATAAATTGGTTTTGCCCGACGTACAAAACTTACATTCCCCACATTCCGCAGTGTATAACGGAATGACGTGGTCACCGACTTCAACCGAAGTAACCCCTTCGCCAACCATTTCTACAATGCCGCCACCTTCGTGGCCGAGTACAGCAGGAAATACCCCTTCAGGATCTTCGCCAGATAAAGTGAATGCATCGGTATGACACACACCAGTGGCAATGATTCTAACTAATACTTCACCTTTCTTAGGCAGCTCTACATCCAGCTCTTCCATTTTTAATGGTTCGCCTGGACCCCATGCGACTGCGGCTTTCGATTTAATATGTGTTTGACCATCTTTGAGTGCTAGTGACATTACGTACTCCTACATTCGTCTTGTATCGTTGCCTTCCCAATGAGGGAAGGGGGAGATAAATCTTAGGGCTTAAGTATAGAAGTAGAGGTCTATTTGATAAATACAATATAGGTAATTCATTATTACATATTTGAAATAATGGGCTAGTATACGGGTATGACCCTTAACCTTATTATCGTCGCCGCTTAAGTTAGCCTATTCAGCAGTGTCAAAAGCAAAGACGATGAGCATAAAAAAGAGATTCAGCATGGTTTGGGAAGGAATAATAGAATTCACCACGGTGGCTGATTTAAACAGTTTTACTTCTGCGGCGATTAAACTCGACACGTCTGTGGCGCAAGTCAGCAGAAAAGTCGCGAGTTTAGAAAAGCAATTAGGCGTAAAGCTTTTTAATCGTTCTACTCGCAATGTGTCGCTCACTGAAGCGGGGAGAGTGTATTACGCCCAATGTGCTCCTGCACTTGCTGCGCTCCAAGACGCTGAGCTAATGGTGACGGAGTTACAACGCGTGCCCAGTGGTTTGATTAAAATGACGGTGCCAGTGGCGTTCGGAGAAGCATTCGTTGCGCCCTTGCTTAATCGCTTTTTGAAGCAATACACGGATATTTCAATTGAGTGTAAATTTTCTAACGACACCGTGGACATTATTGAGCAAGGGCTGGATTTGGCGATTCGAATTGGCCGCCTCGAAGATTCTTCCTTAGTGGCGAAAAAATTAGCCACACGCCAGCTGTTTGTATGCGCCAGTGAAGACTACCTTCGTAAACACGGTGAACCTAAAGTGTTGGACGATTTAAAAGCCCATGCATGTTTGGTGGGCTCCCACTCCTATTGGCGATTTCATTGGAAAGGGGAGTCTCGTGTGCATAAAATCCAGGGGAGAATTAAATATAATAGTGGTAACGCTCTTCGTCACGCCGCCTTAGAAGGGTTGGGATTGGTGCAACTGCCTGGCTTTTACGTGCGCAACGATCTTGAAAAACGCAAGCTCATCGAAGTGCTGGCAGATCATAGAGACGAAAAAGAGGCCGTATGGGCACTTTTTCCTTCGAATCGTCATATGGCACCTAAAGTTCGCGTGCTGGTGGATTACTTGGGGCAACACCTCGAAGACGGATAAGTCAGCTAATATCGCTTAATTCGAAACGAGTTTCAGGAAATATTTCACTTTGTGCAATACAGTATGGTGAAAACTGCGGTTGACAGATAGACGTCTATACGGCAAATTGTCGTTATGAAAAAGATTCTTCTTATGGGCACCACCAGCATTATGATTACCACCTTAAATAGGGCGGTCGCTGGCTAGTGCAAGTAAGCAAAAGACAACGAAAGCCCGCCCTTACAGAGAGCGGGCTTTTTTTTACTCACGCCAACCTAGTTTAAGAAAGAGAGCTTTGGCGTAAATAATAGGAGCAGCACATGAAAGTCTTAAAGTTTGGGGGTTCTTCACTTGCCGACGCACCGCGCTATTTGCGCGTGACGGACATTAGCACGGCCACCCACCAAACCGACGGTGCTGCGGTTGTACTCTCTGCCCCTAAAGGGGTAACGAATGCACTATCGCTTTTGTGTGAGCAAGCAGCCGCAGGTGAGGATTTCCAACCCCTTTTTGACAAGCTCACCAGCACCGTTACCGGTATTGCAAGCGCCTTGAACGAAACGCTTACGGGGTTTGAATATGCAAACGTTATCGACTTTATCGACACCCATTTAGGGGTGTTAAAGCAACACCTTGAGGGTATTAAGCTGTTAGGTGTTGCACCCGATAATGTGTCGGCAGGCATATTAAGTATTGGTGAGTACATTTCTGTCACGTTATTTAGTGCAATATTGTCTGCCAAGGATATTAAAAATCGCATTATTGACCCTGTATCTTATATTTTGGCTGAGGGCGATTATCTAGACAGCATCGCCGATGTTTCTCTCAGCAAGGCCAGATTTACTGATGTGCCTAACGATGGTAGTGAGCTGCTCATTATGCCCGGTTTCGTCGCGGCCAATGAAGACGGCGAGAAAGTCACGTTAGGCAGAAACGGCTCAGACTACTCAGCTGCAATATTAGCCGCCTGTATAGACGCCAGCTGTTGTGAGATTTGGACTGATGTTGACGGTGTTTATAACGCCGATCCTAATCAAGTAGAAGGCGCAGTACTGCTTGACAAGCTAACCTATCAAGAAGCCATGGAGCTATCTTATTTTGGTGCGAAAGTGCTGCATCCAAAAACCATTGGCCCCATTGCGCAACATCATATTCCTTGTTTGATCCGCAATACATTGAACCCGGCTGCACCCGGTACGCTTATCAGTAATGAGAAAAGTGAAAAGTGGACATCGGTTAAAGGCATTTCACAACTTGATGATGTCACCATGTTCAATGTAGCAGGCCCAGGTCTTAAAGGTATGGTGGGAATGGCAAGCCGTGTATTTGAAGTGATGTCAAATGCCAATATCTCTATCAGCTTAATTACCCAGTCGTCTTCTGAGTATTCCATCAGTTTCTGTATTCAAAGTAAAGACGCGCCAAAAGCGCTCCAGTTACTGGAAGATGCCTTTGCGTTGGAACTTCAGAACCAATTGCTCGACCCCATTGAAATACGACAAGATCTCGCGATTGTTACCCTTGTGGGTGATGGTATGCGTCAAACCAAAGGACTTGCTGCTAAATTTTTTAACTCCCTTGCTCAAGCGCGGGTTAACAACGTGGCTATCGCGCAAGGGTCATCAGAGCGTTCAATTTCAACCGTGATTGAAAGTAAGCGTGCGAAGAAAGCGGTGAAGGTGATTCATCAGAATTTTTTCTCCGACCGCCATACCATTGACGTGTTTCTCGTAGGGTGTGGCAATGTAGGTACCGAGCTATTAGGCCAAATTTCTAAGCAGCAACCTGCGTTATTAAAGCGTAACATTCAGTTGCGGGTGTACGGTATTGCCAACAGCCGTAAATTGCTGCTTAACAGCCAAGGCATAGACCTCTCACAAGATTGGCAGCCTGCACTTGCTGCCGCGAGCGAGGGCCTCTCTATTGAACGTCTGCAACAGTTTGCCAATGACAACAGTTTGATTAACCCCGTTATCGTTGATTGTACAAGCCATGAAGCCATCGCCGAGCAGTACGTGGCTATGATGGAAAACGGTTTTCATGTGGTCACACCGAACAAAAAGGCGAACACCAGCTCTATGGCGTATTACCGTAAGCTGAGAAATACGGCCTTATCGACTAATCGCCAGTACCTTTATGAAACCACTGTAGGGGCTGGACTACCGGTAATCGATAACCTACAAAAGCTGTTTAGTGCAGGTGATGTGTTGCACCGTTTTGAAGGGATCCTTTCTGGTAGCCTTTCTTACGTATTTGGCAAGCTAGACGAAGGCATGACGTTGTCTGAAGCCACGGCTACAGCCAAAGAAAATGGCTTTACAGAGCCTGACCCAAGAGACGATCTGAGCGGCATGGATGTTGCCCGTAAGCTACTTATCATGGCGCGAGAAGCAGACCTATCTCTTGAGCTTTCCGATATTGAAATTGAATCGGTGTTACCGGAGGGGTTCGCTGAAGACTGCTCTATTGATGAGTTTATGCAGCAGCTTCCAGCCTTAGACGACGGTTTCAAAGAGCGAGTAGAAAGCGCAAAAGCAGAAGGCAAAGTACTGCGTTACATTGGCAGCATTGAAGGCGATAAATGCAAAGTGACCATTCAAGCTGTGCCTGCGAGTAACCCACTTTCACAAGTCAAAGACGGTGAAAACGCGTTGGCGATAAACAGTGATTACTATAACCCTATTCCTTACGTCATTCGCGGTTATGGAGCGGGTGGCACAGTGACAGCGGCAGGCGTGTTTGCAGATATTTTACGCACCATGCCGTGGAAGCAAATGGCGCATTAGTAAAGAGGCATATGAAATGAAAGCATTACGTGCATATGCACCCGCATCTATCGGCAATGTCAGTTTAGGGTTTGACGTGTTAGGCGCAGCACTTGCGCCTGTGGATGGCAGCCAATTAGGCGACGTGGTGGATATTACCGCTGCCGAGTCATTTTCGTTAACCACCGTTGGCACATTTGCTCACAAGCTACCCGCAGGGGCAGACAATAACATTGTGACTAAGTGTTACCACTTCTTTTGCCAAGCGATGGAAAAACACGGTAAAGCGACCACGCCGGTGGCGCTAACCTTACATAAAAACTTGCCTATCGGCAGTGGCTTGGGCTCGAGTGCAAGTTCTATAGTGGCCGCTTTTGCCGCACTAAATGGTTATTTTGATTGCCCTTTCGATGAAGACACGCTTCTGCACATGATGGGGGAGCTGGAAGGACAAATTAGCGGCAGTATTCACTACGACAATGTTGCACCTTGTTATCAAGGTGGCATGACCTTAATGACGGGTGCCCAAGAGCCTGTAACGCTGTCTTTGCCCCTTAATCCAACGTGGTATTATGCAATTTGTTATTCTGGTATTAGCGTTTCAACAGCCGCAGCGCGGGATATTTTGCCTAAGCAGGTAGAAATGAGCACCGCGTTAACCTTTGGCCGACAGCTAGGGGTATTTGTTCATGCGTTGCATGCAGGAGAGTTTGACCTGGCTGCGTCGGTAATGAAAGACGTGATAGCTGAACCTTATCGTAAATCACTGTTACCGGGATTTGACGATGCAAGAGCATTTAGTGAGCGAGAAGGTGCCCTTGCGTTTGGCATATCTGGGTCTGGGCCCACGGTTTTTGCCGTGTGCAGTAGTGAACAACAAGCGCAGCGCATCGCCCGCTATTTAGATGAAAATTATATTCAAAATGAAGACGGTTTCAGCCGTGTGTGTCAAATTCCTCAAGCAGGAACAGTGGTAAGCCCACTGAACGAAAACGACACCGCACCGGCACTTTGATAAAAAGGTAATAATTCGTGGAATTGGTAAACTTAAAAGATTCACAGGACACAGCATCTTTCGCCGAGGCGGTAAAGCGCGGTTTAGGTAAGCAACAGGGGCTGTATTTTCCAACAAATATCCCTACTCTTGATGACATTGATGGCCTTCTGGAAATGCCATTTGTTGAGAGAAGCATAAAGGTGTTACGTGCACTGATTGGCGATGAACTCAACAACGGCGAGTTAGAAGAAATAGTGACTCAAGCTTTTGCCTTTGGCGCTCCCGTTGCGCAAGTGACCGACAACGTGTATACCCTTGAATTGTTCCATGGTCCTACGCTGGCATTCAAAGATTTTGGTGGCCGCTTTATGGCGCAAACCCTATCGAGAATAAGCGATGGTAAGCCTATTACCATATTAACCGCAACCTCTGGTGATACCGGTGCGGCTGTGGCTCACGCCTTTCATGGTATCGATAATATTAATGTTGTTATTCTATTCCCGAAAGGCAAAATCAGTGCCCTGCAAGAAAAGTTGTTTACCACCTTAGGTGGCAATATACATACTGTTGCCGTGGAATCTGACTTTGATGCCTGTCAGGCGTTGGTGAAAACGGCATTTGACGATGTTGACGTAAGAGAAGGGCTGCACCTGAATTCTGCCAACTCTATTAATATTAGTCGTTTACTTGCGCAAGTGTGCTATTACTTCGAAGCCATGGCGCAGTTGCCAAAAGACAAACGCGACCAGCTAGTGGTATCAGTACCTAGTGGAAACTTTGGTAACTTAACAGCGGGTATGATTGCTAAGGCTATGGGCCTTCCTATTAAGCGTTTTATTGCTGCAACTAACTTAAATGATACCGTGCCGCGTTACCTTAAAACGGGCGAGTGGGCGCCGAAGCAAACTGTGGCAACCATGTCCAACGCAATGGATGTTAGCCAACCTAACAACTGGCCGCGAATTGAAGCGCTAGTAGAGCAAGGTTACATTGACAAAGCTTGCCTAAAAGGTGAAATGGTCGATGAGGAATATACGCAGTTAGCCATGCGTCAACTATCACAACTGGGTTATACCAGTGAGCCTCACGCAGCCATTGCCTACAGAGCCGTGAGTCATGATTTAGAAGAAGGTGAAATTGGCTTGTTCTTAGGAACGGCGCACCCGGCTAAGTTCCGTGAGACGGTGGAAAATGTACTGGGTACGCCCATAAGCCTTCCTCAAGAGCTTGCCGATGTCGCCGGAGAAGATAGCTTAGCGATAGATTTACCGTCTTCCTACGAGGCATTAAAACAGCATATGATGGATTTGCTTAAAGCATGATGGATTGGGCTGAAGCCTTAAGTGCAGAGAAAGAAAAACCGTATTTTTCTGCACTTATGGACAAGGTGAATGCTGAGCGGAAGGCGGGGAAGCCTATCTATCCGCCTGCGGGACAGGAATTCAATGCGCTCACACTTACCCCTCTAAATCAGGTTAAGGTGGTGATTTTAGGGCAAGACCCTTATCACGGCCCCAAACAAGCTCACGGGCTTTGCTTTTCTGTACCAGAGGGGGTAAAAACGCCGCCTTCACTTAAAAATATCTATAAAGAACTTGAGAGTGACATTACCCATTTCTCGGTGCCAGAGCATGGAAATTTAACGTCCTGGGCAAAGCAGGGGGTGTTGTTGCTGAATACTGTGCTGACTGTAGAGCAAGGCAAGGCGCACAGCCACGCTAAATGGGGCTGGGAAGTTTTTACTGATGCAGTTATTGCAGCCGTAAACGAACAGCAACAAAAGGTTGTATTTTTGCTGTGGGGCAGCCATGCACAAAAAAAGGGTAGACAGATAGACCACGAAAAACACCACGTTTTGCACGCGCCTCATCCTTCACCACTTTCAGCACATCGTGGCTTTTTCGGCTGTAAACACTTTAGCCAAACGAATCAGTACCTTACTGAACACGGGGCATTACCCATTCAGTGGCAGGTATAAATACGTTGGACAGAAAGTAAAAAGGCCGCCTGTACATACAGGCGGCCTTTTTTTATCTTTCGAGTGTTTCTAGCTCATATTCGAACCCACAATCGAGTTCAGCGAGCTCTTTTTCTAGTGCAAAGCGATCTTGCAGCGCTTCTATTTCTCTCCACTTGCGTTTCTTGCTTTTTGTTTTTGCTGGGCTTGCTTCAATGTCTAACATGGCAAATAGATCTGACTTATCCACTGGGATCTCCTTTTAATACCACTACAACAGTACAGAGTGCTTTTATTTCCCTCTGTATATTTTTGTATCACAGCCACATCTAAAATAAAACAGGTAAATTTACCTTTTATTAACAAAATGTGACAGTATGATGACAGGGTATCCACCGTTCAAGGGCCGAGCGAAAAGCGATACGAGAAAAATGCATTCTCGTGGGAGAAACAAAAATGGCCGGTATAAGCCGGCCATTCAGTCTATTTATTGCACCAAAGGTGAATGGTTAATTCACACTAGTTTCCTTACTTTGGTGCATTCGCTGCTCTGAAACGGGCAATCAATTGTTGGGTTGATGCGTCGAAGCTTTCTTTTTCTGCTTCACCCTGAATGCCTGCAAGTACCTGGTTTCCAAGTACTTTTCCTAACTCTACGCCCCATTGGTCGAATGAGTTAAGGTTCCAGATAACGCCCTGAACGAATACCTTATGTTCATACATTGCAACCAACGCGCCAAGTGTTTTAGGCGTAAGGCTATCGAACAAAAATGTGTTACTTGGCTTGTTACCAGGCATGGTTTTATGCGCCGCTAGACGTCTGCGTTCATCGTCGTCTAGCCCTTTGTCCTCAAGGTCGGCATAACAGGCTTCAAAGTTTTTCCCCTGCATTAATGCCTGTGTTTGTCCAAAACAGTTTGAGGCAAGCATGGCATGATGGGTATCGTCTTGATTCGGTACATTTAGCGGCAACATAAAGTCTGCAGGAATGACTCCAGAACCTTGGTGAATAAGCTGATGGAAGCTGTGCTGGCCATTTGTTCCTTCACTTCCCCAGATGATTGGCCCAGTTGGGTAATCAACCTGCTCGCCGTCTTGGGTCACTTCTTTACCGTTACTTTCCATGTCCAATTGTTGAACATACGCAGGAAGGCCACGTAGGTAATGGTAATAAGGCAGCAAGACATGAGATTGCGCATCAAAGAAGTTACGATACCAAATGCCTAATAGCGCCAGTAAAACAGGCATGTTCTCTTCAAGGGGCGCTTGTGTAAAGTGGGTGTCCATCTCAAATGCACCCTCAAGCAATCCTTTAAAGTTCTCAAACCCTAAGGCAAGAGAAATAGGAAGGCCTATTGCTGACCAAAGTGAATATCGGCCGCCGACCCAATCCCACATGGGGAAGATGTTTTCTTCCGCGATACCGAATTCTGTGGCGGCTTTGACATTTGAAGATACGGCCACAAAATGTTTAGCGATGTCTTGTTGCGTACCGCCTGATTTTAAGAACCATTCTTTCGCAGTAAGCGTATTTTGTAACGTTTCTTGGGTCGAGAATGACTTCGAAGACATCACCACTAAGGTTTCTTCGAAATCTACACGGGATAGAACATCGTGGATGTGGCAGCCATCAACGTTTGCCACAAAATGAACCTTAACAGAATCCACCGTGTGGGGCTTTAAGGCTTCTGTCATGATTTTAGGCCCTAGGAAAGAGCCACCGATACCAATTGCCACTATGTCTTTAACCGGCTTGCCCGTATAACCTGTGTGTTCGCCACGATGAACAGAGGCAGTGAAGGCTTCTATTTTCTCTAAGGTGGCGCGAACTTCAGGCATCACGTCTTTACCATCAACCACGACTTCGCGGTCGGAGAAATTCCTAAGCGCGGTATGCAAAACTGCGCGGCCTTCGGTACTATTAATTTGCTCACCAGAAAACATGGCATCGCGAAGCGTCTCAAGTTTACAGGCGCGAGCAAGGTCGAACAGTGCATTTAATGCATCGTCATTAACACGGTTCTTAGAATAATCTAAAAACAGCCCACAAGCTTCCAGTTGCATTTTATCCGCACGAGACGGATCGTCTGCGAACCAATCACGCATATGCGCGTTTTTCACTGAGGCAGCAATTTCAGATAGTTTTGTCCATTCTGGCAATGAAGTGAGTGCACTCATGAATGTATGTCTCCCTATGCGCTTAGCTTTTCGCGAAGTAGTACTTCTAGTTTTACTTGGTCTGCGGCGAAGTTGCGTATTCCTTCAGACAGCTTCTCTGTGGCCATGGCATCTTCATTCATTGCCCATCGGAATTCAGACTCGGTGAGTCGGTCGCCAGGGGTTTTGCTTGCCCCTTTGTCAACCAGTTTTACTTCAAGTTCGCCTGGTTCGTTCGCCAGTTCTTCAAGAAGGGCAGGGCTAATGGTTAATCGATCACAACCCGCTAATTGCTGAATTTCGCCAATGTTTCTAAAGCTTGCGCCCATTACAACCGTTTTGTAACCGTGTTCTTTATAGTAGTTGTAAATACTGGTGACAGACACCACGCCTGGATCTTCATGGGCAGCGTACTCTGTTTTACCGGTAGATTTCTTATACCAGTCAAGAATACGACCCACAAAAGGAGAAATGAGGAAAACCCCCGCCTCTGCGCAGGCGCGAGCTTGTGCAAAGCTAAATAATAGGGTGAGATTACACTGGATACCTTTCTTCTCAAGTTCTTCAGCGGCTTGAATACCTTCCCACGTAGACGCCATTTTAATAAGGATTCGAGACTTATCTACGCCTGCATCTTCGTATAACTGAACAAGGCGCTCTGCTTTTTCAATGGTTGCGGCTTTGTCGAAAGACAAACGGGCGTCAACTTCAGTCGAAATACGGCCAGGTATCGTCGATGAAATTTCTTTCCCGATAGCCACAGAGAGTTTGTCTGCCGCGTCGGTAAGTTGTTGCTCGCTGTCGTTAGATTGCAATTTGGCCCATGCCACTGCATCGTCGATTAGGCTAGCGTACTGAGGCAAGCTTGCCGCTTTCAATAATAATGACGGGTTGGTTGTTGCATCGACAGGCTGATACTTTTTGATGGCATCGATATCACCGGTATCGGCAACAACGGTAGTGATGTCACGTAACGAAGCTAACTGATTGCTCATAATTCTCTCTAATCAATATTTAAAAATTCGGACAACTCGCCAGAAGAGCAAGTTGAATAAAACGGTCGCGTTTGCGTATGTAGGGTGTTGCCGCTTATAAACTGATGAAGCGTTTATGCGTTTAGGTGTAGTTATACCAAACCCGTGTGACAATTTATAGCTAAGGCGACGCAATTCGCGGCTAATCGGATTTCTCTGTTAAGACGATTACATGCTTTACTATGTCTTTTCGCACTTTTTTCAATGGGCAATGGTACAATAACTGAGTAAATAATTAAGGAGTCGAGATGTTAGTTGTTGTTTCCCCAGCGAAAAATTTAGATTTTGAGTCTGTAGTGCCTACCCGCGAATATACGCAACCGGCGTTACTTGATGAAACGGAACGATTAATGAAGGTTTGTCGCACCTTATCGCCAGCCGATCTCGCTTCGTTAATGAAAATCAGTGATAAGTTAGCCACCTTAAACGCCAACCGTTTTGCTGAATTCTCCACACCATTTACCCCAGAAAATGCCCGTCAGGCAATGTATGCGTTTAACGGTGACGTGTACACCGGGTTAGACGCTTACTCCCTTGATACTGACGCGGTAGCCTATGCACAAAACCATTTACGTATTTTATCAGGCCTTTACGGGTTATTGCGCCCACTAGATTTAATGCAAGCATATCGCCTTGAGATGGGAACTAAGTTGGCTAATCCTGCTGGTAAAGACTTATACGCTTTTTGGAATGACACTATTACGCTTGCACTCAACAAAGCGTTGGAAGCCCAAGGCGACAATGTGCTTATTAACCTTGCGTCTAACGAATACTTCAAAGCAGTGAAAAAGACATCGTTGGATGGCATGATTATCACGCCAACCTTTAAAGATTGTAAAAACGGTCAGTACAAGATTATTAGCTTCTTTGCCAAGAAAGCCCGAGGGTTGATGGCGCGCTATATTTTAGAAAATCGTGTAGAAGACGTTGAGGGCCTAAAAGCCTTCGACCTTGATGGCTACCAGTTCTGCGAAGCGCAAAGCACCTCTACCGAGCTTGTATTTCTAAGAAATCAGGAAAGTTAGTTTTCAGGGGCAACGCATTGTATGATGTTGGTAAAAGGTTTACTCACGTAAACCTTTTACCTCTTACGTTTTTTCAACGCGGCCGATTAAGCCAATAAGCCCATCTGCTCGCCACCCATTCCGTTCTCTTTTCTCAATCTTCCTACGACCAAGGTTCAGCTGAGCTTTTGACGTCTGACTCATACCCTTAAAAAATTCCGTTACTTAGGACAGTGCCGATAATCCTTAATTTCCATTTAAATGGAATAGGGTGACGTGAAGAGTGACCTAGTTAGCAACTGGAATCTGGTAATGGAAGCGTTAAGAATATGGCAATTTATAGTCACGACAAGCAGTGTTTTTACCTTAACTTTCTCCTTAGTCGTACATCACGAAAAGAGGTATATGCCTATGCGTTGTCCAGAAACGTAATGAAAGGGTACCTAACCGTGTTGTATCTCTGTATGGCTTTTGTCGCTTGGGTTTTCGTTAAAAATATAGCTATGATTTCAAAGGTGGGATTGCATGTAACACCCAGTGAATTGAAAACATTGGGCTTCTTGTTTCTGTATGGCTCGGCGCCCATCATACTCTTAGGGATATTCAGCCCATTATTGAAAAAAAAGAAAGTGGTATTGGCAACGCTACCACTTTGTATTCATCACTCAGTTATATTTTCACTTACCTTCTTGTTGTCTTTTTCTAATGCGTCGTTAGCGCTTACGTATTTCATCGTGCAAAGTGCGAGTAGTAATATGATGGTGTATATAGGTTTGCTATTCGCATTCACGGCAACCATTTTCTCCCTTTGTTCTGTCGTCAAAATAGCTAACGACAAACGCCTATAAAAAGCATTGGATGAGAGTATTCGCTTGACTTTCACCTGTTCTATATATAGAACGTTCAATAAATGGAACAAATGTGAAGGTAGGCACGGTGAATCAATCGACGTTAAACATCCTAGGCCGGCATTTGCAAAAGTTGCGACAGGATAAAGGCGTGTCTTTGTCTCAGTTGGCAGCCGGCGCAGGCATTGCTAAATCTAACCTTTCTCGTTTAGAGCAGGGAGTAGGTAACCCCACCCTCGATACTATTTGGCGGCTAGCTAAGCAGCTTGATGTTCCTTTCGGTGAACTTGTTCAGCCTCTAAGTGCAAGCGTAGGTGAAAATGGCGTTGAAGTTAGGCTAATAGAGCAGGGCAAAGGAGAGCCTAATGTTGATGCTTACTGGATGTCTATAGCGCCACATACGCTGCGTGAAGCTGAATCCCATGCTACGGGTACGCGAGAGTGTATTACTGTCATCAGTGGTGCGATCGAGGTCGGAAACCTCGGTAAAACAGCGCGGCTTACACCGGGGCAAACCCTCTCATTTAACGCTGACCAACCCCATATTTATAGTACACAAGCGCAATGGGCTACATGCCTTATTTCTATCGTTTACCACAAAGAGGCAATGACATGAGTAGTTCCACTCAGCGAAGTGGTTTAAAGCAGGGAGTTTTAGATGGGTTGCCCTTATTGGGGGGCTACATTCCTGTGGCAATATCCTTTGGCGTTATCGCCGTACAAGCTGGGTTTACCACCCTGGAAGCCACGCTTATATCGGTATTCATTTATGCAGGGGCATCACAATTTTTATTGGTGGCAATGGTCGCCGCAGGCTCTCCTTTGTGGTTGGCTGTTTGTATGACTATGTTGGTCAATGTGCGTCACCTTGTTTATGCCCCTAATTTGGTGCCCTATTTAACACAGAGTAAGGCTTGGCCATTGCTTATGCATGGGCTTACCGACCAAATATTTGCTATTGCTCATACACGACTGCCGCAAATGGCTGACGCCGAAAAAGTCGATTGGTTTAAAGGTGTTTCCCTGGTTGCATGGGTAAGCTGGATTGCGGGCACGGCACTGGGAGGTATTGCTGGAGATTCATTGGCGCAAAAATGGCCCGTTCTAGACAGTGTCATGCCGTTTGCGCTTCCTGCCTTATTCCTTGTATTACTGGCGCCTAAATTTTCGAATAAAACTTGGAGTTTGACCTTGCTGGTAACGATAACCGCCGCGTTACTTATGGCGCTCACGGTAATAAAAAATGCGGCTATCCCCATGGCTGCGCTTTGCGGCGCACTCACCTTTTTTATTCTTACGTCCAACTTTGGCAGGAAACACTTTCATGCAAACTGATATTTGGGTGGCTATTATCCTTGCCGCTATAGGGACATACGCGTTACGAGTTGGGCCATTGCTATGGACTCAACGCCACTTTAATAAACACAAAGCGAGCAACACCGAAGCACGTTTACCCACATGGTTGAGTGTGCTTGGACCATTGATGATAGCTGCAATGCTGGGAACGTCGCTTATCCCTAAGGTACCATCAGCGTCTAGCTGGTTTGCCACGGTAGTAGGTACCCTGGTGACGATTTTGGTGTGGCGAAAATTCAAATCATTGGGACTGCCTGTTTTTTGTGGCGTATTGTCGTTTGGCCTAGCGTTAACGGCGACTTTCAATTGGCTTTAGGGGGCTAGGAGGGGATACTTCTTGTCCCCTCGAGTATTTCATCAGCGCAGTGATGTCCATGAAGTACTGAAATATCGCCGGTTGTTTCCAATACCACGGCTTTCACTTGCTGAATGTCCAACACATTGGCCTCTCGTAACTTGGCCATAAGATCGCTGCGTGCCACCCGAGTTTCAGCCAGTGCACTCTCAATAATCTGACCGTTGCGCATTAATATAACGGGCGTGTTCTGCATTACAGCTTCAATTGTGTCTGACTGTCTGCGCATTCGAGCCGTCACCGACTGCACTAAAAACAATGTCGCCATCGCTATCATCGCTTGTAAAAATGCCTCCCAGTTATTGGTTTGAGAGGCACTTGCTAGTAATGACCCCACCGCAACAGTCATGACAAAATCGAAATTAGTCATTTTGGAGAATGAACGTAACCCGTTTATACGTACCAGCACCACTACCCAAACCATCCCCATCGCCGTTAACAGCAGGCCTTTTAGTATGACATCCAGCATAGGATAGCTTGTAAACATGATTATCTCCTAGGTTTGTGGGGGCAGTAGCGCTTGTGCTTACCCGCGACAATTTTCACCACACTTAACGCAGCGGAAAGTAAGTCTATTCGCGTTAGTAATAGGTACTGAAAACGCCATGAATTAGATGACAATAACTGAAATTGCGCGGGGCGTGTTACGTTAAGGTGATGCTCTGCATTGCGTCGCATCTGTACAGATGTTTGGGGGTTATATTTTTGAAACTATTTTGTAATTGGTATGTTATGGTGTTAAATTGGTATTACATTTTTTATGTATTGGTCAATTTGTTTGGTCTGCTTTGATGTCTAGGTTTATTCCCTGATGGGGTGACCAGTGAGGCAGATTAAAAGAAAACATGCTAACAATAGAGGTTAATATGGGTGTTAATTACCGCCTAATGGCGAGAAGCAGTGTGCTCGCGTGCATTATGCTTGCATCAACTGGGGTGAGCGCAAAAAACAGTGCTGTACCCGCGGATAAATTTGATTTAAGTGAATGGTATATAACCCTACCCACTGATGAAAACAATGATGGTAAACCTGATAATATCTCGGTGAAAGACATTCAACGCTTTTCTCATCCTGACTTTTTTTATTTAGATGATGAGGGTGGCATGGTGTTCACTTCACCCAACAAAGCTCTTACCACCAAAAACTCTACAAATACGCGCAGTGAATTACGTCACATGTTGCGTGGTTCAAATACAAAAATTAAAACCCAATCGCCCAAAAATAGTTTTACAGTGGCAAGTAACCCCATTGCTAATAGGTTTGCTCGTGTGGGCGGAAAAATGGAGGCGACGTTAAAAGTAAATCACGTGGCGCTTCGTGCTAAATATCCAGAAAAGCCACCGGCGTTTTCTGTGGTGATTGGACAAATCCACGCAACCAAGTGGGAAAAGAAAGTAAAAGGGTTTGGTTGGGGTAACGAGCCACTGAAAATTTACTATAAAAAATGGCCTAATCATGAAACTGGCTCGGTGTTTTGGACCTACGAACGCAACCTCCCTAAATCTGACCCCAATCGAAGAGACATTGCTTATCCTGTTTGGGGTAATTTATGGAAAAACCCTGCTGATCCGGGGGAGCAAGGTATCGCGTTGGGTGAAGAGATAAGCTATGTGGTCAACGTTCACGGTGACGTTATGTACCTGACGTTTAAAGCCCAAGGTCGAGAAGATGTTGAATACAAGATTAATTTGGCGAATGCAGTGGATGCCCACGGGAAATTAGACCCCCATGATCATCCGTATGGGTATACGTTGGATTGGAATTATTTTAAAGCGGGAGCCTATAACCAATGTAGCACCAAAGACGATCCCGCGTTCTGGTATCCAGCATGTTTAGGTACAGGAAACTGGGCGGAAGATAAGGCTAACGGCGATTATGCCAGTGTTACCTTCAAGCGGCTGGTCGTGGGCGAAAGTACGCCGCCAAAAGCCAACCACGGTGAAAAGCCTAAAATAGGTGCCACGCTAAATAATAAAGTCTCGTTAAACTTAGAGGAATTACCGCCAAGTGCATTGCAAGCCATTATGGCCATTGAACCAAATTTTGCCATGCAGGAAGCTGAAAAAGAATCTAAGCACGGAAAAACCTACTTAGATGTAGAAGGCCACTTACCGAATGGCGACGAAATAGAGTTTGATATGCTAGAAACAGATGGCATATGGCAAGTTGTCGAAGTGCAACGTGATTTAACTTGGGAGCAATTGCCGGGAAATGTCGCTTCAGCACTGACAAGTCATGACTCTTCTTTTACCCCCAAGCGTATTATAGAAAGCAAACAGCACGGTACGCCGGTAACGGTTTACGAATTCTATGCGGTAGACAGCGACGGCAAAGAGTCTCGTAAAGAGGTGAAAGTGGAAGGTGGCGAAGCCACTGTGCTTAAAAAGGAATGGCAACACTAGGCCTATTCACTTTTCAGTGATATTTCTTTCCCCTGTTCATCGCCAGATTACAGGGGAGAGAAATGATTTGTTACTTAAATAGTTTTGACTGTTCATCGCTCTTCTTTTCTACTTATCCTTCCTACAGCCATCAGAGTAAATGACAGTGAAGTCTTATTGGCGATATATTCTTTTGTTTGTTTTTGCGCTTGTCGTTATTTATTGTTATGCCCGAGGTTTCTTTACTGGCGCATTAGTCTTTATTTTGGCTGCGATGGTATTAGAGATGCTTTTTTGGACGGGTTTTTTTTCTCACCGTTTTCGTGGCAAAAAACGGCAAGGTAACAAAAGCGGTTTATCTTAATTTTTGCGATAAGTGGCCGTGATCTTCGTTGGTGAGTTATTTAAAGTGGTGACTCATCACATCAACGTTCATGGAGAACACTGTGGATTTAGGACTTTTTTCATTAAGTTTAGCGGTTAAAAATATTGAAGTATCGAAGGAATTTTATGAAGCGTTAGGCTTCGAGGCGATGACGTCCTGTGGTTCAATAGAAGAAAAATGGCTAATAATGAAAAACGGGCAGACCATGATAGGCTTGTTCGAAGGTATGTTTGAAGAGAACATTCTCACCTTTAATCCAAGCGATGTTCGTTCAGTGCAAGATAAATTAGCGGCTCACGGTGTAGACATTGACGTGCCAGTAAAAGGCGATAGTGGGCCGGGGCATTGCATAGTAAAAGACCCTGACGGCAATACCCTTATGTTCGACCAATTTTAGTTGCGCAAGGTGTGCTGCTTTAGCACTACCGCTTTTGCGGCTGCTTATATCGAGGCTGCTAATTCAGCACCCTGACGAATAGCTCGCTTGGCATCTAATTCTGCCGCAACGTCTGCGCCACCAATAATATGAACGCGAAGTCCTGCTTCTTCTAACGGCTGCTGAAGGGGGTTGAAAGGCTCTTGGCCCGCGCAAACAATAATGTTGTCCACTGGCAAGCACTTCTCTTCTTCGTTAACCACTATGTGTAAACCTTCATCATCTACTCGTTTATATTCTACGCCATTCAGCATTTGAACATTATGGTGCTTAAGTGATTGCCTGTGGATCCATCCGGTGGTTTTACCTAAATTTTTACCTACCTTAGATGTTCTTCGTTGTAGTAGGTAGACCTTTCTCTGTGAGGGGGTAATGTCTTTTTCAGCGAGGGCCCCAGGGTTTGAGTAAGTTTTATCAATCCCCCAGTGTTTTAACCAAGCGTCTTTATTGGTGGTTAGGCTTTCATTCTCAACAAGAAACTCTGCCACATCGAAGCCTATTCCCCCTGCGCCTATAACCGCAATCTGCTCGCCTACCTGTTTATGATCGCGAAGCACGTCTAAATACCCCATGACTTTAGGGTGGTCGTGGCCTTCAATGGTCAGTTGTCTTGGTTTTATTCCTGTGGCTAGCACCACATCATCAAAGCCTGCATCTATAAAGGTGTCAGCCTTAGCTTCTACCCCGAGGTGCAAGTTAACGCCGGCTCTATCTAACTGGTTTTTAAAGTAGCGTAAGGTTTCGTAAAATTCCTCTTTACCGGGAATTTGTTTCGCATAGTTAAATTGCCCGCCTATTTCGACGGCCTTATCATACAAATGAACCTCGTGACCTCTATCGGCGGCATACATAGAAAAAGCCAGTCCGGCTGGACCAGCACCCACCACGGCAATTTTCTTTTTTGTATCCACAGGAAGAAACGTAAGTTCGGTTTCATAACAGGCCTGAGGGTTAACCAAGCAACTGGCACGCTTTTGTGCGAAAGCATGGTCGAGGCAAGCTTGGTTACAGGCAATACAGGTATTAATAAGAGCAGATTCGTTTCGCATGGCTTTTGCCACGAAATGAGCATCGGCAAGGAAGGGACGCGCCATAGACACCATATCGGCATGCCCCTCCGATAACACGGCTTCAGCCACTTCAGGGGTGTTTATTCGGTTCGTGGTCACAAGGGGCACGGTCACTTCGCTTTTCATCCGTTGTGTTATCCACGTGAAGGCCGCGCGGGGGACAGACGTCGAGATGGTGGGGACTCTCGCTTCATGCCAGCCAATGCCGGTATTGATTAATGTTGCACCGGCACTTTCTATGGCTTTTGCAAGATAAACAACTTCATCCCATTCGGCGCCGCCCTCTACCAAATCCAACATAGAGAGGCGGTATATAATGATAAAGTTTTCACCCACCTTTTCGCGAATGCCTTTCACAATTTCAATGGCCATACGTGCGCGATTTTCTAAACTACCGCCCCATTCATCATCGCGGTGGTTGGTGCGTTTACAAAAAAATTGATTGATTAAATAGCCTTCGGAACCCATAACCTCTACGCCGTCGTAACCGGCTTGCTGGGCTAAACTTGCACATTTTATGTAATCTTTAATGGTACGTTTTACCGCATTAGACGATAACGCCCGCGGCTTAAAAGGCGTGATAGGAGATTTTACCGCCGATGCGGATACCGCTAGAGGGTGGTATCCATAACGACCCGAATGCAGAATTTGCATACATATTTTGCCCCCTTCAGCGTGGACGGCATCTGTGATCACCTTATGTTTTTTCGCGTGTCGCTTACTGGTCATGCGGCCTGCAAAAGGCGCTACCCAGCCAGATAAGTTTGGGCTAATGCCGCCGGTTACGATGAGTGCTACACCCCCTTTAGCACGTTCCGCATAAAAGGCTGCAAGCTTTTGAAAGCCGCCCTTTTCTTCCTCCAACCCCAAATGCATAGACCCCATTAAGGTGCGATTTTTTAGGGTGGTGAAGCCAAGGTCTAAAGGAGCTAGAAGGTGGGGGTAGGGCGTATTCATGGCGGTACTCATTCTCGTTATTATGCATTGCGGGCTGTTGTGACACCTTGTGTTAAGAAGTAGCAACTAGCCCGACCAGTTATAACGATTATTTACCACTCTACGCGTAGCGTAAAGATAAAGAGATGTTTTTTATTCGTCTACGTACATTTTTTGCTGAAATTTTAGTGTTTGCGCCGCATTTCCTTTTTGAACATCGATGGTAAACCGATAGGTTTCTTGATCCCTAAAAGGCAAGACGGCCAAGTAGTAAATCGCATCGCCTTCTTCCACTTTTTTGAATGAGAGTTTTCGGCTATTGCCTATGAGGTTCCTTGCGTCTCCAGTCATAGAAACCCGTTGCGCTTCACCTGTCTTTGCATCCAGCACAGAGATATTCACCAGGGCATTAAATTTACTTCTAACGATGCCATAATTAGCCGCCACTTCAGGGGTTAAAAATGGCGTACTTACCACCATGTAATGTACATCCCAGTCACCCAGATTTTGCTTTTGTTCTCCCAACGCATCACTGCTTACCAAGGCTGCAAACAGGGTGGCAAGAAGATAAAGGCGCTTGGTTAACGCTGTCATGGCTATTACCTCTTTTGGGTTATTGTTTAATATCAATTAATAAAGACGAAAAGTGTCTTGTAATAAAAGTTGCAAAAACTGCAAGGCAATAATGGCAATTAATACCGACAGGTCTAAGCCACCCAAGGGCGGAATAACCCTGCGTATGGGGGCGAGAAAGGGCTCGGTAAGCTGATGTAGGACATAATCAATAGGAGATTGCCCTTGAGACACCCAACTTAATATGGCGCGTAACAATAGCACCCAAAACATCAAAGACAGAGCCTCTTTCACCACGGTGATAACCGCTAAAATTAGGATGGTTACTGGGTTTAAGCCAGCGCCAGCCATGGCACCTAGTGCAATAAGCTTTAACGCCGCTACCACAATCGCGAGCACGAGTGTTGCCGTATCTAAGCGGCCAATGGAAGGCACGATTCTGCGTAACGGCCCCACTATGGGATGTGTCGCTTTCACAACAAATTGACTCATTGGGTTGTAAAAGTCGGCGCGGGCTAATTGTAGCCACAACCGAAGAATAACCACCATTAAATACAGAGAAAATAGTGTATCAACCAGAAAAACCGTTGCGCTCATTGTGCTTAATTCCTACAAACGTTAAAGCTGTTTTGCCATTTCTTCAGCGCGGGCTACAGCCGCACGCATAGATTTACTAACTATGTCTTTTAGACCTTCATCAATAAAGGTATTCACTGCCTCAGCTGTGGTGCCCCCTTTTGAAGTTACCTGAGCCCGAAGCTCGCTTAATTCTAAATCAGGATTATGACAAACCATTTCCGCTGCCCCTAACATAGCTTGTTGTACCATCAGGCGCGATTGTGCTTTGTCGAAGCCCATTGCCATCGCTTCTTCTTGCATGCATTGTAAAAACAAGAAGAAGTAGGCTGGGCTGCTGCCCGCCGCGGCAATAACGCCGTTAATTCCCTCTTCTTGTTCAACCCACACAGTTTCGCCTACGCTATTCATCACATCGTCGACATACGTGCGGTCGTCTTCGCAAACCGTGCTATCAGCGTACATGCCCGACATACCTTTGCCGAGTAAACTTGGGGTGTTAGGCATGATCCTAACAACAGGATAGTCTCCCCCCAGCATTGCTTGTAATCTAGCCACAGGTAACCCTGCTGCAATACTGAGAAATAGTTTACCTGACAAGTCATTATTGTGTTGTAAATCGGCGCACATATCGCCCATGATTTGAGGTTTAACTGCAAGAACAATAGCGTCAGCGAACTGGCAGGCTTCATCATTAGATTGCGTAGTTTGAATACCAAATTCGCTCTTCAATTGGTCCAATTTAGGCGTAGATGGGTTACTCGCGAGAATGCGTGATTTGTCGTAACCTGACTGAATTAACCCACTAATGATGCTGCGGCTCATATTGCCCGCGCCGATAAATGCCAATTTTTTCTGTTGCATGTATATCCTTTTGAGTCGAGATTGTATTAACAGTATTTACGGTGATGTATTTACGCCTTCAATGTCGCGTAACTACCTGTAAATCTTAGGAGGTAGTGTTGTTCCGTTGACCAAAAATAGCCGTCCCTATTCGCACCATTGTCGAGCCGTGATAAATGGCTTCTTGCATATCATTGCTCATTCCTACGGATAGGGTATCAAAATTGCTCAATGATGTATGGTATTGGTCAAATATTTCCTTTAACGCGCTGAGGGTTTCTTGTTGCTCTTGTGTCGATGGATTAGCTTTGGGGATGGCCATAATCCCACGCAATACAAGGCGGGGTAAACCTTCGATAAGTTGCGCTAAATAACCAAATTCCTCTTTGTTAATACCTGATTTACTTTGTTCGTCATCAATATTGAGCTGTATACACACGTTTAACGGAGGCAGGTGTGCTGGGCGCTGGTCATTCAATCGACGGGCTATTTTTTCCCGGCTTACCGACTGAACCCAGTGGAAGTGTTCAGCCACTATTTTGGTTTTATTCGACTGAATGGGGCCTATCATGTGCCACTCTATATCGCTAAGGTGGGACAGTTCTTGTACTTTGTCTACGCCTTCTTGAACATAGTTTTCGCCGAATAAACGTTGTCCTGCTTCATACGCTGCAATGATATCGGATACCGGTTTAGTTTTACTCACGGCTAGCAATTTTACCGAATTTGAAGGACGATGAGATTTGGCAGTCGCGCTTGCGATCTCCGCGTGTGCGGTTTCCAGTCGTTCTGCTATTGTTTGCATTGTTCACCTTGGTGTTAAGGAGTGGTTGTGGATATTACCGAACTTTTGGCTTTCAGTGTTAAGAATAACGCCTCAGATTTACACTTGTCAGCAGGTTTACCCCCTATTATTCGGGTAGATGGCGAAATGAGAAAGCTTAATGTTCCCGCCCTCGACCATAAGCAAGTTCATGGGCTTGTGTACGAGATCATGAATGACAGGCAAAGAAAAGAATACGAAGAAAACCTTGAAACAGACTTTTCTTTTGAGGTGCAAGGATTATCACGATTTCGAGTGAATGCGTTTGTACAAAATAGAGGTGCAGCCGCGGTGTTGCGCACTATTCCAAGCAAAGTGTTGACCTTGGAAGAGCTAGGTGCCCCTGATATTTTCAAATCTATTATTAATCAACCTACAGGCATTGTGCTTGTAACTGGCGCCACAGGCTCGGGTAAAAGTACCACGCTGGCTGCCATGATTGATCATATAAATACGCAAAAAAGAGAGCATATCTTAACCATTGAAGACCCCATTGAGTTTGTGCACGAAAACAAGTTAAGCCTGATAAATCAGCGAGAAGTTCACAGAGACACCCACTCATTTAACAATGCGTTACGCTCGGCGTTACGTGAAGATCCTGATGTGATATTGGTAGGTGAATTACGTGATTTAGAAACCATACGGTTAGCAATATCGGCGGCTGAAACCGGCCACCTTGTATTTGGAACCTTACATACAAACTCAGCCCCTAAGACCATCGACCGTATCATTGATGTATTTCCTGCAGAAGAAAAGTCTATGGTACGTTCAATGTTATCGGAGTCCCTGCGTGCGGTGATTTCGCAAACTCTGCTTAAAAAAGTGGGCGGGGGCAGGGTTGCTGCTCATGAAATAATGGTGGGGATCCCCGCGATTAGAAACCTTATTCGGGAAGATAAGGTGCCACAAATGTACTCAGTCATTCAAACAGGTCAAGCCCATGGTATGCAAACCATGGATCAATGTTTACAGCGCTTGGTGGCAATGGGTGTGATTACTCAGCAGGATGCTGCAGCCAAGTTAATGGACAAATCTGCCTTGGCGAATTTTTAGGGGGCAGTCATGTTAGACACATATCTACAAAAAATGGTTAGCGCACAGGCTTCAGACTTATTTATTACGGCTGGGTTTCCAGTTAGCGCAAAAATTAACGGTAAGTTAACCCCATTGAGTGAACAGGTCACTACAGAACATTCCGCGCTTTCTCTGGTTGAAGATGCCATGAATGACAGCCAGAAAGCGGCGTTCCATTCCACTAAAGAATGCAACTTTGCCATTGTACGAGAGGGCATAGGCCGATTTCGTTGTTCTGCGTTCTGGCAGCGGGATCAAGCGGGAATGGTCATTCGTCGCATTGTCACTGACATCCCGCAAGCAGATGATTTGGGGCTGCCGCCAGTGTTAAAAGACATCATTATGGCTAAACGTGGACTGGTTTTATTTGTGGGCGGGACAGGCACAGGTAAATCTACCTCTCTGGCGGCACTGATTGGTCATCGAAATCAGCACTCTCACGGGCATATTCTCACTATTGAAGACCCCATTGAATTTGTTCACGAACACAAAAATTGCGTGGTCACACAACGGGAAGTGGGCATAGATACACAGTCCTTCGACGATGCGCTAAAAAGCTCATTGCGCCAAGCACCCGATGTCATTCTTATTGGTGAGATTCGGTCTATGGAAACCATGGAATACGCAATGTCCTTTGCTGATACCGGCCATTTGTGCGTAGCGACGCTACATGCAAACAATGCCAATCAAGCCATAGAACGCATTATGCACCTTGCGCCTAAAGATCAGCACGATAAACTGAGGTTTGATTTAAGTTTGAATATCCGTGCAATTGTGGCGCAGCAACTTGTCCCTACTACCGACGGGAAAGGACGAGTGGCGGCGATTGAAATTTTACTGAATTCCCCGCTAGTGACAGATCTTATTCAACGAAATGAAATCGGTAGTTTGAAAGAGGCAATGAAAAAAGGGAAAGAGCAGGGAATGCAAAGTTTTGATATGGCGCTTTATTCACTTTACCGTGAAGGCAAAATTGATGTGGAGCAAGCGTTACATCATGCGGATTCACCCAACGATCTGCGGCTAATGATTAAACTCGATGCCAATACAGGGGCTTCGTTAGGCACCTTATCTAACGTGTCAATCGACATGGATGATTAATGAGAATAGGTGTGTCGCGTTGGACAAGGTATGATGAGGGTACTGTCCACACCAGGGTACTATTTTGATTAAACTCTTTTCCTCTGATGACATGTTTTTAATGCAATCTTTAAAAAGCGAATTAGATGCGCTTGCCATTCCTTACATGATTAAAAATGAGTACGCCAGTGGCGCAATGGGAGAACTGGCTTGGCAAGATACTCAGCCAGAACTGTGGTTGATAGATGATACCTGGCAGGCAAGAGCAAATCAGGTGATGGACGCTTTAATGGCACACAGTGTTTCGTCACCGGGGGATAAAGAGCAAGAGTGGGTTTGTCGCAACTGTAAAGAAAAAAACGGCGCTGCCTTCGATTTTTGCTGGCAATGTGAACATCAAAGACACGAGGTGTAGGGCGTGGTGAGATGAGTACTAATACGCCCTAATACTGACTTTCAATCCAACTGGTAAATATAACGCAGGCAGATACACTGTCTATTTTGTCTTTCGTCAGTTTTTTGTAGCCGCCCAGTTCGAAGAGCATTGATTTGGCATCAGTGGTGGTTAAACGCTCATCACAGGTTTCTACCGCGACTTTGAATCGCCCATGAAGCCGATTGGCAAACTTCTTCGCCCTTTGCGTCATTTCTTGTTCGCTACCGTCCATATTAAGCGGTAAACCCACCACGACTAAATGTGGCTGCCATTCCTCATATAACGCAGCAATCTGCTGCCAATCTGGGATACCATCCCTCGCTTTCAATGCGGCAAGAGGGGACGCTGTGCCCGTGACTTCCTGCCCAACAGCCACACCGATACTTTTCGTGCCAAAATCAAATGCCAGTACTGTTCGTTGACCTATATCAGGCATGACCTGCTCCGGGAGCTAACTGCCACACATCGACGCCAAGTTTATTCACCGCAGCTTGCCACTTTTTGTGTATAGGTGTGTTAAACAGAATCTCTTCATCTGCTTCTATGGTTAGCCATGCGTTTTCTTGCATTTCTTGTTCAAGCTGGCCTGCGGTCCATCCTGCGTAACCCAAGGCGATGAGAGCTTCGTCAGGGCCTTGATTGCTACCAATAGCCGTAAGTATATCCCGGGAGGTGGTAACCATAATGCCAGGTGCAAGGGTTAAACTAGAACCCCAGCCTGGTTGTTCAGTATGAAGGACAAACCCTCTTTCTTGACTCACCGGGCCACCGGCGAGAATAATTTGCTCTGCTTTATCATCGCTTACGGTAAGCGCTTTATCGGTTTGTTCAAGTAATTGTTTGAGGTTCATTGTGGAAGGCTGATTGAGAACTAAACCCATTGCTCCTTCATCGTTATGTTCACAAATATAGGTGAGAGAACGAGAAAAGTACGGATCGTCCAGCGTTGGCATGGCGATGAGAAAGTGGTTTTGTAAGCTTTTCAATTCAGTCATTTGTACCTCTTACTGACGGATGACGGCCTATTTACTAGCCAGTCGCTTTTCAATTGCATCAAAAAGCATTGCCATAATATTAATATTATAGTGCCCTTCAATTTCTCTTACGCAGGTCGGGCTGGTAATGTTTATTTCGGTAATTTTATTGCCAATCACATCCAAGCCTACAAACATGATGTTGTTTGCTTTCAATGTGGGAGAAATCGCATTTGCCAGTGCACGATCTGATGCTGAAATTGGTTGAGGGCGTCCCGTGCCACCAGCCGCTAGGTTGCCCCGTGTTTCCCCTTTGGTGGGGAGCCTAGCAAGACAGTAAGGAATAACTTCGCCGTCCACAATAAGCACACGCTTGTCACCGTCTTTAATCTCCGGAAGGTATTCTTGTACCATCATGTAGCGCTGACCCAATTGGGTAAGGGTTTCAATGATGACCCCTAAATTATTCCCATCAGGCTTTACGCGAAAGATAGACGCACCACCCATACCATCGAGGGGTTTGCAGATAATATCTTTGTGCGTGGCATGAAACTCACGAACCAGCGTCGGATTATTGGTAACAAGTGTATGTGGAATATGCTCAGGGAAGTAAGAGGTAAATAGCTTTTCGTTGTAATCTCTTAATGCTTGCGGATTATTCACTACCAAGGCGCCGGCATCTTGGGCTAATGATAAGATTTGAGTTGCATAAAGAAACTCACCATCGAAAGGCGGATCTTTACGCATAAGTAAAACGTCCACATCACCTAAGCATAACGTTTGCTCATCCTCGATAGCGTAGAAGTCCTCGGCGCGATCAATCACGGTGACTCGCTTGCCCCGTCCCATGGGCTTACCGTTATCTAAATACAAATCTTTAAGTTCAAAATACAACACAGTGGCGCCACGGCGCTGCGCTTCCAGCATCATCGCAAAACTCGTGTCTTTGTGTGGCTTTATCGCCGCAATGGGATCCATAATCACGCCAACGGTATAGTGCATGTATTTTCTCACTTACGCATATTCATTAATCATTGAAGGAAAGCAGGGTGAAACCGGGGTTCACCCTACTGAATCTGTTTATGTATGTTGGGGCGTCGCAACATTCTTCAAGCGTTCGCCCCGGCTTTTTCGCATTTATCGCCGCGTGGAAAATGTTTCACATAGTGCGCGCTAAACCTCGCTTTTTTGTGCTTTAACCTACCAATTACAGGTCGCCATGTTGCGCTTGCAGGATGGAGACACTGCTTATGGCGGCGGTTTCCGTGCGAAGAATGCGTGGCCCTAAACTAACAGAAAGAAAACCCTTTTCGTTCGCATGATGTATTTCCGTTTCTGATAAGCCACCTTCTGGGCCGATGAGTAACCGGTAACCTTTGGTGTTGTAAGGTTGACGTGCTAATGAAGAGGTAGCGCCAGGTGCTAATACTAAACGAGTGGAAGACGTGGACTCGGCTAGCCAGTTAGACAGAGTTACCGGAGGGTTGAGCGTCGGCAGCACATTCCTTCCGCTTTGTTCACATGCACCAACCATAATTTTTTGCCACTGCTGTTGCTTTTTTTCCCACCGCCCGGCATCTAATTTCACGGTACAGCGCTCTGTCAGGATAGGGGTAATTTCAGTCACTCCCAACTCCACACTTTTTTGTAAAACCGTATCCATTCTGTCGCCCTTGGAGACCCCTTGGCCAAGATGTATCGGTAAGGGAGACTCCTTCGTCAAAGACAAGCACGCATCCGCTTCAACAATCACGTTTTTACGCTGAACACTGATAATTTGCGCGCTATATTCATTTCCATCTCCATTGAAAAGCACAATGGGACGATTCGCTTTCAATCGAAGGACGGTGGCTATGTGGTGACCCGCGTCATCAGTTAATGGAAACTCTTGTTCCAAAGGAATAGGGTGAGGGTAATAAACTCTTGGTATGCGCATACGTAACAATCAAAAATCAGATAGGGGTATATAATACGTGTGAGAGCAGGGGGCATGCAATGCGTTAAAGGATAAAGAAGGAAGGGAATAACCCGCGACGAAAAAATTGACAGCACTACACGGGAATATTAAGGGCAATGCGCTGCATGTTAGGCCAGCGTAAACCGAGAAGAAAGGCTTATAGGGCTTTTAGAGTTCGAGATAGATGGGATGCTATTGTCATCAGTGTTAAGGGTTCTAACGTGGCTTTTACGCGCATATTTTGTGTTTTCGCCGGAATCTGAACGTAAGGCGTAAATAAAAATCACTGACACAACGAGATAAACAATCACGAGAAAAAACATAAATGAATCCTTTTTTAATTTAACAGCCCGTTAAATCTATGAAATAGTTGAAATAACCAAGGTTATTATCTAAAAACAAGAATAAATGGTTCACTTTAACTTCAAATTTATAAAAACATCAGTGATGATGCTGTTAACATTTTATAAACATTTAGTGTTTGATTTCTAAGTAAATATTACCAAGTTGATGGCGTAAACCAACTCAACTTTAGGATAAAGTTTTATCGCTGCAGGCGGCATTCTAATTAGACTTTAGGGGAAAAATGAACCTTTTTAGGGCAAAGCGATTGGCCTAACCTAAAAAGCCTGTTAGTTTAATTCGGCTTGAAATTAGCAACTAACTAAAAGGACAATATGATGGAAGATAATTTATCGCTTTTCTCAGCAAGCGACATCGAACGCTATATAAATGAATACGCAATTCCATGGGGTATTAACATTGCCATGGCGATTGCTATTTATGTCATTGGTAGAATAGTAGTTGGGTTTATCCTTTCTATTTTCCGCCGAGTTATGGCGAAATCTAAATATGATGCGATGTTGGTTGATTTCTTAGAAGCCATAATAAGTGCGATTTTGATGCTTTTCGTCATCGTGGCCTCGTTAGATCAGCTAGGCGTGGATACGACCTCGTTGGTTGCTATATTGGGTGCGGCTGGTTTAGCGATTGGTTTGTCTTTGCAAGACTCGCTGAAAAACTTCGCTGCTGGCGTTATGTTGCTTGTCTTTAAACCGTTTAAATCCGGTGATTTCGTAGAAGCCGGCGGTACAGCGGGTACTGTGAATAAAATTGGTATCTTTACCTCTACAATGACTACCCCAGACAACAAAGAAATCATTGTGCCAAATGGGGCTATTTACAGCGGTACAATTACCAACTTCTCAGCAAAAGAAACACGTCGTGTAGATATGGTTGTGGGAATTGGTTATGACGCTGATCTACTGAAAGCGAAGCAAGTATTACAAGAAATGGTGGAAGCTGATCCACGAATTCTTCAAGAGCCTGCACCGACTATTGCCGTTGCGGAACTGGCTGACAGCAGTGTGAACTTCGTGGTTCGTCCATGGGTACAATCGGCTGATTTCTGGGATGTGAAGTTTGACTTTACAGAAGCGGTAAAACTTCGCTTTGATAAAGAAGGTATTTCTATTCCATTCCCACAAATGGATGTACACCTTCACAAAGACGCAAGCGAATAACACTTCCCTTGCATTAAAAAAACACCACCTTTACGGTGGTGTTTTTGTATCTGGATTTCGACACTCTGTGTTATCGACAATTGGGTCGGTAAGGCGCTGACTGATAACTGGCATAAGCAGATGACATGTTCGCCTGCAAGTCTTCTATACGAGTTTGCGGTGCTGGGTGAGTCGATAACAGTTCAATTGGCCGCTCTCCGTTACTTGCGGCGTCCATATTTTCCCATAGGTTAACCGACTGGCGAGGGTCAAAACCAGACTGGGCCATTAGCTGTAAACCGATGATGTCTGCTTCAGACTCATGCGTGCGGCTAAAAGGCAATTGAACACCCACTTGCACGCCTAAACCTATTGCCGCCATAATGGGCCCAGATTGGGGAACCTCATTGGCCGCAAGAATTTGCCCCATCGCTTGTGAACCAACATTGATAAGCGTGGATTGAGACATACGCTCATTACCATGCTCGGCAATGACATGGCCAACCTCATGGCCGATAACCGCCGCCAATTGGTGTTGATTTTCGGCTACCGCTAATAGGCCGGTATACACGCCAATTTTACCACCGGGCAGGGCAAACGCATTCACCTGTTCGTCGTCAAATACGACGACTTCCCACTGCCCGCTAAATACCGTATTGGGTACTTGCGCAGTAATCGCATTGGCAACACATTCAACATAGCTATTTTGTACCGCTTTATTAGAAATTTTGAGCTCTTCCTTCATGCCGGTAAAGGCTTGATCGCCCATTTCTGCTAGTTGAGATTCTGAAAATAACAAGACTTGATTACGTCCTGTGGGAGATGTAGCGCATGCCCCTATGGTTAGTGCGAGGGCGGCGAGGGTAACCTTGAATCTCAATTTCATCATGTCTTCCTTTGTGTTTGTTAAAAGGCAACTACGCCCTTACTTTAAGCGTTATTTTAGATTTATTTAAGACTATTAGTAGCAGATAGTGTGTTTTAGGGATATTTAGATCACATAGGTAGGCGTCAAACGTTTGGTTTTGGTTAAGGCTCAGTTCAGTTTACCTGCTTTAATTTGCAACTTCACCGAAGATAAATTGAGGAAACACACATGTTGCCATTGAACGACTTTACCCGTGCCCAATATCGCGCGTTCAAATTAACGAGTTTATGCTTAACCAGCCTGTATTTAGCCGGATGCGCTAGCCAGTCTGGGGTGCCTCACCACGCGGCAAACCAGTTTGTCACTACGTTTTACGCCAGTGTCTATGATGTCACCCCAGTACAGTTTGAATCTCACGCACAAGAAGCGGCGCTATGGGGAGCGTTAGATGGTGCGTTGTTAGGTTGGTCGGAAGATGAAGCCTTTGTTGGGGCGTTGTTTGGGGCCGCGATATATTCAGTAGCGACTTCAATCGCCGAAGGTGACCTTCAGGGCTATGAAGTCTCTTTAAAGGCTGTTGATGGCGATATGGTCACGGTTATTCTTGATAATTTTGAAGGATATCCAGGGCAATGTGTGTTTGTTAAAGTTGCTGGGGAAGTCACCACAGAAGTGGTGAATACCTCTAATTGCGATGAGGTAGACCTGTCTTATTGAGCGTTAAATTGTCATGGATAATAACGGTTTATATTTGTTGAGTAGGGCTTTTGCTAAATTAATATTACTGTCATACACTGGCTCTAATTTATACAAGACGTATATCATCGCCGAGCAATCTATTTCTAGGGCTGGAGTGACATTTGTTCAATTACAGGAAGTACAAATGTAAGTCTTATTGATTGCAGACGGCGCTATCAAATAATAAATAAGGATTAGAAAATGGCCGCTCAAAATAAATTTAAATACGGTTTGTTAGCGTTACTCGTGTCTGCCGCCCTTACTGGCTGTGGCCTCGATGGTGACGACGGTGAACAAGGAGAAACAGGGGCTCAGGGCGAGCAAGGTGAACAGGGCGAATCCGGTGCAGACGGTACAGATGCGTCTCTCGGTATTACATTGGATGTGGTTGCTCGTGCTTATCTTGGCAATCAGACTGCCGCAGAAATTGTACAGTATCATGCCGATACCCAAACTATTTACGCCACAAACGGTGACATCAATACCATTGCTGTTATTGCGGCAGGTTCAGACAATATTCCAACTTCTGCCATGGACGATCCTATTGGCACTACAAACCTGACAGTGACCGACATTACCTTGCCAGAAGAAGTTGATGGCGTCACTTTAGGCAGCTTAACAAGTATCGCTATTAGCGGTGACTTAATGGCGGTAGCGGTACCTGCGGACACAAAAACAGACAATGGCTATGTGCTTTTCTATAACGGGCTAGATAGTTCATCACCGGTATTTTTAGACCAAGTAGAGGTAGGTGCACTGCCTGATATGGTTACTTTTACGCCAGATGGCGGCAAGGTGCTTGTTGCTAACGAAGGCGAACCTTCTAGTGATTATACGGTTGACCCAGAGGGGTCTATTTCGGTGATTAACATTCTTGCCAGCGGCGAGCCCGAAGAGTCAGCAAGTACGATTAGTTTTACCGATTTTAACGATGAGCAAGAGACATTGTTATCTCAAGGTATGATGTTTCCAAACCCAAGTGGTCGTACTATTAACGGTGTTGAAATTGCAACCACAGTGGCACAAGACCTTGAACCAGAATACATCACGGCAACCAACGACATCGCTTATGTTAGCTTGCAAGAAAATAACGGCATTGCGGTTGTCGATTTAGAAGACTTGTCTGTTGAGATCGTCGGTTTAGGTGTTAAATCTTGGTCTGGCTTGAACATCGATATTCAAGAAGATGGTTCGGTAAGCTTTGGTCAATACGAGGGGCTATACGGTGTATACCAACCAGATACTATCGCTAATTATACTTGGAAGGACGCCACGTTTGTCGTTACTGCAAATGAAGGTGATGCGAGAGAGTATTTCTTCGACGCCGATGATGAAGATGCGTGCTTAACCGCAGGAGGCCTTGAGTTTGATGAAGATGATGGTTGTCTTGCTTACCTTGATGAAGTGAAGGTTGAAGATCTAACCGCCGAAGCAAATTCAGAGTTAGCCACCTTGCAAGCCAATGGCGAAGCTGATGATTTACGTGTCACTATTGGCATGGGCGATGCGGATGGTGACGGTGAATATGATGCGGCGTATGCCTACGGTGCTCGCTCATTCACTATTTGGGATCAAAACGGTTTGGTGGTGTTCGACTCGGGGGACGACTTTGAGCGCATCACCGCATCAGTTCATGGCGAATTATTCAATAATGGCGATGATGAAAACGAAGGTGATTCACGTTCTGAAAATAAAGGCCCTGAGCCAGAAGCACTAACAGTGGGTGTCGTGGGTGATCGCACTTACGCGTTCATTGGCACCGAGCGTATGGGAGGTATTTTTGTTTACGATGTGACAAACCCTTACGATGTTGAATTTTCAGAATACATTATTAACCGTGACCTGACTGAAGGCCTAGATGCAGACGACGGCATTGGCGACTTAGCACCAGAAAGCCTAGTATTTGTCAGCGCTGATGATAGTGCTACAGGGGTTCCATTGCTATTAGTAGGAAATGAAGTCAGCGGCACTGTTACCGTATGGCAGATTACTGAACTGTAAACTTTTCCGCTCATTGACATAAATGACGCGCCGACTGTATCGGCGCTTTTTTATATGAGTTGGCATTAAAAAAGCCCCATCACTGGAAAGTGATGGGGCTTTTTTTAAGGACATGATGTGAACTTTAGTACTTCACGGTAATTCCAGCAAATAAACGTGGGCCATAGTCATTAACTTCGCCCAGGTTGCCCTGCACGTAGTAGTCTTGTGACTTAGGTGCGCTAAAGAGGTTAATAGCAGACACTTTAAGTCGAGTATGCTCGTTAATCTTATACGATGCACGTGCTTCCCATACACCCACCTCATCGACATAACGTAAACGCGTTCCGTTACTGGTATAAGGTTGGAAGTAATCACTACGATACTTATAGATAACGGCTGTATCTAGGTCGCCAATTTGGTAATAAACTTGCGCACTAAATACATGCTCAGAGAAACCAGGTACAGAAGCTGGTGGAATGATACCGTCGGTTAACTGAGTGGTATTGCCGTCCACGTCAGTAATGAACGTATCACCATACAAGCTATCTTCAAACTCATAGTCAGTGTCAGCATAGTTATAACCAACCTTCACACCAATACCAGAATCCCAGCGATAGGCGATAGAGGTTTCAATACCTACCAGGTTACTTGCATCATCAGTGGTGACTGAGTTAGTGATAGGCAGTGAATAACTTTCGCCTTCAATAACAAACGTTTCTAGCTCGGTTTGTTGTTGGAAGCCACCGGTGAAGCGTTTGTAGTAAACGCCAAATGCAAAAATGGAATCTTCGTTAGGGTACCATTCAATCGCTGCATCATAGTTCCATGACATAAGCGGCTGAGTATTTGGGTTACCTGAACCGTTAACACCCACTAGCAAGTCAGACAGAGACGTTGGCGCTAAATCATCATCGGTTTGGAAGGTTCGGCTATAGCCTAGATCACTTGGATCGGCACGAGACATACCGCGATAAATACCTGCACGTAGCAAGATGTCATCGCTGTAATCCATGACAAAGTTAACGCTAGGCAGTACTTCAGTGTAACCACCACCACCTTCGATGCGTTCTAGCGAATCGCCAGTGACTAAGCTCACTACGCCTAAGTCGTCATAAACCACATCAAAAGAGCTTCTAAAGCCAATCGCAGTGACTTCTGTATCAACCACGCGCACACCAAAGTTACCGCGAACAAACTTACCCCACATTTCTGTGTCGTAATTCGCCATTAGGTACGCAGCGTAGGTTTTTTCGGTCACGTCGATGGTGCCCGCGTTCTCATATTCAACTTCAGGGAAAGCGAAGTCACCACCGTTAGACGCTGCCACGGCTTGGGCAAAGCAGTTGTTGTCGTAGGTCGCCCAAGAAGAGCCTGTGCCACTGCTGTTCACATTGCCGTCGCTATCTACGTTGGTAATGATGTCTCCGTCTGAAACACTGGATAGAAAGTCTGTTTCCGGGAAGTCTATTTGACAAGATTCAAGTACATCAAGTGCTGCGGTGTTCGACGTATCTAACGTATACTCAGTACGCGAACCATTACCTTGTGTCCCACCATATTGTAAGAAGCTAAGTTCAGAGGCTCTCAAGCCACCTTCAATACTGGTGAATACATCACTACCTAGCATGTATTGGAAGTCGAATTTAGCGGAAATAACTTCATTTTCACGGCTGTTTTCACGATCTAATCGCGTACGCAGGCTATCAGTGAAGTTGGTAATATCGGTAACATCAAAATCAGTAATGCTGAAATGGGGAATGTTATCCCCCATATCCCACGTGAACGGGATACGGTCTGCGGTGCGAGCCCTGTTTGAAATTTGTAGTTCTTCACGCTCAGTATTTGAGTAGGCTACGTCAAATTTCAGTGTTAACAAATCAGTGGCATAGTGTTCAATGTTGAGACCGATGCCTTTGTAAATTTCTTCACGAGAGAACTGCTCCCCCGATGATTCAATACGATCTTGGCCTTCCCAGTGCAATATCCCGCCCACTGAGTTTGTCACTAGGGTAGGCCCAGTTAGACCTGGAATAGCGCGCTTTTGAAGGAAGATAAGGTCGTGTCTTGCTTCTCTTTGCACACGCTTAGAGTATTGAGTATCAATATTGATGTCCCATGACTCATTAGGTTGGTATTGCATAGCAAGGAAGAACGCGTCACGTTCGTCTGACGTTTCGTTCTGGCGATAGCTACGGCTACTGCCAGTCCAAGCATAAGGGGAGCCTGCGCTTACCGCTTCGCCAGTTTCCGGATCAATAGTCGTGTCGTATCCTTGGTTACTGCTACCGCTCACCTGGTCTTCACAGTCCCCAGCGCTGCTGCGGAAGAAACCTTCATTGGTGTTAGTGGGGTCGTTTAAACAGGCCCATAGTGATGACCCTGTAGGGCTAGAGCTTCTGTATTCAGCTTCGGGCTGTGTAATATCCTGGCGCTGAAGGCCAACCGAGATACCGAAGGCAGAACCATCATCGAATTCAAATTGGTCCACATAGCTTACCGTGCCACGGTAACCTAGGTCGTTTTCTAATGAGTTTTCAACGTTCGTTTGATCAGGGTTGTAATTGCCCTTGATTTCACCCTGGATGCGCTGCTTGCCGTAATCAAGGGGTTGAACGGTTTCAAGGGAAATTACCCCGGCAACACCGCCTTCAATCATTGAAGCGTCTTGGGTTTTGTAAATGGCGACTTTTTTCACCAACTCCGACGGGAATTGTGAGAAGTTTACCGAGCGGTCACCACTACCATTGGTGGCTTCTCGTCCATTAATATGTGTGGCACTTAAGAAGGGGCCTAAACCACGGATTGTAATTTCAGTGGCGCCACCATTTTCACGGTGCGAGGCTGCCCCTGTGATAGATTCTAACGCTTCACCAATTGATAAAGCAGGTAAGTCGCCAATATCTTCAGCAGAGAGACCATCTACCACTGTGGTTGATTCACGTTTAATTGAAATCTGATCTTGTATCGTACGGCGTGTACCGACAACATCAATGACCTCAACAGCTTCATCAGCTTCTTCAGTAACTTGCGCTTCTTGGGCTTGCAGTGTGAATGCACTAGTGCTTGCTAGTCCTGCGAAAATGGCCGTTTTCACCCACTTCGCAGTGGGGTGAAGGGCAAACTGTTGGGAAACCGACAGTTCCTTTCTTGGCGTGTGTAGTTGTTTATTTTTCAACGACATTCCAATATCTCCGTTGTGTTTTGTGTGGCACAAAGGGCAATCGCTTGCCCTTGTGACTTTTATGTGTAGGGTTATTCTTTATTATTCGTTGGTGGCTACCCAAGTAGAGCCGACACCAACATCACTTGCTTCTATGTAGTAAAGTCCTTTTGCACCTGCTACTGCTTGAGCACCAGAAGAATCTGTTTCTACAAGCCCGTTAGCTGCAGTGGTGAATTCAGGCACTTCTTTACCATTCGCTGCAGGGTCTTGGTCTAGTGCACCGTCAGAATCAAAGTCACCGTTACCGTTAAGCTGGCGGATATCTACCCAAGACTCATCTTCAACGTCACCGGATGCGTAGCTATCCATGAAACCAAAGTTATTTGAGAATAGAGATGCTTCGTGGTCGATAAGGTCACAGTCGTACTCAAAAGCATGGTCGCTGCTAATGGCTTCTGAATCGAAATACAAACCTTGTTTTGAAGCATCATCGTCGAGGCCATTGGCAATAAGATTGGCGTCAAAACTAATATCAAAGAAGTTTTTGGTAAGTGAATAAAGTAACGGGGCGTTATCTGCGGTGAGTTCGTCACAGTCGCCTACCGGCGCTTTACTGCCAATTTCAGTACTAAATACGATAGGTTGTAGCGAGTTAAGCACAGTGTTGTTGGTGACCGTCAGCGATAAATCACCAGAGCCATCCAACACAGCCTGGTTGCCAGCATTAGGGACACCACCATCTGCTTGTGAGAATGGGTTCGCCGTAAACACGATACCACCGGCTTCTTTGTTGCCAGAGCGAATACCCGCAATGTAGTTATTCACCACTGTATGACCTAAAGGCGTGACTAATACACCGCTAGGTCTATCATCAGAACTGGCGATATCGGTAGTGCGAATGATGATGTTGTCTTCCACCACGTTGAAACCACCATCTTCCAACGAAATGCCCCCGTTGGCGTTAACAATGGTGTTGCCTTTAATTGTTGCCCCAGAGGTTTGAACACGCATTAGGCGTCTACCACTGACGAAGCTGTCTATACGGTTATACTGTACGACAAAGTTAGCTTCCTCAGCGGCATCTGCACCTGTAGTGCTACCTAAGTTAAGGAGTAGTAAGCTTGATTCATCAAAGTTAGGGTTGTTTGCATTTTCAAAAAGGTTGTACTGAATGACATGATCTGAGCCTGATGAGGCAAGTTTAATGACCGAGCCTTTAACGGCGTTGTTTCGGTTGGTAAAGGTGTTGCGCTCAATAAGTGCGCCTGAGCCTTTAACCATTAACCAATGATACGTTTCCTCATTCAGTGTCTCTTGGTCACCGTCCATTGTATTCTGTGTAAACTCGAAATTATCGCCTTCCGAGTAAATCACCGCTTCTTCTTCAGCTTCACAGTAGGAATCGGCTTTTGTATCAATATTCTGGAACGTAAGGCCGCGAATGGCTGCGCCATCAACGCTACTCGCGATATTAATACAAGTTTCGCCCGAAATGACCGGTTGATTATCTTCTAAAGCGGTCAGTGTGACCGCGCTGGTTAGCATGATGGCGTCTAAGTCGGTATACACGTTTGTGGCTAATCCAATGACATCGCCATCGGCTAAGCCGCCGTTTATTGCACTCACTAAGCTTGCAGCATCAGAAACGACCTGTGAATAAATAATGGAATCAAGGGCTGTAGAAACAGTTTCAGGAAACGCATCTTGGTCGGTATAAACGGCACTCACTGAAATAATTGCGCCAGCATCAGTCGTCGGCGTGTAAGTACTACCGGTTGCGCCGTCGATGGCTTCACCATCTGCATACCATGTATAGGTCACATCCGCTTCATCAAACCCGTTATTGTCGGTGATAACGGCAGTGAGGGTGGCATCTGCAAGGTAGGGGGAAGTACCGCTAATTTCGATGCTGCCATCTTCGTTTACCGCTTGTGCTGATACAGGAATAGTGGTTTGTGAGGTAATTTCTTCATCAAAACCATTATCGTCTACGTAAGTTGCTGTTACCGTAATGACAGCGCCAACAAGGGAAGATTCAACCGTATAACTGCTGGATGTTGCGCCGTTAATGGCGGTATCGTCAGCGTACCACTGATAAGCAATGCTGCCTGATGCACCATCTTCGTCAGCGATGGTCGTGGTGAGTTCGTTGCCCACAGTGGGCGTACCTAGAATAGTGATAGCGCCTTCTGAATTTGTACGTGCAACAGGGTCGGTGGCGGCCGATGTTGGCGATTCGCTGAATCCACGGTCATCTTCGAAGGTAGCCATCACGGTAATGACTTTTCCAAATTGTGCTTCTTCTAGCGTAAGAGTAGAAAGCACTTCACCTTCAATTTCTGTGTCGTCGGCATACCAAGTATAAATGATGGTCGCATTCTCAATGCCGTTATCGTCTTCAACGGTGGCAGTAAGCGTTGAGCCTATGAGTGCATCGCCACTAATTGATACGGTAGCATCAAAAACAATAGCAGAGACTTCATCGGTGGGATCACTAATATGTGATTCGTTAATACCACCATCATCAGTGTAAGACCCCTGAACAGTGATTGATGAACCAATATAATCATCGGTAAGCACAAAGGTAGAATCGTTTTCACCTTCGATGACCGCATCATCTGCGTACCAGTAATAGCTAACAGTACCAGAGATGCCATCAGGATCGCTTACCGAGGCGGAAAGTGTTTGTCCTGATGTTGGTGTACCAGAAAGTGATATAGACCCCAGTGTATTAGGGTTGTTGTTATTATCCACATCCGAACTACATCCAGTAATGGCTGCAGCAATAGCGCACAGGGCAAATGCTTTAATCTTCATGATGGCGTTATTCTCCAGGTTTTTTGTGCTAGGTAAGAGTCTTACCTGTAGGGTGCTTTTGTTATTACCAATGTCGATTATCTTTGTTACCAAAATATCGACTTAGGGCTAATAAGAACACAATTATTTTACATTTGCCACTGGTTTTACATTTTTTTCTTAACATTAAGTACAAAAATAACACTTAACTTACGGTTAAGAGTGTTGTTGCGTTATTACCAAAAGTTAATATTTGGTGTGTCCAATTGTTAAGTGTGGTGGTGATGCTGTGGTCAGTGAATAGCGTAAGAAGGTTACAGGGGGAGTGAGAAATAAAAAAAGCAGCTGTTGTGTGACCACATCAGCTGCTTCTTATTCGTGATTAAATCAGTAGGTGATTACGCTTTTTTCTTCAAGGGTTCAACTTTTGGAATGAAGACCCAAATAGCCACCACGGCGATAATGGCAAGGGACGCACCAATCACAAATGCAGGGGTATAGTTACCGTCGGCAGTAAGATAAGGCACCAGTGAGGTTAAACCTACAGCGCCTAGCTTTGCGGCCATACCTGAGAACCCTGAAAGGGTACCTACCGCCTTTTTACCAAATAAGTCACTTGGTAAGGTCTGCACGTTACCAATGGCAGTTTGGAATCCGAAAAGAATGACAGCCATAATGAGCACTGCTACTGTTGGTGCGCCTGGGTTAGACATGGCTATTAATGCCGGTAGCATAATTAAACAGCCAAGTGTAATCACAAGTTTCCGGGTATTGTCTGTGTTCCAGCCCGCCGCAATTCGGTTTTGCGCTAACAAGCCGCCAAACCATGCGCCTAGCATTGCACCAACGTAAGGCACCCAACCGTAAATACCAATCTCGGTCACGTTCATGCCGTACACTTCGTTCAAATAAATAGGGATCCAGAACACAAATAGCCACCAGATAGGGTCAATGGCTGCAGAAGCAATAATGACACCCCAGCTTTGCTTGTGAGACAGGATTTGACCAGAGGTAGGATTGTATTCTTCTTCTTCCTCATCATCGTCGTTTTCTTTGACGCGACGTTGACCCGTTAGAATGTATTCACGCTCTTCGTCGGTAATCCACGAATGCATGCTAGGTGGCGCTTTAACGATAATGATCCAAGGAAGTAACCACAATAAACCGATTGCACCAACAATAATAAAGACCATTTGCCAGCTAAAATGTAGCGTTAAGAAGGCAATAATTGGAAATGCAATGATACCGCCAATGGCTGCACCAGAGTTAAACAGGCCCTGTGCGAGTGCCCGTTCTTTGGTTGGAAACCACTCTGCATTGCCCTTTGTCGCGCCCGGCCAGTTACCGGCTTCTGCGATACCTAAAATGCCACGGAATATGCTGAAGCTAACGACGCCCTTAGCAAAAGCATGGGCAATGGTAGCAAGAGACCAAACACCAATGGAGAGAACAAAACCTACTCGGGTGCCCACCCAGTCAAAAATCTTTCCGAAGATGGCTTGACCGAATGCATAAGAGAAGACAAATACAATAGAAATATTCGCATATATCTGTTTACGTTCTAAAGCGGATTTGTCGGGAAATAAGTCTTCAACGATGGCGGGCCATAGTACACTCAGCGCCTGCCTGTCGATGTAATTGATAATTGTAGCTAGGGCAATTAATGCAATAACCCACCAACGTAAACCTTTTATCTTCACGGTATCACTTCTCTATGTGGCTGTTTACTATTTTGCTACTAAGGTGCTTTATGGAAAGTCTTAAGTGCAGGCATCAAACCCATCAAAAATTAAATTATCTATTTAGAGAGAGGTTTGAGCGCTTACCATAAAACTCAAAAGTAGAGTAAACATTAAAATAGGGTTTATTCAGTGGAAAAGAAAACGACGACCTTGTTGCTATCTTTTCCACACCGTAATTACAGTCGTTATTGTTATTTGTTTAACGTAAGAAAGTAATCAAAAATTTCAGGTACATTGCCATTCCCCATACCTGCGTCAAAGGCTGCTTGCAGGTTTGCTGAAGAGCCTTCGGCAATTTTAGACTCTGTGCCTAAATCTTCTACCATCTTAAGGAAGTAGCCCAGGTCTTTATTCGCATTTGCGATTGAGAAGCCTAAGTCACTTACGTTGTCGACAGCGTAGTTCTTACAGAATTGCATGAAAGGAGAGCTTGATGGTCCTGTTGACATGATGTCAAACAATTGCTGGCGGTCTACACCTGCACGGTCTGCGACTGCAAATGCCTGAGACATAGCACACACGGTAGTCATGCCCATAAAGTTATTAATTAATTTAGTCGTGTGACCAGCACCCAGTTCACCTAGGTGGAATACGTTCTCGCCTTGGTCTTCTAGTACTGACTTCACTTTTTCAAAGGTGTCTTTGTCGCCAGATGCCATGATGTTTAATAGGCCATCTTTTGCATGAGCAGGCGTTCTGCCTAGTGGTGCGTCAATCATGCCCACACCCTTTGCAGCAAGGTCAGCCCCAATTTTGCGCGTAGACGCCGGAATAGAGGTGCCAAAATCAACCACTACAGCACCTTCTTTAACGCCCGCCATAATACCGTCTTCAGCGTACATGACCGACTCAACAATAGCTGAAGTCGTTAAACAAAGCATAACGATGTCAGCGTTTTCCGCTAGCTCTTTCGCTGACGATGCTGATTTAGCGCCACGATCTACACAGGCTTTAACTGCATCGGCGTTCAAGTCCATAACGGTAAGTTCGTAACCTTTATTTTGAAGGTTCTCGACCATATTGCCGCCCATAAGACCTAGACCGATGAAACCGATAGTGGGTTTTGACATATTTATATCCTCAAATACTGATACGCATGCGCCAGATCGCCTGCGATTAATTTAACGGTGTAGGGCGCTAAGAGTAATTTTGCGCCTTTATTATTACCAATTCTTAAGTTAAACGGTATTTCTATCTTTCCAATTTGTCAACCAATTGCGGGTCAATAACCGCGTAAATTGTAAAATAATTGTTTCTTTGGTCTATTTTTAACCGTTGACGCTGGGTTTTAATTAACGTTTTATTAAAGTGCCGGAAGATTCCGTTGTGTGTGGGTTGGCCATAAGCAAGGGCAATAGCCGCATGCATTCTTGTGTTGTCAGTCGAGGTTGAGTTTAGGGGGGCGGCTACTACAATGTGTGCATGCCGGCTAACCCTTGCAAGAAAATTAACCAGGATTGGACTGACCTCCCTGAAACAAAATTCGTTAACTGGCAGGGAAATACGTCAGTTTAGAAGGGGCGAATAGTTACAGTGAGCAAGGATTGCGGTAAGCTATTATCCCTATAAGAGATCGTGAAGTACCCATAGTGTGCCCCATGAAGCACCCACGATACATATCGGTTTGTCTTGGTTGTTAGGACACGAACTGACCAAGAAGATGAGAGAACCGAGATGGATGATTGAGCCGAATGAAACTCGTCATCATTTTGTGGGCAGGGGGAGCACTGACGAGGCGCTAGGCGACAATAGTGCCAGTGTAATAAGATAATAGATTAACGAAGAGAAAATTATGTCTCAGCAGATCGTAATAAGCGGCGTGGGTGTTTGGCACCCTAAAGAGAGTATTACAAACGAAGAATTGGTTAGCAGCTACAATGCCTATGTAGATAGCTTCAATGCCCAGAATGCTGACAAGATAGCGGCGGGTGAATGTCAAGCCATGCCGTACTCAAGCGCAGAATTCATTGAGAAAGCGTCAGGCATAAAAAGTCGCTACATTTATCAAAAAGAAGGGGCGTTAGACATCAACCGAATGAAGCCTCTTATTGCCCCTCGCGAGGATGATGCTTTATCTCATCAAGCTGAAATTGCTGTTGAGGCCGCTAAGCTCGCCTTGGCTTCTGCCAATAAGTCAGCGCAAGACGTTGACGCAGTGATTGTATCTTGTGCCTATACGCAGCGCGCTTACCCCGCCATCGCCATTGAAGTGCAAGAAGCCTTGAATATCGAAGGTTTTGGTTTCGACATGTTGGTGGCATGTTCTGCCGCCACCTTTGGGATGCACCGTGCCTATGAAATGTTAAGTGCAGGCAATGCAAAATGTGTATTGGTAATCAATCCTGAATTGGTCTCTCCGCAAATTAATTACACGGATAGAGACAGTCACTTTATTTTTGGTGATGTTGCCACTGCCACCGTCATGGAAATGGCAGATACGGCAACCAGTGAACACGTATTTGATGTACTCAGTACGCAAGCGGTGACTAAGTTTTCTAACAATATACGCTCTAATTTTGGCTATATGACCCGGGCTGAAGACGTTGACCCTTACGGGCCAGACAAACTATTTCATCAAGCGGGTAGAAAGGTGTTTAAAGAAGTGTGTCCAATGGCGGCAGATCATATTGAGTCACACTTGTCTCGACATAACTTAACGCCAGCCGATGTGCGTCGATGGTGGTTACACCAAGCTAATATCAATATGAACACACTTATTTGTAAGCGCCTACTGGGGCGTGAAGCAAGTAAAGAAGAAGCACCTATTGTCCTTGACGAGTACGCCAACACTGCCTCAGCAGGGTCGGTGATTGCATTTGGACTTTATCATCAAGACTTAGACGCAGGCGATGTTGGTATTTTGTGCTCGTTTGGGGCAGGATATTCCATCGGCTCTTTGGTTGTGCAAAAACGGTAAGGTAAGCCTATCGCAAGCCATGGTCGCTGAATAATAAAAATAAATAGGCGAAGAAACGGATGATTTCAGATATTGGCTACGGCCTGAACAGTTTGGCGCATTTTTTATTGTTGCTGCTTTTGTTTACGGTGCGTAAACCTGGCGTGGCCAAACATTTATTGGTGCTAGCCACAGCCACCACGGTGTTTTGGTCATCCAGCATGATTTCCACCGTGTTTGGGCCCGTCAGTTTATCTTGGCTTCTCACTGCTGACGCGATGAAACAGTTAGCATGGTTGCTGTTTCTAGCGGGCTGTATTCAAGATAACTTTACCAGTATCAGGCAGGTCTTGTTGAGGCCTGTCACCATGTTCATCGTTCTGCCTGGTTTATTTGCATTTATTATTCCCAACCTCATTTGGATAGATGCCTCTTGGCGCTATCTCATGCTGATTGTATTGTCGCTAGAAATACTCATTTTGCTTGAAGTTTTGTATCGTCAAGCCGATAACGATCAATGGGCATACAAACCTTTAGTCCTGTATTTGGGCGCCACGCACCTCTTTGAATTTGTAACGTATGCCAATGCCACTATGGTCAATCAAGTGGAAGTAGGTTATTTGGCGGCGCGGGGATATATTTATTTTTTACTTATTCCATTTCTGGTGGTAGCGATAAGACGAATAAGCCATTGGGGCGTAGACATCTTTATTTCACGGGATGTAGTGCTTCATAGCTCGCTTTTGCTGGTGGCTGGCGCGTACTTATTTATTATGGCGGTCATTGGGTACGCCATTAATTATATCGGTGGCAGTTGGGGGGCAACGATCCAAATCATCTTAGTGGTGATGTCGTTTGCGTTATTGGCATCGGTGTTTTTGTCGAATTCATTTAGAACGAAAATAAAGGTATTCATTACCAAGCATTTCTTTGCAAACCAATATGATTATCGTGTGGAGTGGATTAAATTAACCAAGATATTATCTTCTTCCATGACCTCAAAAAGTGCGGTTTACGACAGTGCGTTACAGGGTATTTTACAGGCCATTAAATACGACACTGGAAAACTCTATAAATGCAAAAACGGTGGTTTTGAATTGCTGGCTGAAGCGCAGCCTTTGCCGTTAGATGGGCAAGAAAAGAAGATCTTGCGCACACTTACTGATTACAGCATGTCTCATTCTTGGTTTATCGATTTAAACGAATTTATTGTTAAACCTTTTAATTATAAAGGGCTGCAGTTAGACAGAGAGTCGGTAAAAGGCTGGGGTTATCAACTCTACCTGCCCTTATTTGATAACGATAAAATTTGGGGGTTTGCCGTACTGGCAGCGGGTGAAAAAGAAAAAGTGCACTTGAACTGGGAAGTGCGTGATTATCTCACGGCGGTCACCGAGCAAATTAGTATGTATATATTTCACCATGAAGCCGCTGAAGCGGTGGCAGAAAATGCGCAATTTGCCGCTTTCAACCGCATGTCAGCTTTCGTGGTACACGACTTAAAAAATGTTTTGGCCCAAGTCGACCTGATTTTAGCGAATGCACAACAACATAAACATAATCCAGAATTTATAGAAGACACCTTCGACACGCTCACTCATACTAAAGCTAGAATGGATCGTATGCTGAAGCAGTTGACCGATAAAAGTGTAGAAGATAATCAACAAGCGAATGCCGCATGCATGTTATCAAAAGTGGTTGATGAGGTTGTGAAGAATCGCTGTGCGGGTAATTTGCCTTTACCTAGTTTGCATAAGCTGCAAGAAGGTGAGGTGTCAGTGGACAAAGAAAAAGTGGCGAATGTGCTTTACCACATTATCAGCAATGCCCAGCAAGCCACAGACGATAGCGGCACCATTGATATCGTATTAACGAGAAACGCACAGCATAATCAACAATTAGTCTTAATTGAAGATACTGGCATTGGCATGGATGCAGATTTTATCGAGAATAGGCTGTTCAAGCCCTTCGATACCACCAAAGGCAATGCAGGGATGGGTATAGGTGCACATGATGCAAAAACCTACATGGAGTCGATTGGTGGTAAACTGACGGTACAAAGCGTTCCAGGGAAAGGCAGTTGTTTTACCCTCGCTTTCCCTCTTGTTTAAGCAAAAACGTGGCGTGTGAAACGCGCCAGTATATGGACGACGTAACATAGGATAATGCGCATGACAGATACCATTTTAGTGGTAGATGACGACTTAGGTATTCAGAAACAATTAAAGTGGAGCCTTACCGATTACAACGTGGTGTTCGCTGATGATTACGATTCTGCAATTAGGCAAGTTCGTCGTTATGAACCTAAAGTGGTCACCTTAGATTTAGGCTTGCCACCGGATCCCGCCAACGCGTCAGAAGGGTTACGCATACTGCAAGATATAGTGTCGCTGGCGCCGCGAACCAAAGTTATCGTAGTGACAGGGAACAATGAAAAAGAAAATGCATTGAAAGCGGTAAATTTTGGCGCTTATGATTTTTATCAAAAGCCCATAGACTCAGACACCATTAAGTTGCTGGTTAATCGCGCACTCAATTTAGCAAAACTTGAGCACGAAAATAGCATATTGTCGAAAATCCGCACCGGCATGAGCCGTATTGTGGGAAATAGCGAAGCCATTCAAACCGTGGTGAAAAAGGCAGAAAAAATTGCGGCCACCGATATAAGTACCTTGTTATTAGGGGAAAGTGGGACAGGTAAAGAAGTATTTGCTCGCAGTATTCATGAACATAGTCCTAGAAAGGATAAACCTTTTGTTGCAATAAACTGTGCGTCCATTCCCGAAAACTTACTTGAGAGTGAGTTGTTCGGGTACGAAAAAGGGGCATTTACAGGGGCCAATAAAACCACCCTTGGAAAGATTGAAACCGCACAAGGGGGCACGCTTTTTCTTGATGAGATTGGCGATATGCCCATTGGTCTGCAGGCCAAAATGCTCCGATTTTTACAAGAGCGTGTCATTGAGCGGGTGGGTGGCCGCGCCGAAATCCCCGTGGATATTCGGGTTATCTGCGCCACCCACAGGGATTTACAAGCTATGGTGGCAGACGAAACCTTCCGTGAAGATTTGTATTATCGGGTGGGGGAAATTCCTATCTTGATCCCACCGCTTCGTGACAGAGATCAAGACATCATACTCCTTGCTCGAACCTTCTTGAAAATGTATCGGGAAGAATTCAATGCGAAGGCGAAGAGCTTTTCAGAACCCGCGATTCAAGCCATGCTGGCCCACAAATGGCCCGGTAATATTCGTGAGATGCAGAACAAGCTGAAATCGGCGGTTATTATGGCGGAAGGGTCGGTCATTCAGCCGGATGATTTAGGCTTGATGCCTGTTAGTGGTAACGCCGAACCTGAAACGTTGAACTTGCGAGAAGTGAGAGAAATTGCTGAAAGTAGAGCTATTCGGCGGGCGTATCAAAAGTCAGATAGTAATATGTCTAAAACCGCCGAGTTACTTGGGATAACGCGCCCAACGCTGTATTCCTTGCTCGACAAATACAACTTAGAAGATCTTAAAACAAATACCTAATGGGCAGAACGGTCGGGTGAGCCTTGTGCGCACTCGATCAGCGAGGCCAAGGCCCACTTAACGCTGGTTTAGGGCAGGTGAAATTGGCCATGGTGTTCTGATAACAAGTCATGCCCGTAAAAGTTTACCTGCAACTGAATTTTACCGTGTGGGTTTTCGCTAAATAGATGGGTTGAGCATAGATTGCAAAAGTACTGCTTCACGCCGGGAGTCGATTGCATAGACCCTAGCACTGACGGTTCGCAATCAATGACAACTTCTTCACGGTGAGCCTCTAAAATGAATGACTTGTCGTCACTACAAGATAAGGTTTCAACATCAAGGTCGTTTAGGCTGCTACCGTCTATTTCTAACTGTACGGCCTGACAACTACAACAGCTGCGATACATATTTAACGCTCCTTTCACTCATCTGGCCAGGTTATGCTGGCAATGTTATTAAATGAAGTGGCAATTTTCGATTGGCTAAAGTTAAACTTCTTATCAATGGGTAATGAAGAAGGGGAGGCTTTCCGCTGTGAACTTGAGTCGGTAACACCCACCCAGCCATTTCTTCCACTTAATTTAGCGGCGTATAAACAGTAATCTACCAAGGCAAATGTTTGTTGCCAATTTTCATCAAATTGGGTGTTATGGTGCGGTGGCAAAACACTAAACCCTATACTGCATGTCACTTGAATGGGGGTGTCTGCGTTCACGTCAAAAGTGGACTCTGCTACAGCTGCTCGGCAACGTTCGGCTAATTCTGGAAGCTCTTGCTTGCTTGATTGTCGGCATACAACCAGAAACTCCTCGCCGCCCCAACGTATGATAAGGTCGGTTTGCCTAAAGACTTCACGCAAAATTTGACTGAACTTCACCAATACTTTGTCTCCCGCGATGTGACCAAAATCATCGTTAATACGTTTGAAGTGGTCGATATCAATAAGCAAGCAAAGTAAGTCTTGGTTCGCTTTAACGCCTTCTTTATTTTGGCGAATGGCAAATTGGCTACGCTTTATTTCTGCGGGTAGTTGAGACTCGAGGTAGTGTCGATTATATAAACCGGTCAGTGTATCCCTTAAACTCACTTGCTCGAGGGTTTTATAAGCGTTCTCCAACTCACTGTTTTTATTCTCTAATTGAACGGTGGCTTGGCGCACTTCCCGCCGTAATACGATATTTTGCTGGCGCTGTTTAAACCGCCCCCAAATCAAAAATAAGGTGAGTACGGCGGCTAAGCTAATGCTCCATGCTAGTGTGGTGGCAAGGTGTCTATGTTCTGCCTGAGCCAGTTCCATGGCCTTGGTTTTCTTTAGCATTTGTAGGGCTTGGGATTGGCGCTCTAACTCCACTTCTGCCTGTAATCTTCCTATCACGGCTTGGTTTTCACTTTGCAGCATCTTTTCTCTGATGGACTGCAAAACTGACTGGATATCTAAGGCTTTTCGAAAATCGCCCTTGGCTGCATAGGCGTTAACTTGCAGCGTTAAAAAGTCCATTTGGCTGCGTATATCACTTACTTCCCGCGCATGAAGCGTACCATTTTGGGCATACTTTAACGCTTGATCAAAATCTTGAATCGCCAGCATGGCATTTGCAAGGGCAAGGCGGGTTTGCTTAATTAAAGGGTGTCGATTTGTTTGTAATGCATAGCCATAGCTGTTGTTCAACAAGGTCAAGCCGGCTTGAGTATCACCATGTTTTACCAGTGCTTCACCTAACAACATCTTGGTTTCAGACGTTGCGGCAGTATCGCCGTCTTGATGAAGTAGCAATAATGCTTGGTTGAAAAGGTCGATGGCCCGGGACGTTTGTCCTTCGCGTAGTTCTACGGCGCCAAGTTTCGCCGTAATATCTCCTTGAAGGGCGGCAGACTCTAGCGTTTGCGCCATGGCGAAGGCATCTTCGTAATAGCGCCGTGCATCAGAAAAATAAGACAGCGTAAGATAAACATCCCCAATATTCGCTAAACACGCACTAATACGGTGTAACATTTGTTGCTGGCGAAATAGTGCTAAGGCTGATTTTAAGGTGGCCAGTGCCTGCTCAATCTCTCCTTGTTCTTTTTGCATAATACCCAGTTGCATGAGTATTTCGGCTTCGAACGCTCCATCGCCTTGCATGGTTGCGATAGACCTGGCCCTGTGAAAGTAGTTAGATGCACTAGCATACTTCGCTAGGTGATGTTCAGACGTACCAAGAGCTAATAGGGTACGAGATACCATATTGAGTTCGCCCAACTGAGTATATTGCTCTAATGCCAGCCGAAGCGCCTGGTTTGACGATTGGTAGCGGTCTGCATTTTGAAGAATGGTACCTAATTGAAAGAAGGTATAAGGGGAACGGATGTTTCCCTGTTTGGCCTTTTCTATGGACAGCAAAGTGAGTTGTTCCGCTTGCTCATAGGCATGTTTGGCGACATATTGCGCGACTTGCTCTACTGAAACTTGCTCAATTTGCTGAGGCGAGGATTGGCGTGAATCAGCCGTTGCGGGGTTGCCCATGGCCGCAGGCACAAAAAGGCATAGCACACTGAGCGTTAAGCGCTTAATTTGCACAACAGGGGCGCGGAATAGCATGAGATTTGCCCACCTTTATCTTGCCAATTTATTAGCAACTTACGGTTTGCGTACCCTAACATCTGGTGGTGGCAACCCGTACTACACATCACCAATATTGACTAATCGAACTAAGAAAGTGAAGGGTAAAAGCGGCCAGAAGGGTATGTGTATTTAGACCAAAGTATAAATTCGCTGGCCCGTGATAGGGGTTAGACAGTGCAAAAGTGGGGTTCGCCCGCCATCCCCAGAAAAACACGCTCCTTTACCTTGATATCGGCTACGAAGCGCTGTTATTTTCCTGCAGAATTCTCTATGCTTGAACGCAAATAGCTAAGAATATAGAGAGCGTTATGTCAGAGAGTCGTTTTGTAAATAAAGAAGGGCAAACGGTGCCTTCCGTGTCGTTTCCGGTGCGAGAGGGTGAAGTATGGGTAAGCAAGCACAGTGACGACATTTTTAAAGGCAGAACCGTAGTGGTATTTTCCTTACCCGGTGCTTTTACGCCTACTTGCTCATCTACGCATTTACCTCGTTACAATGCGCTAGCAAAAGTATTTAAGAAGTATGGCGTAGATGAAATTGTTTGCGTCTCAGTTAATGATACGTTTGTGATGAATGCATGGGGTGCGGATCAAGAGGCGGAAAATATCACCCTTCTTCCTGATGGAAATGGTGAATTCACAGACGGTATGGGAATGTTGGTTGATAAAGCCGATTTAGGTTTTGGTAAACGAAGCTGGCGTTATTCCATGTTAGTGAAAAATGGCGTAGTTGATAAAATGTTTATCGAGCCAGATGTGCCTGGCGACCCATTTGAGGTTTCCGATGCTGACACTATGCTTAAGCATATTGCACCGGATGAAGAGACAAAAGCACCCGTGTCACTTTTCACCAAACCTAACTGTCCATTCTGTTCAAAGGCAAAAACGCTTTTGACTGAAAAAGGGTACGACTACGAAGAGATTGTCCTAGGTAAAGGTGTGTCGCTTACAAGCCTTTCAGCAATAACGGGAAGAGAAACTGTGCCTCAAGTCTTTATTGGCGGAAAGCACATCGGTGGTTCAGACGATTTAGAAGCGTACTTTGCTTAGATTTTTACTTTCTCGTTGTTAATCATCCAATAAAGGCCATGGTAACATGGCCTTATTCATTTAAGCTCATTGGTACACTTGTTGGTAAGTGGTAATAAGTGAGTGCAAACAACTATGTTTAGGAGAGCGTTCGTGCGCAAAAGGCTTGCACCGTATAACGTGGCGGTTGCCACCACCCTCATGCTATTTTCGTCCTTGTGTATTGCAGCATCAAGTCAGGTTCTAGATGAGTTCTCTGCAATGTATAAGCAGGAGTGGGGTGTCACTCAGCCGTGTAAAAATACCCGTTTAAACCGTAAAAGTGTGTGTTCTGCAGTACTGAGAAGTGAAGGGAATGCGCCTTTTGTTTTACAGCATGATACGCCAAGCAAGAAGGTGGCGGTATTGATTCACGGGTTAAGCGACTCTCCGTTTTTCATGCGTGAAATAGCCAACATCCTTTACGATGAAGGTTTTGACGTACTGGTTCCTTTGCTCCCCGGCCATGGTTTGCGCGATGCGAGCGATGATATGTCTGACAGCGATTTGGCCGAGCGTTGGCAAGCCCATATCGACGACGTGCTTAATCTTGCTAACAGTGTCGCTGACACTGTCATTGTTGGTGGCTTTTCTACCGGCGGTGCCTTGGCGGTTGAACACTATTTAGATACTGACACAGGCGTGGATGGCTTGATGCTATTTTCCGGCGCACTGGCGTTGTCTGAAAATGCTGAGAGTATGTCCCGTATTTGGGGCATTAAATGGGTAGCCAAAATTATAGACGGAAATTATGTTACCCATGGGCCGAATCCATACAAATACCCAAATGTAGCTGGGTTTGCCGGCCTAGAGCTTATGGACATCATTAACCAAGTGCGAGATCAGTTTGAGCAAGGTAAGCAAATTGAAGTGCCGTTGTTTGCAGCCCATTCTCAAGCAGATGCGACGACGCCTATTCATGGTGTTGAGTCTGTCATGGAAAACAGCAAGGGGCCAAATACGTTCTTCGTCATCGATAAATCCTACGATTTATGCCATGCAGATTTAGTGGTAAATACGCCTTTACTTCATCAAATGAAGTTTAATGCTAATAGGGTAGATGAGAGAGAGCCTTGTGCTATTCCTAAAGCAAACCCGTTGTTTGATAATATGGCGATGATGTTGCGGGTTTACGCCCAGCAATTTTAGGGTAAAATAGCCCACCTCGAATACGTATTCATTCATTCATTGTATTGGAGTTGTGTGCACACTTTAACTCAGCGAGTCACCCCAAATAGCCACGGGCTATGGGGGGTGACTTTCATACTGGTTATACTGATACTGGGGCAGTCTCTGCCGCAGCGCACACATGCGTCTTCCAATATGGCACTCACTGGCACTAAAACGTCCACTGGGTTAAGTGAAAGTGCGAACAGTAATGGGCATTGCGATCCTGTGTCGATGCAGGCCAGTACCATGAAAAAGAGCAAGGTGACGTCTGAGCAGGTGCATGAGCCAATGATGGCAAACCACACCAGTCGTGCATCTTCTCATGCAACTAGCGGGAATATTTCCGCGGATTGCTGTGGTGAAGATTGTCAGTGCCCACCGAGTCTTTGTGGTTCAACCATTGCCTACATTCCCGCCCGAGTGATGCCCGCCGCAAGCTTGAGTAGCGCGACGCATTTTGGCTTTCTTACCGGTACGCCGGTGGCCGCAACTTCCTCTCAATTCAGACCCCCCAAACACGCTAACTTAGTCTAATTCTCGCTGATTTAGTAAGTAAGTGCTTACTAATGTTTTGGTTTTTTCTGATTAAGTTGGTGTATATATGCATCGTTTTTATCTTCGACCCATTTACCGAGGGGGGAATGGGTATATGGCAATGTTAGCCTTTGTGGCCCTTGCCAGTCATGCCGATCCAATGGCACTAAATGAGGTGCCGTCCCTTGAACAAGTGCAGGAACTTGCACTCGCTTCCGACCCTTACCGGCAGGGTAGTCAAGCGAGAGAGCAGAGTTTACGCCAAGAAAGTAACGCTGCAGATACGTGGGATAACCCGGTGTTGACCACGTCTATTCAGAATGTTCCTGTAGACAGTTTTTCAGCCTCCCAAGAGGCAATGACGCAATTCAAAGTTGGCGTACAGCAATCGCTTCCCAGAGGAGAGAGTCAAGTGATAGCAGCGAAACGTTTCGACGTGGCCGCGGATAAAGAGTTTGTTCTTAGAGCGCTGCGAAACGCTCGGGTTATTCGTCAGACTTCTATCGCCTGGTACGACGGCTTTTTTGCCCAGCGGCGACTGTCGCTTTTGACACAGAAAATAGAGAAAATGCAGCAAGTGATTGCTGCCAAAGAAGCCTCTTTCGCCAGCGCCAGTGAAGATGACAGTCAACAAAGCGTATTAGATTTATCGATTCAATTAGTGGCAGTTGAAGAAGAATTAGCACAGGTTGAACAGCGTCGAGCTTCTGCGTATGCACGTCTTCACGAATGGCTCAATATACCGTTTACTTCTTATCCGAAGTGGCCCGAACAAAACACCAATATGCTTGTTAGTCAGGCGTCAGAGTGGCTTAACCGAACAGAGAATATTGATGTTACTGGCTTAATAGCGAAGCACCCACACGTTAAAGCGCTTAGCGTTGACGAAACGCTCGCGCAACAAGACTTGGCGTTCGCTACGGAACAAAGCAAACCAAAATGGACAGTTGAGGCGAGTTACGGCTATCGGCATCATGATGATATGGGCCACGACCGTGCCGACTTTTTGTCTATTGGGGTACGGGTAGATCTTCCCTCGCTTACGCCCACACGGCATCGTGCTCAAGCCAAAAGTGCAGCGTATAAGCTATCCGCTGCTGCTATTGATAGGCGACTTGAAATAAAGCGTTTATCCGCTGAATTTGCGAAGGTGCGAAACCAATTGGTGTTTGCGGTAAAAAGGCACCATTTGATACGCCAGCGTATGCTTTCAACCACCGAAGTATTAGCACAAACCGCATTGCGAGGATTTGAACAAGACACCGCAGACATTGCAGACGTATTACTTGCAGGTATTGCAGCCATTGATGCCAAGCTAAAACTCAATGAAATAAACGCGGAGATGGTGACGTATTTCCAACACGGCCAGTTTTATCTCTTGCCAGACTCGTATAGCGCTGTATCTCAGGTAGCAAGCTCAAGTCAATTGTCACGCCAACACTCATCACCCTCAAATGGCCAGTTAGCTCACCGCGCTGATGTTAAGGAATAGCCCAACATGAAATCATTTTTTACTTTCTTTTTCATTCTTGTGATGGGGTTTTGTCTAGGCGCCATCGCTTTTAATTGGTCACAGTTGTCTTCACAGCTGATGTCACATGACGATCATCAAAATCACTCAGTGAGCCGTGACGATGAACCTTTATATTGGGTGGCACCTATGGACAGCAGCTACCGCCGAGATAAACCAGGTAAGTCCCCTATGGGTATGGATCTGGTGCCCGTTTATGCGAAGGACAACGCGACCAAGTCGCAAGATAACAGCGTTTGGATTACGCCGCAGGTGCAGCATAATATGGGGGTGAAAACCCAGCCAGTGCAAGTACGCCGTTTAAACCCCAAGATAGAAACAGTAGGGCGAGTCACCTTTAATGAGAATGCGCTAACACATATGCATCCACGGGTCGAAGGTTGGGTAGAAAACCTGTATATCAAGGCGAGAGGCGAATCGGTAAAAAAGGGCCAGCCTGTATACACCCTTTACTCTCCAAAGCTTGTTAGTGTGCAAGAGGAGTTTTTAGTGGCCTTGGCATCGGGCAATGAATCGTTAATCCAAGCAGGGCGAAACCGATTAGCCAACTATCACCTTGCTCCCAGCTTCATCGAATCTTTGGAAAAGTCAAAAACCGTCTCGCAGAGTGTCACTTTTTATGCCCCCAAGTCGGGCGTGGTTGAGCATCTTAATATTCGCGAGGGCTTTTTTGTGAAGCCAGGTACGGCAGTGATTAGCATTGCGCCTATCGAATCTGTATGGGTGATGATAGATGTGTTTGAAAAAGACATAGCAAAAGTGGCGTTGGGGCAGCCTATTACCGTGACCTTCGACGGTGCCCCTAATCGACAATGGCGAGGTGACATTGATTTCATCTATCCGGAATTAAACCCCACCTCCCGCACACTCTCGTTACGGGCCAATATCGATAATCCTCAGGCTGTTTTGAAACCTGATATGTATGTAGATGTGTCTATTCAAACGCAAACCGAGGCATTACCTGTGATAGCAGTGCCTATCTCTGCGTTAATTCGTACCCAAAATCAAAACCGCGTGGTGTTGCGTCAAGGTGAGGGCAAGTTTAAATCGGTTGAGGTGAAAGTCGGTCAACGAGATAATACCCATGTGGAAATACGTGAAGGTTTGCTGCCAGGTGACCAAGTGGTGGTCTCGGCGCAATTTCTTATCGATTCAGAGTCGTCCAAAAATGCAGACTTTACACGAATGTCTGCGCCTCAAAATCAAGCCAGTGTAACGGGTAAGGTTGTCGCCCTCCATTTTCCTGAGCATCCAGAGGATAGCGCGAAAATAACTATTGCACGAGAAGCGATTGAAAAGTGGCAGCGCCCTGCTGCCACCATGCAGTTTACGGTATCGCCGCATATCGACCTTGGGCAATTTCATCCGGGGGATGATGTGGCATTTACCTTTGTTGCCGCGGATGAATTTCGTATTTTAGCCCTTCGCAAGATAGCCATGCAGCACAGTATGAAAAAAGAGATGCAGCACAGCATGAAAGAGGGAATGCATCATGATTGAAGCTGTAATTCGCTGGTCTGTTCAACATAGAATATTGGTGCTACTCGCAGCGGTCACACTAACACTGAGTGGATTGTATGCAGTGAAGCACACGCCAATTGATGCCATCCCCGATTTGTCGGATGTGCAAGTCATCGTAAAAACCAGTTACCCGGGGCAGTCTCCCCAGGTCGTTGAAGATCAAATTACGTATCCGTTAACCACGGCGCTTATGTCCGTTCCCGGTGCACGTACGGTGCGAGGTTTTTCATTTTTTCAAGATTCTTATGTTTACATCATTTTTGATGAAGACACGGATATCTATTGGGCGCGTAGCCGGGTTTTAGAATATTTAAATCAGGTTTCTGACCAGTTGCCACAAGGGGTTAGCCCTGCATTGGGGCCAGATGCCACAGGGGTAGGCTGGGTATATCTTTATGCGTTACTTGATGAAACTAATACCCACAGTTTGGCCGATTTACGAGCAATTCAAGATTGGTTTTTAAAATATGAATTGCAAAGCGTGAGCGGTGTGTCTGAGGTGGCCAGTTTAGGCGGAATGGTAAAGCAGTATCAGCTGCAAATATCGGTGCCTAAACTGCGCGCCTATAATATACCGCTGTCTCATATTAAGCGCGCCGTTGAAAGAGGAAATCAGGAGAGTGGGGCTTCGGTTGTTGAATTGGCAGAAGCAGAGTACATGGTGACAGCCACAGGATACTTGCAAGATATAGCCTCAATAAAGCAATTACCCCTTGGGGTGACTCACCAAGGGGTTCCGCTTACGGTGGGCGATGTGGCCACTGTGGTAGAGAGCCCAACCCTGCGTCGCGGTATTGCGGAACTCAACGGCAAAGGTGAAGTGGTGGGAGGCATTATTGTTATGCGCTATGGCGAAAATGCCCAAGCCACTATTACCCGGGTGAAACAGAAACTGGCAGCCTTGGCAGACGGATTGCCAGACGGCGTGCGTATTATACCGGTGTACGATCGTTCTACACTTATTGGTGACGCCGTAAATACACTGTGGAGCAAGCTCATTGAAGAGCTCATTGTGGTCGGTGTGGTGTGCATGGTTTTTTTGTTTCATCTACGCTCCTCACTGGTGGCGATTATCTCGTTGCCGGTGGGTATACTTTGCGCTTTCATCCTTATGAAACTACAGGGGCTGAATGCCAATATAATGTCTCTTGGAGGCATTGCTATTGCGATTGGTGCAATGGTGGATGGTGCTATTGTCATGGTGGAGAACCTGCACAAGCACATTGAGCAGGAAGAATTACGCACCCAGGGCGCGCCTTTAACCAATGAAAAACGCTGGTCTCTCGTCATCGCATCAGCCAGCGAAGTGGGGCCAGCTTTGTTTTTCTCATTGCTTATTATTACGGTGTCTTTTGTGCCCATATTTGCCCTTGAAGCACAAGAAGGGCGACTTTTCTCGCCCTTGGCCTACACAAAAACTTATGCAATGGCTGCTGCTGCCGCCCTAGCGATTACCTTAGTGCCAGTGCTGTCTGGGTACTTCGTTAGAGGGCATATTCGCAGTGAGTCGCATAATCCTGTTCACCGAGGTTTGCTTAAAGCCTACTTGCCATTGCTAACACAGGTATTAAACCACCCCAAAAAAACGCTTTTTATTGCGCTAGTATTGCTGATTTCCGTGGTGTGGCCCCTTAATAAAATGGGCAGTGAATTTATGCCTACGCTTAACGAAGGAAGCTTAATGTATATGCCGAGTACCGACCCCGGCATTTCCGTCGGCAAGGCGCGCGAATTACTGCAGCAAACCGATAAGCTTATTGCCACTGTCCCTGAAGTTGCCCAGGTATTTGGTAAAGTGGGAAGGGCCGAAACAGCCACAGACCCTGCTCCGCTTACCATGATGGAGTCATTTATTGAGCTTAAGCCAAAGTCACAATGGCGAGATGGCATGACCATGGAAGATATTGTTGAAACGCTAGACGCGCGTATTCAATTACCCGGCGTAACGAATGCTTGGGTGATGCCCATCAAAACGCGTATTGATATGTTAGCTACGGGCATTAAAACCCCTGTGGGCATTAAGATTTCAGGGCCGGAATTACAAGGCATTGAAGAAATAGGGGAGCAAATAGAAGCCTTAATGTCGCGCTTCCCTAACACTGAATCTGCCTATTTTGAGCGGGTGGTGGGGGGCCGCTATGTGAATATCGATATTAACCGAGAAAAGGCGGCGCGTTACGGCATTAACGTGGCAGATATCCATGAGGTGCTATCCATTGGCGTGGGAGGTGTAGCAATTGGAGAAACCTATGAAGGGCGAGAGCGCTATGCCATTAGCATGCGGCTGGAAGAGGCTTATCGACACCAGCCAGAAGCCATGGGTAATATTCCTATTATTACGCAATCAGGCTTGCATATTCCGGTTTCCGAGGTGGCGACGATAACTATTGAAAACGGACCCGCGGCGATAAAAAGTGAAAATTCGCGCCTAAATGGATGGGTACTGGTGGATACACAATCGCCAGATTTAGGCGGCTATGTCACGGGTGCAAAAGCCTATATTGAACGTGAAATTACTCTGCCTCCAGGCTATGCATTAACCTGGAGTGGGCAGTTTGAATACTTAGAACGCGCTAAACAAAAAATGATGGTGGTGATCCCTATTACCTTCATCATTATTGTTATATTACTGGGTTTAAGTTTTAAACAAGTTAGCCAGATTGCCATTGTGTTAAGTGTAATACCGCTTTCTCTGGTAGGGGGGATATGGCTACTTTATTTACTGAACTTTCAATTTTCGGTCGCCGTCAGCGTGGGCTTTATCGCGCTGGCCGGCGTCGCGGTAGAAACCGCTGTCATCATGCTGGTGTACCTGTCGCCAACCACAAAGGGTGAAACCATCCCTATAGTGGCAGATAAGCAGCATCTCAAGCAGCGTATTCTAACCGCCGCGTCCAGGCGGGTTAGGCCAGTAATGATGACGGCAATGTCAATTATAGTGGGTTTGTTGCCCGTGCTTTATGCAACAGGTACTGGGGCTGAGGTGATGCAACGCATTGCTGCGCCGCTAGTGGGCGGTATGATTAGCGCCTTACTGGTAACACTCTTCATTGTTCCTGTTGTTTATTACCTTGTTGAAGGGGCTCGCCGGTCGTAGGCTTCATGCAAAAAAGGCGCTATAACCCAATAGGGATTAGCGCCTTTTTTAATCAGCATTTATGACTTGAAAAGTTGAAATACCTACCCGTGGGGTGCCGCATATTGCTCAACCTGTTCCCACACTCGTAGTAGGTTTCCACTGAGTATTTTCTCAATATCCTTGCGGCTATAGCCTCTATCAAGCAAGCCTTGCACGAGATTAGGGAAACTGGCCACGTCTTTTAAGCCAATTGGCAAAGAGTCGCCCACACCGTCATAGTCAGACCCAATCCCCACATGTTCAATACCTATGAGTTCTACCACATGATCAATATGATCTAGCACTTCATCCAGTGTTGAATACGGGTAGGGGACTTTTTCTCGGTAACTTTTTTCAAAGTTTTCTAGCTTAGGACTGTCTTCACCTTCCTTTGCGATAAGTGCTTTGCGAGCCGCCGTGAGACCTTTACGCCATTGACCCGCTTCTTTGCTGACGAAGCTAGAGCCAAAGTTAATCATTATCACCCCGCCATTCTCACCTAGGGCTTTAATCATGTCGTCGTTCATGTTGCGTTCAAAGCCGGGCGTAAATTTACGTAGAGAAGAGTGTGACGCAATCACGGGGACCTTGGTAATATCTACCACTTGATAAAACGCATCGTCGGAGACATGGGAAATGTCCAGCATGATCCCGATGTTATTCATTTCTGTTACCAGCTTTTTACCAAAAGGACTCAAGCCTTTCCACTGGCGTCTAAGGTCGTAAGAGGAATCAGAAATGTGGTTAGATTGACTGTGCGCAAGGGTGATGTAGCGAATGCCTCGCTCATAAAAATCACGCAAGTTATCCAAGTCACCCTGTAGCGGTGAGCCGTTTTCCATTCCCATAGGCAATGAAATTAAACCTGCTTCAAAGTGTTTTTTAACGTCATCAGTACTTTTTGCAATTGCAAACTTATCGGGCGCTCGCGCCACAATAGCCTCGACAGAATCGATAAGTAAGTGAGCCAGTTGAGTGGATTCTGGTGAATTATCAAGGCTAGCAGGTACGTAAATAGACATAAAAGGCGCATTCAAGCCGCCTTTTACCGCACGAGGGTAGTCAAAATCGCCATCTTCAGTGGCTTTAGTCACATCTACCCAGGCATTTTTTACCCGATAGGGAACATCTATGTGGCCATCCACAATGATGGTTTCTTGAGCAATCTTATTGGCGAGTTCAGACGCCGAATAGTCAGGTGTATCAGCAGCAAAGCTGGGTGCACTGACAATGGCAGAGACAGCTAAAGCACAAAGGTGTAGAGGTGAAAGCCTCTTCATAGTGGAATTCCTTATAGTCGTTGTTGTGAGTTGTTGGTGTTTTTGTCTTTTTCCATAGGCCTAGAAAGTCACGTCATGGAGGGTGTCATTCTGGCGTTTATTTGCCTTTGTGTTGGGTGAACACAAAAGACCAACAAGCCATAAAAGACTAAGTGAATTGCGCATGCCACACAATGGTTTATAAAGGGTTCTTTTGTTGTTCATCGCTTTTTATCGCAATAATTTACCCGCGAAGCGAAGTGCTCATGCCGTTTTTGTTCGTTTTTTCAGCATTCGGATGGTTTTACTTTAAGTTTACATTGCAATAAAAATTTAAAACTTGTTATGGTGATGACGCGTGACTTCACAGCGCGAATGGGTAATACTCCCAAGCGCCTCGCCGAAGAAGGGGGACAATATGTTCATCCGCGCGGCCAACGTAATTTAAGTGGTAACCCACCAATCCTCAGTTTTTAAATCGGGGCCACAACAGACAAGTATGAGAAAGAAATATGGCTATTAATTTTGTACCGCTAGATAAAGAAAAACACAAAGACTTGAAAGTCGCGGTAAGCAACTCATTTGCATTTGCAAAAAATACGCACCTTGCTGCAGCAACAATTCGCGAATTCGCGCAACTGGCGGCAACCATGCCTCTTGTGTTCATCGAAGACCCTCAATCTAAGCGTCACCACGTAGTAGCAATGCTAGGTATGGAACAAAATCAAAACTTGTTCCTTACCGGTGAAAGCTGGCAGGGGCCTCATGTGCCTATGAACATCCTACGTTACCCTTTCGATGTTCGCCCAGACGGCGACAAGCTAGGCGTTTACATTGATGAAAACAGCGAACTACTTTCTGAAGAAGGGCAACCGTTGTTCACAGAAGCGGGTGAGCCATCAGAATTTTTGGAAAATCGTCAAAAGTTCTTAGCAGACCTTGCTAACAGCGAAATGATGACTCAGCGCTTTGTTAAGCAGGTAGTTGAACTTGATCTGCTTGATCCCATTCAAATTCGTTTGACTTACCAAAGTGGTCAGCAACGTAATGTGACTGGCATGCTAAGCATCAACGAGAAGAAATTACTTGAGCTTCCAGAAGAGAAGGTTGTAGAGCTACATAAAGCCGGTTTGCTTGGCGCTATGTACGCGGTAATGATGTCTGTCGGCCAGCTTAACCGTTTGGTTGAATTGTCGAACGGCACCGACAACCCAATTCGCAACATGCAACTTTCTGTTGTTAAAGCTGACGCTGAAGAAGCGGCAGATGCTTAATATCGATGACTTAGCGTGTTAGTACATCGTTAGGCAAGACAATACCAAAGCCTCACTTCGACGTGGGGCTTTTCTTTTTGCCCTCAGTGATTTTCTCACTCTTTCGTCTATTTAGACTTTAGTTGTACAACGCTATTTCCTATGGCTAATCAGCCACTTTCACAAAAGACTGTATAAGTAAACAGTGTAAAGCCAGTAAATACGTGGCCTCTACCGGTATTTTCCCTTGACAGTGGGGATCATTGGTACCTAAACTGTCAATCAGTGGGTAAAAGTGGCAAATAGTGGATCGAGTAATCATCGTTTTGCAGTTCAGTACTCAAAAAACAAGAAATCTAAGAGCAAAATATAAAAGGCTAGGGGAATGTTCCGCGGCGCTAATGCAATCAATCTGGACACAAAAGGCAGACTCGCGATACCTACACGCTATCGTCAGTCGCTGCTGGATGATTGTAACGGACAACTGGTCTGCACAGTCGATAATCAGCAAAGCTGCTTGCTGCTTTACCCACTTCCCGAATGGGAAGAGATAGAGCTTAAATTAATTAAGCTTTCTAGCATGATTCCAGCCGAGCGCCGCATGCAGCGTTTGCTATTAGGTCATGCTGCAGAAGGGGAAATGGACAAGAGCGGAAGAATTCTTATCCCCACCCCGCTCCGTCATCACGCAAAGTTATCCAAAGAAGTCATGTTAGTTGGTCAGCTAAACAAGTTTGAAATTTGGGATGCCGAAACATGGGCACAACAAATTGAAGACGACATAGACACCGAACGCAAAGGCGAATTTGAACTCACCGAACGTTTACAGGACTTCTCGCTATGAGCCACACCAACGAATTTAAACATATTTCTGTATTGTTAGAAGAATGCATAACGGCGCTAGCGATAAAGCCTGACGGCATCTATATTGACGCTACCTTCGGGCGTGGTGGCCATTCAAATCATATTTTGAATACACTGGGTGACAGCGGACAACTTATTGCCTTTGACAGAGATCCACAAGCCATTGAAGCGGCAAAACGTTTCTCGTCTGACCCCCGTTTTTCTATTATCCATTCGCCGTTTGGTGATATGGCAATGGAAATTGAAAAGTTGGGACTCACCGGAAAAATAGACGGTGTGCTTATGGATTTGGGCGTATCGTCTCCTCAACTTGATGATGCCGAACGTGGATTCAGCTTTTTACGAGATGGGCCTTTAGATATGCGCATGGACACCTCCCGTGGTGAAAGTGCTGCCGATTGGCTAGCGAAGGCTGAAGAGCAAGATATTGCCCAAGTGATTAAAGAGTTTGGCGAAGAAAAGTTTGGCAAACGTATTGCGCATGCCATCGTTAATACCCGTGTAACGACGCCAATAACCCGCACCGCACAGTTAGCCAAAATAATTGATGAAGCCGTGCCGGTAAAAGATAAGTTCAAGCACCCCGCTACACGCGCGTTTCAGGGCATACGTATCTACATTAATGCCGAGTTAGAGCAGTTACGTGTGGGGCTAAAGGCAGCGACAGAGGTGTTGGCGAAAGAAGGGCGTCTGGCGGTGATTTCCTTTCATTCCCTTGAAGATAGATTAGTGAAGCGTTTCATAAAAGAGCAAAGCAGAGGCAAGGTTGTGCCTCATAATTTGCCCATCACGCAAGCGGAAATTGATGAAGACAAAGTATTAAAAGCCCTTGGGAAAGCCATTAAGCCGTCGCAATATGAAATAGAAAACAACGTGCGTTCTCGCAGTTCGGTGCTAAGGGTGGCAGAAAAACTATGACGACCACTAAGCCCGAGCAGGCCAATACTAACTTCAGTTTACTGCTCATTATCGTCTCAGATTTGACCCGCAACAAGTTGCGGGTTTTGTTGTATTTAGCAGTTATCGTGAGTGCTATGGCTGTCATTTTAGGTAGTCACCATAATCGTCAGCAAGTTATTGCCCTTGAAGACCTGATGGAAGAGAAAGATCAACTTGATGTTGAGTGGCGCAATTTGGTACTAGAACAACGCGCGCTTACCGAACACAACCGCATTGAAACCTTGGTAGAGAAGCAATTAGACATGTATCGACCTACCGCCGATGACGAAGTGGTGGTGAAGCTAAAATGAGTACATCGGCTGTAAAACGCAATAGAAAAGCCTCTGGCGCTAAGCAAAATGTAGCGCCTAGCCTAGTGCATTGGCGTTTTGTGGTTGTGTTAGCGGTGGTCATTTCTGTGTTTGTGGCGTTAGCCGCTCGGGCTGCATTTATTCAAGTGATTGAGCCGGACGAGCTTATTCAACAGGGCGACAGCCGGACACTTCGTACCCGAAACATGCCTACCTATCGCGGTATAGTCACCGATCGTAACGGAGTTGAATTGGCGGTAAGCGTGCCGGTTCGTGCCATTTACGCCGACCCTAAAGTGATTCACGAAAACGATGGGTTTAATGAGCCTCGCCGCTGGCAAGCGTTAGCGGATGTACTGGGGCAAAGTGTCGACAAACTGCAAGACAAGGTTGCAAACCCTAAACGTCGTTTTGTATACCTACAACGTCAAGTGTCTCCGGCGATGGCAGACTATGTCGATAAGCTTGATATTCCGGGTATTTATTTACGCCGCGAAAGCCGCAGATACTATCCAACTGGGGAAGTATCTGCACAGCTCATTGGCATCACTGATGTGGATGATACCGGTGTTGAAGGGTTGGAGCGCATGTACGACGAGTGGCTAACAGGTACCCCTGGCTCACGAAAAATTCGTCGCGATGCGAAAGGCCGTCAGGTGGAAATTCTAGAAACCACCTCGGGAGAAGAGGCTGGTAACTTACAACTGACCATCGACCAGCGCATTCAGGCATTGGCTTACAAAGAAATTAAAGAAGCCATGATTTACTATCAGTCTAGCTCAGCATCAGCCATTGTTATCGATGTCAAAAGCGGTGACGTGCTTGCCATGGTTAACGCCCCCTCGTTTAACCCCAACGACCGAAGCGATATTTCACCTCACCGAATGCGTAATCGTGTCATTACCGATGCGTTTGAACCGGGTTCCTCCCTCAAGCCATTGGCGGTTCTAACGGCACTAGAATTTGGAGAAGTCACCCCCGATTCCACAGTAGATACTAATCCGGGGTGGATGCGCTTGGGCGGCAGCTTAGTGAAAGACTCCCGGAATTACGGCGAACTAACCCTAGAAGAAATTATCCAGCACTCAAGTAATATGGGGACCTCAAAGCTTGCCCTGTCAGTGCCAAAACCTTTCTTACTTGATACGTATTACAACATGGGGCTGATGTCTGACACCGGATTGAATATGGCCGGAGAAAGCAGTGGTATTTTTCATGAGCGCAGTCGCTGGTCTGAGTTTGAACTGGCGACCTTGTCGTTTGGTTATGGTATTTCCGTTACCACCGCGCAACTTGGACGCCTATATGCCACATTAGCGAATGGGGGGGTAAAACAACCCCTTAATATTATTCAGTCACCTAAGCAAGCCGGTTGGCAACCACAGTCTGAGCGTGTAATTAGCGAAGAAAATGCCCGCGCCATTGTGAATATGATGGAAAGTGTCACGCAACGGGGAGGCACAGCGAAAAAAGCGGCTATTCCTGGCTATCGCGTGGCCGGTAAAACAGGTACCAGTAGAAAAGCCGTGGCAGGGGGCTATGGCGAAGAATACGTGAATATTTTCGCTGGAATAGCGCCCGTGTCAGATCCTCGACTTGTCACCATCGTTTTAATTAACGAACCTGGCGGTGATTTATATCACGCGGGCGACACAGCAGCGCCTGTGTTTTCGTCAATCATGGGCGGCGCCTTACATATGCTGAATATTCCCCCCGATGACAAACAGGTAACGTCTAGCCCCTGGCTGAAAGGAGGCGAAAGTGGTAGTTAGCGCTTTTATCCAAAGTATTCGTGCCCTGTTGGCCAAGTTTAATGTCGATGCGCCTGATATTCGTATTGCAGGGCTTACTCTGGATAGCCGTGAAGTGAACACCCGATTGGCATTTGTGGCATTAAAAGGGCATCAGCGTGACGGCCGTGACTTTATTCCACAAGCGATAAGCTTGGGCGCCCGAGTCATACTGGCGCAAACTGACGACAGTTGTGGCCATGGTCAGCTAGAAATGCGCGACCATACGGTCATTATTTACCTATACGAATTGCCCAAAATGCTGTCGGCCCTCGCTGCGGCATTTTATGATTATCCCGCCACAAAAATGACCACAGTGGCGGTGACGGGAACTAACGGTAAAACCTCTACAGTTCAAATGCTTACGCAGCTAAAAGATGAACTTGGAACCCGTAGTGCCAGTATAGGAACCTTGGGCAGTAGTATTTACGATGGTACTCACACACAGTGGCAGGCAACGCCAGCGGCCAACACCACGCCAGACCCTATTCGTGTGCAGTATTTGTTGGCAGACTTTGTGCAAAGTCAGGTTCGCCATACGGCATTTGAAGCAAGTTCCCACGCGTTAGTGCAGGGTAGGCTAGCGCAAGTGAATACTGACATCGCTGTTTTTACCAATCTTACACGAGATCATTTGGACTACCACGGCAGCATGGAAGAGTATGCACGGGCTAAGCGCCTGTTAATGACTCAACCTGGTTTGTCTACCTTGGTGTTAAATGCCAACGACCCCGAAAGCCAACGTTGGGCCGCGAATGCGCCGAGTGATATCGACATCGTTTGGGTGGGAGTTGCGCAGCAAAATGAACTACAGAAACTAACTCAGGATCGCCATTGTTTCGCCACAAAGGTTAATTACCATGACGCGGGATGTGGTTTTACGTTGCAATCTTCGTGGGGACAAGCGCAAGTAAACATTCCCTTATTTGGCGCATTTAACGTGTTTAACTTGTTAAGCGCCATGGCATGTTTGCTGGCGGAAAACGAGCGCTTCGAAGATGTTATACAGGCGGTTAACCGCATTTCTCCGGTGGCAGGGCGAATGGAAGTTTTTCAATTTAGTCATGCCGCCAATGTGATTGTGGATTATGCCCATACCCCAGATGCATTGGAGAAAGTGTTATCCAGCGCACGCGCACATACCCACGGAAAAGTGTGGTGCGTATTTGGTTGCGGGGGAGACAGAGACAAAGGTAAACGCCCACTAATGGCAAGTGCCGCCGAGTCCGGCGCAGATTTCCTGGTTATTACCACGGATAACAGCCGAAGTGAGGCAGCAGAAGACATTGCAAAAGACATTATGGCGGGGTTGAGCAACCCTGCCATTGCGATATCGGAACCTGATAGAGAACGGGCTATTAGGTATTGCCTCGATAACGCCAGCCCCGAAGACATTGTGATTGCGGCTGGCAAGGGGCATGAAGATTATCAAATTATTGGAACACAACAGACAGACTATAACGAACGTGCAGTAGTCGCGCGACTGCAACAGGAGTACAGCAAATGATAACAACAACGCTGTCGTGGATAGCAAGTCAAATTGACGGAACCTTGGAAGGTGACGACAGTACCGTTACCGCGGTAAGTACGGATACGCGAGCGCTGACTGAAGGGGCAGTGTATTTGGCTTTGAAAGGAGCGAATTTCAATGGTCACGACTTCGCCGAAGCCGCAGCCAATGCGGGCGCTTCTGCGATTATCGCCAGCGAAAAAGTGTCCGTATCAACCCCTGTTATATATGTGGAAGATACAAAGCTAGCGTTAGGTCAATTAGGGGCGGCGGTTAAGCAACAGGTTGCCCCCAAAACGATTGCCATCACTGGCAGTAGCGGAAAAACCACAGTAAAAGAAATGTGCGCAGCGATTCTTTCTCGTCGCGGTAAGGTGCTAGCCACCCAAGGCAATTTCAACAACGATATTGGTGTGCCACTCACGCTTTTACGCCTAGAAAACGATCACGAGTATGCGGTGATGGAACTAGGTGCAAACCACCTCGGTGAAATTGCGTATACCACGCAGCTGGTTAAGCCCAACGTAGCCACCATAGTGAACGCTGCGGCGTCTCACCTTGAAGGCTTTGGCAGTTTGCTAGGTGTAGCCCGAGCGAAAAGTGAAATTTTCAAAGGGTTGGACGAAGACGGCACCGCAATTGTGAATGTAGATAGCCAATTTGCCGACTTCTGGTTAGGCAAGCTTAAGCGGACTGCTGTACTCACTTTTTCTCCACAGCAAAAAAATGAAGCGGATTACAGCGCCGAAGATATTACCTTGGGGCTCGATGGATGTGCAGAGTTTATGTTGTGCTCACCTGAAGGTGATGTGGCGGTGCAGCTTACAATCCCAGGTTTGCATAATGTGGGGAATGCCCTCGTGGCAGCTGCACTCTCTATGCAACTTGGTGCTACCTTAGAAAATGTAAGAGATGGTTTGCTCAGTATGCAGCAGGTCAGTGGACGGTTAAATGTAAAAACGCTCACTGATCAAATTCGTCTGCTAGACGATACCTACAACGCCAATGTTGCCTCTGTAAATGCTGCTATTGATACACTAAGCACCTTCTCGGGCATCAATGTTTTGGTGTTGGGGGATATGAAAGAGTTAGGAGAAAAATCTCGCTATTATCATGAGCAAGTGGGTCAGTATGCGCAGCGCCAGGGTGTGGACTATTTATACACCATGGGGGTGTTAAGCCAGTCAGCAAGCGATGCTTTTGATGGGCCAGGTGGCCACTTCACCAGTGTCGAGCAGCTTATGTCTGCTTTAGAAAATGATTTGTTGCAACAGCAACGTAATATTTCAATTTTAGTAAAAGGTTCGCGCAGTTCTCACATGGAACGCGTGGTAGAGGCGATCGAGGCCTCTCCTTTGGGAAAGCTTGAACGCCGTCGGGAGCGCATCGCATGTTAATTTGGCTAGCCGACTGGCTGACACAATTTGATGCAGGGTTTAATGTATTTTCATACCTCACGTTACGGGCTATTTTAAGCACGCTAACCGCCTTGCTTATCGCTATTTTAATTGGCCCTAAAATGATTCGCTATTTACAGCGTATGCAGATAGGTCAAACCATCCGTGACGACGGGCCGCAGAGCCATTTGTCAAAGTCGGGTACACCGACAATGGGTGGGCTACTGATTCTTGCTGCAATTGTCATCAGTGTTCTGATGTGGGCTGATTTATCCAACCGCTACGTGCTAGTGACACTCACTGTCGTGGTGTCTTATGGAATTATCGGTTTTGTTGATGATTACCGCAAAGTGATCCGAAAAGACTCAAAAGGTCTTATTGCTCGATGGAAGTATTTTTGGCAGTCGGTGGTGGCCATTGGTGTGGCTTTCTATCTTTATAGCAGTGCTTCACTAAGTGCCGAAACATCCTTACTGGTGCCATTTTTCAAAGAGGTGTTCCCGCAATTAGGGGCCTTCTTTATCATCATTACGTACTTTGCCATTGTGGGCACCAGTAACGCTGTAAATCTTACTGATGGCTTAGACGGTTTGGCGATTGTGCCCACTATTTTAGTGGCAGGGGCATTCGCCATTTTTTCCTATGTGACGGGCAACGCAAATTTCGCCGACTACCTTAATATTCCTCACATCCCTCTTACTAGTGAGTTGGTTATTGTGTGTACCGCCATCGTGGGAGCCGGGTTAGGCTTTCTATGGTTTAACACCTATCCTGCCCAAGTGTTCATGGGCGATGTTGGCTCCCTTGCCTTAGGTGGCACCTTGGGCGTTTTGGCGGTGTTAGTTCGACAAGAAATAGTGCTGATTATCATGGGGGGCGTGTTTGTTATGGAAACCGTCTCCGTTATTTTGCAGGTGGGTTCATATAAGCTTCGCGGACAACGTATTTTTCGCATGGCGCCCATCCATCACCACTATGAACTCAAAGGGTGGCCTGAACCGCGAGTCATCGTGCGCTTTTGGATCATTTCCATCATTTTAGTGCTAGTGGGCTTAGCCACACTTAAACTTAGATAGAGAGACGAGTATTTAATGAGCTATAACGTGCGTGCACAAACATATGTTGTCGGTGGCCTAGGTGTCACCGGGCAGGCGTGTGTGCGTTTTTTACAGCAGCAAGGGGCGCAAGTTAAAGCCTTTGATACTCGCGCGAGTGTTTCATTACCTAACGAGATAGACGTAGAAGTGACACTAGGTAGCCTAACCGCCGCCTATTTTGATGGTGTCGACGTCTTGGTTTTAAGCCCTGGGTTGTCTCCTGCAATTGAACAGGTGCAGTTGGCGCAACGTGCTGGGGTTGAAGTTATTGGCGACGTAGAGCTATTTGCTCGGTTAAACGAAACCCCCGTTATTGGCATCACCGGCTCAAACGGTAAAACCACCGTGACCTTGCTAACGACGCATATGCTCAACCATTGTGGGCTAAAGGCCGTGGCAGCGGGCAATGTGGGCTTACCCGTACTCGACACATTAGCAAATGACTATGATGTTATTGTGTTAGAGCTCTCTAGTTTTCAGCTTGAAACAACCTCAAGCTTAGCCCTGCAGGCGGCAACTATTTTAAATATCAGTGATGATCATTTAGATAGACACCAGACCTTCGAAAACTACGTGCAAGCTAAACAACGTATATTTCTTCACTGCAACACAGCTGTAGTGTGGCGTGACACAGAACATTGCGCACCTCAAAGCACAGTGAATAAACTTAGCTACTATGGGTTGTCTGATGTATCAGAAGGCATTGGGTTTAGAGATAACGCCATTACCTTACACGGTGAACCGTTACTTGACGCAAACCAAATTCAGCTTGCAGGGACTCACAATGTACTCAATGTGATGGCTTCCCTAGCACTGTGTGAAGGCCTTCAGGCAACCATGAATGTTAATCTGATTGACGCGGCGCAATCGGTGACCACCTTTAAGTCTGCGCCCCATCGTTGTGTTGAAATTGCCAACATCAATGGGGTTCGTTGGATTGATGACTCTAAAGCCACAAACGTAGGGGCAACGCTTGCGGCGCTTCAAGGTTTGGCACCTTTGACTGAAGGTAACATTATTCTTGTTGCCGGTGGCGATGCCAAAGGAGGCGAAATTAACCAGCTTGCTGATGTTGTAAAAAACGAAGTGAGCCACATTGTCGCTATGGGCAAAGACGCCCATCAGTTTGCTGCCATGTTTGAACGAACCCAGATAGTAAAAGATATGGACGAAGCCGTAGATTACGCTTTTTCCCATGCTAAGCCTAACGATGTGGTGTTACTGTCACCGGCGTGTGCAAGCCTTGATATGTTCGATAACTACATTCACCGCGCGCAAGTTTTTGCCTCGGCCGTCAAGCAAAGGAGCCAAGCATGAGTAATGCTCCTATCTCAACGGCTAATGCGCCAACAAAGTTAAGCGAGTTATTCGCCGCCCGTCACGATGAAAATCGTACGCAGCAGCCTTACGACACCAGTTTAATGTTGATTGCACTGGCACTGATGAGCATTGGTATTATTATCGTGACGTCGGCGTCTATGCCTGTTGCAGACAGGTTGCATGACAATCCATTTTATTTTGCTATTCGTCACGGTATTTATATCGTGGGTGCGCTCATTGCCGCCATGACAGTATTACAAGTGCCCATGCGATTTTGGCGCATGAGCAACCCCTACTTGTTGTTGGCCGCTATTGGATTGTTGGTTGCGGTATTGCTAGTGGGCCGTACGGTAAACGGAAGTACCCGTTGGTTAGCACTAGGGCCTATTACGATTCAGGCGGCCGAGCCAGCCAAGCTATTTTTCTTCGCCTATTTAGCCGGTTATTTGGTACGCCGGTATGAAGAAGTCACGGAAAACCTAAAAGGCTTCATCAAGCCATTAGCGGTATTTTTCGTGTTAGCTATGTTACTGCTTATTCAGCCCGACTTAGGCACTGTGGTGGTTATGTTTGCGACCACTATCGGTTTATTGTTCTTAGCTGGCGCCCGATTATGGCAGTTCTTTGCCTTGGTGTTTGCTGGGCTAATGGCGGTGGTTGCACTGATTGTATTTGAAGAATATCGCTTAAAACGGGTAACGTCATTCTTAGACCCTTGGGCCGATCCTTTTGGTGCAGGCTACCAGCTTACCCAGTCGTTAATGGCTTATGGCAGGGGGAATTGGTTTGGGCAAGGGCTGGGTAACAGCCTACAAAAGCTAGAGTTCTTGCCTGAAGCCCATACCGATTTCGTGATGGCAATTTTGGCAGAAGAATTAGGCTTTGTTGGCGTACTAACCGTCCTTTGTCTAATTTTGTGCATGGTGATTAAAGCACTGCAAATTGGCAATAAAGCCCTAGAGAAGTCGCGACCTTTTGAGGGTTATCTGGCCTACAGTATTGGCATTTGGTTTAGCTTTCAAACCGCAGTAAATATTGGTGCAAGTGCAGGTATTTTGCCCACTAAAGGACTCACGCTACCGTTGGTTAGTTACGGGGGCTCGTCACTTATTATTATGTCAGTGGCTGTGGCCATTTTATTACGAATCGATTTCGAGCTTCGCGTAGAAGGTGTACAAGCGCTCGATCGCAATGAGCGAAAGCGCAATAAAGTGAAAGTAAAACCTAAAACCACCGCATCAGACAAGGTGAACGAAACACAAGAGGTCGCCACGCCAGCCACCAAAATTGAAAAGGTAAAGCCTGCTACCGCGGAAGAAGAAGGTAAAGCAGGTATTAAAGCCATACTCGCGAGAGTGGCGCAGGAGGCGGATAATGAATAGACGTTGTCTCATTATGGCGGGTGGTACCGGTGGTCATGTATTCCCTGGCCTTGCTGTCGCAGAAGCATTAGCCCGTTCCGGTTGGCATGTAGAATGGTTAGGCACAGCAGAACGAATGGAAGCTGACGTGGTGCCCAAACATGGCTTCCCCATTCATTTTATTCCTGTGAAAGGAATAAGAGGGAAAGGTCTGAAAGCCAAGTTAACTGGTGGCGTTGCCCTTATCAAAAGTTTGTTTTCGGCACGGCGCATAATCAAGCGCATTCAACCTGAATTAGTGATTGGTTTTGGTGGGTATGCGAGTGGGCCGGGCGGTGTGGCCGCGAAAAGCCTTGGAATTCCACTCATTATTCATGAGCAAAATGCGGCTGCGGGTATGACCAATAAACTACTCGCTAAGCTAGCCACTCGGGTACTGCTTGGCTTTGATGATGCTAAAGACCAATTTTCAGTGCCTACCGAAAAGCTGCATACTGTAGGTAATCCGGTGCGTGCAGCCATTAGTGCTGTACCTCCGTTACAGTATCGCGAACCGCGTCCTTTAAACTTACTTGTGGTTGGCGGCAGTTTAGGCGCACAAATTCTAAATGAAACCGTACCAGAAGCGGTGAAAGGGTTATCTCATTTAGCCATCCGCCATCAATGCGGAAAAGGAAACCAAGCTACTGTTAAGGGGCTATATCAACAATGGGACGTAAACGCCGAGGTCAGTGACTTCATTGACGATATGGCCGATGCCTACACATGGGCTGACTTTATTGTATGTCGTGCTGGCGCACTGACTGTTGCGGAAGTTGCTGCGGCAGGTCGCGCAGCGATATTCGTCCCTTTGCCACATGCAGTAGACGATCATCAAACGAAGAATGCCCAATCATTGGTAAAGCATAATGCAGCCGTAATGATTGGACAGTCTGTATTAAAACAAAATTTAGGGCAGGCAATCAGGCAGTGGACTACCCACCCCCTCGATTGCATAAAAACGGGTGAATTGGCGCGAGAACGCGCGAGCACCCGTGCTACTGAAGAAGTCGTTAGCCACTGCAAAGCAGTGGTGGGAGAAGGGGACTAATGGTTTTTAAAACCCCATTTGAAAGCCCGCAAATGCGTCGGGTGAGCAACATCTTTTTTATTGGAATTGGCGGCGCCGGAATGGGTGGCATTGCTGAAGTGCTACTAAACGAAGGCTATAAAATTGCGGGTTCAGATATTCAAGAAGGGCCAATGACTCAGCGTCTAGCAGAACTAGGTGCTGAGGTGAAAATTGGTCACAGAGCCGAAAACGTAGAGGGCATGGACGTAATCGTCGTGTCGAGTGCGATTAACGAGCAAAATCCAGAAATTATCGTGGCACGAGAACAGCGCATTCCTATTATTCGTCGTGCTGAAATGTTGGCGGAGCTCATGCGTTTTAGACATGGTATCGCAATAGCGGGAACCCATGGTAAAACCACCACAACAAGCTTAATTTCCACAATTTTTGCTGAAGCAGACTACGACCCCACATTTGTCATTGGCGGCCTGTTAAACAGTGCCGGAACAAACGCTAGGTTAGGTAAAAGCCGTTACCTTATTGCCGAAGCCGACGAAAGCGACGCGTCTTTTCTCCATTTGCAGCCTATGGTGTCTGTGGTAACTAACATTGAAGCAGATCATATGGACACGTATGGCGGAGATTTCTCAAAGGTAAAAGACACCTTTGTGGAGTTTTTGTCTAATTTACCTTTTTATGGTCATGCAATTGTCTGTGGCGATGACGCCAATATTCAGGAAATTATCCCCCGTATTGGGCGTAACATCACCACCTATGGGTTTAATGCACACAATGATGTTCGTGCTGACAATATCAGTTTGTCATTTGGTAAGGCGAACTTTACCGTTCATCGGCCAGATAAAGCGCCTTTGGATATTACCCTTAACCTTACCGGCAACCACAACGTACTTAATGCATTAGCTGCCATCGCCGTGGCTACAGACGAAGGTATTGATGACCATGCTATTGTGAAGGCATTGGCAAGCTTCGGTGGTATAGGGCGACGGTTTGAACAACTAGGCAGCTTTGCGACTTCAAAAGGCGAGGTCTGTTTGGTGGATGACTACGGCCACCACCCAACGGAAGTAAAAGCGACCATTGCTGCCGCGCGGGCTAATTGGCCTGATCGGCGGCTTATGATGGTGTACCAACCACACAGGTTCACTCGAACTCGCGATTTGTATGAAGACTTTGTCGACGTGCTTTCAAGCGTCGATGCCTTGCTGCTGCTTGATGTATACGCCGCCAGCGAACAGCCCATTGAAGGAGCCGACAGCAAGTCTTTATGCCGTTCCATTCGTCAGCGCGGTCAAATTGAGCCTGTGTATGTGGGCGACAAAGGCGCGTTGCCGAGCATCCTTGCCAATATGCTGCAAGACGGGGATATTGTGATGACACAAGGCGCAGGCAACATTGGTCAAATTGCCAAACAGCTCGCGCGCTGTGAAATGGAACCTAGCGAATTGCAAAAGGAAGGTAACCGGTGACTAGCTTTTCATTAAAAAACGCCATCGCTGCTGATGTGTTTGGCAAAGTTGCCGTCATGTTTGGAGGCGACTCAGCAGAGCGTGAAGTGTCGCTAAGTTCGGGTACCGCTGTGCTAAATGCCTTGTTGCGTCAAGGTGTAAACGCGGTGGCCTTCGACCCCGCCGCCCAACCATTGACAGATTTACTCACCCAACAAATAGACCGCGTACTCATTATGCTGCACGGTCGGGGGGGAGAAGATGGCTCTATGCAGGGGGCATTACAACTGCTAAATGTGCCCTATACCGGCAGCCGTGTATTAGGCTCAGCACTGGCGATGGATAAAATCCATACTAAGCAAGTTTGGCAAAGCTTGGGGCTGCCCACCGCAAAATATGAAATTGCTGATAAAAGGCACTTTGAAGCTGGATCATGCGGCGCTATAATGGATAAATTGGGGAATGAAGTCATGGTAAAACCGGCCAGAGAAGGGTCGAGTATTGGCATGGCAAGAGTGACAAGCGCTAAACAACTCGATATTGCGATTCAGAACGCATTCAAATATGACAATCAGGTTCTGTTAGAGCAATACATTGACGGCCCAGAGTTTACTGTTTCTGTGATACAGGGGCAGGCGTTGCCGTCTATTCGCATGTCCACCCCTCATACGTTTTACGATTACGCTGCGAAATATCAGGATGACACAACGGAATATTTCTGTCCAAGTGGTTTATCGCAAGATCAAGAAGCCCAGTTAGCCGAATTAGCTACCCGTGCATTTGACGGAATTTCAGGTTCGGGCTGGGGGCGTATCGATGTCATGCAAGACAGCCAAGGGCAGTTTTACTTGCTTGAAGCGAACACGGTACCCGGCATGACAGAAAAAAGTTTGGTTCCCAAAGCCGCGAAAGTGGCGGGATTAACGTTTGATGAGCTGGTTATGGCGATTTTAGCAACCAGCATGGAAGATGAACAAGTAACTGTCATGGCAGGAGCATAACAGGGTGACACAGAACGCAGCCAAAACCCGTTCGAATCACGCGCTTTGGGGTGGCGTTGCCTTTTTATGTATTGTTATTGCGGCATTGGTATTTGGCGGGATTAAAGCCAATCAGTATTTGCAAGATGAGCAGCAAATGCCAGTGCAAGTTATCGATTTTTCTGGTGATTATCAATATATCGATATCACCAAACTAGAGCGCCTCATTCGAGAGGCGCAACCGGGCAGCTTTTTTGCCCTTGATGTAAACGATGTGTTTAGGCTAGTGGAAGCGCAGCCTTGGGTTTATCGAGCGTCTGTTCGCAAGAAATGGCCAAACACCTTAAAGATTTATTTGGTTGAGCAGCAGCCAGTGGCAAAATGGAACGAGGATTTGCTCCTTAACCCTTACGGCGATACGTTTAACGCTGAAGGAAAAGCACTGGTTTTACCCCGTTTATACGGGCCAGGCGGTAGCGAAAAAACCGCACTGGAAGGCTTTAACGCCATGCATGCGTTATTGGCTACCACCAATATGGATATTGCAGAGCTATCGTTGAGTGAACGATTTGCATGGCAGGTTCAGTTAAAAAACGGCATTGAATTGAATTTAGGGCGTCAAGAATTCATCGACAGGTTACAGCGTTTTATTGATGTATACCCGTTATTGACGCAACAAGAGAAGGCAGTGAAATACGTTGACCTTCGCTATGACACTGGGGTTGCCGTGGGTTGGAAAGCGCCACGTGATAACACCACAAAAGAAGAGAGTTAAATAAACCATGTCAAAACCTGCTGAACGCAATTTGATTGTAGGCTTAGATATCGGCACCAGCCAAGTAAAGGCTGTGGTGGGCGAATTGCTTGATGATGATCAAATCAGCATCGTTGGCGTAGGCACCCATGCCGCAAAAGGCATGGATAAAGGTGGCGTTAACGACTTAAATTTGGTGGTTAAGTCGGTACAACGTGCAGTGAACGAGATGGAGTTAATGGCAGATTGCCGAGTGTCTTCAGTTTTCATGTCTATCTCGGGACGTCACGTAAAATGCCAGAATGAAAATGGTATGGTGCCCATTAACAATCAAGAAGTCACACAAGAAGACGTAGATAATGTAATACATGCCGCTCGAAGTGTGCCCATTGCAGCGGAAAGAAGACTACTTCATGTGTTACCTCAAGAGTTTACCATTGATGTGCAAGAAGGAATTAAAAACCCAATTGGCATGTCAGGCGTACGAATGGAAGCCGATGCGCATATCATCACCTGTGCCGATGATATGGCGAAAAATATGGTGAAATGCGTTGAGCGATGTGAGCTAAACGCTGATCAATTAATTTTCTCAGCGTTGGCATCGAGCTACGCGGTGCTCACCGATGATGAACGTGAGCTTGGCGTGTGCGTTGTGGATATTGGTGGTGGCACCATGGATATGGTGATTTACACAGATGGCGCTATTCGTCACACTGCGGTTATCCCTGTTGCAGGGAATCAAATTACCAGTGACATAGCGAAAATCTTCAGAACGCCAATTAGCAACGCAGAAGAGATTAAGGTTAACTATGCTTGCGCGCTAAAAGACATGGTTAGCATGGAAGACAGTATTGAGGTGCCAAGTGTAGGCGGTCGCCCAGCTCGAGTGATGTCTCGACATACGCTTGCTGAAGTGATTGAGCCAAGATACCAAGAACTGTTTGAACTGGTTCACGATGAAATTCGTGCCAGTGGACTGGAAGAGCAAATTGCCGCCGGCCTTGTGCTAACCGGGGGCACCGCCAAAATGGAAGGCGCAGTAGAGTTTGCAGAGGAACTCTTTCAGATGCCTGTAAGGGTAGGAACACCCATTAACGTAAAAGGCTTGTCCGAATACGTTGAAGATGCAGGTTTTGCCACTGTCGTAGGGCTACTGCAATACGGCAAAGTGCAATCAGATAATAAGAAGTCCAGTAAGCAGAAAACCGGTGAGAGTTTATTTCATCGCGTGCAAAGCTGGTTTAAAGGCGAATTTTAATTTATTTGGGGGCGCTAACGTTAAAACATCACGATATGCAGGATGCAGATAATCGATAGACTATGTTTTAGTGTAGTGTTAAAAGACGTACAACCGGAGAGTAAGTATGTTCGAATTAATGGATAGTCACGGCGAAGAAGCCGTAATAAAAGTCATTGGTGTTGGTGGCGGTGGTGGTAATGCCGTTGAACACATGGTTTCACAAAGTATTGAAGGCGTAGAATTCATCGCGGTAAATACCGATGCGCAGGTACTACGCAGCTCAAGCGCTGACGTTACACTGCAAATTGGTTCTAGCGTAACCAAAGGGTTAGGTGCAGGTGCCGATCCTAATATTGGTCGCGATGCAGCACAAGAAGACAGAGAAACCATTCGTCAAGCCTTAGATGGTGCCGACATGGTTTTCATCACAGCCGGTATGGGCGGTGGTACAGGAACAGGTGCAGCGCCAGAAGTGGCAAAAATTGCACGTGAAATGGGTATCTTAACGGTGGCCGTTGTCACTAAGCCATTCCCATTTGAAGGTAAAAAGCGTACCACGTTCGCAGAGCAGGGGATTGTTGAATTAGCGAATAACGTTGATTCATTAATTACTATCCCTAACGAAAAGCTACTTAAAGTGATGGGCCCGGGCACACCGTTGTTACAAGCTTTTAGTGCCGCAAATGACGTATTACGTGGCGCGGTACAAGGTATTGCTGAGCTCATTACGCGTCCAGGTTTAATTAACGTGGATTTTGCCGACGTACGTACCGTAATGTCGGAAATGGGTAAAGCAATGATGGGAAGTGGCGCCGCGAGCGGTCCAGACCGTGCTGAAGAAGCCGCTGAATCTGCGATTGCTAGCCCACTACTGGAAGACATCGATTTATCAGGCGCGCGTGGAATCTTAGTGAATATCACCGCAGGGCCAGATTTTGCCATCGACGAATTTGAAACGGTCGGTAATGCCGTAAAAGCGTTTGCGTCTGAAAATGCCACCGTGGTGGTAGGTACAGTTATCGATATGGAGATGACTGACGAACTTCGCGTGACCGTGGTTGCTACGGGTATTGGTGCTGAGCGTAAACCAGACATCTCTCTTGTGAGCTCTGAAGGTTCTCGTTTAACTACACCGGCAAAAGAATACGGTAGCAGCACCGCTGCAGAACCACGTTCAGCGGTGGGCGGCACTGAAGGCAATCAAGCGCTTAAAGCAGAAGACAGTGCGCAACCGGATAACGATTTAGAGTATCTCGATATTCCAGCGTTTTTGCGTAAACAAGCTGACTAATTCATTTTTTCTATGAAAAAATGAATTTTTAGTCTGTTTAGTTGTCGTAACTGATAACGAATCAGGCTAACAACTGTAAATTTTTATTAAATTTTAGGCTAAGTTTTTGAATTTATAATATTTGCAGTATATAAAGGCAGAGTGAACCTGTGCATACGGTTGTGGGTTTCACAATCCTGTGCGGGGGCAAAACCTTGTAAACTTTGGAAGCGTTTGTAGCCAAATTGCATCGTTTTTGACAAGTGAGTGGTAACTCACTATAATTCGCGACCGCTTTTTTTGATAGGTAAAAGCTAAAGCAGATGATTAGACAACGTACAATCAAGCACCCGGTTCAAGAAACCGGAATTGGGCTTCATAAAGGGGAAAAGGTCACAATGACTCTCCGGCCTGCGCCTGCGAACACGGGAATCGTGTTTCGGCGTGTAGACCTTGAACCTCATGTTGATATTCCATCGCGTGCAAACGCTGTGGGTAATACCATGCTGTGTACCTGTTTGAATAATGAAGACGGCGTGACAATTCAAACCGTTGAGCATTTGGCGTCGGCTTTAGCAGGTTTAGGTATCGACAATATTATTGTTGAAGTGGATAGCAATGAGTTGCCTATTATGGATGGTAGTGCCAGCCCATTTGTGTTCTTGCTGCAATCAGCAGGAATTGAAGAGCTAAATGCACCTAAACGTTTTATCCGTATCATTAAGCCGGTGCGTGTTGAAGACGGAGATAAATGGGCTGAGCTTGTGCCTTATGATGGCTTCAGAGTAGATTTTGCTATCGACTTTGACCATCCCGTTATTAGCCAGACACGCCAACATATGACCATGGATTTCGATTCATGTTCGTATGTGAACGAAGTCAGTCGCGCTAGAACCTTTGGGTTTATGCGTGACCTAGAATATATGAACGCAAATAATCTGGCGTTAGGCGGCAGCATGGAAAATGCAGTGGCACTTGATGAGTTCCGCGTCCTTAACCCAGAAGGGCTTCGTTACGATGATGAATTCCTTAAGCATAAAATACTCGACGCCATTGGTGACTTATACTTAGGCGGTCACAGTTTAATTGGCGAGCTGCGTGCTTATAAAACCGGGCACGGCCTGAACAACAAACTACTAAATGCTGTGCTTGCGCAGAAAGAATGTTGGGAATACGTCACCTATGACTCCCAAGAAAAAGCACCCATTCGCTACGCGCAACCAGTGCTGGCATAGTAGAAAAACAAGAAAATGCAAGGAAGCCGCCTCTAGGCGGCTTTTTTACAGTTAGCATTTAGTCTAATTAATGGTACAGTAGCTGTATAACAATATTAATAATTCGTTTTGCAGCAAAGATTAAAGCGAAAAGTAACCTAGATTACTTAAAGCAATACTTTTCCTGCAAACGTAAACAACCTCCTTATTTGTGGTATGAAGCTAACAATAACTCTAACAGGCAAAAATAAGCGATATCGGCACAGTATCAGTGTACGCACTCTTGTCAGTGCCACAGTGCTGTCTTCTATTTTTATGCTTGTCTCTAGCCGTTCCACAGAGTCTGTGTCTGAAGACATCGCGCGGGTGCGCCTTGCTCAATCAGAAGTGAAAGCCACTCAGCAAGACGTTGATGCGCTTAAGCAACAGACAGCCAACAAATTAAATGCTTTACTTACTCGGGTTGCAGAACTTTCTGCACAAGCGTCTATGCTTGACGAGAAAGGAAAGCAAATCGCAACAGAATTAGGTATGACTGCGACTGACCTGGACGCATTTGTACCCGTATCGATACCGGACAACCTCCAAGGTGACCCTTTACTTGATGACATTGCTAAGTTACAGCAATCTCTTGATGTAAAGTCTCAGCAGCTTTCTATGCTTGAAAGTTTGGTGCGGGGACACCATATCCACGATCAGAGCCAATTATCTGGTCGTCCGATAGAGTCGGGATGGTTGTCTTCTTATTATGGTATGCGCGCCGACCCTTTTACAGGCGAACCAGCATTGCACAAAGGTTTAGACTTTGCCGGTAAGGCAGGTGATAACGTGATTGCAACGGCCTCGGGTATTGTCACCTGGGCAGGTGAAAGCTTTGGGTATGGCCATTTAGTCGAAATTGATCACGGTGATGGGTATGTATCCCGTTACGGACATAACGATACGCTAAAGGTTTCAGTGGGTGATGTGGTGACGAAAGGTCAGCCTATTGCTCAAATGGGAAACACGGGGCGTTCTACAGGTGTTCATGTTCACTACGAAGTAATAAGAAACGGTAAGCAAATCGATCCTCTGCCTTTTGTTTATAAAAAATAAAAGGTAGCAGCCAGGTAAGTAAGCAAATACGCTTACGCTCTAGAAATCGCATGGCAATACGCATACAGTATTGCCATTAACGTATTAATTCAGCTGTGCTATACCGTGCGGCGTCTCGACAAGTAGTGGAATAAACAAGCTAATGTTTTCAAGCATCCTTAGAAAAGTATTCGGTAGCCGAAACGACCGACTATTAAAAAAATTACGCAAAAACGTAGATGCCATCAATGCACTGGAAGCAGAGTATGAAAAGCTTTCTGATGAGGCGCTAAAAGCCAAAACCGAAGAATTTAAGGGTCGTATTGAAAAGGGTGAAACCCTTGACGACATTTTAAACGAAGCCTTCGCTACGGTTAGAGAAGCCAGTAAGCGTGTTTACGGCATGCGTCATTTTGACGTGCAAATGCTAGGTGGGCAAGTTCTTCACGAAGGTAAAATCTCCGAAATGCGTACCGGTGAAGGTAAAACCTTAACCGCCACGTTGCCAACTTATTTAAATGCGCTTTCAGGCAAAGGTGTTCATGTTATTACCGTGAACGATTACCTAGCTACCCGTGACGCCCAATGGAGTAGCCAACTATTTACTTTCCTAGGCATGCGTGTGGGTTGTAACGTACCAGGCATGTCGCCAGAACAGAAGCGCGATGCTTATCAAGCCGATGTAACCTACGGCACTAACAACGAGTTTGGTTTTGACTACCTACGCGACAACATGGCGTTTAGCCCGCAAGACCGCGTACAGCGCCCATTAAACTACGCTGTAGTGGATGAAGTTGACTCCATCCTCATTGATGAAGCACGTACGCCCCTTATTATTTCTGGACAAGCAGAAGACAGTTCGGAGCTATACCGTCGCATTAACACCATTATTCCTCAGCTGGTACAGCAAGAAAAAGAAGATGAAGAAGGGCAAGAAGGCGATGGCGATTACACCATCGACTTAAAGGCTAAGCAAATTCATCTTACTGAGCGCGGCCAATTGCATGTAGAAGAAATCTTACACAAAGAAGGTTTACTACCTGAAGGTGAGTCTTTATTTGCAGCCGGAAATATCTCACTTCTACATCACATCAATGCGGCACTTCGTGCCCATAAATTATATGCAAAAGACGTAGATTACATTGTTAAAGACGAGCAGATCGTTATTGTCGATGAACATACCGGCCGAACAATGGAAGGACGCCGCTGGTCTGAAGGGTTGCACCAAGCCGTGGAAGCTAAAGAAGGGGTTCGTATACAAAACGAAAACCAAACCCTTGCGTCTATTACTTTCCAAAACTACTTCCGTTTGTACAACAAACTGGCAGGTATGACAGGTACAGCCGATACCGAAGCTTTTGAATTCCAGCACATTTATGGCTTAGAAACCGTGGTTATTCCAACCAATAAGCCAATGCAGCGTAAAGATAAAGCGGACTTAATCTACTTAACGGCAGAAGAAAAATACGAAGCCATTGTTGAAGATATTAAGGCATGTGTGGAACGCGGCCAACCCACCTTGGTAGGTACGGTATCGATTGAAAACTCAGAATTGCTTTCGCGCATCCTGAAAAAATCAAAAATTCCACACAAAGTACTGAATGCCAAATTCCACGAACAGGAAGCCGACATTGTGGCGCAAGCGGGACAACCCGGCGCGGTTACTATTGCCACTAACATGGCAGGTCGTGGTACCGATATTGTACTAGGTGGTAACTGGCAGGCTGAACTGGAAAAAATTGAAAACCCAACCGAAGCACAAATAGAGAAAGTAAAAACTGAGTGGAAGAAACGCCACGATGCAGTACTTGAATCTGGTGGTTTACATATTATTGGTACAGAGCGACACGAGTCTCGTCGTATTGATAACCAGCTTCGAGGCCGTTCAGGTCGTCAAGGCGACCCTGGTTCAAGCCGTTTCTACCTGTCACTAGACGACGCCTTAATGCGTATCTTCGCCTCTGAAAAAATGGGCAACATGATGAAGCGTTTGGGTATGGAGCGTGGTGAAGCCATTGAGCATCCATGGGTAACTCGTGCTATCGAAAATGCGCAACGCAAAGTGGAAGGGCGTAACTTCGATATTCGTAAACAGCTACTAGAATACGATGACGTTGCGAACGACCAGCGAAAAGTTATTTACGAACAGCGTAACGAACTGTTAGATGAAGGTGATATTAGCGAAACCATTGAAGCCATTCGTGAAGACGTTATTAGCGGTGTGGTAGACGAATATGTTCCTCCTCAATCACTAGAAGAAATGTGGGACGTGGAGGGCTTAGAAGAGCGATTAAGAGCAGACTTTGCTGTAGATCTTCCTATCAAAACGTGGTTGGAAAACGACGACAAGCTATACGAAGAGAAGCTAAGAGAGCGTATACACAGTGAAGTGGTACAGGCTTATAAAGCAAAAGAAGATGTGGTAGGCGAACAAGTCCTGCGTCAGTTTGAAAAAGCGGTGATGTTGCAAAACTTAGATAGTCATTGGAAAGAACATTTGGCTGCTATGGATCATCTACGTCAAGGTATTCACTTACGTGGTTACGCACAGAAAAACCCTAAACAAGAATATAAGCGCGAGTCTTTTGCATTATTTTCGCAAATGTTAGAAGCCTTGAAAGTGGAAGTGATCACCATACTTTCACGGGTAAAAGTTCAAGCAGAAGAAGATGTACAAAAAGTAGAAGAGCAGCGCAGACAAGCTGACAATGTGCCCAAGCACTTTGAGCACAAAGAAGCATCTGCCACTCCTGAAGAGAAAAGTGACAAGGTACGCACAGAAATGCGTAATGGCCCTAAAGTTGGCCGTAACGACCCTTGTCCATGCGGTTCAGGCAAAAAGTACAAGCAATGCCACGGTAAGCTTAGCTAATGAAGCAAGTGCATGTTGCCGTGGGCGTTGTAACGCGCGGCAGCGATATCTTTATTACTCGTAGGCCAGACCATGCTCACCAAGGTGGGAAATGGGAATTCCCAGGCGGAAAGGTTGAGAGTGACGAAACCGTCACTCAGGCGCTGTCCAGAGAGCTTGCAGAAGAGATAGGCATTTTCGTGGGTGAAAGTCAGCCATTAACCGTTATCGAGCACGATTACGGCGATAAACGGGTAAAGCTTGACGTTCATACGGTTGAGTTGTTCGACGGCGAGCCTTATGGCAAAGAAGGACAGGAAGCCAAATGGGTAGCAATAGGTGCGCTAAATGCGTCTGACTTTCCCGCTGCGAACGTTGCCATTATCGACGCGTTAAAGTAACTAACCTGGGCGGGCTTAAGGCAATTAACCGCGAAAAGTTCGAAGCAATAAAAAACGGTCATGAAGACCGTTTTTTTGTGCCTCACGCTCGGGCATGTTAAAGCATGAATCGCTCCGCGGTAGCAAAAGCCACATCCAGCTTATGATAGGCCGCCTCATTAATGAAATGAGGGTAAGTCTCTTTATCACCTTCCCAATTGATATCCTTGCCATCAAAGGTTCGAAACATAGGCATGCCAGGCAACAAAGGGGCGAAATCTGAATCCTGAAAACTATGATGAATCATTGCGGTACGTTGGCCTTTTTCAGATAGCGGGAAAGAGATATTTTCACCTAATCGAAACGCTTCGCATGGGGGCAGTGCATCGGTGCTAATATCGCCTTGATTATAGGCCACGCAGAAGTCCAGAATCACTTCTGCCATGGTCTGCGTGAGTAAGTATACGTCTTCACGTAACACACCTTGTGGCTGACCACCCACCTCTATCATCACACCTTTCTTGCCAGTAGTGCACAAGTAACCATGCTCTAAATACGGTTTCTCGTCTTCAACCAGTATATTTGCTTCTGGCATATGTTGTTTAACATAACGACCCAATTGTGTGTGAAACTCATCAGCTTCAAGCAGAATCAATGTTGCGCCCATCGCACTGGTTGTGTTGTGGATATCAATAACAAAGTCCGTTGCTGAATTGCCCTTTGGGCCAAATTTCTGGTTAAGTGTTTTAGCCAGCACAGCTTCTTTAGATGTATTAGACGACGCTAAACCATCAAAGGTGAACTGGCGATTCAAATCTTCTTCCACAAAGCGAACATTGGCCTCAAGGGCGGCTTCATTGGCAATATTCAAAGAAACGTTTAATGCACTGAATCGCGAAGGTAATCCGAACGCTTGCCAATTTCGGATAAGTTGAATACCGCTGGTTTCGTTGCCATGGGTACCACCAACAAGCGCGATCTTATTAAACATTCATCTTCCTTTTTTACATTGAGTTGAAAATAGAGGTATTAAAAAGCAGCCCTGATATTACACTACCCAGCGATATCCGAGAATACGTTTAACCTCATTATTAAAACGAAATTGCCATAAGGCATGACGACCTTTCAATCACGTTGCTATGTACAACGTTAGTATCTATCAAGCTCCATTTAACCACCTTATTCGTTCATAGTTTAGAGATTATTAAGCGTACTTTTATTTGCAAAATACTCACTTGATAAACGTTTGGATGGAACAGAATTGTAAATTCTTTTGTTAATTATTTGTTGAATAATAAATAAAGAACGCGTATAACGTAAAAAGACAACGTTGTTTATTTGCTGGAATTACACCACTTCAACTATCGGGACGCGATATGAAAGACTACAAATTGAACCCATTAGCTCGTCAGCTACGTGCGGCTTTTACGCCAGCGCCTCTGGCTTTAATGCTAATGGCAACGTCGTTACAGGCACAGGAAACTGAGTCTGACGCAGTACAGGCGGAGACGCCGAAAGAAGTAGAAGTAATAGAAATTTCCTACGGTTACAGTGCTGTGGAGAAAACAGATTTGACGGGGGCTATAGCCACGGTTGATATTGAGGATGTTATCGACTTACCCGCTGGTAACATAATGCAAAACTTGCAGGGTAGGGTACCAGGTCTTCAAATTACCACTACGGGAAACCCGAGCTCCACCGCCACAGTGAGAATACGTGGACAAGGTTTAGGCCCATTGGGCAATAATGACCCGTTATATATTATCGATGGTATACCTACCAAGTCGGGTTTACACGAGATTAACAGTAACGATATTGCTGATGTGCAGGTGTTACGAGACGCTGCTGCCGCCAGCATATACGGGGCTCGCTCGGGAAATGGTGTCATTGTCGTCACGACGAAGAAAGGGCATAAGGGTTTAGACTTTAATTTTCGTTTCAATCAAAGCATTGAAGAGTACGACTATGACCTCCAACCCCTAAACACGCTAGAGCGCGGAGCGGTTGTTTGGCAAGCCGCGGTAAATGATGGCTCGAACCCAAACTCAGCAAGCCCTTTATACACCTTTGACTGGAATCAAGACTTCGAAAACCCAGAGCTATACTCAGTCATATTGCCTACCTATACCGATCCGGAAAACGTGCAAAGACCTGCAGATACACAATGGTTCGATGAAGTGACCAGAACGTCGAAAATCTCTGACATGAATTTCTCTGTAGCTGGCGGTAATGAGGTGTCTCAATTCTATACCTCTTTAGGCTATTTTGACGCTGAAGGCATCGTCGATGGCTCTAAGTTTGAACGATTGGCGTTCAGGTTTAATTCTGAGCATGATGTCATCGAAGACAAGCTAAAAGTTGGCCAGACGTTTCTTGTTACTGATCAAAAAGCCAACTTGATCAACGATTTAGCTGGACAAATTCTAGGGTTATCAATTGAACAGCAGTCTATCGTCCCCGTTTACAATGATGTTGGTGGCTGGGGTGGGCCAGTCCCAGGTATCACTGATAGAGACAACCCTGTCCGCATCATCGAGCAAAACCGCGACAACGGCCATACTTACAATAAGGTAATGGCTAACTTTTTTGTTGAATACTCGCCCATTGAAGATTTAACCCTAAGAGGGAACGTGGGTCTCGATTACAGCCAATTCTATTTTCGTAATTTTACGCGTGCATTTACCGCAGGCTCGCTAAGTAGTGGAGATCGTTTAACAGTAGAAGATAATTGGAATCAAAGCATTATTACCGGCGCTACGGCGACATATAAGTGGGTAGTTAATGATTTACACAAGTTCAACTTCCTCGCAGGTGTTGAGCAAATTAACTACGAACGAGAGTTGTTCAGAGGGATTGGATCGGGTTTCGCTTCTGATGACCGTTCGTTTGCCTATCTATCTCAAGCGACGTCAGATGTACGTGTTGAGGGTGAGGGAGAAACCTGGTCACTCGATTCTCAATTTGCTCGCGTAGATTATAACTACGATAACCGTTATTTAGCCTCATTTACTATTCGTCGTGACGGCTCCTCACGGTTTGGTGATGCTAACGAGTACGGTAATTTCCCGGCGGCTTCTTTTGGATGGGTAGTGAGTAACGAAGACTTTTTCGACGTTGAATTCATTGACACGCTGAAACTTAGGGGGAGCTGGGGAGAAACCGGTAATCAAGAAATACCCACCAATGCCACCGTGACGACGTATGTACCACGTTATGCCACCCAGTCACTTTTCACGAACGAACAAGATGAAGGTACAGCCTACGACATAACCGGCTCGAATAGCGGTACACTGCCGTCTGGCTTTGTACGAGCTCAAACCGGTAATGCTGACCTTAAATGGGAAACCTCAACTCAAATAAACTTGGGTGTCGATTTTGAACTTTTCCGCAACACTGTTTACGGGAGCTTCGATTGGTATGAAAAAGAAACCCGCGACATTCTTACGTTAACCCAGCCTATAGCAACACTGGGTGAAGGCGCGCAAAAGTGGGTTAATGGCGGCACGATAGAAAATGCGGGTGTAGAGCTGGTATTGGGCTATGAGAAGTGGATTGAAACTGGCTTACTGGAAGACGAATTGCTGGTAGATATCAACTTTAATATTTCATCTACGGAAAACACGGTTACAGCGCTACCAGAAGATGTGGTGAACTCTTTTGGAGGGAATGGGCAAGACAAAACAATTTTAGGTCGCTCCATTAACTCGGTGTACGGATATGTCGCTGACGGTATCTTCCAAAGCCAAGAAGAAGTTGAAGAACACGCAGTACAATCTGGCGCTGCACCAGGGCGTATCCGCTGGCAGGATCTCGACGGAAATGGCGTAATTGATGAGAACGATCAAGACTTCTTCGCAGACACTGACCCCGACTTTATTTATGGCATGAACTTTACGTTTAAATATAAAGCTTGGGACTTCAATATGTTCTGGCAAGGAGTGAAAGGCGGGCAAATTCGTAATAACTGGAGACTGTTTACCGATTTCACATCATTGAACATTGGCTCAAACTATGGCGCGCGCACCCTCGATGCTTGGACGCCAGAAAACGCTAACAGTGATGTACCTGCATTAACCCTTATTGACAACAATGGCGAAGGCCGTCAATCCAGCTTTTTCTGGGAAGAAGGAACGTATCTCAAGCTGCGTAATATCAGTGTAGGTTACACACCAACACTGGACTTTATCGAGCGCATGGGTCTTAACGATGCACGCATCTATTTACAGGCTCAGAATCTTTTGACCATCACCCCAGATGGAACCTTAAGTGAAGATCCCGAAACCCCCAACGAAGTATTTCCTGTCCCGCGCCGAATTACTTTCGGACTGGAATTTTCTTTTTAAGCTAACAGGATAATGGATTTAATATCATGAATCGTATAAGCAAATTTTTAACTAGTAGTCTTGTGGCTCTGTCGGTTGCTTCCTGCGGTGGCAGTGGAGAGTTGGACAGTGAACCTCAAGCTGTTTTGACAGAAGATCAAGTGGCAACCACTGAAAATATTGACGCTTTGGTCATCGCTACCTATTCATACCTTGGAAACGACCACTACACCGCGCCTAATTATCTTTGGCCCACGGGGAACCTGCGTGCAGGAGATGCGCATAAAGGCGGTAACGGTCCGTCAGACATTTTTGCCTATCATGCATTATCCATGTATGAGCCACTCGTGCCTGACATGGAGTCTTTCCCACCGGATTTGATTGACCTGAATAACAAAAAGTGGACACGAAACTACACGGGTATTTCACGGGCTAATTCGGCACTTAACGTTATTCAAGATACGCCCGCTGACGAGCTTGCCACTGCTGACGAAAAGTCTGCAGAGTTACGCTTTCTCAGAGCTGTTTTTTATTTCGACCTGAAAATTCATCATAAGCATATTCCGTGGATTGATGAGACGATGACACAGGAAGAGATATTAGCTACCACCAACCGTGACCTTACTGATCAGCAGTTATGGGATAAGATAGCGGCGGATTTTCGCTTCGCTTCTAATAACCTTCCCGCTGTTCAACAAGACGTTGGGCGTGCCTCATCGCTCTCTGCAAAAGCCTATTTAGCGAAGACTTTGCTATATCAAGCGTACGAGCAAGATGAGTTACATAATGTCGTTAATATCAATCAACAAAAACTGGAAGAAGTAGTGAGTTTGGTTGATGAAATTGAGGCTAGCGGAGAGTATGGGCTGTATGATGATTATGCTGAAAACTTTCTCGCTGAATTTGAGAATGGTCGCGAGTCTGTTTTTGCAATCCAACGTTCATTAAATGATGGCAGTCCAGATGGGCGAGGAGCCTGGTCTAGTGCGTTGAATGCTCCAATGTCAGGAGGATTTGGTTGCTGCGGTTTTCATGTTCCCACTGAAAATTTTGTGAATGCATTTAAGACAGACAACTCGGGACTGCCCCGCTTCTCTAACTTTAACGAGAGTGTGTATAACGTAGCAAATGACTATGTTGACCCTCGCCTTGATCATACAGTCGCCATGGAAGGAAAGCCGTTTAAGTATGACCCTGATCTTATTCACGGTGGCGATAGCTGGGCGCGAGCACCAGGAATATACGGTAACTACACTGGCATGAAAGACTTAGAACACCCTGACTGTGATTGTCGAGGAGAAAATGGGCCCTTCCCTATTTTTTCATTAAACACCGTGCTTGTTCGCTATGCCGATGTATTACTGTGGAAAGCTGAGGCGCTTATAGAACTTGATCGCTGGGAAGAAGCTACCCCTATCATTAATCGTCTAAGAGCACGTGCCGCGGCAAGTACTGGCAGACTTAATGAGGCGAGTATTTACCGTATTGGTACCTACGACACTTTCGCTAATAAAACTGAAGCTCGCCAAGCATTGCGCTGGGAACGACGGGTTGAATTAGGTTTAGAGGGGCATCGCTTCTTCGACTTAGTTCGATGGGGCGTGGCAAAAGAAACCATTGATGAGTACCTCACAACCGAGCGCGGCAGAAAGCCTTATCTAGAAGATGCTGCATTTACCAAAAATAAACACGAATACCTGCCTATTCCTAATCAACAGATTAATTTGAGCGGCGGTATCTATGTACAGAACCCGGGCTACTAAGCCCGGCGTTTCGAGAGTGTCCAAGAGGTAACTTACACATCATGAATAAAATAGTTTATTGGTCTTTCACTGTTGCTATCGCCGGGTTCCTGTTCGGTTTTGATACAGCGGTGATTTCTGGGGCCGACCAGTCCATTCAGGCATTGTGGGAGACGCCACCGCTCTTTCACGGTCTCTTTGTTATGTCTTCAGCGCTGTGGGGAACAGTATTAGGCGCGTTAATGGGGAATTGGCCTTGTGACCGCTTGGGCCGCAAAAAAACGCTAGTGCTTATTGGCGTGCTTTATTTACTCTCTGCGCTAGGCTCAGCGTTGGCTCAAGACCCTTATACGTTTGCCATTTTAAGGTTTATTGGAGGTGTGGGAGTAGGGGTGTCCTCCATCGCTGTACCTGCTTATATTTCAGAGATTGCGCCGGCGAAAATAAGAGGTCGTTTGGTAGCAACTTACCAATTTCAAATTGTATTTGGCATATTGGTCGCGTTCCTTTCCAATTATCTACTATCTGGCGTCATAGTTGAAGACTGGCGCATGATGCTAGGCGTAGAAGCATTACCTGCTCTGGTTTACTTTTTGATGGTGCTTAAGGCACCGGAAAGCCCGCGTTGGTTGCTTTTACACCGCAACGATGAAACAGAAGCAAGACGGGTGTTTCACGAGTTGCAAAGTGAAGATATTGAGCAAACGATTAATGCTGTTAAGCGTGATAGCAGCAGCCAAAGTAAAGAGTCATTATTTAAACCAGAATACCGTTTTCCAGTGGTATTGGCATTTTTACTTGCGGCCTTTAATCAACTCTCAGGTATTAATTTTATTATCTACTATGCACCGCGTGTGTTCGACATGGCTGGGCTGGACGGCAGTGCAGCGCTACTTTCTACGGCAGGGGTTGGGCTAGTTAATCTAATCTTTACTATGCTTGGTGTCAGCTTGATTGACCGTATAGGCCGTAAATCACTGATGTATATAGGCTCATTCGGTTATTTGCTCTCACTCGCCACAGTGACTTGGGCCTTTAGTAGCCAAATGGGAGGTACAGTGGTGGTGGGTGCCGTGTTTGTCTTCATCGCGGCACATGCCATTGGTCAAGGGGCTGTTATTTGGGTTTTCATCGCAGAAATTTTCCCTAATTCAGTGCGCTCCAAAGGCCAATCTTTAGGAAGCGGCACCCATTGGTTTTTTGCTGCATTAATTACCTTAATAATGCCACAAGTCTTGGCCAGTTTCTCCGCTCCCCAGGTCTTCGGATTCTTCACCTTTGCTATGTTCTTACAACTACTTTTCGTTCGCTTTTTGATGCCGGAGACGAAAGGGAGAACCCTCGAAGATGTTTCCGCAGCGTTATCAAAATAGAGGCACTTTTTTATGAAGTCAGTGTTAAGTCTTATTATTTCTACAGCTCTTGTTGGATGTTCCATGAATCAAACTAGTCCACTCCCCGTTAGTCCGACCTCTGCTATCGAGGCAGATCGTAACGAAGATTATCGCCCGCAAATTCATTTTTCCCCTAATGAAAAATGGATGAATGATCCCAACGGCATGTTCTACTTGGACGGTGAGTATCATTTATTTTTTCAACATAACCCAGACGCGTCAGTGTGGGGGCCTATGCACTGGGGGCATGCCGTCAGCAAGGACCTAGTGCATTGGGAAGAGCGCCCAATCGCACTTTATCCAGATGAGCAGGGTACAATATTCTCAGGAAGTGCCGTGGTAGATTGGAATAATTCTAGTGGGCTGGGAAGTGATAACAACCCTCCCATAGTCGCGCTGTATACCTATCACAATGCAGAAATGGAAAAGCAGGGCCGCATCGACTATCAGACCCAAGCATTGGCGTATAGTTTGGACAAAGGTCAAACCTGGCAAAAATACACAGGTAACCCGGTGATTGAAAATCCTGGTATTAAAGACTTTCGCGACCCTAAAGTCATGTGGCACGAACCCACACAAAAGTGGGTGATGGCGCTAGCACAAAAAGACCATATTGGTTTTTATAGTTCCGATAACCTTATTGATTGGTCTTTAGAGAGTACATTTGGCGAAGAGATAGGCAGTCATGGCGGCGTGTGGGAGTGCCCAGAATTATTACTTATGCCAGTTGAAGGGACCAATGAGTCTCGTTATGTACTGCTGGTGAGTATCTCGCCTGGCGGCCCGAATGGTGGCTCGGCAACACAATATTTTGTTGGAGATTTTGACGGTAAAACCTTTGTATTGGACGCCGACTGGGAAACGGAACTTGCGCCTACGGTAGCAAAATTTCCTACCGGTAAGGTATTTGATGATTTTGAAAATGGTGTGAATCAGTGGCGTGCCGAAGGCAGCGCTTTTTCTTCTGCGCCAACCAATGGCGGTCATACCAACCAGCCTCCACCTACAGGGTATACAGGTGTCAGTTTAATCAATAGCTTTGCTGATGAAGACCGTGCCACCGGTTCACTGACTTCTCAGTCATTTACGATTACAGAGAAGTTTATAAACTTCAGAATTGGCGGCGGCCATCACCCCGACAAAGTGGGCATTCAACTTATTGTCGATGGCGAAGTAGTAAAGTCGGAAACCGGGCTTAATCGTGAAACACTTCATCATGCAAGTTGGGATGTCAGTGAATGGATGGGTGAACCTGCATTGTTGAGAATTATCGATAAAGAGGCCGGAAGTTGGGGGCATACCTATATTGATGATATTGTGTTTGCTAACGAGCCTGCCGAAAATCGATTAGAGCCCGCCATTTGGCTAGATCACGGCACCGATAATTATGCGGGCGTGACGTTCTTCAATACACCTAACAGTAATGAAAGCCGGCATGTTTTCATGGGGTGGATGAGTAATTGGTTATACGCCAACGAGGTACCGACAAATAAATGGCGTAGTGCCATGACGTTACCGAGAGCGTTAAAGTTATTAAACACCCCAAAAGGGCTGCGAGTGCAAAGCCAATTAGTCGAAGAACTTGATTCACTTGTTGAAGCCACTGAGCAAGCCACGTCACTGGCGCCAGGTGAAACTATAAGCTTATCCTCGCTGGATAGCTCAGGAAGAATGTCAGCTTTACGTTATTCTTTTAAGGTTGACGCTGAACTGGCATCACCTGTGTTAGTGGGTTTTGAAAACGATCAAGGAGAGTTCGTAGATATTGAAATTGATCACAAAAGGTCGGTGGTTTCCTTAGATCGCAGCCAGTCAGGAAAGGTTGGGTTTAATGAGCAGTTTAGCAGCGTACAAGAGGGCACTTTAACGACGATTAATACGCAATACTCGGTTTCGATTGTGATTGACAGGTCTTCACTCGAGTTATTTATCGATGATGGTACCACCGTCATGACATCGTTAATATTTCCGGCGTCAGTGTACGACACGATGAGCGTCAAGACCGATAGCCAACCTCTTAAGCAAGTTTCTGTAGAGCGATTAGGATCTATATGGTCGGCTAAATAGCGTCATTTAGGCTTAGGGTATTATTATGAAGTGTCAGCTAAATTCGGCGTATTGGTCATCAGCGATAACATTTTTTGCGTTCTTTCTGACCTGGTCGTTTTGTTACTCGTTGTTTCCTCTATGGTTAAACCAAACACTGGCGTTAACCGGAAAAGAAACAGGTGTAGTATTCGCCACCAATGCGTTAGCGGCTCTTATAATAATGCCCGTTTACGGTATTTTGCAGGACCGGTTGGGAACGGGCAAACAGCTATTATTTATGCTGGGACTATTAATGGCTGGCGTTGGCCCTTTCTTTATTCTGATTTACCAACCCCTGTTAACGTCTTTCTTCATTGTGGGCGCTATCGTCGGCGCACTATATAGTGCGCTCACCTTTGGTGCTGCAGTAGGCACACTTGAGGCTTATATAGAGCGTCTGGGTCGTCAACATGAGGTCGAATTTGGCAAGGCGAGGCTGTGGGGCTCGCTGGGCTGGGCATGTGCTACTTTTGTGGCTGGTGTAATATTTAACATTAATCCTAAGCTTAACTTTGTTTTAGCGAGTGCCACGGGAGTCGGCTTCATTCTCTGCCTATTCTGGCTGCCAGCGTCTACGAAAACGCCACGCACAAAAAAGAAAAAAGTGGGAGTGAGCGATGTGCTTTCGCTCTTTAGTCAGAGCCGATTTTGGCGTTTAAGCCTGTACGTGATGGGGGTTTCTTGTCTCTATCAAATATATGATCAGCAGTTTCCTATTTATTTTTCTTCGCTTTTTCCAACCCCTGAAGAAGGGAATAGGTTTTATGGGTACTTAAATTCATTGCAGGTGTTTATCGAAGCTGGAATGATGTTTATCGCTCCGTTTATCGTTAACAAAATAGGGCCAAAGAATGGGCTGTTGCTAAGCGGTGCGATCATGGCCCTTCGTATGCTGGCTTCGGGCGTTGTTGCAGACCCTGTTTCTATTTCATTGGTCAAATTACTTCATGCCCTAGAATTGCCTATTTTGCTAGTGGCGATTTTTAAATACATTGCGGTTAACTTTGATACTCGGCTCTCTGCAACGATTTACCTGATTGGGTTTCATGTATTTACCCAAGTTGTTACCACACTGTTATCGTCAGTAATTGGTGAACTTTACGATGATCTTGGATTTGCCGACACTTATTTACTGCTTGGTACAGTAGTGACGGTTAATCTTATCTTTTCGTTTTGGATATTAGAAAACAACAAACCGAAAAATGATGTAGCAGCTAGAACGACTGGCGGCTATTAAGGGTAAACCGTGCAGTTTCTTTCACCGGCTCGGTGCGCTCCTCAAGTAGGCAGTTGAATGCCCATTGGCCCATTTCGTAGTGGGGGAGTGCCATGGTTGTTAACTCTGGTTGCAATAGGGTAGGAATGATATCCCAGTCATCGAAACTGCCGACGCCGATATCTTTACCTACTTTTAATCCTAACGCCTGAACGACAAAATAAACCTCAACAGCCATAGGATCTTGCCCACAGAGTATTGCATCGGGCTTAAAGTTCTTAATAATATCTTCTGCCCTACTGCGGGTGACAGAACGTTCATTATTCTCTTCTCCGAAAATAACGGATTCTACTAGAAGGTTATCAAGGTTTATATTGGCGTTGATAAAGGCTTGTTCTACGCCTTCTTTGCGCAGTTTTGCAGCAATGATATTCTCATTCAGGTTTAAGAATGCAATACGCTTATAGCCTTTATCTATAAGATTTGCCGTGATTTCTCTGGCCGCCTCTTTTTCGTCGGGAACAATAGAAGGATACCTTCCATAGCTGTCATAACAGTTTGCTAACACTGTCGGTACTTCTTTAAATTGCAAGGGAAGAGAAACTTCACGATGATACATAGCCGCATAAATTATGCCTTCAACGCGATGCTCAAAAAGATGATTGACTGCGCCTTCTACACTGTATTTATTGACGTTTACGTTCAGCACCATCAATTCTTTATTGTGTTTCCAAGCGAGATCCTGCGCGCCTCGAATAAGATCAAAAGTATAAGGTACACGCAATAGTTCGTCGGCGATAAATCCAATTACGCCAGACTTTTTGCGACGTGTCATTTGGGCGGCTCGGTTTGGGCGGTAGCCAAGCTCCTCAATGGCTTTAAGTACCTTTTCTCTGTTTTTAGGCTTGACGGTAGGGTCATTGTTCACAACCCTTGATACAGTTTTAAACGCCACACCCGCGTGCGCAGCCACGTCCTTTATTGTAACCATTCCATATGATTCCTAATTTACGTACTTCATTTCATTGCCTAAAGCTACACACTTTTACCAAATTTTGCCATAAGCCCGCCCGAGTACGCGATAATTACTTTCATATCAAAAATGTAAAATAAATGTTGTATTTGTGTTTGTATAACTCTAATCTTATTAAAAGACAACGTTGTTTAATTTGGGTTTCCCAGTAAAGCGTGTCGAAAACTGGTCGTGTTTTTTCGGCATACTCAATTAAAAAATTACAACATAGCGCATTTAGATGCTATGGAGGATAACTATGAACACTTCACATCCATCTCCTCTACGGGGACGGCTTTCGGTCATCTTTTTATTGGTGAGCGCCTCCCTTATGGCGTGCTCAGACGATGATACACACAAAAATAAAATCGAAGCAGAATTGATTGTTTTGCAAGAGGGGCAAAGTCCTTCTGATGTTATTGGAGAGGGCAGCGAGCCCGTCGATGAAGAGCAAGAAGAAGATATTACTCTGACCGAAAATCCTGAAAGTGCAGGCTTTCCTCTGTTTAATAACCCTGAAAATAGTGATCAAACTTTATCTGGGTTCGAGTTTTGTTGTGGCCAATACAACACCTACGCAGAGCACGGTTTTGAAGACGTCACAGGAGATTTTGCCAAGCTTGATGGTGGATGGTGGGGCGCAGATGTGGCGGGCGTAGTAGGAGAGCGCGTGTTTTCTAGCTTCGGGGATGGCTTTGACAATGAAGACGAAAGCTTAGGTTGGGTAGGGTTTAGCGCTGTTGGTATGATGGACAGCCCTGCTTTTGAAATAACAGAACGTTATATCAACTTTCTCATTGGTGGGGGAAGCAACGGCTTTACAGAGCCAAATACGACAGCATTGGTATTGGTTGTTGATGATGAAGTCGTATTGCAGGCCAGCGGAGATGACACTGCGATGAGTATGCGGTGGGTAACGTGGGACGTCACTAATTATGCTGGAATGACAGCAAAAATTCGCTTCATAGACAATCATCCGGAAGATAACTCTGATACTGCTCTGCCTTACTTACTTGTCGACGAGATACGGCATGCAGGCGAAGCTGCTGCAATGCCTGAAGAAACTAGTCACTTGCAGATAACAGCAAGTGCGTCAATTGAACCAGAAACGGATGGCATACCTGCTTTTACTCGTGTTTCTGACCAGGGACAACATATTGCTGGGTTTGAGTTTTGCTGCGGACAATTTAATACCTATGCCAACCACGACTTTAGATCTACAGGTGATTTAGATAAGCTCGACGGCGGCTGGTGGGCTGCAGATATAAGCAATCACCAAGGTGAGCGAATTTTCACAAGTCGTGGCGACGGTTTTAGTGCAGATGGCACGTCGCTGGGTTGGATTGGCGACGAGGCGACAGGAACGCTAAGTTCTCCCCCTTTTATCCTTAGCCACAACTTTTTAAACTTTTTGGTGGGCGGTGGTACTCAAGATTTTGCGTCAGATAATGCTACGGCGGTGGTATTGCGCGTAAATGGCAAAGTTGTTCGTCATGCCGTGGGAAATGGAGAAGAGTCACAGCTAGATTGGCACACATGGGATGTAAGTGCATTAAAGGGAAAAACCGCAGTGTTGGAAGTTATCGACTATCACGAGGGGGGACAAGAGAATGGACTTGGCTTTATTATGCTTGATGAAATTCGCTTAGCAGAGCATCCGGCTGCGACGCCCAATAACGCTGAAGTGGTGAGTGTGCCTGATGGCCATGATATTCCTTTGCCTTTAGTCATGGCAGATCCGAACCCCTATTATCATGATGGCGAGTTTTATCTTTATTACTTAATTGATACGGCGTTCCACGACTGGTATCTCACCAAAACCAGTGACCTGCAAAGGGGGAGCTTCCCACAAAGAGTTCTTGAAGCCACCGGTGATACGAATACACAAGATCAATGGACCGGCTCCGGAAGCGTCATAGAAGATGCAGAAGGCCAGACACATATCTTCTTTACCGGTCATAATGCAGACTTTAACCCTGTTGAAGCGGTAATGCATGCGACCGCCACAGACAGCACGCTAACTGAATTTACCAAAATACCTGAAGATACGTTTACTGGAAGCAACGGCTATAGCGACTTTGATTTTCGAGATCCTAAAGTATTTTGGAATAAAGAAACCAATAATTATTGGATGTTGATTACTACCCGTTATAACGGTCAAGCGGCTATAGGGCTTTATGTTTCGGAAAATCTTACCACCTGGTTACCTCAGGAACCCCTCTTTGTTATGGATGCTCCTCTTAATTTAGAAGTGCCGGATTGGGTAGATTTTGGTGACGCGCAATACATGCTATTTTCCGATCAGAATGACGGAGAACGGGATATTAAGTATCTTCGACAAAACGGCGAGGGTTGGCAACTGGCAAACTTCACTTCCCTTGATGGCAAATTTTATTATGCTGGACGCACAGCCGCTTCAGAAGAGTCAACGTTATTATTTGGATGGGTGCCACATAAGATAGGCAGAACTAATGCTGGCGTAGGGACCTTTGGTGGCGATCTGGCCATTCACCAACTCGATACCACAACATCGGGAGAGTTGGCTGTGCATATTCCGCAGAAGTATAAAACCGAATTCGCTAGCGCTATTGATACTACCTTTCAAAGCCAACAGGGTTCAGTTTCTGGCGAGTCGCCTATTACTATGATGGCATCATCTGCTATTACACTGGAAAAGCGCGGCGACAAAAATCGCCTATCGCTGTCGGTTACCAGTGAAAACGCGACTGGCAGATTTGGTATCTACTTTCCTACCGAGGTTGAAGGAGAACAGGTCGCGAGGCTTGAACTGGATACCAATAGCAATCAAGCCTCTTTTTACTCCGGTGATACCCCACCTACCGGCGGCGCAAGCGTCACGCCCACACCTGCGTTAGCGGGCGAGCCGCTTTTCTCTCGCGAGAATGAACCTGAACAGAATGTATCGGGTTTCGAATTTTGTTGTGCGCAATACAACACCCTTACTGCACATGAGTTCGCGAACGTAAGCGGCGATTTTTTGAAGCTAGATGGAGGATGGTGGGGCGGCGATATTGCGAACAATGTTGGCGAACGCGTGTTCTCCAGTTTTGGAGATGGATTTGATGAAGACGGCACATCCCTTGGCTGGATTGGTTATAACGCCACGGGATCCGCTGATAGCCCTTCATTTGAAATTAGCAAACCCTATATTAATTTTCTCATTGGAGGTGGGTCGAATCCTTTCGACAGTGCTAATGCGACGGCAGTCGTGTTAGTGGTAAATGGTGAAGTTGTGAGAAGCCAATCTGGTAGAGATGCTGAAAAATCCGCTGACGATAAGTTTGTCATGGATTGGGTTACATGGGATGTCAGTGAGCTTATAGGACAAACTGCGGTGATAAGGTTTATCGATCAGCACCCCGATGACGGTTCGGATTCCGCATTGCCTTACTTGCTTGCTGATCAATTTAGAGCAGCTGACTTACCCGCTGTTAGTGAGGGAGAAGACGTGGACGCGGGTAATTTAGATGCACAAGTGGCGGTACCTATGAATCTAACTGAGGGGGTAAATCTAGATGTTTGGTTAGATCCTGAGGCAGGTATAGGGACTTTGTATATAAACGAATTTAGAGCACTCAGTTTCAGGCTCTATGACCTCAATCAGCGCCCGGTGGGTATTTACGCACGAGACGTGCCACTATCAGTGAGTGATCTTCAGAGGTTTATTCGACAGTAGAACGGGTAATGAAACAGCAGGCCACTTCTATGTGGTCTGCTATTTTAATTTAGAACGCGTTAAGCAATCTTGAAAGAGTGATACATGTACACGTGAATCTTTCCATTAGCCATAGTTCTAATGAATCTAATTAATGCTTAAAAAAATCTTCTGACTGCTCAGCAAGCATGGCTTCAATATCTTCCACATCGATATCTAGAGGCGTTTCATTTTCTGCAGGTTTTGCGGGAATAGTACGTTCTTCCGAGGCCCATTCGCCAAGGTCGATAAGCTGGCACTTTTTACTGCAAAAAGGACGATACTCACTTTGTGGGCCCCATGGCACCGATTTAGAACATATTGGACAAGTGACTTCCATCATGGTCTCCAGTTAACGCTAAATAATGGGGGAAGTTTAACAGGCAGCGAGTTTAAACGATATGTCTGTTTCTACTGAAGCGGTTTGCCCTTCATTAGGAGAAAACAGTAAGAAGCGTAAGGCATAGCGGTATTTATTTCCGCTTAAGGTGGGGTAATAGCCTTCGTCTACTTTACAACGAATTCGAATTAGCTCGTTTTTGTCTTCTGCTACGCCTTGATAAAAGCCGCCTTGCGCCACCACCGTTTGAAACTGCCCCCGCTCGCGAATAAATGACAAACTGACGGCTAAGGTATCGTCTAACAAGCTTAAGGTTTGCAACCAGCCATTAATTTCTGCTTGGCGTTCAGCAAGCGGTTGCTGCAGCCAAAAATACAAATTGGGTAAATCGAAGCTACAGGCGCCGCCAGGAATAGCAAACCGTTGTCGAATAGCATTGAGAAACTTATCTTCTTTAAGCGCACTACCAAAGCGGCGTTCGGTTTTCAGTTTTTGCTTTAAGGTGACAATGGTTTTTAGAGCCTGCTCTAACGCAGCACTGTCAATTTTAGGATGTTGCGACCAGTAAACCAGGTTTTTTTCATGGGCATCTAAGTCTTTGCTCATGTCCGACCGCAAATCAAGCCGCTCAATCAAATCGAGTAGTTCAAACAGCTGTTCAAAAAACACCGTTTGAAGTTGGGGGCTTTCGGAGGAAGCGCTACTTTTTAGTTGGCCAAGAAGCTGCTCTACCCGTAGGTAGTTTCGCACTTTCTCCTTTAATGGAAATTCGAATACAGCTTCGCTCATGGATATCCTTGGAACACAATTACTTAGCATTAAAGCCTAATGCATGAATAGCGCTAAGCCAAGTACAGTGAGGCATACTATTGAGGATTTTGACACTTTTTGAGCAAAAAAGTTGCCGGTGATGCTTTATTAAGCACTTAAGTTAAAATGTTTAACATACTGCTGATGCAATAAGGCGACTTGTTCGTGCAACTCATCCAATGAGCCGGTGTTATTAATTACATCATCCGCCTTTTCAAGACGCTCACTGCGACTGGCCTGAGACGCCATAATACTTTCAATGGTTTCCCGTGAACTGCCATCACGCTGTAAAGCTCTGCTAAGTTGTAGCGATTCAGGGCAATCAACCACAATCACTCTATCACACAGGTTTTCCATGTTGTTTTCTATCAACAAGGGCACAGACAAAATACAATAAGCGCTGGGAGCGGCACCGATATCAGCCAGCATTTTTGCGCGAATTAGCGGATGTAAGAGTTGGTTTAGCCAGTGTTTGTCACCTTCATGACTAAACACTCTTTCTCTTAACGCTGGACGGTTTAATTGACCATCTTCAAGCAATATACCTCTGCCGAAACGGGCAACAATATGCTGTAAGCCTTCGCTACCCACCGCGACGACATCGCGGGCTACTTCATCAGCATCAACGATACTAATGCCCAATGATTTAAAGGCCTCTGTAGCCGCTGATTTTCCGCTGCCAATACCGCCAGTTAACCCGATTACATGCTTTGTCATCAACCTAATATCCAATCTAAGTAGGCTTGCGTAATGTGTGATTTAAACAGCAAAGTTATCCACCCTGCAACGGCTAAGTAAGGGCCAAATGGAATCGCCACCGACTTACCTTTGTTTTGGAACACCATAATTGCCACACCGGCAATGGCGCCCACTAAAGAAGAAAGTAAAATAATGATAGGTAAGCCTTGCCAGCCTACAAAGGCGCCCAGCGCTGCCAGTAGCTTAAAATCGCCATAGCCCATACCTTCTTTTCCAGTGGCAATTTTAAACATCCAATACACTAACCACAAACTCACGTAGCCAATGGCTGCGCCCCAAATGGCTGATTGCATATCAACAAAGACAGAGTGTGTACTCAAGAGTAACCCTAACCATAGCAAGGGCAGTGTGAGCTGATCCGGTAGCAGCATTTTATCTAGGTCAATAAATAGCATGGCCACCAAAAAGTAAGTCAATACCATTGCCCAAAGCGCTTGAGGAGAAGGGCCGAAATAAAAAGCCGCGAATGTACAGGTGAGGGCAGTGAATAACTCAACAAAGGGATAGCGCAACGAAATAGGGGTTTTGCACGATGCACATTTTCCTTTCAAGCATAAATAACTGATAACGGGAATGTTCTCCCAAGGGCGAATTTTATGTCCGCAGGCAGGGCAGGTGCTATCAGGCTTAACTAAATTGAAGGGGGCAGAAGCGTTAGTCGCAGGGGGGGCAGAAACGTCGTTTTGGGGGGTGTTTTTATTCGTAAAATAAGCGCTATATTCTTGCTTCCAGCTATTCTCCATCATGATAGGCAGGCGATGAATCACCACATTCAAAAAGCTTCCCACCATCAAACTGACGAGAAAAACAAGGCCATAAAAGAAGGGGGGATAAAGCTGGCTTAGTGATATAAGCGCTTCCATAGAATACAAATCTCTTTATTTTTAATTATGATGGCAAAGAAAGCTAATGCTGCGCAACCGAATTTTCAATTCATCTGACCGGGGTAACAGCCTAATGGTTCACACTACATTACCCATTTCAAATATAGGCAGGTACATGGCCACAATTAAGCCCCCAATAACGACACCCAGCACCGCCATAATAATAGGCTCAAGTAAACTTGTTAGTCCATCAACCATATCGTCGACTTCAGCCTCATAAATAGTGGCTATTTTGCTAAGCATGCTATCTACCGCGCCAGACTCCTCGCCAATCGCCACCATTTGCGTCACCATATCGGGGAATACATTGGTGGCGCGCATGGCAGTATGCATCTGCATGCCGCCCGCTACCTCTTTGCGCATAAATAAAATGGCATCGCGAAATACCGCATTACCTGAAGCGCCTGCGGCAGACTCTAATGCGCCAATCAGTGGAACACCAGCAGAAAAGGTGGTGGCCAACGTTCGGGTAAAACGCGCAATGCTGGCCTTTTTCAGTATTTCGCCCACTACGGGGGCTTTGAGAATGGCCTTATCTACATTGTCTCTTAGGGATTGGCTTTTTTTATGGGCACGCACAAATAGCATGCCTGCGCCTACCGCAGCAATGGCCATCACGAATCCATAATCTTGCACAAAACGGGAAATGGCTAATACGAATTGGGTAAAGGCAGGCAACTCTGCACCAAAGCTACTGAAAATATCTTCAAATTGTGGCACCACAAATATTAAAAGAATGGTGGTTACCACAAATGCAACCACTACCACCGCGATGGGGTAAAGCATGGCTTTTTTTATTTTTGATTTAAGGGCTTCGGCCTTTTCTTTATAAGTGGCTATACGGTCGTAAATGGTTTCAAGGGCACCCGATTGCTCCCCTGTGTAAACCAAATCACAGTATAGATCATCGAAATAATCAGGGTGTTTGCGTAACGCGCCAGACAAAGGGTTTCCCGATTTAACTTCGTTAGATATTTCGTGAAGCAGCTTACGCATAGACGCTTTAGCATGGCCTTGCGCTATCATGTCTAATGATTGAATTAGGGTAACACCGGCCCCTAACATGGTGGCAATTTGCCGCGACATCACAGAAATATCGGCAGCTACTATCTTTTGTGCGCCTCTGCCAAATAGCGGTGTAGCCAGCTTTTTCACTTTATTGGCAGAAATGCCCTGGCGTCGCAAAAGGTTTTTAGCTTCGGCAAGGCTAATAGCAGAAATTTCGCCTTTTCTGCTGTTACCTCGGCGATCTTTGCCTTGCCAAGTATAGGTGGTTGCTGCCTTCGCCATTAAATACCTACTCCGCCAAAAAGAAAATCAATATTGCGCTGTGTGAAAATGCAATGTGGAAAGACAAAAAAGCCCAGACATTGCTGGGCCTTTCTACACACTAAGCGCGACGACTTAACATAGTGTGGCTGGGGTACATGCTGCAGCCCAAGTTACACGGCCATTTGCCAAAGTCGGCGTTAGCACGTAAGTTGCTGCGTTACCTGAATCATCTTCGATACCTGAATCACCAGAAGCGGTCGCTGTGATAACGCCGTTAGCGGTAGTTAGGCCAACAAGGCTAGTATCAGACGAGTTATCAATATCAGATGGAACACCGTTTGAGCCGCCGTCACAGTTGGCCAAGGCACCGGTGGTTTGTGCGCAAATCTCTACCGCTGTTTTCGCTGCTGCGGTTGAGTTAGTCACTTCAGTGAAGCTGGCTTTCTCTGTGTAGTTTAAATATGAAGGCAGAGCAATAGCGGCAAGAATACCGATAATAGCAACCACAATCATAAGTTCGATTAGAGTGAAACCTTTTTGATTTGACGCATTCATGTTTTTCATATTTGTTCTCCGGGAGCTGTGTGTCACGCAATAGTAAAGTCGTGTTCAAATTAACATTTATACCCGAGACGTGAATGACGACCCCGGTACTTGATACTCAGTATAGATTTCAATTTCTAACTGACAAGTATCGGAAATTATACCGGTGTGTTGCTTTCGCAGGTTATCGCACAGCTAGCGCCCAGCACCTATGATGCATTTAATCTTTTGTATAATAATCTTGTGGTTACAAAAGTTATGGCGAACAATACGTGTTTGTTAACTGGCGCTGATAAGTAAAGAGCGAGGGAGAGAACTCCCTCAATTAGGATGGAATTATTTATCGCTATCTATATTAATACGAAGCGAAAGATCTATGGCTTGAACATGTTTGGTTAATGCGCCAGAAGAAATGTAATCCACACCCAATTTACTTAACGAAGCAAGTCGTTCATCGGTAATGTTTCCAGACACTTCCAGTTTACTGCGCTTATTCGTGAGCGCTACTGACTCTTGGATCTGTTCGTTAGTGAAATTATCTAACATAATAATGTCAGCGCCAGCCTCTAAGGCCAGTTTTAGTTCGTCTATTGACTCCACTTCAACTTCAACTGGCGCGCCTGGCATCATCGCCTTAGCACGTTGAATGGCAGGGCGAATACCTCCGCAAGAAAAAATGTGATTTTCTTTTATCAAAAACGCGTCAAAAAGCCCTATTCGGTGATTTTGTCCGCCGCCGCAGCGCACAGCGTATTTTTGCGCCATACGTAGTCCAGGCAGGGTTTTTCGCGTGTCGAGGATCTTCGTTTCGCTATCACTGAGTATGTGTGCATAAAACGCGGTGGTGGTCGCAGTGCCTGACAAGGTTTGGAGAAAATTGAGCGCCGTACGCTCTGCCGTTAAAATGGCGCGCGCCGACCCAGATAAGCTAACAAGTACTGTATCGCCATCCACCTTGTCGCCGTCATTCACATGCCAAGTGACAGACACATTAGGGTCGACAAGGGCAAAAGCTTGGTTTACCCACGCGACGCCACACACCACACAGGGTTCTCTGGTAATAATTGTTGCGGTGGCTTGAGTGTCAGCATCAATAAGGTTAGCGGTAATATCCTTCGCGGCGTTTAACTCGCCGCCTAAATCTTCAATAAGCGCTTGCGAAACCTGTTCGCGAATTGCCTGTATATCGGGTGATGTCATCTTCATCGCAGTCATTTTTCAAAGGGTACGCAATATTAACCATTCTCCGCGCTGAGTAAACTCTAATTGCTTTAAAACACTCATGCCTAAAAGAATATGGTCGTCTTGCATACCTGGGTTTAAATTGGCCTTAACGTTATGCACAACAATGTCGCCAATACGCAAGGTGTTAATTCGAGATTCGGCCACCCGTACCACGCCATTGGCCGTGCTTGCCAGTCCTTCTCGGCCCGCCTGCAATTGTAATTTCGACGCAAGGTGCGCAGGCACGGCGACGTCCGTAGCCCCAGTATCTACTAAAAATACAACTTCTTCGCCATTGATGTAGCCGCTAGTAACATAGTGTCCTTGCCTATTTTGCTTTAAGCGAACTTCTGTCTGAGTGCCAATCCGTTGAGAGGCTGGTTCGGTATTCGGGTTAACTTGTTTTTCCAGTAAATCCGAAAAAACAAAGACCAGAAGGCCAAGGCCGCAAATCCATGCAAGGGCTACCATCCACTTACCCGCTGAACGGGTATCCTGGTGTTCGTTGTTCATGTTATTAACTACTCTGTTATTTTGGTTTTGTTCTTGGCTTTCCTTGATTTCGCAAGCAAGGCAATGTCACACTTTAGAGAATGTAGACGATTGCACGAAAAATCAAACATAATGGTGCTATACAACAACGCCACGCAAATTAAAAGCACACACTACGATGCGCGACCCAACGCCGATGATGTGAGCTTATTGGTCATTCATAATATTTCTCTTCCTCCTGGCGAGTTCGCCACTTCTGGTATTCGAGATTTATTCACCGGTCAGTTAAACCCCCATGCTCACCCCTTTTTTAAAGAGATTGCTCACATCCGTGTGTCGGCGCACTGCGTTATCTACCGAACAGGCGTGATTGAGCAATTCGTGCCTTTTGATGCGCGGGCTTGGCATGCAGGCATTTCATCATTTCAGGGGCGGCAGCGCTGTAACGATTACTCTATTGGTATCGAACTTGAGGGAACTGATACCTTGCCTTACACAGACGCTCAGTACTTAGCGCTAGAGAACCTCTCTAAATTTATCATTCTGCGCTATCCTCGGATCACTATCGGGCGTATTGTGGGTCATAATGATATTGCACCAGGGAGAAAAACCGACCCAGGATACGAATTCGATTGGCCAAGGTTTCGACAAAGCCTTTTTACTGTTGAGCCCTAACACTTTCATTTATTTAAAAAGGAAGCGCGTAATCTCATGATTTTAATGACTTTGCTATTAGTATTGAGCCTAGAGCGTGTGGTGAGTAAAGACGCGAATTGGCATATCGAAAGGTATGCTGCTCAGTATCGAGCTTGGCTAGAGAAAACCCAGTGGCTGTCTGACAATACCGCGCCTATTTCTTTGTATGCCGCTTTGCTTCTACCGCCAGTGGTATTGGGGTTAATTGAATATTGGGTATTAGGTGCCTTCTTTACCTTTATAGAACAAAGTATCGTGCTTTTTGTTTGTATTGGCTGCCCTACGTTACGCGCTATTTATAAGCGCTTTTTAAATGCCGCAGAGCGCAACGACTTGCAAGCCTGTAGCATGTATACCGATCAGCTTGGTCACTGCGCTAGCACAGCGCAGAGCGATGGCACAGCAAAAGGTGAGGGGAAAAGTTTTGGCCAACATCTTACATGGTTGAATTATCAGCACTATGCTGCGGTTATGCTGTGGTTCATTGGTTTCGGCGCACCTGGCGCGTTATTTTACTGTTTAAGCCGAAGTGCTACCGAAGCCTTGTGTAACGCTGATCATCCATTAAAAGATGGCGCTGGACGGCTTATGTTTGCATTAGATTTTATCCCAGTAAGAATTACCGCTTTTGGTATGTTAATGATGGGGCACTTTTCGCGAGCACTACCCGAGTGGATTAAGTTCGCCATTAAATTCGACGTACCCGCTTACGATGTTTTAACTCAGATTTCCGCAAAAGCAGAAACACTTTCGCCGGAAGAATATGCACAGCAGAGCGAAAATGCAGCAATTGAACCCAAGGTGTTAGTAAAATTAGCAAAACGTAATGTTGTTTTCTTACTGGTGGTGACCGCTTCTTTGACACTCGTGGGTAGCCTCGCATAACCACTATTTTTTACATTTACTGAAAACGTCAGCACTGGTCTGCAAAGAAACCATTTGTAGATCAGTTGCTTTAGCACACTTTCCGCAGTTGCTAACCTCATCAGACCAGTTGTAGTTCGATAACTTTTCTTAACAAATTCAACAATAAAGCTTAACACCAAGCAAACTGCATTAGGTTTGCTATGCTTGAGAGTATTTACCTCGAAATCGATCTGCCTTAAACTGTATAGGTAAAATGGTATTACCAATTTGATGAATGTTTAAATTAACCCCGATTATTTTTTACATTCATCAGAGTAATATTCAGCGCGTACAATAAGAAGGATAGATACAACGCATGCGTCAGCAGCGAAAAAAACTCTCTGATGTGATTACCGAGCAACTCGAGTCTATGATACTCGACGGTACATTATTGGCAGGGCAAAAGTTGCCACCAGAAAGAGAGTTAGCGCTAGAATTTGACGTGTCTCGTCCTTCATTAAGAGAAGCCATTGGCAATTTACAGGCCCGTGGGCTTGTCGAGCGTAAACAAGGTGGCGGTACCTTCGTAAACCGCAACCTGAACGCGGCGATGAAAGACCCATTGATGGACCTTGTGAGCCAACGCCCTGAAACCCAATTCGATTTACTTGAGTTTCGTCATGCCCTTGAAGGTATGGCGGCATACTACGCGGCGCTACGTGGCCAGCCAGAAGATTACGAAGCGCTAAAGCAAGCGCTTAATGAACTGCCAACGCCTAAAGCCAGTGAAAGTAAGCGGGCTCAGGCTGAAGCCTTAGGGCAGTTTTATATCATTATGGCACGAGCATCACACAATATGGTGCTATTACACGTAATGAGTACCATGCAAAGTATGCTGGTAGACAACATTGAACGAAATTTTGACATGCTGGCAGCGCACCCTGAAGCGGTGGAAGACATTGCTAAGCAGCGTCGCGAAATTGTAGAAGCAATTGCAGCACGTGACCCTGAATCTGCGCGTCAGGCATGTAATACGCATTTGGCGTTTATTGAAAAAACGCTATTAACCATTAATCAGCGTGATACTCGCGTACAGCGTGCGTTACGTCGATTAGAAATTTAGTTATTCAGCCACCGTTAAATGATAAAGGTTTGGATAGCTATTCATTCGCAGCGGCCGGTCAGGTGAAAACCTGTGCCAATGCAAAAGCAGGTGAGCCAGATTGGGTCACTGTGAGTACAACGTAATTTAGTTTTCCTTCTTTTAGCGCTTTTAAGTTTAGGGGCAATGCTAAGGGAGGATTTTCTATATAAGCAAAAAATAGGATGGCACCATGTCTGATATGATGCACCAAGATGTAGATCCTCAAGAAACTAAAGAGTGGATTGATGCGCTTGAGTCGGTTTTAGAAGAGGAAGGCGTAGAACGCGCCCATTATTTACTCGAAAAACTTATTGATAAAGCACGTCGCAGCGGAGCGCATCTACCGTATGACGCAACCACTGCCTACATCAATACTATCCCAGCAGCGCAAGAGCCAAACATGCCTGGCGACTTGACCATCGAAGCGCGCATTCGTGCGGCAATTCGTTGGAACGCATTAATGATTGTATTGCGTGCATCTAAAAAAGATCTTGAGCTTGGCGGCCACATTGGTAGCTTCGCGTCATCTGCTATGCTTTACGATGTAGGTTTCAACCATTTCTTCAAAGCGCCTAATGAAAACCAAGGCGGCGACTTTATTTTCGCTCAAGGCCATATTTCTCCAGGTATTTACGCCCGTTCATACATGGAAGGCAACTTAACTGAAGAGCAGTTAAATAACTTCCGTCAAGAGTGCGCAGGGGAAGGTTTATCTTCATACCCACACCCTCACTTGATGAAAGATTACTGGCAGTTCCCAACAGTATCTATGGGCTTAGGGCCACTTCAAGCTATCTACACAGCCCGCTTCCTTAAGTACCTAACCAACCGTGGCATTAAAGACTGTTCGGGTCAGCGCGTATACTGCTACATGGGCGACGGTGAGTGTGATGAGCCAGAAAGCTTGGGTGCAATTGGTCTTGCGTCTCGCGAAGGCCTAGACAACCTAACGTTTGTTATCAACTGTAACTTACAGCGCCTTGACGGCCCGGTACGTGGTAACGGCAAAATTATCCAAGAACTTGAAGGTACGTTCCGCGGCGCAGGCTGGGAAGTCGTGAAAGTCATTTGGGGAAGTTACTGGGATGAACTGCTTGCCCGCGATAAATCTGGCAAGCTAATCCAGCTTATGGGTGAAACCGTAGACGGTGAATACCAAAACTGTAAAGCCAAAGGCGGCAAGTACACCCGTGAAAACTTCTTCAACAAGTACCCTGAAACCGCGGCACTTGTAGCCAACATGTCTGACGATGACATCTGGCGCCTAAACCGTGGTGGTCACGACCCAGTTAAAGTATTTGCGGCATACCAAAAAGCCATTGATACGAAAGGTCGCCCAACGGTAATTCTTGCTAAAACCGTTAAAGGTTTTGGCCTTGGTGCATCGGGTGAAGCGCAAAACGTGGCGCACAACGTTAAGAAAATGGACGTTGACTCTATCAAGCAGTTCCGCGACCGTTTCAACATTCCAATCGCCGATGAGAAGATTGAAGAACTACCTTACTTCAAATTTGACGAAGACAGCGAAGAAATGAAATATCTTCGTGCACGTCGTGAAGCACTTGGTGGTTACCTGCCTTCTCGCCGCGAGCAGGCTGAAGAACAGCTTGAAATTCCAGAGCTAAGCGCCTTCGATGCTATCTTGAAAGGTTCAGGCGACCGTCAAGTATCGTCAACCATGACCTTCGTACGTGTACTTAATGCGCTATTGAAAGACAAGAAAATTGGTAAGCGCATTGTGCCAATTATTCCTGATGAAGCCCGTACTTTCGGTATGGAAGGCTTGTTCCGTCAGGTAGGTATTTATGCTAACGAAGGCCAAAAATACGTGCCTCAAGATGCAGACCAAGTGGCTTACTACCGTGAAGACAAGAAAGGTCAGGTACTGCAAGAAGGTATTAACGAATTAGGTGCAATGGCATCATGGGTGGCGTCGGGTACGTCTTACTCAACCTGTAACGCCACCACTATTCCGTTCTATATTTACTACTCAATGTTTGGTTTCCAACGTGTTGGTGACCTTGCATGGGCAGCAGGCGATAGCCAAGCACGCGGTTTCCTACTAGGTGCAACTGCAGGTAGAACCACACTTAACGGTGAAGGTCTACAGCACCAAGACGGCCACTCACATGTTCAGGCGAACCTTATTCCTAACTGTATTACTTACGATCCAACGTACGGTTACGAAGTCGCGGTTATCGTTCAAGACGGTCTGCGTCGTATGTACGGTAACAACGAGAACGTGTTCTACTACCTAACGCTGATGAACGAGAACTATCAGCACCCGGCAATGCCAGAAGGTGACGATATTGCTGAGCAAATCATTAAAGGTATCTATAAGCTAGAGCGTGTTGAAAACGACAAGTCTACGCTTAACGTTCAGCTAATGGGCTCAGGTACTATCTTGAACGAAGTGCGTAAAGCGGCACAAATTCTGTGTGAAGACTACAACGTATCGTCTGACGTGTACTCGGTAACCTCGTTCAACGAGCTAGCCCGTGAAGGTCAAGACGTAGCACGTTACAACATGCTTAACCCAGAAGCTGAGCAAAAAGTCCCTTACATTGGTCAGGTTATTACGAAAGATGCAGGCCCTGCAATTTCTGCCACTGACTATGTGAAGAACTACTCAGATCAAGTACGTGCGTTTATCGATACTGAATACCGCTGCCTAGGTACAGATGGTTTCGGTCGAAGCGATAGCCGCGAAAACTTGCGTACGCACTTTGAAGTTAATGCGTCATACATTGTGGTTGCATCACTTTACGAATTGGCTCAACGTGGTGACGTTGAGAAGAAAGTGGTAGCAGAAGCGATTAAGCGTTTTGATATTAACGCTGAAAAACTTAACCCACTTTACGCGTAGCCAAAGAAGGTATTTTACATATGTCAGATATTCAAAAGATTATCGTACCCGATGTAGGCGGTGACGAAGTTGAAGTTATCGAGCTATGTGTTGCCGTAGGCGACACCATTGAGGCAGACGAAGGCGTTGTGACTGTAGAAAGTGACAAAGCGTCGATGGACATCCCGGCACCGTTTGAAGGTGAAATCGTAAGCTTGTCTGTCGCTGTCGGCGATAAGATTAAAGAAGGCGATGTTATCGGTGAGATGAAGGCCGCTGGCGGTGAAAGTGCATCAGAAGACACTGCTTCTGATGATGTGCAAGAAGCGCCGAAGCAAGAAGCTCCTGCTCAAGAAGCCCCTAAAGAAGAAAGCAAGTCAGACGCAGCGCCTGCTGCTTCTGGCTCCAGCGAAGTGATTGAAGTCGCTGTACCTGATATTGGTTCAGATGACGAAGTTGACGTTATCGACGTGTTGGTTTCTGTTGGCGATACCATCGAAAAAGAAGATGGTCTTATTACCCTTGAAACTGATAAAGCCACCATGGACGTACCTTCAACTCACGCGGGTACAGTGAAAGAAGTGCTTATCAGTAATGGCGATAAAGTCAAAGAAGGCACGGTGGTCATTAAGCTAGAAATTGCGGGAGAAGGCGGTTCAAGCGAAAGCGAAGCAGCGCCAGCTCAACAAGAAGCCCCTGCAAAAGAAGAAAGTGCGCCTCAAGCAAGTGCATCTTCAAGCAGTGAAACCATCGAAGTTGCCGTACCTGATATTGGTGAAGACGGCGAAGTTGATGTTATCGATGTGTTGGTTTCGCCAGGCGATACCGTTGAAAAAGAAGACGGCCTTATTACGCTAGAAACCGATAAAGCCACTATGGATGTGCCTTCTACTCACGCGGGTACTATCAAAGAAGTCTTTATTAAAGCAGGCGATAAGGTTAAGCAAGGCACTTTGGTTGTTAAGCTTGAAACCAATGGCGGTGAGGCACCGGCACCAGCGTCTGAAAAACCTGCGGAAAAGCCAGCTGAAGCGCCTAAGAAAGAAGCGCCTAAGCAAGAGGCGTCTGCGAGTCGCTCTCCTGTGCCTCCAGCGCCAGAAGCGAAAAGTACAGGTAAAGCACACGCGTCACCATCAGTACGACGTGTTGCCCGTGAGTTTGGTGTAGACCTAACTCAGGTTAAAGGCTCAGGCCCTAAAAACCGTATTTTGAAAGAAGACGTTCAAGCCTATGTGAAAGCGGAACTGGCTAAGCCTAAAACTGCTGCCGCGTCAGGTAATGCCCCTGCGGGTGATAACGTACTTCAAATTGTGCCAGTTAAACCTGTTGATCACAGCAAGTTTGGCGAAGTGGAAGAGCAGAAACTTTCGCGCATTCAGAAAATCTCTGGTCCGTTCTTACACCGTAACTGGGCGACTATTCCCCACGTTACCCAGTTCGACGAAGCCGATATCACAGACGTTGAAGACTTCCGTAAAGAGCAAAATGCTTACCACGCGAAAATTAAGTCTGGTCTTAAGATCACACCACTTGTTTTCGTTATGAAGGCAGTCGCTAAAGCGCTAGAAAAGTACGAAGTGTTTAACTCTTCACTGTCTGACGATGGCGAGAGTTTAATCATTAAGAAGTTCATCAACATTGGTATTGCGGTAGAAACACCGGGAGGCCTTGTTGTTCCTGTTATTCGCGATGTGAATAAGAAAGGTATTGAAGAACTTTCTCGCGAGCTTATCGAAACGTCCAAGAAAGCCCGCGAAGGTAAACTTAAAGCTGCAGACATGCAGGGCGGTACATTTACTATCTCTAGCCTAGGTGGTATTGGCGGTACGGCGTTTACGCCTATTGTAAATGCACCAGAAGTCGCCATATTAGGTGTGTCTAAGTCTGAGATGAAGCCTAAGTGGAATGGTAAAGAGTTCGAGCCGCGCTTAATGGTGCCGCTAAGCCTGTCTTACGACCACCGAGTAATCGATGGTGCGGTAGGTGCAAGATTCTCTACCGAGGTGGCTGCAAACCTAACTGACTTACGCAGAATCATACTTTAAGTAAAAGGTCGAAAAAGTTTACAATATCAGTAACATTTTCGACGATTTTATCAGCCCATTTGGCGGCATTTAGGTTATGCTATTACACAAAAGTAATAGCATGACCCTACAAGAACAGGATTGAGGTTCACAATGAGCGAAATAAAAACGCAATTGGTGGTACTGGGCGGCGGCCCTGGCGGTTATTCAGCAGCTTTCCGTGCAGCTGACTTAGGTATTGAAACAGTTATCGTAGACTCTCGTGACACCCTAGGTGGTGTTTGTCTAAATGTAGGCTGTATTCCTTCAAAAGCCCTTCTTCACGTTGCTAAAGTAATGAAAGAAGCAAAGCACCTTGCAAGCCACGGTGTGACTTTCGGCGAGCCTACCATCGACTTAGACAAAATCCGCGAATACAAAGACAGCGTTGTTAGCCAACTAACTAACGGTCTTGGCGGCATGTCAAAAATGCGTAAAACCAAACACGTTAAAGGTTACGGCAAGTTCACAGGCGCTAATACCCTAGAAGTAAAAGATGGTGACGACGTTACTACGATTACTTTTGAAAAAGCGATTATTGCTGCGGGTTCTGAGCCAGTAAGCCTTCCGTTCATCCCTGAAGATGACCGTGTAATTGATTCAACTGGCGCTTTGGAAATGAAAGACATTCCAGAGAAAATGCTAGTACTAGGCGGTGGTATCATCGGTCTAGAAATGGGCACAGTGTACGAAGCACTAGGCTCAAAAATTGATGTAGTAGAGTTCTTAGACCAGCTAATCCCAGCTGCTGACAAAGACATCATGAAAGTATTCATGAAAGACTACAAAGACAAGTTTAACATCATGCTAGAAACCAAAGTGACTGCGGTTGAAGCAAAAGATGATGGCTTGTATGTGACCTTTGAAGGCAAAAAAGCGCCTGCTGAACCCGTTCGTTACGATAAAGTATTGGTTGCTGTTGGTCGTAAGCCAAATGGCAAGCTAGTTGGTGCTGATACTGCTGGCGTAAACGTTGACGAGCGTGGCTTTATCAATGTTGATAAGCAAATGCGCACTAACGTTGACCACATCTTTGCAATCGGTGACCTTGTTGGTCAGCCAATGCTTGCACACAAAGCGGTGCATGAAGGCCATGTTGCAGCAGAAGTTATTGCTGGGCAGAAGCACTACTTCGACCCACGTGCTATTCCTTCAGTTGCCTATACTGAGCCAGAAGTCGCTTGGGTGGGTTTAACGGAAAAAGAAGCGAAAGAGCAGGGCGTAAGCTATGAAACTGCAACTTTCCCTTGGGCTGCTTCAGGCCGTGCGATTGCCTCTGATGCAACTAACGGTATGACCAAGATGATCTTCGAAAAAGAAACTGGCCGCGTTATTGGTGGTGCAATGGTAGGTACAAACGCCGGCGAAATGCTCGGTGAAATTGGCCTAGCTATTGAGATGGGTGCTGATGCAGAAGATGTTGCATTAACTATTCACGCTCACCCAACACTGAACGAGTCAATTGGTTTAGCGTCTGAAATCTTTGAAGGAAGCATTACAGACCTACCAAACCCGAAAGCAAAGAAGAAAAAGTAACCTAGTCTTTGGGATGAAATGTAGAAACCCGCTCAATGAGCGGGTTTTTTTATACTATATTTAAATGATGAGGATAAATTTCAGAATTCCCGTGGTGGTAGATGTCAAATACGGTCAAAAACGCCTTGAAAGTAAAATCAAAACATGGCGAATATGAAATAGAATTATTAGGTAATATCCTACGTGTGGATGGCAGAGGCGTTGTTACTAAGCAATTACTACAACAATATCATAATGACGTGAAAAAGATTACCTTGCCCTTGGGAGGTCAGTCTTGGGGCTTTCTTGGCTTTGTGCATGGCACAGGTATTTTGACGCCAGAAGCTGAACTCGCACTGGTGGGTTCTATTCAATTGCGTAAAACCTATGGCATGAGCGCCTGTGCACTGGTTACAAAAGAGGCCGACATTCCAACTTTGGTCAACAGCCAATTTGAGCGGGTATACATTGAAGCTCAAATTGACTACTATTTTTGTTCCAGTGAAGATGAGGCATTAGCCTGGTTAAAGACAGTCGGGTGCTCAACCAACGCTAATTAAGCTGGTTTTTTACGTATTTCTTTTTTGTTAATCTCATCGTTACTTGGCACGTTTAAGTGGGCTGGCGAAAATTCGCTACAGTCCATATTTCGCTGATCCATAAATCGTTTTACGGTATCTGCGCAATAGGCTTTTCGGCAACACTGGGAAAGCAGCATTTCATGGCGTTGAGCGCGTTCCCGAATAAATTTCACCACTAAGCCACGCAACCACTGCAAGCCTGCATCTTGATCTTGACGTTTATGCCACATAACAGAAAGGGGAGAGCTGACGATTTCAATGGGCGTTTCAAACACCGCTAATTCGCCGGAAAATATTTCTCTTTCCAAGACAAGAGAAGGCGCCACGCAAATGAGATCGCTTTCCCTCAGTAGTGGTGTGGCGTTATAGAATTGATTAACCGACATGGCCACGCGGCGCTTTAAACCAAGGTTTGCAAGCACTTGATCGGTAGGGCCAGTCACATCACCGGTAACCGACACCAATAAGTGATCGGCAGCCACAAAGTCTTCTAATGTGAGTTGCGATTTTGCCAGCGGGTGATCGGGGCGCATCACCACTACCCAGCTTGGGTCGAGCACGTGTTCTGCGCGAATGACTGAGCCAGGTTCAAGATATTTTGAAAACGTAAGCTCGGCTTCAGCATCTTTGAGAATTTTATGGCTTTGCATATCGTAGTTGGGAATAGCGTGGATGTTGATACCCGGTGCTTCGTTTTCAATCACTTTACGAAGGGGTCCCCACACAATAGAAACGATACTGTCGGTGGCGGCAATACGAAAGGTACGTTTAGCGGTAGCAGGGTTGAAGTCGGTAGGGTTGACGGCCACTTCAAGCTCACCTAAGGGCTCTTGAATTTGGCTCCACAGGTTTTTAGCAAAGGAGGTGGGTTGAATACCGCGACCGTCTTTCACAAACAGCTCATCGTTCCACGCTGTACGCATGCGCGAAAGGGCATTAGATACAGCAGGCTGTGTCATCGACAGTCTATCGGCAGCGCGCGTAATCGCACCTTCTGTCATGATGGCATCAAATATCATGAGTAAATTTAAATCATGTGGACGCATCTTCGTCTCCTTTGGTCAAAACGGGGCGTGGACGTAACGCATTGATACCACGAACGGTGAGTTGTTCATAACTTCATCTGCTTCCTAATATATAACATCATGTGATGTGTTGCATATTAAAAGATAATTATTTTTATTGTTTGAGGGTGTGCATAATGCACGGCATCAAACTTTAGTTCAATTTTTAAGAGTATCTTGCAATGAAAACTTTTACCCGTTTATTGGCAATGGTAAGCCTTACTTTGCTGGTCGCTGCATGTGGCGGCGATGAAAAAGGGCCAGCTCAAACCATGCAGGCAAATGCTGGTGTGCCTGTTGATGTGGCAAAAGTAGTATCTCAGCGGTTAACCGAATGGGATAACTTTACAGGTCGTTTAGAGTCTCCACATATTGTTGCGTTGCGTCCTCGCGTGTCTGGCTATATCGATTTTGTGGCTTTTGATGAAGGTGAATATGTTGAACAAGGTCAAACCTTGTTCCTTATTGATAACCGTACGTTTAAGGCTGAAGTTTCTCGTTTAACTGCGCAACTTGAAGAAGCGAAAAGCCGCGTTCAACTTGCTGAGCAGAACTATAATCGCGCCTTCAAACTTCGCAAAACCCAAGCGGTGTCTGAAGAAGTGCTAGATGCCCGTTTAGCAGAAAAGAATCAGGCGTTAGCCAGTTTAAATCAAACCCAAGCGGAGCTTGATGTAGCGCGTTTAAACCGTGGTTTTGCCCGTGTTGAAGCGCCAATTTCAGGGCGTATTTCCCGCGCGAATATAACCGAAGGTAACTTCGTCACGGCAGGGCAAACTGAGTTAACGCGTATCGTGTCAACAGATCGTCTTTACGCGTACTTCGACATAGATGAACAAACTTATCTTAACTACCTATCTTCTACTAATAAGGCGTCAACGGCCGTTAGTGAGCAGCCTGTTGCTATGCGTTTGGCAAATGAGTCTGACTATCATCACTGGGGGCAAATTGATTTTATCGACAATCAAGTGAATAGCAGTACAGGCACGCTTCGCGTGCGCGCCGTATTTAACAATGACGAGGGTCGTTTAATCCCCGGTTTGTTTGCCCACCTTAAACTGGCAGGCGACACCCAGGAGCAAGGCATTCTTATTAAAGAAAAAGCCATAGGTACAGATTTAAACAACAAGTTTGTCCTTGTAGTAAATGAAGAAAACAAAGTGGAATACCGCCCAGTAACATTAGGCGATAAAGTGGGTAGCATGCGTATTATTAAACGTGGCTTAAACGCTAACGACAGCATTGTTGTGGACGGCTTGCAGCGTGTTCGCCCTGGTGCGTTGGTGGCAGCAAACGAAGTGCCTATGGGTGATGAAGACGCTTTGGCTAATTTGTCTAACTGGCAGTCTCGTGTGGATATTGCCACCGAGCTGACACAAAACATGGCGCAGTTTGATGATGTGCTTGCTGGTGGTTCAGTGTCAGCGCCTACGGTTACGGCAGGTCTTAAGTAATGAACATTTCGCAATTCTTCATTAGCCGCCCGATATTTGCGGGTGTGCTGTCGTTGCTTATTTTCATCGGCGGGGCCATTGCGGTGTGGCAATTGCCTATTACAGAATACCCTGAAGTGGTACCGCCCACCGTTGTCGTGACGGCAAGTTACCCTGGTGCCAACCCAGAAGTTATCGCAGCTACTGTTGCAACGCCGTTAGAGCAAGAAATTAACGGTGTTGAAAATATGCTGTATATGTCGTCGCAGGCAACCAGCGATGGCACCATGACCCTTACTATCACCTTTGCTATCGGCACCGATCCTGATGATGCCACTACGCTCGTTCAAAACCGTGTGAACCGCGCCACGCCCCGCTTGCCCGAAGAGGTACAGCGCTTAGGGGTTGTTACCGAAAAATCATCACCAGATTTAACCATGGTGGTGCATTTAACCTCGCCAGATAACCGTTACGACATGCTGTATTTGTCTAACTATGCTGATCAGTTTGTAAAAGACGAGCTGGCTCGTATTAACGGAGTAGGGCAGGTGCGTATGTTTGGCGCCGGTGAGTTCAGCATGCGTGTGTGGCTAGACCCGAATAAACTTGCCGCGCTACAACTAAATCCTGGCGATGTGGCCGCAGCTATTGCCGATCAAAACCAGCAGGCGGCAGCAGGAAGCTTGGGCTCTCAACCCACGGGTAAAAGCGAATTTCAGTTACTGATTAACGTTCGCGGGCGATTAAAAGATGAAACCGAGTTTGAAAATATTATTGTCAAAACCGGCGAAAATGGGGAAATAACCCGTCTTAAGGACGTGGCCCGTGTGGAGTTAGGGGCAGACAACTATTCATTGCGCTCGCTGTTAAATAATAAACCGGCCGCGGCTTTACCTATATTTCAAGCGCCGGGTTCAAATGCTATTCAAATTTCTGATGACGTGCGCGCCCGTATGGCTGAGCTGTCGACAATGTTTCCCGATGGTTTGGAGTACGACATTGTTTACGACCCCACGGTGTTTGTTCGAGGCTCTATTGAAGCCGTAGTCGACACCTTGCTGGAAGCCGTATTGCTGGTTGTATTAGTGGTAGTGCTGTTCTTACAAACCTGGCGTGCGTCTATCATTCCCCTTGTTGCAGTGCCTATTTCATTAGTGGGAACCTTTGCGTTCATGCAACTTATGGGCTTTTCACTTAACGCTTTATCATTGTTTGGTTTGGTGTTGGCAATAGGTATTGTGGTAGATGACGCTATTGTGGTGGTGGAAAACGTAGAGCGAAATATTGCAGAGGGTAAGTCTCCTTTTGATGCCACCGTGCAAGCCATGAAAGAGGTGACTGGCCCTATTATTGCCACAACTTTAGTGCTTGCCGCGGTATTTATTCCTACTGCATTTATGAGTGGCTTAACCGGGCAGTTCTATAAGCAGTTTGCCCTTACTATCACTATATCCACAGTCATATCTGCGATTAACTCGTTAACCCTTAGCCCGGCACTGTCTGCGCTATTGCTTAAGCCTCATGGTAAAGCCAATGATTGGTTAACCCGTGGCATGGACAAAGTGTTTGGCCGTTTCGTGTTTACCCCGTTTAACCGCGTATTCGAGCGAGGCTCAAAAAAATACACCGGCGCTGTGGGTGGGTTAATTCGTAAAAGCGGTATTGTATTGGTGTTGTATGCAGGTTTAATTGCGCTTACCTATAACCAATTTGCGTCTACGCCCACCGGTTATGTGCCAGGGCAAGACAAGCAATATTTGGTGGCGTTTGCACAGTTACCCAATGCGGCAAGCTTAGACAGAACCGAAGAGGTCATTCGTGAAATGTCACGGATTGCCATGGCGCACCCCGGTGTGTCTGACGCCGTGGCGTTTCCCGGGCTTAATATCAACGGTTTCACTAACAGTCCAAGCTCAGGTATTTTGTTTACGCCACTTAAACCCTTTAATGAACGCCAGTCACCCGAGTTATCAGCAGGGGCCATTGCAGCAAAGCTAAATCAGCAGTTTGGCGCAATCAAAGGGGCTTACGTGGCTATATTTCCGCCTCCGCCAGTGATGGGGTTAGGGACTATTGGCGGCTTTAGACTGCAAATTGAAGACAGAGGTAATCTTGGCTTTCAAGAATTAGAGCGGGTCACTCAGGAAGTGATTGGCAAAGCGTGGGCACACCCAGCCTTAACCGGGTCATTCACCAGCTTTACCGTGGCGGTGCCTCAGCTTGATGTAGACGTAGACCGCGAAAAAGCGGTAAGCCAAGGAGTAAATATAGACACCTTGTTTACTACTATGCAGGCGTACCTAGGTTCGTTGTATGTCAACGACTTCAACTTATTTGGCAGAACATACCAGGTGAACGTGCAGGCCGATGCGCAATATCGACAGGAAATTGGCGATATTACGCAATTTAAAGTGCGTAATTCACAAGGCGAGATGATCCCCTTAGGCTCATTTTTAAATGTTGAGCACAGCGCCGGCCCAGACCGTGTTATGCACTACAACGGGTATGTGACGGCGGAAGTGAATGGCGCGCCAGCAGCGGGCTATTCCTCTGACCAAGCCAAAGCGGCCATTGAAGAAATTTTGGCAGAAACCCTACCACTGGGTATGACCTACGAATGGACCGAACTAACCTACCAGCAAATACTGGCGGGTAATGCCTCAGCCTTTGTTTTCCCATTGGTGGTGCTGTTGGTGTTCTTGGTGTTAGCGGCGCAGTATGAAAGCCTACGCTTGCCATTGGCCATTATTCTTATTGTACCTATGACTCTGTTAAGTGCCCTTATTGGTGTGCAAATTTATGGCGGCGATAACAATATCTTTACCCAAATAGGGCTGATTGTATTGGTTGGGCTTGCCACCAAAAACGCCATTCTTATTGTGGAATTTGCCAAAGAGCTACAAGACAGTGGTATGGATGCTCTGTCGGCGATTAAAGAAGCCAGTCGCTTGCGTTTACGCCCTATTTTGATGACCTCTATTGCCTTTATTATGGGGGTATTGCCAATGGTTCTCTCAACCGGAGCGGGGGCGGAAATGCGTCAAGCCATGGGGGTTGCCGTATTCTCCGGCATGATAGGTGTGACCTTCTTTGGCTTAATTCTTACACCGGTCTTCTACTACTTGCTAAAACGCAAAGGTTAACTCTCCCGTCTACCCAAGCGTTGCCCTCTTAAGGGGCATTTTTAGGCCACTCAATTGAGTGGCCTTTTTTTGTTTGGCCTATGTTTTTGCTACCTACAATGCGCCAGCGCCTACGTGGGAAATGGTCATGACACACCGATGGTTTATACCCGTGTATAGATACAGAGTTGATATTTACCGGTAAATCCACCATATAGAGTACAGCTGCGGCTAATGTCTACTGGCACAAATACGTGACCTGGGGTTTAATTGTCCCTAAGCACATTCATTACGGCACTAATGAACGATGACGGATCATTCAAATCAAGGGCAACAACTCGAGTTTTTTGCTATCCCTAGCCCGTGCATTGGTGTGTGTGAATCAGGCCCCCGAGGATTTTGTAAAGGCTGTTTTCGTAGTCGTGAAGAACGCTTGTATTGGCTAAAAATTGACGATGGTACCCGTAGGAAAATTATCTCTGCGTGCCATAAACGAAAAGCGGCGGCCTACGCGCGGGCGCGACGTAAAGACAAAGAGCAGCAAAACGCCAGTGGAGTGGGTGAGCAGCTAGGTATGTTCGACGGATCCGACGATACAGGCTCAACCTAATAGCAGATAAGCCGGGTACTCACGGTAGCCTCTGTAGTTGATTATTAGAAATTAAGTAGGTCTATTCATGACGTTAAATAAGTACGTGGCCTTGGCAGCTAAATCCTTTGCTTTGCCTGAGGTTTGTATTCGTATTAGAGCCGTATTAGACGACCCGCGTTCTAGCGCGGAGGATTTAGGTGCGCTGATCAGTGTAGATCCATCCTTAACTGCCAAAGTGTTAAGGCTTGCCAACAGTGCCTTGTTCCGTTTTCCCTCGCAGGTAGAGTCAATTTCTAAAGCCATAAGCGTGATTGGTGGCGAAGCGTTGTACAATCTGGTGGTTGCAGAAACCGCTAACTCTGCATTCAAGTCTTTCAATACCCCTCATATCGATTTAGATAAGCATTGGTATCAAGCTGTATATTGCGGCATGGTGGCTAAATGCCTTGCACGTCACCTTGGCATTCGCGGCAGCGAACGATTCTTTGTCATGGGGATTTTGCAGAACTTGAGTGAATTAGTTGTAGCTAAACATTCTTCAGATCTTTATAAGATTTACCAAGATGATAAGGTTTGTGAACTGCCCTATGTAAGGCAAATCAGACACTTCGGATTTACCTTTTCAGAATGTAGCGGTACTATATTGGAAAATTGGAAGTTGCCGCTTGTGCTTTACTACCCTGTAATGAACGCAAACGACCCTACCAAACAGGATGCAGACACTGACATCGGCATTTTAGCATTGGCCTCACGCATTACCGCCATGCAGCACAATAAAGAATGTTACGGTGAAATTGAACTTTTCTCTAAAGAAATAGCCAATAGTGTAAGTGCCGATATGGATGCTATTTCAAATGCGATCACTTTTGCGGATATTGAAACCACAAAAGTTGCAATGTTGATACACTAAGCAATAAGGTACAAACTTAGCTAAAAGCTGCGTGCAGCGAATGTAGCGCCTCCCACGGAAGGGCATAATAAGGTGTTTATTGACCCCGCTCAGTAAACAAAACCAATTAAATAGACTAAACCTAATTTAAATTATGCTTAATACGTTTTCCCGTGGCTGGTTGTTTTTCACGCTGATGAGTGTTTCTTTTGGTGCCTTGGCCACCGATAGAGACCTCATTCAAACGCTATATCATGCCGATTTTACGCCAGATACCGATGATGAAATTCCCCGCTTTTCGTTGGATGGAGAGCTTGGGGTATTGGTGAATACGGGAAATACTTCTGCTGCCAGCGTTAAAGCGGGCGTCAATGCCGATCACGAAACAGAAAACTGGAGCAGCTTATATTTTGCCGAAATGCTGTACAAAGAAAGTACCGTTGATTCAGGCGAAAGAGAAGTGACCGCAAAGCGTCTTTATGGCAGTGCTCAGTTCGATTACAAACTCAACATACCTGGCCGTCGCCTTTTCATGTACGGCGACTATGAAGATGATGACTTCAATGGCTACGATCAACGAGCCTCATTGGCGGCGGGTTGGTCGCAACGCTTATGGCGTGACGAAGAAAGTGAGTTTAGGTACAGCATTGGGCCTGGCTACGCATTTGTTGAACCTGAAGAAGAAACCACCGACTCGGTGAACGACGGGGTGATTGTTCGCGCCTCCGCCGAATATAAATATCATTGGAATTCAGGGGCCAAGCTTCGTCAGTTTTTAAGCACAGAAGCGGGCGCTGAAAATACCAAATCTCGCTCTGAAACGTCGTTGTCGGCCAATGTCTTTGGCTCACTTGCGATGAAATTGTCGTTTATTTTAAGTCACGAAAGTGACACGGCAGAAGATATTGACCCGTTAAGCACCGAGACATCGGTGGCGTTGGTATACCAGTTTTTTTAAAACAGCCCGATTTATCTTATCTTTTAGTGTAAATATTGCGTTTTTTGGCGATTTTTTAGGCTAACCTTCATTGACTGAGAATGTGAGGTAGGTACTATTGCCCGCAGTAAATTTGCGCCGTACAGCCCGTGTGTAACAGTTCACTGGCCTGCTACGGTAAAGGATAGTAAACCACTAGGATTGCCAATGAATAAACAGCTTCTTGCAACACTTATCGCCTTATCAGCTTCTTCAGCAGCCTTTGCGCAAGACGAAATAAAGCCTTTCACAATGGACGGTGAGCTCGGCTTTATCTCTACAACAGGTAACACCAAGACTACCTCAATCAGTGCAGGCATTACTGCTCACCAAGAGCTTGAGAAATGGAGCAACGATTACGCAATCGAAGGTTTGTATAAAGAAGAAACGGTAGATAATGACGATGGTACAGAAGAAGAGTACACATCAGCACAAAAGTTCTACGGTTCTGCACAGGGCAATTACAAGCTAGAAAACCCTGATAACCGTTTGTTCGGATTTGCTTCATACGAAGACGACCGTTTAAGTAACTTTGATTACCAAGCAACCCTCGCAGCGGGTTGGAACCAAAAGGTGCTAGAAAACCAGCGCCACACGCTTGAGTACTCAATTGGTCCTGGTTATTCATGGGCTGAAACACAAGACGGTGAAGACCAAAGCAGTGCCATTGTTCGTGCATCAAGTGCTTATACGTGGAAAATTTCAGACACAGCTAAATTTACCCAAACGGTAAGTACAGAAGTAGGGTCTGAAAACACCAAGTCGCGTGCTGAATCAGCACTTACCGCCACCATTAGTGGCAACTTGTCTATGCGTTTGTCGTTCAAACTTGATCACAACACCGACGTAGAAGACGATGTAGAAAAGCTAGATACTGAAACAGCGGTTAGCTTAGTGTATAACTTCTTTTAAACCCTGCGAGATAAAGCTAGGTTCTAACACCTAAGCGCAGGCAAAAAGCAAAAAAAAACGCTGCACATTGCAGCGTTTTTTTTATGCCTAATTAGTCGGCTTTTTGCTTAGTGCAAAATGCGGGTTTTAATTGTGCCGTCAATTTGCTGTAGCTGGGCTAAGGCGTCGTAAGCTCGGTCTTGTTGAACATCAACCACCACATAACCAATTTCTGCAGTCGTTTGTAGATACTGGGCTTCAATGTTAATGCCTTTTTCCGCAAACGCTTGGTTAATTTGAGTAAGAATACCTGGCTGGTTTCTGTGAATGTGCAGCAAGCGAGAACGTGAGATATGCTCAGGTAATGATACCTCAGGGAAGTTCACCGCAGACAGGGTAGAGCCATTATCGCTGTACTTCGCCAGTTTTCCGGCCACTTCAATACCAATGTTTTCTTGCGCTTCTTGGGTGCTTCCGCCCACATGAGGAGTAAGAATACAGTTATCGAATTTACGTAGAGGAGATTGAAACTCTTCTTTATTCGATTTTGGCTCAACAGGGAATACGTCAATGGCGGCGCCGTTTAATTGGCCGCTTTCAAGCGCGTCTGCCAGCGCGTCTATGTCTACCACTGTTCCGCGAGAAGCATTAATGAATATGCTACCTTTCTTCATTTGTGCAAATTCTTTAGCGCCAAACATATTCTGTGTCTGCGGGGTTTCAGGTACATGCAAAGAAATAACATCAGCGGTGTTTAACAGCTTTTCTAGCGACTTAACTTGCGTAGAGTTACCTAATACTAGCTTGTCTTCAATATCAAAAAACTGCACGCGCATACCAAGGTGCTCTGCCAGAATGCTAAGCTGCGTACCGATATGACCGTAACCAATAATCCCCAGGGTTTTACCACGGGCTTCGTATGAACCATCGGCAGTTTTTTCCCACTCACCACGGTGTGCTTTCGCGTTTTTGCTTGGCACTTGGCGAAGTAGCAGAATGATTTGTCCCAGCACTAATTCGGCGACAGAACGCGTGTTAGAAAAAGGGGCGTTAAAGACAGGGATACCACGACGTTGCGTGGCTTCTAGGTCTACTTGGTTTGTACCAATACAGAAGCAGCCAACGGCAACCAATTTCTTCGCTGCATCCACCACTTTTTCAGTAATTTGTGTACGAGATCGAATTCCAACAAAGTGAGCATCTTTAATTTTCTCAATTAGCTCGTCTTCGGGCAGAGAGGTTTTGAGATACTCAATATTCGTATAACCGTTATTCTCTAGGGTTTCCAGCGCACTTTTGTGCACTCCCTCTAACAACAATATTCGGATCTTATCCTTCTCTAGTGAAACTTTGCTCATGGATTCGCTATCTCTTAAAAAATTAGTATTTACAGAGCGAAAGGTGGGCATTCCATCTACCGATGCACACTCCACCTTTAGCTCTCAAAAGGCCATCTAGACGTCTAAACGGAAGTTAACAGAAAATGGGCTAACTTAAAAGCAGAATTTTACTTAAAGGTATCTACCCCAGTGTTGGTGGCAGAAAGTACAATGTCTGCGCCCCGTAAGGCAAATATACCGTTTGTAACAACGCCTGGAATGTTATTAATGGCTTGTTCTAACTCACGAGGATTCAGTATTTCTAAGTTGTGCACGTCAAGTATGACATTCCCGTTGTCAGTGACTACGCCTTGGCGGTACTCAGGGTCTCCGCCCAGCTTAACTAACTCTCTGGCTACAAATGAGCGTGCCATCGGGATAACTTCCACCGGTAGTGGAAATTTGCCTAACACGGGTACCCGTTTGCTCTCATCGACAATGCAAACAAAGGTAGTTGCTGCGCCGGCGACTATTTTTTCGCGCGTCAGCGCTGCGCCACCGCCTTTAATCATATGTTTGTGCTCGGTCACTTCGTCCGCACCGTCGATGTATACTGAAAGCTGGCTGATTTCATTGAGTTCAAATACCTCAATGCCAAGTGCCTTCAGCCTTTCAGTAGATGCTTCAGAGCTAGACACGGCACCTTCAATTTTATGCTTAATTTTACCAAGCTCGTCGATAAAAAAGTTCACGGTAGAACCTGTACCTACGCCCACAATGCTGTCGTTTTCAACGTATTCAATAGCGGCTTTAGCTACGGCCAGTTTTTTTGCGTTTTGATCCATCGTTACTCTCCAGTGGGTTTTGTTAGAGTCTAACAAAAAGCCACCTTTTCACCTATGGCTCAATTTAGCAATTGCAGGTTTTATTTCTGATTGAAGGTAATGGTTTGCGTAGGAGTAACAATTGCATCAAGGGGAACATCCCAAGATTGTACAGGTAACCTATCAACGTGTTGACAGTCGTGGGCAATACCTACAAGGGCTGGACGGGAGTGTGCTTCGCGCACCGAGGCAAGGGTTCTATCGTAAAAGCCGCCGCCCATGCCCAGTCGGTTACCTTGACTGTCAAAGCCCACCAGCGGCATAAAAATAACGCTATGGTGTCGCATAGGAACAATATTTTGGCACGCCAGTTCAGGCTCGGGAATGGCAAAGGTGTTTTTCACCATGTGAGTTTGCGCATCATAGCCAAGAAACAACAGATGGCCCTTACACACTGGATGAAGCACAGGCAAGGTGGTGTTGCATCGCATAGGGTGAGAGGTGGCTTTGCTCTGCCAACAATGCTTAATAAACGGGGTAAGCGAAACTTCCCCATCGTTGGGTAAATAACAGGCTGCGTAGGTAGCGTGAGATAATAGTGGAAGGTCACACAAGCGCTGAAGCACAGCTTCTGCGGCCTTGTCTTGCTGAGCGCGTGTTAGCTGCTGACGCGCTAGCCTTAGTTGCTTTCGTAATTCAGAGCGCTGCATAAAAGGCCATTCGACAATGGGAATTAAATGAATAAAAAAGGTGGCCTATTGCCACCTTTTTTCATGCACTACAACGCGTAAGTATCAACAAACAATTGTTCCAACTTAGCGTGGTCAACTTTGGTGGCAACCTTAATGGTATTTGCTTCAGTCCACAGCGGACTTGGCGTAGTACCTAAAGGCGCAACCACGGTTTGACCGCGGTCAAGAGGGCCTGTACCTACACGGACGTGACCTTCAGTTAACTCAAAGAGCTCTGGGTGACGTAAGTGAGCGATAGGGAAGGCATCGTGGAAGAAACACACACGATCTTCGCGGTTCTGAGAATAGAAATCCATATAGAACTGCGCGCTTTCCTGAACAAAACCACCTAGTTTAGGGTTTTTCTCAGCAAGAACGTCAACGAATGATGGCTTAAATGGCACATCATTGGTGACGTCTAAACCAAACATGGTTAAGTTCCAATCGGCACCAAACACAATTTCTGCAGCGTGGGCATCATTCCAAATGTTGGCTTCAGCCACCGGCGTGACATTACCGCGAACAAATGCTGCGCCACCCATAATGCTTACACCTTTCACTAATTTAGGTAAGTCAGGCTCTAAGCGAAGTGCTAGCGCTAGATTACCTAAAGGGCCAATAGCCACGATAGTGACTTCGCCTGGGTACTTGCGTGCGGTATCTACAATAAACTGTGCTGCACTACGAGGGTCAAGCTCGCCCTTAGGGGCTTCAGGTTTCATATGACCGAAACCGTAATCACCATGTACGAAGTGCGCATAAGTAGATTCTGGACCTACCCAAGGCATGCCAACGCCTTTTGTTACAGGAATATCTTTACCTGCAAACTCACAAAGGGTTAGCGCGTTTTGGGCTGCCATCGTCACAGGCACGTTACCATAAACCGTAGTTAAACCCAGTACGTCGATATCGGGTGATTGAAACGCGAAAAAGATAGCCATGGCATCATCAATGCCAGGATCCGTGTCTAAAATGATTTTATGTGCCATTAAAAATACTCTGTGCGTTCTGCAATTAGCTGTGTTTTGCTAAAAAACGATCCACTTCTTTTTGAGTGGGAATACTTTGAGCTGCGCCTTCTCTCGTTACGGCAATAGCTGATGCCGCGCAGCCACGAATAAGCGCGCGCTTTGCGTCAGTGTGATTGCTGTAAGCCGACAAGAAATAACCGATAAAGGTGTCGCCCGCTGCCGTGGTATCAACTGCGTCTACTAAAAATGCGTCGACTTTAATGCAGTCGTTATTTTTTAGCATCATGACACCGGCTTTGCCTAGTGTAATGATAACTTCGCACTCTGACCACTGCTCTTTAAACACCGCTACAATATCATCGAGTGAATCTTTTTCAGTAAGGGCGGCCGCTTCCGTTTCGTTCACAATAAGTAAATCGATACATTCAAGTGGAAGCGATTTTACTGATTCGCTCATAGGGGCAGGGTTAAAGGCAACTTTTAACTGCTTTTCTTTGGCCTGACGCAATACTTGGTCAATACTGCTGGTTTCATTTTGTGTTAAAACCCAGTCGGACGGCTTAGTGCCATCAAGCGCCTGCATGACAGTTTTTGCGGTAATGGTTTGATTAGCACCGCCAAACAACACTATCGCGTTTTCGCCACTTGGCGTAACTTGAATAATGGCATGGCCAGATGGGGTTTCAGAACACTTAACGCCACGACAATCAACGCCTTTTTTAATTAGCGCTTGTTTAAATGCCGCGTCATTTTCGTGAATGCTGCCAACATGGCATACATCAGCACCAGCTTGTGCAAGGGCAATAGATTGATTGGCGCCTTTACCACCTAAAAGCTGTTGGTAGTGGGTAGAAGCCAAGGTTTCACCAGGTTGAACAAAATGATCTACCTGATAAACATGATCGATATTAATAGAGCCAAAATTTATAATTGCCATTTCTTCTTCCGTCGAAAGAGGGCGTCTCCCAGAATGCCGCTGTTCATCGTTCGCCCGTGAACCGAAAAGTTCAGGGCGGAAGAATCACAATAGCCGTAGGCTTCTCGATACGCGCCGAGCTTGCACAATAGCCATCGTTTCAACTTCCTAGTTTTAAAGCATCGGCCAGGGACATGAATGAACTGGCGTACATCCCAGGAGACATTGTTGTTGTGTAACGCAACAGGGTATATCAAACGCGGTACTTCGTGAAGTGGATCACTAAGACGCCTTTCAAACCTTTGCGAAGTTATTCATTACTGCTAAGCAAGAAAGGTAAGTTTCTTGACCAGATGGTCAGCAATTATACACGCAATTGAACGAAGCTCAATCATTGTACTGTTACGTGGGGAAATCCTTATCCTGTGTCGGGGATCATAGAGCAATTACATCAGCCTTACCACCCTAAACCCTTTATTTACTGCACGTTCGAATACACATTAACCAATTTGCTAAAAGTAGGTTTTAAAGCATGAATTTGCTAGTATGAAGTATCACCGAAAAAGGAACAGTATTTGTGGAAAAACAGCTCGATTATGACAGCGTAAGCAATAAATTGTCACAACACGGTATTATTGTGGATGGCGCTGAAGTGCACGGCATACTCGTGGGCATGTTGTGTGGCGGTATGTCACTGACCGATCGCAACTGGTTAACGGCGCTAAGTGAAACGATTAACCAAGGCGACAAGTTTAACGACGCAACAGAATATTTGCTGACTAGCTTATTCAATCAGGTATGCCAGCAGCTTCTAGAGCCAGAATTTGCTTTGCAATTAATGGTACCTGACGATCAAACGCCTATTAACGACCGAGGTACTGCGTTAATTAACTGGGTTCAAGGGTTTATGTTAGGGTTTGGTTTGCACCAACAAGACTTAATGCAGTGTTCTGAAGACGTTAAAGAAGCACTTGAAGACTTTGCCGATATTTCGCGTATGGAAGAACCCATGGACGCTGATGAAGAGTCTGAAAAGGCCTTATTCGAAGTCATGGAATACGTAAAAATATCGGCCATTTTGTGCTACAGCGAATTAGGACAGTCGCTTTTAGATGATCAACAAGAAAAGCCATCCGTACATTAAATACCAACCCAAGACCATTAACGTAGCGTGATAAGGCCAATAATATGATTAGTGCGCAAGAGTTTATTGCTCGCCAAGATAGGTTATTAGCTCAGTGCTTACCTAATAGCGTGTGCTTAGTGCCCGCGGCATCAGTGGTAACTCGCAGTCGAGATACCGAATATGTGTTTCGCCAAAATAGCGACTTTTGGTATCTCACTGGATTTCACGAACCAGAGGCATGGCTTCTGCTTTCAAATCACCCACGCTATGGCGAAAGCTACCGTGCGATGGTGGTGCAAGATAAAGATCCCGACGCTGAAGTATGGCAAGGGCGACGGGTAGGTGCAGAGGCAGCGTTATCGGTATTTAGCTTAGATGAAGCGTTTGAGTTGTCTGAATTAAACGAAGCATTACTTGAAACATTGCTAGGTCACGACAACCTTTATTTTGCATTGGGCGAAAATAAACAAGCCGATGCACTTGTGCTTGATGCATTACAAGCATTGCGTGAGGCGCCTAAAGCGTCACTCGCGCCTTATAGCATGCATGACACCCGGCCCATGTTGCATGAAATGCGTGTATTTAAGTCGGCATGCGAAGTGGCAGTGATGAAAACGGCAGGTCGAATATCTGCTGCGGCACATAAACGTGCCATGCAATTTGTAAAGCCTGGCTGCTATGAATATCACCTAGAAGCGGAGCTGCACCATAGTTTTGCCATGCAAGGTGCACGCACCCCAGCTTATAGCACCATAGTGGGAAGTGGGGAAAACGGATGTATCTTGCATTACACCGAAAACAGCGCGCAAATTAAAGACGGCGACCTGGTACTGGTGGATGCGGGGGGTGAATACCAAGGCTATGCTGCAGATATTACGCGCACTTTTCCTGCCAACGGGACATTTAGCAAACCCCAAAGAGACATTTATGAATGGGTGCTAAAAGCACAAGAAGCAGTATTAACCACGCTGGGGCCAGGTAGCACCCTAGGCGAAGCCATGCAACAAAGTGCCGAGGTAATAACTGAAGGCTTGGTGTCGTTAGGATTGCTTGGTGGCACTATTGCAGAAAACCTTCAGCAAGAAACCTGGCGACAGTTTTATATGCATGGTGTGGGTCATTTCTTAGGGTTAGACGTACATGATGTGGGCGACTACAAAATTGATGGCCAAGACAGACCCTTGAAACCCGGCATGGTATTGACCATAGAACCGGGTATTTATATCGGCAGCCACCTAGATGTAGATGAACAATACAAAGGTATTGGGGTAAGAATTGAAGACAACGTGGTGGTAACCGCTACCGGTGTTGATGTACTTACTGCCGATGTACCCAAAACGGTGGACGCCATAGAAGCATTAATGAAGGGCGCATAGCAGGTGAATCAAACTGACATAGTGATAGTGGGTGGCGGTATTGTAGGTACTGTGTTGGCCAAGGGGCTTAGCCAACTTACCGGTTTCTCGGTGGTATTGGTTGATGCCCAAGATAGCGCACAAACCGACGGTATTCATCCTCGTGAAGATAAGCGAGTTATTGCCCTGGCAAAGCGCACCGTCAATGAATTAACCGCGATGGGCGTGCCACTGCACGACTTAGCTCAGCAAAACCCCGGTAAAATAGAGCACATTGAAGTTAGCGATAAAGGGTGGCTGGGCATGACTCAGCTGCACTGTAACGACTTCAATTTAGATGCATTTGGGCAAGTGGTGTCGCTATCGGCATTAGCGTCGTTAGTTGAACAGCACACTACCAGTGAAGGCATTACCCATATTGCACCCGCTAGCGTGTTTGCCATTGAGCGAACTGCCAATGATGCGCAGGTGACATTGGATTCTGGCGAGTGTTGGCAAGCCAAACTGGTGATAATGGCCGACGGGGGGCAATCTTCACTCATTGAACAAGTGGGAATTAGCCGAACGCAAACCCCTTACAACCAAGTGGCCGTGGTGGCCAATGTACATACCCAACTGCCACATAATAACAAAGCTTACGAACGTTTTACCCCCAACGGGCCGTTAGCGTTTTTACCCTTCGACAGCAGTATTAACGGTGAAACGGCCAAGGGGAATGGATTTTCAGTGGTATGGACAGTCAGCCCAGATAAAGCCAAGGCATTGCTTTCGTTATCTGATAAGCAGTTTTTGGCCCAGCTTCAACAAGACTTTGGATTCAGGCAAGGTGTCATTAATGCCATCAGCGATCGCGTGAGTTACCCGCTTTCGTTGCGCGTGACAGACAGCCTTTATTCCCACCGCACCGTGGTGGTGGGGAATGCCGCGCAAACCCTTCACCCTATTGCGGGGCAGGGGTTTAACCTGGCGCTACGAGATATTGTAACCTTAGTGGGGCACCTAACCCAGTGCAAGGATCCAGGCGACTATTCGCTATTACGTGAATATGGGCAAAACCGCCAGCGGGATCGTGAAAATACCATAGCGCTTACCGATACCCTAGTGCGCACATTTTCAAATACCTATTTCCCATTAGTATTGGCAAGAAATGCCGCGTTGTTAACGTTAAATATTGTACCAAGTTTAAAGCGCCGCTTTGTAAAACAAACCACAGGTTTTGCGCCTTCAGTAAAAACCAAACACGCTAGCTAATGCGAGCAAGCCGTTATTATTGGCAAAAACAAATAACACAATGAGAGAGCTTTTATGCAACATGTTGATATAGCAATAATTGGTGGTGGAATAGTTGGCTTAACATTAGCCGCAGCACTAAAAGATGCCCCATGTAGTATTGCTGTGATAAACAAACACCCTCTCGTTGTGCCGTTGTTAGACACACCAAGCCCCAGAGTAAGCGCCATTAATCAGGCCAATATTGAGGCTTTGGATTCACTCGGTGTTTGGCAGTTTGTTCAACAAGACAGAGTTAACCCATACAAGGCAATGCATGTGTGGGATAAAGACAGTTTTGGTGATATACATTTTAATTGCGACGACATGGGTAACGACAGCTTAGGCGTGATTGCGGAAAATGCCGCGTTAGTGAACGGTCTGGCAGAAAGCGTAATGCAACAAGCGAACGTGACGGTAGTAACTCAAAGTATTGAACGCATGTTAGTGGGGCCGTCGCAAAGCATGCTTATGCTAGATAATAATGACGCCATCAGTTGTAGGTTGTTAGTAGGCGCAGACGGCGCTAACTCCTCTGTGCGAAAGCAGGCCAACTTTCCCATTACCTTTCGTGATTACGAACACACGGCCATTGTGGCCAATATTCAAACCGAGCATCCACACAATAATGTTGCGCGCCAAGCCTTTACGCCAACAGGGCCGCTAGCACTTTTGCCTATGGCTAACCCGCATGTTTGTTCAATTGTTTGGTCGCAGACACCGGATGCTGCAAGTAAGCTGCAACAATGCAGCGATGACGATTTCTGTCACGCCCTAACTGTGGCGAGCGACGCTGCCTTGGGTAACGTTAGCTTACAGACCTCGCGCCATACTTTTCCGTTAACCATGCGTTACGCGCGAAGCTGGGCGAAAGATGGGGTGGTGTTAGTGGGCGACGCCGCACACACCATTCATCCACTGGCGGGGCAGGGAGCCAATTTAGGCATGCAAGACGCATTGGCCTTAGCCGACACACTCTCTGCATTATTAAACCGTCAAAAAGACATTGCGCAACATCGTTATTTGCGCCCCTACGAGCGAGCGCGCAAAACCGAAGCGGTGAAAATGATAGCGGCTATGGACGGGTTTAAGTTTTTATTCGACGGTAACGACCCTGTGAAGAAACTTATTCGTGGAGTTGGGCTAGCCGCCACCGACAAACTCACTACGGTAAAGCAGGCCTTCGTGGCGCATGCTATGGGGCTTTAACGGCCTTGCGGGAAACGACGTAAGCCCTCATTGCAACCTACAAGTGAAGACATAGAGAAGGAACGCTAAGTGAGTTGGGTGCTATTTACCTTAGGTGCAGTTTTTCTCCAAACCGGACGCAATGCCCTGCAAAGTAAACTTAGCGATAAGGTAGACACCTTAGGTGTAACCTTGTCGCGCTTTTTATTTGCGCCGCCTATTGCATTAGCGTACCTGCTGTTGCTTTCCTATATATCTCAACCATCTTTTGACAGCCACGCTAATGTTCAGCCAGCCTGGCTAGAATTGCCTCAGTTTTCCCTTTCTTTCGTGCTGGTGGTGGTACTGGCAGCGCTTCTCCAAATTGCCGCCACATCGTTTATGGTCATGCTTTTTAAGCAGCGTAACTTTGCCATAGGTGCAGGCTTGGCAAAAAGTGAAGCCTTAGTGGCGGGCATTTTAGGGACTTTGTTTTTTGGCAGCTATTTGAGTGTTATCGGCTGGTTAGGGATTGTACTGGGGGGCGTGGCGGTATTTGTATTAAGCGCAGGTAAAAGCGTTCAACAGAGTGCAACCCGTAGCTTAAGCACAAAAACCTTGTGTATTGGTTTGGCCAGCGGCGCGTGTTTTGCGCTTACGTCGCTCTTTGTTCGCGAAGCCTCGCACCTATTAGCTTTGCCGCTTAAACAGGCGGCAGCCTGGGTGCTACTTTGGGTGGTAAGCATTCAAGCCGCAGGCCTTAGCCTCTACATTTTCATTCGTAAACCCAACATACTTAAACAAATGCAAGCCAATGTTCATACCGTACTGGTGATTAGTACCGTCAGTTGTTTGGGCTCTGTGTGTTGGTTCACCGCTATGGCGCTACAGCATGTAGCCTATGTAAAAACACTCGGTCAAATAGAGGTATTGCTTACCTTGCTGCTGGCACATTTTTGGTTAAACGATAAAGTGTCGAAACGTGAGATTATTGGCCTTCTGCTTATTGGCGTAGCCGCTACTATGGTGATGTGGGCTTAAGCACTTATAAAAACGATAAATGAAAAACGACAGGGAACAACCATGAATAAACGTGATTTTTTGAAATTTACCGGCGCAAGTCTGGCGCTGACGCCATTGGCTGGCATGGCCGCTGGCAGTGATTCAGGTGAAAATGTGACTGAATCTTTAAGCAATATAACAGGCTCGGTAAACCCTATTTCTGTTGCAGAGCGAAAGGCGCGTATAGAAAAGGCGCAGCAACTTATGAAGCAGCACAACATGGCTGCCCTGTTAATTGAACCCGGCGCAGCCATGGACTACTTTTCAGGAATACAGTGGTGGCGCAGCGAACGCTTAACTGCGTTAGTGATTCCTCAAAAAGGCGACATTGCCGTGGTAACCCCGTTTTTTGAAAAGCCCAGCGTGCTAGAAAGCTTAAAGGTGGGCGACGACGTTCAGGTGTGGAACGAGCACGAGAGCCCTTTTGAGGTAGTAGCAAACATTTTGAAGTCACGGGGTATTCGTTCGGGCAACATAGGCTTTGAAAGTAGTGTGCGTTATTTTGTGGTTACCGGCATCAGTAATGCCTTACCGGCTATGAATATCGTTGCCGCAGAGCCTGTGACCTTAGGCTGTAGAATGTATAAAACCGCTGCCGAACTTACCCTGATGCACAAAGCTAATGAAGTGACCCTTCGCGCTTACGAACATGTGTTTAACAACCTGAAGTTGGGCATGAGCCAAGCACAAGTTAAAGGGCTAATGAATGCGGCGCAACGAAAATTAGGGGGCAGTGGCACCTGGTGTTTAGCGTTGTTTAACGACGCCAGTGCGTACCCCCACGGCACCAATGCGAAACAAGTTATTCAAGAAGGCTCTGTTATTTTGCTTGATAGCGGATGCAGTGTGCACGGGTATCAAAGTGATATAAGCCGCACCTTGGTATTTGGCAAAGCGTCGCAAAAAGTGGAAGACGTGTGGAATACCGTACGCGAGGGCCAAAATGTTGCTTTTGCCGCCGCTAAAGTGGGCGCACCTGCCGGTGGTGTTGACGACGCGGTTCGCCAATACTACGCAAGTAAAGGGTATGACAAAAATTATGCCTTACCTGGGTTAAGCCACAGAACCGGCCATGGTATAGGTATGGAAGGGCACGAAAGCGTGAACTTCGTAAGGGGTGAAACCACGCCATTGAACAAAGGCATGTGTTTTTCTAACGAACCCGGGTTATATATTCCGGGTGAGTTCGGCGTGCGGTTGGAAGATTGCCTGTACATGACCGACAAAGGCCCTGCTTACTTTACGACTCCACCAGACAGTTTAGCTAGCCCGTTGGGCACGCTTATGCCACTGCAAGCATAAAACATGGGCTGGCTGAGTTGCCCTAACGGCTATTCAGTGAGCCTAGCTTTAAAAAACTCAGCCAGCGTTTTGCTGATAACCGGGTGTTGAGTGTCTTGGTTAAATAGGCAGATATTCACCCTGCCTAATTTAGGGAGTTTTGGGTGGTTAAGGGGCGATACGTTTTGCGGCAAACTAGAGCGGGCGAGGGCGGTAATGCCTAAGCCTTGCTTAATAGCGGCGACCAGCCCGCCTAAATCGGCGTTAGTGTAAGTAATTTTCCAGGCAAAAGTTTGTTGTTTTAGTTCTTCTATTACCCGGCTTCGGTACATGCATCCATCGGGGGCGAGTACTAAAGGAATGCTGTCGCCTACGAGCGGGTGGCTAGCATCACCCACCCACACTACGTCATCTTCAAGTACCACTTCCCCTTCCGTGTCTTCATTGGGGTTTACCAGCGCCAATATTAAATCGAAATGATCACGCTGACTGGGGTGCAGTAAATCGCGGCTTAAAGCAGACGTGACTTCGAGAGAAACATCGGGATAACGCTTAGAAAACTCACCAATTAAACCCGGTAAAAGGGTAGAGGCAAATTCGTTAGGAATGCCCAACCGTAAGCGGCCACTTAATGGGGCAGGTGTTAGGCTTTTAAAGATATTGTCGTTAAGCTCTAGCAATTCTTTGGCTTTTGGGTAAAGCCAATTACCGTCGGCACTAGGAACATGGCGCTGACCTACTTTGGTAAATAGCTTTCGGTCTAATTGCGACTCAAGCTTTTTAATTTGCAAACTAATCGCAGGTTGAGAACGACCTAAAAAGTCGCCCGCTTTGGCATAGCCACCAAGCTCTATAACGCTAACAAAGGTGCGCAAGTTATCTAACGAAAGCTGTTTCATATAGATTTGAATTCCTGATGTAGTTAAGCGTATACATTATAAATGCAAATGTATTGATAAGAAATTCCAATTTGTTGCATAAGGTGTAGCTCACTATACTCAATGGCGTTTTCTACCTTTCAATTCAAAAAGAGTAAGTGGAATGTCTAACACTACCGCCTTACACGCCAAGCACCTAGAAGCTGGCGCGAAAATGGTCGATTTCTTCGGCTGGGATATGCCCATTAACTATGGTTCACAAATTGAAGAGCATCACGCAGTGCGCAAAGACGCGGGTATGTTCGATGTGTCTCACATGACCATTGTTGATGCAAAGGGCGCGCAAGCGAAAGCCTATCTTCAGTATCTACTTGCAAACGACGTAGCGAAGTTAAAAGACAAAGGCAAAGCGCTGTACAGCGGCATGCTGAATGAAGAAGGCGGTGTAGTAGACGACCTTATTGTTTACCACTTCGACGAAACTAACTACCGCCTAGTGGTAAATTCAGCAACCCGCGAAAAAGACATGAACTGGTTAATGAGCAAAGCCGAAGGGTTTGACGTAACCATTACCGAACGCCCTGAGTTCGCCATGATTGCCGTACAAGGCCCTAACGCAAAAGAAAAAGCCGCCACCTTGTTCAGCGCAGCGCAAAAAGAAGCGGTAGCGGGCATGAAGCCATTCTTTGGCGTACAAGCGGAAGACTTGTTCATTGCTACCACAGGTTATACCGGTGAAGCAGGCTACGAAATTATGGTGCCTACTGAGCAAGCCGCAAGCTTCTGGCAAGGCTTATTAGATGCTGGAGTACAGCCTTGCGGGTTAGGTGCACGTGACACGCTGCGTTTAGAAGCGGGTATGAACTTATACGGCCAAGATATGGATGAAACCGTATCGCCACTAGCCGCCAACATGGGCTGGACAATTACATGGGAACCGGCAGAACGTGACTTCGTAGGGCGTAAAGCACTAGAAGCACAGCGCGAAGCAGGTACCGACAAGCTAGTAGGCTTGGTGATGACTGAAAAAGGCGTGCTTCGTCATGGCCTTAAAGTGAAAACAGAAAGCGGCGAAGGCGTTATCACATCAGGTACTTTCTCGCCAACACTAGGTCACTCAATTGCCATGGCACGAGTACCACGTGATGTTGGTGAAACAGTAGAAGTGGAAATGCGCAAAAAGTGGGTTACAGTAAAAGTGGTTAAGCCCTCCTTTGTTCGCAATGGAAAAAGTGTTTTATAAAATAACTTCTTAAGTTTACAAAGATTAACAGGAACGATTATGAGCAACATCCCAACTGATTTACGCTATGCCTCCACGCACGAATGGGTACGCCCAGATGGTGACGGTGTTTTCACTGTAGGTATTTCTGAGCACGCTCAAGGCCTACTTGGCGACATGGTATTTGTAGAGCTGCCAGACGTTGGCGATGCCGTAAGTACTGGCGACGATATTTGTGTTGCTGAATCGGTAAAAGCGGCGTCTGACGTTTATGCACCTATTTCAGGTGAAGTTGTTGAAGTTAATGAAGACCTAGAAGACTCGCCAGAGTTGGTTAACTCTGACCCCTACGGTGACGGCTGGTTATTCAAAATTAAGGCTGACGATGCGGCAGAAGTAGAAGGCCTACTTGACGCAGAAGGCTACGAAAACAGCATAGACGAAGAGTAATTCGTTACGCCATTTTCATGTAGTACATTTTGAAAAAGGGGCCTATGTATAGCGCCCCTTTTTAAATTTAAGATTTAACGCGCCCTTGCGGCAACCATTACGAGTGCTTAACAACGTTATGTCGAATACTTCCCCAACATTGGCTCAACTAGAGCAAAAAGATACCTTTATCCGCCGTCATATTGGCCCGGGAAAAGGTGAAATTGAAGAAATGCTGTCTGCCATTGGTGCAAGCTCATTAGACGATTTAATTGAGCAAACCGTACCGGCAGGTATTGCGCTACCAGAGCCATTAAAATGTGGTGAAGGGGCGACAGAAGTTGAAGCATTAAATGAACTTAAAGCTGTTGCACAAAAGAACAAAATCAACCGTTCTTTCATTGGTATGGGTTACTACGATACCCACGTACCCAACGTTATTCTTCGCAACGTGCTAGAAAACCCAGGTTGGTATACCGCGTACACGCCCTATCAGCCAGAAATTGCTCAAGGCCGTTTAGAAGCTATCCTTAACTTCCAACAGGTGACCATTGACCTAACCGGCCTAGAGCTAGCATCGGCATCGTTATTAGATGAAGGTACTGCGGCCGCAGAAGCCATGGGCCTTGCTAAACGTGTATCTAAGAACAAAAAAGCGAATGCGTTCTTTATTGCCAATGATGTTCACCCACAAACCGTAGACGTGGTAGAAACACGCGCTGAAATGTTCGGTTTTGAAATCATTAAAGGCGAAGCAGAAGAAGCCGCAGACCACGATATTTTCGGTGCGTTACTTCAATACCCTACCACCACAGGCGAAGTAAAAGACATCAGCGATGTTATTGCTGCGGTACAAGCGAAAAAAGGCATTGTAGCAGTAGCGGCAGACCTAATGAGCTTGGTTATGCTTAAATCACCAGGCGAGCTAGGTGCTGATGTGGCACTAGGCAGTGCACAGCGCTTTGGTGTACCCATGGGGTACGGCGGCCCCCACGCGGCATTCTTTGCTACCCGCGACAGCTACAAGCGTTCACTACCAGGGCGTATTATTGGTGTAAGTAAAGACACCCGCGGACGCCCAGCACTTCGTATGGCGCTACAAACCCGTGAACAACACATTCGCCGTGAAAAAGCCAACTCGAACATTTGTACCGCGCAGGTGCTTCTAGCCAACATGGCAAGCTTCTACGCTGTGTACCACGGCCCACAAGGCTTAAAAACAATTGCCGAGCGTATTCACCGCTTTGCCGACATTTTGGCGACAGGATTAACCCAAAAAGGGCTAGCACTTAAACATAGCACCTACTTCGACACCTTAACCATTATGGTTGACGATAAAGAAGCGGTACTAAACAAGGCTTACGAACAGGGCTTAAATTTACGTGCCGACCTTGAAGGCGCGGTAGGTGTGTCGTTAGATGAAACCACCACCCGTGAAGACATTATTGCACTATTCGATGTGCTTCTAGGTGAAGAGCACGGCCTAACGGTTGAAGACTTAGACGCTAGCGTAACCACACAAGGCGTTAAGTCTATTCCTGACACGCTAGTTCGTACCAGCGACATTTTAACCCATGAAGTGTTCAACAAATATCACTCAGAAACTGAAATGCTTCGCTATATTAAGAGCCTAGAGAACAAAGACTTGGCGCTTAACCACTCGATGATTTCATTGGGTTCGTGCACCATGAAGCTAAACGCAACGGCTGAGATGATCCCAGTAACCTGGGCTGAATTCGGCCAGCTTCACCCGTTTGCACCACTAAACCAAGCCGAAGGTTATCAAGAAATGATTGCCGAGTTGGCTGAGTGGCTCATTAACGTAACAGGCTACGACAACCTTTCAATGCAGCCTAACTCAGGTGCACAAGGTGAATACGCTGGCCTATTGGCTATTCAGCGTTACCACGAAAGCCGTGGCGAAGGGCACAGAAATGTGTGCCTTATTCCAAGCTCGGCCCACGGTACTAACCCTGCGTCTGCACAAATGGTTAGCCTTAAAGTGGTAGTAGTGGCTTGTGATGCTAACGGTAACGTAGACCTTGACGACCTTCGCAAAAAAGCAGAAGAAGTGGGCGAGAACTTATCGTGCGCCATGATCACATACCCGTCTACCCACGGCGTGTACGAAGAAACCGTACGTGAAATGTGCGACATTGTTCACCAATACGGCGGCCAAGTGTACATGGACGGCGCTAACATGAACGCGCAGGTGGGCATTACATCACCGGGCTTCATTGGTTCAGACGTATCGCACCTTAACTTACACAAAACCTTCTGTATTCCACATGGCGGCGGCGGCCCAGGTATGGGCCCCATTGGTGTTAAATCGCACCTAGCACCGTTCCTACCAAACCATACTGTGGTGAATATTGAAACCGCTGGCAAAAACTGCGGCGCCGTTTCAGCCGCACCATGGGGCAGTGCGTCTATTCTGCCTATTAGCTACATGTACATTAAAATGATGGGCAGCGCTGGTTTACGCAAAGCCACTGAAGTAGCAATTCTAAATGCCAACTATGTAGCTAAGCAGCTAGAAGGGCACTTCCCCGTGCTTTATAAAGGCAACAATGGCCGCGTAGCACACGAATGTATTATTGACCTTCGCCCGCTTAAAGAAGCAAGCGGTGTAACCGAGCTAGATATCGCGAAGCGCCTAAACGACTACGGCTTCCACGCGCCAACCATGAGCTTCCCAGTAGCGGGTACGCTCATGATTGAGCCAACAGAGTCGGAAGCCAAGTATGAACTAGACCGCTTCATTAGTGCCATGGTTAGCATTCGCCAAGAAATTGCCAAAGTAGAAAGCGGCGAGTGGGATGCCACAGACAACCCGCTACACAACGCACCACACACGCTAGCTGACATCTGTGACAGCGACTGGAACCGCAGCTACGACCGCATGCTAGCGGCGTACCCAGCACCAGAAGTACACAGAAACAAATTCTGGCCAACGGTTAACCGCATTGATGATGTTTATGGTGACCGTAACCTGATCTGTTCTTGCCCTAGCATTGAGAGCTATGTTGAGGGGTAGGTTTTTGTTGGTTTAGCAGCGTTGCTGCTAGAGTTTGATTTGAAAGGCGAACCTGTTGGTTCGCCTTTTTTTTGAGCGAGTATTATTTTACAGTTCTTATACTTTAGTTTAATGTTAATGAATTGCAAAGGAAGGTCAAATTGTTATGGAAAACAAAAGCACCTCAAAATACTTTTGGTTTATTGAATTAGTTGCCTACTGGCAGGGGCAGATAAACAGCCGAGAGTTGTGTGATAACTTTGGTATTAGTGTAACGCAAGCTAAAAAGTATATTACTCACTACAGAGACTATTGTCCTACAAACCTCGCCTATTGCAAAAGTACCAAAGCTCACCTCGCACAAGACTCATTTCAACAGCAGTATATTTCTGGCGACGTCAGTGAATATCTCGATTGGCTCAATGGCTTGAACGAAGGTACTGTGTTGACCGCAAATTCAATTACCCACGCAAAACTTCGTTTACCGGCAAGAACAATTTCGCCAAACATCATGAGAGCATTAGTAAGCGCAGTAAAATCAAAGCGTAGAGTAGATGTAGACTACGTTTCGCTTAGCAAAACGACGGAGGAAGGGCGAGTAATTCAGCCACATACCTTCGTGAAAACGGGGCTACGTTGGCATTTACGTGGCTATTGTGAATATCGAGGTGAGTTTAGAGACTTTGTACTCAGTCGTTTTCGGGGCGAGCCGACGTTAATGGGCAAGGCGACACATTTTGAAAGTGATGACTCAGGTTGGAATACAGAAGTCAGTTTGCGCATTCAACCCGACCCTAGATTCTCAAAAGCACAAAGAACTATTATTGAGCAAGACTATAAGATGAGAAATGGCGAATTAGTCATCAAGTCAAAACCCGCGTTAGCGCAATACTTGCTCCAAGAAATGCATGTAAGAACCGAGTTTTTAGCCAAAACACCTCAACAGCAACAGCTCGTACTGGTAAACGAAAGCGACGTAAAAGAATGGCTATTCGGTAATTAGCCGATATATGCGTGCACAATCGGTACACTTAATTTACTGGTTTTATTTACCTCATTGTAGATGAAGTAAAAAAATGGAAATGTACTTAAACAGTATTTTTCGAATATAAAGGAACGGCATGGATAAGGAATTCCCTCCCTATTTTAAATATTGGGGTAAAGCTAAAAAAGACGTTAATCAGGATGGGGCAGACTATCACTTGCTCCCCTACCATTGTTTGGATGTGGCGGCTGTGTGTTATGAGTGGCTTTACGCTGATACTAAACTCTCTGCTGAATTAAGCAATTATTTGGGAATCCCTAGAGCGCAGTTTACATCAATGATGAGCATGTTCATGGCAATGCATGATCTTGGGAAATTTGCATCTGCTTTTCAAGCGTTATTTTCGAACGCTTCATCGTCACTCATTTTTCCCAATAGTCGAAAGTGTTATGACGGTTCACGTTATCGCCATGACAGGTTGGGCACTTGGTTTTGGCGGAAACTGCGCAAGCAAATCTGTGAACGATGTACAGAAGGCAATGGACTAGATAGAAGACAGCAACGGTATTTAACAAAGCCATTGAATATCATCATGGATTGTATGTTGGGACATCATGGTGTGCCGGTAGAACTTGATGAGCCGGGCATTGAAGGATTTACTGAAAGCCAAAACCTAATTGCCGCAGATGCATTTGCTGTAGATCTAATCGCACTATTCCAACCTGAATTTACCGAAGTCATGTATCTAAATGATTCTGAGTGGCTAGCAAAGCTAAGACAAGTCAGTTGGCACATTGCAGGTATAGCTGTGCTTTGTGATTGGATAGGCTCAGATCAAACCGATTTTCCCTATGTTTCAGATGAGATACCGTTAGACGTCTATTGGCAAAATGCTAGAAAACAAGCCCAGAAAGCACTTGAGAGTAAACAACTCATCCGGTCATTTAAAGTTGCGCCTTTCGTTTCTGTTGAGAATAGCTTTGGTTTTAAACCTACACCATTACAGAGCTGGGCTGAAAAAGTAGAGATCGCAGATACCCCCCAGCTATTCATACTTGAAGACGTAACAGGGGCTGGCAAGACAGAAGCTGCGCTTACATTAACCCATAGGCTTATGCAAAAAGGTGTGGCTAGTGGTTTTTATTTTGGTCTACCTACCATGGCTACGTCCAATGCTATGTATAAACGGGTGACCGAACATTACTTAAGTATGTATGAATCAGTGGCAAAAAAGCCCAGTATTGTGTTGGCTCATGGTGCTCGTGAAATGAACTCGCTCTTTCAGCAAACGGTCATTACTTCAGGCAAAGATAACTCTGACTACAACGCAGACGACAAAACTGCCCTCGCAGAGTGTCATCGGTGGCTTGCCGATTCTCGCAAAAAAGCACTGCTTGCACCGGTTGGTGTTGGCACCATTGATCAGGCACTGCTGGCGGTGTTACCTAAAAGGCATCAATCCCTTAGACTCTTAGGGTTACATAATAAAGTCCTGATTTTTGATGAAGTCCATGCGGCAGACGAATATATGTTTGAACTGCTGGAAGGATTACTAAAACTGCATTTGCATCAGGGCGGTAGTGTTATTTTATTAACGGCCACATTACCCCTAAAACAGCGTAAGAAGCTGGTAGAAATATGGCAAACGGCATCACGGGACGAAGTGATTTTGCCAAAGAAAACCTGCTTCTCTGATTTTCCTCTTGCCACTCAAGTTGCGCCCGGAACAGTGAATCCAGTGCAAGAAGCCACAATGCCTAGTCGGGAAGCAGTGAGTAGAGCGGTAAAGGTGACTTTTCTGCATGATGAAGCGAGTTGTATTGAGCGCATTATCAACACCACAGAAAGCGGAGACTGCGTAGTTTGGGTGCGCAATTCTGTTGATGATGCTCTAGCCGCATACTCAGTATTGTCTGTTCAGATGAGTAACCCCGATGATTGTATTTTATTTCATAGCCGGTTCACCCTAAATGATAGAAATTTTATTGAAGCAAAAGTTCTGAATGTATTCGGTAAGCATGCTGAAGTAGGTACTCGAGCCGGTAAAGTCCTTATAGCGACTCAGGTTTTCCAGGAAAGTTTAGATGCAGACTGTGACCTGATGATTTCAGATATTTGCCCAATTGATGATTTGATACAACGGGCTGGACGCTTACATCGTCATTCCCGAGATAAGTTTGGCAAATTTACTCCGAATAAATCAGATCAGCGAGGGCAACCCGAATTAATTGTGCATACACCACATTGGACTGATAACCCCAGTGATGAATGGGTAAGTAAAGATTTCAGAAATATCAGCTATGTCTACCCATCAGCAGGCAGGTTATGGCTGGGCATGAGAGAGTTGCTGAAATTAGGCTCCATGCGTATGCCACAGGATGCCAGACAGTTAATCGAAGCGGTATATAGCGATGAAGGTAGAGAGCAAATCCCTGCTAGTTTAATTGCACAGGAGCAACAGGTTCTCGGCGATGAACGAGCGAGAGAAAATCAAGCATTTGCCAGAAAGCTCAACTGGGAAACGGGATATCAAATAACGAACCGAGGGCGCTGGGAAGAAGATGAGATTGAAATTAATACCCGGCTAAGTGAGCGGGAAGAAGTGCAGGTGGTATTACTAAAGGTAAGTGAGCAGGACCATCTTACTTTTTGGTGCGAGCATAAACAGCATGCAATACAGCTAAGCACATTGAAACTCGCAAAAAATAAGTACGCAGACAATTTAAGCCCAGTGCCGGAAAAATATCAGGCACAACTGGAAGAATTACAAACGAAATACCCAGTACTTAAATCTAAACAATGTTGGATACCAGAGCAGGATGAGCGGTTTGGTTATTCTCCTGTATCTGGTTTTTATCAAAAAAACATCAAGGAAGAGCTATGAACTTACTCAAAGATCCTTGGCTGTTATTTAACGTGCAACAACCAGATGGAAGCATAGCTGAACAAACGTTGCCGATAACCGCCATTGCAAAACCAGAAGTCATCGACTTTGCATTACCCAGAGCCGATTTTCAGGGTGCAGCCTATCAGTTTGCGATTGGGCTATTGCAAACCTGTTTCTCGCCTGATGATGAGTTTGAATGGGAAGATAACTATCTTGAACCACCAACAGAAGATGCCCTTCGGCAAGCTTTTTCAAAAGTAGAACATGCATTCAATGCCACAGGTGATGGCCCGCTGTTTATGCAGGATTTCGACAGCTTGGAAGAGGCAAAGCGAAACTCAATCTCAGGTTTACTCATCGAAGCGCCGGGTGGAAATGGCTTAAAGCTGAATACCGATCACTTTGTTAAAAGAGGGGGTGGTGAAGCCATGTCTTTGCCCATGGCGGTTTTGGCGCTTTTTACTCTCCAAATAAATGCACCAGCGGGTGGGCAGGGTAATCGCACCGGGCTTCGCGGTGGCGGCCCTTTAACAACTCTCGTGATGCCGCAGCAAGAACTCGCTCCGCTTTGGCAGAGGCTTTGGCTCAACATAACTCCAAAAGATGACAATTACTCCGAGCCTGATTTTGACAGCGACACATTATTCCCATGGTTAGGCAAAACTCGAGTAAGTGCAAAGAAGGGAAGCGAAGTTTATCAAAAAGATGTACACCCGTTGCATATGTTCTGGGCGATGCCAAGACGCATAAGACTGATCGTCGAAGATGTTGCTGGCGAATGCAAAATTACAGGTAAGCCTTGTAGCCAATTAGTGAAACTGTATAAGACTCAGAATTACGGTGCAAATTATGCGGGATCGTGGTCACACCCCCTTACACCCTATAAGCGTGACTTAAAAAAGCCGGATCAGGAAGACTTGTCGACCAAAGGCCAGCCTGGAGGAATTACTTATAAGGTTTGGGATGTGCTGACACTAACGGGCTCTCCGGATGGTGGCAAGACTCAGCAGATGTGTGCGAGGGTGGTTCGTTCTTTTAATAGTCTGGTGAGCGAAGACATTATAGATGATGTAACGGTACAAGCCAGATTATGGGTATTTGGCTACGACATGGATAACATGAAAGCTCGTGGATGGTATTCAGAATTTATGCCGCTTTATCAGTTCCCGTCGGCTAAGCAACAACATATCCTTGATCACATCAAAGAGCTTCAGTCAATAGCCACTGATGCCCTATGGCATTGTCGTAGCCAGATAAAAGCGGCGTGGTTTGATAAACCCGGTGATGCAAAAGGGGACTTCAGTTTTATCGATGCTGCCTTTTGGCAACAAACCCAATCCGATTTTTTTACCGCTGTGCAACAGTTGATGAGTAGTGAGTCTCAGTATTTGAGTTCAATGGATGCAAAACATTGGATATCTACGCTCAGGAATGTTGCGTTGTCCTTATTTGATGAATATGCGCTATCTGAACTGGGTTCTGAACGGACGATGGCTAAGCGAGTTACAGCAAGAAAAAGCTTGTTAAAAGGGCTGTACTCAAAATCATTCAAAAATTTTGAAAAGGAACATCAAATTGAGCCGATTAAGGAGACAAACTAATGGATAAAGAGCTAATTCAACGTGGTGTATCAACAGCGCTCCGCTGGTGGAAGTCTATGTATGCCAGTGCGGGTGAGTTGAAAAAAGAGGGTATTCAGGCTGCACCAACCGCTTGGAAAGCTGAACTAAAAAGAGCTGAGTCTATTGACGCGGTGTTGTTAACACAGGGCTTTAGGGCTCTTTGGATTTCGTTAAGTAGTGAAATAACCGAAGGCAACGAAAAGCAAGTGAGTCACAACATGTTTGGTTGGGCTATGGTTGCTGGAGCACTCGTTTCCATAACAGAAAATCATGCTCAAAGCTTTGCTAAATTAGCCGGGAAAAAGGGCGACGGAGAGAAGCCTGTGGTAAGCGAAATGCGTTTCGCTCAATTGCAACAGGCGCAAACGCCAGAAGAGTTTTTACGCCGAATCAGGCGAATTTTGAAACAGTTGAAAGGCAAGGCATCAGTGGCACAGTTAGCCAAAGATACCTGTAACTGGAATCAGGAACTGACATCAAATTACCCCAGGCAAGCTGACAAACGCATAGCGGTACGCTGGGCAATGGATTACTACCAGGCAAACTAATCAAAAGCGCCTGAATAACTATTTTTTGAAAAAGGATTAATCACATGAGCAAATTTATTCAACTTCACTTACTAACTTCCTACGCGCCGTCAAACTTAAACCGTGATGACCTCGGACGCCCTAAAACAGCAAAAATGGGCGGGTTTGATCGTTTACGTGTGAGTTCACAAAGTTTGAAGAGAAACTGGCGTGTGTCTGAGTTATTCGAAGAAGCCATGATTGGCGGAATCGGCGTTCGCACCAAAAAGCTCGGTGAAGAAGTATTTAACACCTTGGTTACCGGTGGCGTGAAAGAGAAGCAAGCGACAACATGGGCTTCATCTATTGCAGGGGTTTTTGGCAAGGTTAAAAAAGACAAGCCATTAGAAATTGAGCAACTTGCCCATATCAGTACGGCTGAAAAACAAGCCGTATTGGCATTAGCTAAGTTGCTTTGCCATGAGCAGCGCGAGCCAAGTGCTGATGAATTGAAATTGTTAAAAGCAGACCGCACTTCGGTTGATATTGCCCTATTCGGCAGAATGCTGGCATCCAGCCCAGAGTTCAATGTAGAAGCCGCTTGTCAGGTAGCCCATTCAATCAGTGTTCACAAGGTATTGGTGGAAGATGACTATTTTACCGCTGTTGATGACTTAAACGATGGTAAAACAGACACTGGCTCAGCCCACATAGGTGAAGCTAACTTTGCGGCGGCGTTGTTCTATAGCTATATCTGCATTAACAAAACTCAGCTAGTCGAAAACCTTGGCGGTAATGCCTCCTTGGCAGATAACGCTATAAAAGCACTGACCGAAGCGGCGGTAAAAGTTTCTCCCAAAGGCAAGCAAAACAGTTTTGCTTCACGCGCCTACGCCAGCTATGTCATGGCTGAACTTGGTGAACAACAGCCACGTTCACTTTCAGTATCGTATCTTAAGCCGGTTCAGGACGAAGATATGGCTGATGCGGCAATTACCGCAATAGAAAAACAGGCGGCGAATTTTGACGCGGTTTACGGCAAATGTGCAGATGCGCGTTATACAATTAACGCTGTAAAAGGCGAAGGTACGTTAAACGAATTATTAGATTTCGTTGCAAAGTAATTGGAGCGTAACAATGAAAGAATATTTAGTCTTTCGGCTCTATGGAGCAATGGCGAGTTGGGGCGTGCCTGCAGTGGGAGGCGATAGAGCCACTGCGATTGCACCCACGCGTTCAGCACTGTTGGGTTTGCTCGGTGCTGCATTGGGGGTCACCAGAGATAATGCTACGAAACTAGAGGCGCTTCAGCAAAGTGTTTCTTTTGGTGTTAAGCAATGTGTACCCAGTTCAATATTGCGGGATTATCATACGGCACAGGTGCCATCAGAAAAAAGAGGCGTTACTCATTTCACCCGCAAGAGCGAGTTAAGTGAAGCAAAGTTGAATACGGTATTATCCAGCCGGGATTACCGCTGTGATGGTGTTTGGATAGTAGCAGTTTTGTTAAAGGGTAAGCCTCAAGTAACTCTTTCAGCCATAAAAGACGCGTTGGAAAAACCGGTATTTCCCCTCTACTTGGGACGTAAATCTTGCCCTCTTAGTTTACCACTTTCACCAAAGTCTATTGAAACTGAGACACTGCAGCAAGCTTTAGATACCGATTTCCCCCCTGTTGTTTCAGAACAATCAGACAAATATTGGTTTGGTGCTAACGGCTTTGTAACTTATTTTTGGGAAGGTGCTGTGACGGAATTTGACGGTGAACTCACGCAGTCTTACCAACCTTGGGATGAGCCAGTTCATCGCGGGAGATGGCAGTTCAAACAGCGGACTATGCATCAAATAACAATGCAGGAGGCTAAGTGATGTATCTATCAAAAGTCACAATGAAATCGAGTCCGCAAACTGCACAGGAATTAGCAAAGCTTCAACGTAATGGCGTTTATGCATCACACCAGTTAATTTGGCAATTGTTTACAAATGATGCAGAAAGGTCATTTCTTTATCGTGAAGAAATCGGAGCAACGGGCATGCCGGAATTTTACGTTTTGTCTAAAACAGAGCCGCAAGCAAATTTACCTATCTTTTCGAGTGTAACAAAAGTATTTGAGCCTAAATTAGACAAGGGGCAGCGGCTGTCATTCAAGCTAAGAGTTAACCCTACCGTTTGTGTAAAAGGTGAGGGTGGAAAGCAGCGCCGCCATGATGTGATGATGCAGGCGAAGTATAGTGTCAAAAACGAATTATTGGATGCACAAAAGCTCAAGATGCATATGGAGCAAGCTGCAATTGGCTGGTTGAGCAACGAGAAAAGATTGGATGAATGGGGGATTACTCTTGATTGCCAACCAGCCATTGATGGCTATACCCAGCACAAGGTTCAGAAAAAACGTCATCAAATACAGTTTTCAAGCGTTGATTATCAGGGCATGTTAACAGTTAAAGACCCACTAAAATTCATAAACCAATACGCCAAGGGATTTGGCAGAGCCAAAGGAATGGGCTGCGGATTAATGATGATTAAACGAGCGTGAAACTACAAAACAGGGACGTTTATGAAACCAAAACTACAAGTACTTGAACAAACAATCGCGACCATGACCAATGAGGGAGGGGAGTATATTTGCATTACTGATATTGCAAAGTATAAAAACTCTGCTCGTTCCGACGATCTTATTCGAAACTGGTTACGAAATCGCAATACTATCGAGTTTTTGGGTATCTGGGAGCAACTCAATAATTCGAAATTTAATCCCGTCGAATTCGACGGGTTTAAAAAAGAAGCAGGATTGAATAGTTTTACACTTACCCCAAAACAATGGATAGAGAAAACCAACGCCATAGGGCTTATTTCAAAAGCCGGCCGCTATGGCGGTACTTATGCACAAAAAGACATTGCCTTTGAATTTGCCAGTTGGATTTCAGTTGAATTTAAACTCTATTTGATTAAAGAGTTCCAACGATTAAAAGAACAAGAATTTGAAAAACTCGGCTGGGATATTCGACGCAATCTCGCAAAAGTGAATTACCTGATTCACACAGATGCGGTCAAGGAACACCTTATTCCTGAAACGCTCAGTAAGCAACAAATAGCCTGTGTATACGCCAGCGAAGCTGATTTACTTAATGTTGCACTTTTTGGTGTAACGGCTAAGCAATGGCGCAATGAAAACCCCAAGCACAGCGGTAATATGCGTGATCATGCCAATATTCACCAGCTTGTTTGTTTGGCCAACATGGAATCTATGAATGCCCATTTTATTCAACAGGGCATGGTGCAATCTGAACGAATTGTAAAACTGAATGAATTAGCTATTCAGCAAATGCAGGTACTGATAGCAGCCAATACCACCAAGAATCCTTTATTAAAGGGGTAAATATGGCATTCATTCCACTTAAACCTATCCCTATTAAAGATCGCAATTCAATGATTTTTGTTGGTATGGGGCGAATAGATGTGAAAGACGGCGCGTTTGTGGTTATCGATGAGGTACACGGCGAGCGGATGCATATTCCAGTGGGATCGGTTGTGTGTATTATGCTTGAACCAGGTACACGAGTTTCCCATGCGGCAGTAAAGCTGGCAGCTCAGGTTGGCACATTGTTAATTTGGGTTGGGGAAGCTGGGGTTAGGCTGTATGCTGCTGGTCAACCTGGCGGTGCACGCTCAGACAAGTTGTTATACCAAGCTAAACTGGCACTGGATGAAAACTTGCGATTGAAAGTGGTTCGTAAAATGTTCGAACTGAGATTTGGAGAACCAGCACCAGAGCGACGAAGCATAGAGCAATTGCGCGGAATTGAAGGAGCACGCGTACGCAAAACCTATGAACTGCTTGCGAAGCAGTATGGTATTGAATGGCGAGGACGAAAATACGACCCCAAAGATTGGGAAAAAGGCGATGTCGTTAATCAATGTATTAGCGCCGCCACGTCTTGTTTATATGGTGTAACAGAAGCAGCAATTTTAGCGGCTGGATACGCCCCCGCTATTGGTTTTATTCATTCAGGTAAGCCTTTGTCTTTCGTTTATGATATGGCGGATATAGTGAAATTCGAGTCTGTAGTACCGGAAGCATTCAAGATAGCCTCAAAACACCCCCGAAGTCCTGATAGAGAAGTACGGGTTGCGTGTCGTAATATTTTTCGGGAAACCAAGGTATTAAACCGCCTTATTCCGCTAATTGAAGAAATCCTAAGTGCTGGAGAGATTACTCCTCCAGCGGCCCCTAAGGATAGCCAACCTCCCGCGATACCCGAACCTACGAATATCGGAAACGAAGGGCATAGAACAGGGTAAGTATTATGGCAATGTTAACTGTAGTGACTGAAGCTGTGCCTCATAGACTAAGAGGCCGGCTTGCCGTTTGGTTGTTAGAAGTTAGAGCTGGCGTATACGTTGGAAATGTTTCAAGGCGGGTTCGGGAAATGATTTGGTTTCATATAACCGAGTTGGCTGATGAAGGGAATGTAGTAATGGCATGGTCTACCAATAATGAGTCTGGCTTTGAATTTCAAACTTTTGGTGAGAATAGACGAGAACCAATTGACGTTGATGGACTAAGGCTAGTTCGATTTTTACCTCTTGATTCTAACCAAAATTCTTAACTTTGTTCTTTAAAAAGTTGGTGTATTTTTAATTTTCAATATTCCTTTTATAGATCAATTGTCTATCATTAGAGTGTTCCCCGTGCCCACGGGGATGAACCGTCATTGGATTTAGAGTCCAAAAAAGGCAATTTGTGTTCCCCGTGCCCACGGGGATGAACCGTTTTCATGTTTATTTTGGCAGGGATAGGAAAGGTGTTCCCCGTGCCCACGGGGATGAACCGAACCAAGCTGAATTGGAATCATTAAACGAGAAGTGTTCCCCGTGCCCACGGGGATGAACCGCAAATGGCTAATGATTCAAACGACAAATGAGAGTGTTCCCCGTGCCCACGGGGATGAACCGCAATTTTAGAGGGAGTTGTGGGTATTCCTGCTGTGTTCCCCGTGCCCACGGGGATGAACCGCTTGGGGCCCTAAACAAAAAAGACGCTGATGAGTGTTCCCCGTGCCCACGGGGATGAACCGGCTCGATTGATACCATTATTTACGAACACAATGTGTTCCCCGTGCCCACGGGGATGAACCGGTCGTGTGATTTTCGACAGTCTAGTCAAATGTGTGTTCCCCGTGCCCACGGGGATGAACCGCACTGTCCGAAACTGTCCAAAATTTACGGACAGTGTTCCCCGTGCCCACGGGGATGAACCGTTGCCAATAAGTTGAACCTTATTTAGTCCTTTGTGTTCCCCGTGCCCACGGGGATGAACCGGACAGCAGCATGAACACTCACTACCAACACGAGTGTTCCCCGTGCCCACGGGGATGAACCGGTCTTCCCCACTGGTGTTCACTTTCGTTTAGGGTGTTCCCCGTGCCCACGGGGATGAACCGGTGCTCACTCCTTCTATTCGTTCTACTGCAAAGTGTTCCCCGTGCCCACGGGGATGAACCGTATGAGGCTTTCATAACATTGGCTCTCTGTGGGTGTTCCCCGTGCCCACGGGGATGAACCGGATCGTCAAAGTCTTCACGCGGAAGCCTTCCAGTGTTCCCCGTGCCCACGGGGATGAACCGCATTTCTTCGTAGCTGGCATGTATCTGAACTAGTGTTCCCCGTGCCCACGGGGATGAACCGGCAACTGGAGGGCTTTGTTTGCGTAAACCTTTGTGTTCCCCGTGCCCACGGGGATGAACCGATATATAAGGCGTGGTTGAAGCGTTATTGAGTGTGTTCCCCGTGCCCACGGGGATGAACCGTGTTTTCTTGAATAGACATGTTTATTTTCCTCGTGTTCCCCGTGCCCACGGGGATGAACCGGACAATGCTGCAGCCAGAGCGCTAGTGTGGATGTGTTCCCCGTGCCCACGGGGATGAACCGCGCGTTCAATAGTGGTGTGACCGCAGTAGTAAGTGTTCCCCGTGCCCACGGGGATGAACCGCGCTGGCAGACGACTACCCAGAACTTACGGTAGTGTTCCCCGTGCCCACGGGGATGAACCGTCAGTAGAGAGTGCGCGTTCGGTTTCACTATTGTGTTCCCCGTGCCCACGGGGATGAACCGGTGGGTAAGCCCATTCCCTTGGGGCAAGAAGTGTGTTCCCCGTGCCCACGGGGATGAACCGTGCTCGACTGGCCCATCATCCATGTTTTCAAAGTGTTCCCCGTGCCCACGGGGATGAACCAGGTGGGCACACTCTATCTTGATAATTTGGTACGTGTTCCCCGTGCCCACGGGGATGAACCGTGCCCGCTAATATCATCACCAGGCTTTGATATGTGTTCCCCGTGCCCACGGGGATGAACCGCAAGGTATTTAAGCCGATGGGGTTGGCTATACGTGTTCCCCGTGCCCACGGGGATGAACCGCCGACTATTTAGCGCAGGCGCGTGAATTAGCCGTGTTCCCCGTGCCCACGGGGATGAACCGGTGATAGAAAAAACCTGATGGACGATAAGTTGCGTGTTCCCCGTGCCCACGGGGATGAACCGCATTTCGATGGGGAGCATTAGCCATTCTTAAAGTGTTCCCCGTGCCCACGGGGATGAACCGCGCAGCGAAAGCGATGTACTCACGCAGATGAAGTGTTCCCCGTGCCCACGGGGATGAACCGGACTGAATACCGCAGATGGCGTTCTTATTAATGTGTTCCCCGTGCCCACGGGGATGAACCGGTGGTGAATTGTATCAAGGTGTCCCCTGTAAGGTGTTCCCCGTGCCCACGGGGATGAACCGTACGCCATTCGCCTAACCAATGGGCAATTGGCGTGTTCCCCGTGCCCACGGGGATGAACCGTTTCTCCCTCAGTTCATCAAGCACAGACTTGTGTGTTCCCCGTGCCCACGGGGATGAACCGGCTTTCAAAATAACGAGAGCCAATAAGCGCACGTGTTCCCCGTGCCCACGGGGATGAACCGTTCAAAGCTCAGGAGGTTGGGCATAATGCTGGGTGTTCCCCGTGCCCACGGGGATGAACCGTAAACGAAGGCAAAGACTGCTTTTTCACTGAAGTGTTCCCCGTGCCCACGGGGATGAACCGAGTGGGTGCGAGTTCCCGCTGGGGAATTGAAGGTGTTCCCCGTGCCCACGGGGATGAACCGCTATAAACTGCAATGGCGAACACTTGGCATTAGTGTTCCCCGTGCCCACGGGGATGAACCGTGGGGTATAATGTCCCATTAAATCCACCTATTGTGTTCCCCGTGCCCACGGGGATGAACCGCCATCTTGACGCAGCGAGAACTCGATAAACTGGTGTTCCCCGTGCCCACGGGGATGAACCGGCACTAATCAAACCTCTGATTATTTCAATCACGTGTTCCCCGTGCCCACGGGGATGAACCGAGTCTTAGGCGTAACCTTGATGCTGCGCTTGAGTGTTCCCCGTGCCCACGGGGATGAACCGCTTGATTTGGATTTCGTTTTTAGAATTACATTGTGTTCCCCGTGCCCACGGGGATGAACCGAAACTAAAAGGCAAAGAAAAAAAAGGGTAGGGTGTTCCCCGTGCCCACGGGGATGAGCCGCGGAATATGGAGGACTTTAAATACGGTATTTAGGGAGTTAAGGGTCAGAGTACATTATCGCTCAGACTGGCAATGTCCACTTCCCCTAAACTAAGACTGATTAAACTAGTGATGCCAAAAGCTTTGTAAAAGGCACAATATCTTGTTTGGCGCTGGCTACTTCCAACGCTTGCATATATTCATCTCGCCGCGTAACCGGCACAATTGTCCAAGGGTAGCCACCAGATGCCATCATTAGATTCATGATAAATTTCCCCATTCTCCCGTTACCATCAAAGTAAGGGACAACAGCTTGTTGCCCCATTATGCAGCGATGTTTATGCTCACCTGCGATTATCGCTTTCATCTGTTATGAATGATGTGTCCTAAAGATCACATAAAGCCCCAAAATGGTTACTCTAATAGGTTAAAAGGCACTTAACGTAACCAAAAGTGCACTTTATAGTGAAAGGTGTGACAGCTGCAGCATTAGCAGAAGAGATCGGCGACAGATTGAAGCAAGCTCGACTAAATCGAAACTTAACACAAGCAGAAGTTGCGGAGCTTGCTGGCATTGCTCGCAAAACGGTTTTAAATGCAGAAAAGGGAAAAGTTCAGCTCAACATCATGATTGCTATATTAATGGCATTAGACCTCACGCAGCAGATTGATCTATTTCTTCCTAAACAAGAAATTTCTCCCTTACAGCTGGCCAAACTGCAAGGAAAGAAAAGGCAGAGAGCCTCTGGCCAGCGCAGTAACAAAGATGAGGAAACACCAGAATGGTAATGGAAGCCATTACAATAACATACCAAGACGATGTTGTTGGTGCAGTGAGTTTTGACACTGAAAAGGGACTTGGGTCATTTGAATATGATCCAGGCTTCATTAAAAAAGATATCGAGCTGTCCCCGATCAAAATGCCATTATCGAATCGTATTTATAGCTTTCCCGAACTGGATTTCAATACCTTTAAACTCGACCTCATTAAAGAGTTTCAGCGATGAAAAGAACAAAAATTCCTATAACTGCGCGGGAATATTCGCCGCAATCTGGCGAAAGTGAATTACCTTATTTACACCGATGCGGTAAAAGGGCATCTCACTTCGGAAACGCTTAGCTTTACCGCTGACTATTCCCTAACACCCCGAATATTCCCATCCATAACAAGCGTCTTAGCCTGCACGCCTTCAGCATCGTCTTCAAAACGAACACTACTACCATTCTTGGCAAAGAATCGCCCGCTTCCCTCATGAAAATATTCTTCATTTTCAACGTAGGGTAAGGCGTTAAGCACAAAGCCATTGCTTGTTTTTTCTAGCACCACATCAACATTAACAGGGGTAGTCACCACATAGGTTCCAATATATTTAGTTAGTTCCTTTTGGCTTATGGGTACTAACTTCTTAACCTCAGCTTCCGAGTAGCCTACATCTAACGCTTCTTTTAAACGTATTTCTAGCTCGCTTATTAACTGCATGCCATTGTTGCCATTAGTCATGATGGCGTAGCCATTGCCGGTATCTAACTCAAGGTATAGCTGCGACATAAATCCAGCATCTGCGCCGCCGTGACCAAAGCCCAGAGTTTTACCGTCTTCATCCATGTTGATAAAAAAGCCAATACCAACATTAGGTGCTTCATTGGTTGGCGTATTGTTGGTTAACATTTCTCGTGCAGTAGCTTGCGATATCCAATCTGTTTTTTGCCCCAAATACGCGCTACGAACGCCGCTTGCCATTTTCAACATGTCTGATGGCGTGCTCCACATGCCTGCTGCTGCAAGCGTAGCGTAAGTATGCGCGCCACCTTCTACTGGTGCACCGTCACCGTCGTATGGCGTAGCCATATTGTTTGATAGGTTTTTCGATATGGGCTGTTCGAAGCCAGAGCGCGTCATGTCTAAAGGTGTAAACAAAAGCCGTTGTGACATAACTGGCAGGGGCTCGTTAGCTACGTCCTGCAAGGTAAGTTGAGCAAGCGTAGTGCCGCCACCTGAATAACGCATTTGCGTACTGGGCTTAATATCAACAACAACGGCGTCGGTATTGGCTGGAAATGCACCTTCTAACACTTGCTGCAAAGTAGGTACTGGCTCACCAGCTGCGTAACCAGGGAAGCCGTGTACGGTGGTGCCAGCCGTGTGGCTTAATAATCTGCGTAATGAAACAACCTCTTGCCCAGTCCATTCGTGTTCGGGCAATTGCCAGCTGGTAAGCAAGTTATTTACGTCGGTATCTAAATCAATAGGGTTATCTTGGCGGTATTTCATTAATACCGAGGCAAATGCGGGTTTAGAAATACTGCCTGCTTGGAACACTGTGTTTTCATCAACAACCAGTTCAGTGGTTACATCTTTAACGCCGCTTTGCATGGTCCACGCTAGTTGCCCATTTCTCATAAACGCGGCAGACACACCAGGCACATCATAATGCGCTTGTCTTTGCTCTAAAGACTGGTAATCAACCTCTTGCCCTTCAATTCGAATGCGTTCAGCCAGCCCAGTTTTTAAAAGGTCAGCTTCTTTTAATTCTGCGGCAGCAGAGGGGGAGGCGGGTAGGGTTTCAGGCTCTGTACAGCCCAATAACGAAGCTAAACAAAGCGAAAGTGTTAAAGAGGCAAAGAGCTTGTTTGTTTTCATTATGTGTATTCCATTACGAGTGAACATACCGGCGTATGTTCCTATTATTATTCGGTCAATGCTAGCAATATGCTAAATCAGTCACTCAATAGCTAGTCGTCTGTACCTTTCGCAATCTTCTTTCGCAAGTTAGCCAGCCGCGCTTTATAAGCACCATTCTCAACATTTTCTTCATAGCTCATTGCTAGCGCTTTCTCTCTCATTTCAAGCGCTATGGCTAATTCGCCGTTAGCTTCATACCCGTCTGCCAGACTGTCGTAAGCATCAGATTTGTTAGGGAAGCGAGTTACATTTTTCTTAAAAATTTCAATGGCGGATTCAAAGTCTTGTTTGTTTAACGCCGCATAACCCGCGTGGTTTACGGCTTTATATTCTGGCTTTGCTTCAAAAGCGTATTTTGCAGAAAGGTCTTTATAGTATTGCTCTACCGCAGGAATGCCTTCCTGTATTATCGCACCTGTTGGGCGTAACGAATTTAGCTGCTTTTGAAGCGCCAAGCTCATACCTGCAAGCGCAGTGGTGTTGTGGCTTTCAGATGTATCCAGTTCGGTATCAAAGGTAAACCCTTTTCGTTCGCTGCTATTTAGTAGTTCAACGTAACTTTCGTATGCGCTTAGCATGTTCCCGCCTTCGTTACCCATATTGATATAAAGGTGTTTGTTAAGGTCGTTATCTGACGCAAAGAACGCTTTTGCCTCTGGAAATATCACTTCTTCGTGCCACCACAAACTTGGGCTAAATGCGAAGTAAGCTTGAAACAGTTCAGGCCGCTCTTGCAGTGCGTATAAGGTAAAAAGGGCGCTTAATGAATGCCCGGAAATGATCCCGTAGTTATTGGTGCGATAGTTTGCCTCTACGTAAGGCTTCAGTTCTTTTTCTAGAAAGTCTAAAAAGTTGTCGGCACCACCAGATATTCCTCACTGGTTGTAGCTTTCATCATAGGTAGGTGTGAAATCTCGCGTGCGCTCTGTGTTGGTAATACCAATAACTATCATTTCTTGCGCCATTCCAGACTGATTGAGCAGATCAAGCGTGCCTACGGTATGGGCAAAATTTCGCTGTCCATCTAGCAAATATAAAACTGGGTAGGTGGTGTTTTTATAGCGGGAATAGTTATTAGGTAAGTGAATAAGTAGTTCTCGCGACTCATTCAAAACTTCTGACGTGATTGTTGTAACTACGGCTTCGCCACGCACTTTGGCGTTTACGTGAAAGCTAAGGCTTAGGCTGAGGGTAATTACAGCGCCGATAAAAACGCAGGCAAGTTTTTGATACATTTGAAATTCCCTTTTTCGCTATCAGGCACGAGATTTTTATAGTTTGTTTATCCTACGCTGTCATAGCCGCTCTTACTTGTCAAAAAATAGCCAAATATTAGCCAGCTAAAAAGAAAAAATATTGTCCTCTTATCATATGCGCGACTGACGTCTCTGGCGACGTTCACGGTCATTTTACTCGTTTTGTATTTTTACATGACCCACAAATAGAATAGTGGGCCAAGTGAAAATTAGCTGTACTGGCTTAAGGAGCCTGTAACACTTCCCGTACCTACCGTAAAACCGAACAGAAATATCCTTGGCAACAGTTTTTTAATTATTTTTGATAATGCTGTTATACCACTTGTACCGCCCCATACCGCTAATTACATGTGCAAAAAACTATCTCCGCGCAGCAAGGGCTCTTATTACACCGCGAATTTCAGCCAAGCCTTTGAGGCGACCTATACCCGAATAACCAGGGTTCACAGTTTTTCCAATGTCGTCCATCATTTGATGCCCGTGATCGGGGCGTATGAAAATATCTTGTGACATACCATTTTCAGCACGACGCTGCTCTTCTTTAAGAAGCGCATCAATTACCGCCACCATATCTACGTCACTATCTAAGTGGCTTGCTTCATAAAAGCTACGCTGTTCTTTAGGGTCTCGTGTTACCCCCCTTAAGTGAGAGAAATGTATACGCTCTCCGAATTGCTGAGCCATTTCAGGAAGGTTGTTGTCTGGCCTACTGCTATAGGTTCCAACGCACAAGGTCATTCCGTTTGACGGGCTTGGTTGGGCATCAAATAAAATATTTAAATCATCTGCCGTGCACACAATACGAGGTAGACCTAGCATGTCACGCGGCGGATCGTCAGGATGAATAGCGAGCTTGATACCCGCAGCTTCTGCTCTGGGAAGTACTTTTTCTAAAAAGGAAAATAGGTTCTTGCGCAGTTGGTTGGCATCGATATCTTTATAATTTGCCAGCATGGCGCGGAAATCTTCAATGCCGTAGCTATCTGTCATACGACCTGGCAAACCCGCAATGATGTTATTCGTCAGGGTTGAGCGTTCTGCTTCGGTCATCTCTTCGAACACCCGCTTTGCTTCAACTAACTCTTCTTTGCTGTACTCATTTTCAGCGTTTTCGCGCTGCAGAATGAACAAATCGAATGCAGCAAACTTGGGTTGGTCAAAGCGCAATGCATAAGCCCCACTTGACAGGCGATAATTTAAGTCAGTGCGTGTCCAATCAATTACCGGCATGAAGTTATAGCAAATGGTCTTAATGCCACATTTGGCTAAATTTTCCATGCTCACTATCCAGTTTTCGACATACTTTTCGTGCCCAGGCCTCGCAAGTTTAATGTCTTCATGCACGGGAATACTTTCCACTACCGTCCATTTAAGTGGGCTTTCATGGGGTTCACAGGTTTCGATAAGCGCTTTATACGCTTTTATATCTTCTACTTGCCAAACTTCGCCGGTAGGAACACTGTGCAAAGCACTTACTATATCTGTGGCGCCAGTTTGTCTGATTTCGCTAATTGTTACCGGGTCATTAGGACCGAACCATCTCCAAGATTCACGCATACTTTATTTATTACCATTTAAAGACAAAAATCGGACTGGAGGTTGCTGATTACGCCCGCTTTCACCGCATGCTGATCAAAGCAAACCCACGCTACTGCCTCTTTATTGTGGTGTTGCAATACTAGCTCTACACCTTGTTTTAAAATCTCTCCGCCTCCTTGCATATTGTCGCAACATAACACTGTAAAGGGCTGCCTATTCTGTTCTGCACGATTAACACAGTTAGCAGCAATGAAACCATAAATGGCTTTGGGTGAAGATAAAGACGTCAGATCTGCTGCGATATCGGGATGTGATTTATCTACTTCACCTATTTCGGATAAGGTAAGCTGCTTCATGTTCTGCCTTTCGGTTACAGTCACCCTGAAATACAAGCAACATACCGAGTGTACTTACCAATTCAGAATTAAACAAATTTAAAACTTTGTAGTTACGAAACAGTATTAATAAATAACATTTTAACAACAAGGAAATTAATACATAAGTATAAAATTAGGTGAGATATTGGAATGACCGATTATAAGTTTAGTGTATGTGACAGAGTATGTGATAGTGCCTCTTGATGGTGAGGCAGCGTATTAGGGGGGATTTATTCGCTGACTGGTTTTGTGCTTTTTTCGTTCACAGGCGGTTTACTCTGGGCTTGTTCTACTAGCTTTGCACGTTCTGCTTTAGGGACATAAGCTGGCTTACTGCTTTTATGAAGTTTAACTTTCTCATCTTTTTCTGTTATGAATAACGCTTCCTAAATATCGTATAAAGCACCAAAATGGTTACTCTAATAGGTAAAAATGCACTTTATGTAACCAAAATAGCACTCTAAATGCCAACTTGACAGAGTTTCTTTAAAGTCCTAAATTAAGAACATTAAGTGCGTATACCTCTAATAATGTAACTAAGTTAGGACTTTATAGTGAAAAGCGTGACAGCTACAGCATTAGCAGAAGAGATCGGTGATAGATTGAAGCAAGCTCGGCTAAATCGAGACCTAACACAGTCTGAAGTTGCGGAGCTTGCTGGCATTGCTCGCAAAACGGTTTTAAATGCAGAAAAGGGAAAAGTTCAGCTCAACATCATGATTGCTATATTAATGGCATTAGACCTCACGGAGCAGATTGATCTATTCCTCCCTAAACAGGAAATTTCTCCCTTACAGCTGGCCAAACTGCAAGGAAAGAAAAGGCAGAGAGCCTCTGGCCAGCGCAGTAACAAAGATAAGGAAACACCAGAATGGTAATGGAAGTTATTACAATAACATACCAAGACGATGTTGTTGGTGCAGTGAGTTTTGACACTGAAAAGGGACTTGGGTCATTTGAATATGATCCAGGCTTCATAAAAAAAGGCATCGAGCTGTCACCTATCAAAATGCCATTATCGAATCGCATTTATAGCTTTCCCGAACTGGATTTCAACACCTTTAAAGGCCTACCGGGTTTAATAGCTGACTCCTTACCTGATGATTTTGGTAACGCAGTTCTCAACGCATGGGTTGCAGGTCAAGGTCGATCACCTAGTGACATTACCCCACTGCAACGCCTTCAATATACGGGAAAGCGAGGCATGGGAGCGCTTGAGTATGCGCCAGCTACAAAGTTACGAAGTTTAAATGCTTCACAGCAAGTAGAAATCCAATCCCTCGTTTCAATCGCACAAGAAATCTTAGATTTACGAGGTAATTTTGAAGTAGAACTTAAACAAAGTGGCCAAGACGATAGGGAGGCAATGATGTCTTTATTATCTGTTGGCATGAGTGCGGGAGGAGCACGACCGAAAGCCGTATTAGCATTTAATGAAGATTTTACTCAAGTTCGCTCGGGCCAAACCAAAGTGCCAAGTGGTTTTACTCATTATTTGATGAAATTTGACGGCGTTAGTGAACACAACAAAAATCAAGAAACCTTCGGTGACCCATTAGGCTATGGTGCAATGGAGTTTGTTTATTATTTAATGGCTAACAAATGCGGTGTCGATATGATGCCATGCCGCTTACTTCATGAAGGCAATCGACGCCACTTTATTACACAACGGTTTGATCGAAATAAAAACAACAAGGTACACGTACAAACATTAAACGGGCTTGCTCACGTCGATTACAAAAAACCAGGGGCATTTTCTTACGAAGAGTTATTCGGCATTGCCAGACAATTGAAGCTTTCTGCTGTTGAAGCTGAGCAGCTATTTAAGCGTATGACGTTCAATATTATTGCTCGAAATCATGACGACCACTCAAAGAACTTTGCCTTTATGTTAAAAAAAGACAAATGGTCTCTCGCACCCGCTTATGATTTAGCATATAGCTATAAACCAGGCAGTAAATGGGTGAATAGCCACTGGATGAGCTTAAATGGTAAAAGAGATAGATTTACACGAAGTGATTTCTATCGTTTAGAGAAACTTAGCCCTATTTTTAGCAAGAAAAAGATCGACGATATTATTGATGCAACCATTGAGCACATATCAACTTGGCGTCAGCTTGCTGAGGAATGGGATGTACCAAAAACTCTGATAGACGAGATACAGGAAAACTTGCGGCTCGATATTTAGTACGTTCAGAGTTCGATACTCATTTCCGCTATTCGCTCATTTGAGTCCTAAACAGCCACTGCAGAGGCTATTAAGTATGTTTTCAACTCTAGTTACTACTACTCGTGATACTGGCCAATTAGCAATTCTTATCTATAGGTTTTGGTGTTATATCATTTATAGGTTTTAATGCCGCTTTTTAGCCGTTAACCCTTATTTTAATGTCATCGAATTTGATGATTTTTAAAAAGAAGCTGGTTTTAATTAGTTCTGCGTTTACGGTCGAGTTTAAACTCGACCTCATTAAAGGGTTTCAGCGATGAAAAGAATAAGAGATCCAATAACTGGACGGGAACATTAGCCGTCATCTGGCGAAGTGAATTACCTTATTAATACTGTTCTGGTAAAAAAGCATTGGCTGTTTTTTCTAGCTCACCAACACAACCTAGCAACGACTAGATTTTCAGACGTGCTTAGTGAAAACGCCCAGTTATTTTTCTCACACAAACGCTGCACAATGCCTAAACCAAGGCCGTTGTTTGTTGTACTGAATTCATTAGCCAACGTTATCTGCTGACTAACATGCTTATTTGTGTGATTACTAACAATGAGTTCGTTGTGTTTTATTATTACGCTGACTGAGCCCTGGTTATCTAAGGTGTGTTCGAACGCGTTACGTACAAGGTTTGTAACGGCGATAGAAAAAGCCTGTGGATGCCCGAAAATGCTGGGGTTGGCCGCTTCGTCTAGTTCAATATCAACTGACTTTCCTCGCAAAAGGTAGCGCTGCTGATCAATGGCTTTATACACTAAGGGCGCAATGCTAAACTGTTCGCTGTACAAGCCATGGTCGGTCTCGCGGGCTAAACACAAAAACATTTCAATCATGTTTTTCATGTCTAGCGTGGCACGCCGCATTCTATCTAGCGCCTTTTTGTCACCATTATCTAAGTCACTTTGTTCAAGTATTTCAAGCGCACCTGAAATTACCGTCACTGGGGTGCGTAATTCGTGGCTGGCTGCATTGGTGAAATTGCGTTCGCGTTCAACAAAGTCGCTCACTCTTTCGAGGGTCTTTTCAATTGTCATCGCTAACAGGCCTACTTCGTCGTCTACGAATCGGCTCGACCTAATGCGTTTATGATCGTCAGCAGTTAAATGTTAGAATAATGGGGTCAGAGTACTTTTTTCAGCCGCACTTACCTTGTTTTTATTCGTTTGTTTGAAAAATACGTCTCGTTTAAATGCTCTACATAACATTCTTCGTATTTTCATCAGTCATTGCATGTGGTCTCATAAACGCGTGTACTGACCAACTTCTCAAAGTTTAGGGGCCCTTAGATGGCAGATATCGATGCTGAACAAGAATTACGAAAAGACCTAGCTGCCGCTTATAGGCTGATGGATTTAGAAGGCTGGAGCGATATGATTTTTACACATATTTCCGCTCGTATGCCCGATGAAGCAAAGCGTTTTTTGCTCAACAGTTACGGTTTATTGCCAGAGGAAGTTTGTGCGTCGAATTTGGTCATGGTGGATGTACAGGGCGAAAACGCCGATAGCAGTCCTGCTTCTGTTAATCCAGCGGGCTTTACTATTCACAGCGCATTGCATATGGCCCGGCACGACGCCCACTGTGTAATGCACACACATACTATGGCGGGTATGGCGGTATCGGGGCTGGCCGAAGGCCTACTGCCGCTTAATCAAACCAGTATGGAGTTCTTTAATCGTGTGGCCTATTACGACTATCAGGGCATTCCTTTGGAATGCGATGAACGCGAAGCAATCGTGGCCGCTATGGGCGACAAAAACAGCATGATTCTACGCAACCATGGGTTATTAACCGTTGGCCGTACTGTTGCCGAGGCCTTCTATCGCATGTATTACCTCAATAAAGCCTGCGAAATTCAGGTGGAAATGATGCAAACAGGCGGGAAACTACTTATCCCCGCTGATCATATTTGTGAGCATGTTGCCCAACAGGCTTCCAACCCGCGCTATATGGCCCAAAGTGTTGATCTTATCTGGCAGGCAATGTTGCGTAAATTAGATAGAATCGACCCTGCTTACCGTTCGTAACCTGTTTGGACCTACCATTAAGCGAGCACTTACTTATCAAGCAGGGTAGGCCAACTACTATCGAGTTAGGCGCATAGTTTATTTTCGCTTTAAAGCGCCGCTTCTCATAATCTCACTACGCAAAGGTTAAAAAATTTTAATGAAGTGCTAATCTGTTTTGGTCTGTTGCCCGTTTATAACCTCATATTCCTTCGCTCACGTTATGTGATGTAAGCCATGTTTATGAGGAGAGGCTGGTTTCTATGGACGACCCTACACTCATTATCCTGATGTATTTCATCATACCCATCTGGTTTCTGGCGGGCATTGTTGACTGGTATTGTCATAAGCGAAGCAATATTTCCGGCACTAGCGGTGCAAAAGAATCCCTTATCCATTTACTTATGTTCGCCGAAGTGGGCATTCCGCTTTTTATGGTACTGGTTTTTGAAGTCAACAGCTTAATTATCGCTATCAGTATTCTGTTCTTTTTTGTGCATGAGGCTACGGCAATGTGGGATGTATCCTATGCTGTAACCAAGCGCCATGTTGGGCCAATCGAACAGCATGTTCATAGTTTTTTAGAAATGATCCCGCTGCTTGCCTTAGTACTGGTGGTGGGGCGACATTGGGAACATTTCATTGCACTTTTTGGTGTTGGTAATATGTCTCCCGACTTCGCGTTAGAACTGAAAGAGGACCCTTTACCCACATGGTATTTAGTTACCGTATTATTGATAGCACTCGCTTTGGAGTTTGTTCCCTATCTGGAGGAATTAATGCGTGGTTTAAAAGATAAGAATCAAAAAAGTAGGAGCGAGCCCGGTGACATACGCACCAAAAACATCAGCCCTGTTTCACATGAGCAAGCCGAAGCGGCTAGCCCCTATGATACATCCGTGGCAGGGGAAGAAGACCCCGGTGTGGCATTAGAAGAATTGGTAGAGGATAGAAAGGTGGACCCGATTCACCCGAAGCGCTAAATTGCTTTTATCGTAGGATAAACTCTAGCATACCCCGCAAAAATTAATGGGGTCAGAGTACATTTCATTTTTTCAAAATGTACTCTGACCCCATTTTTTCCAATGACTAAGTAAAGAAAAATGCCTATTAATAAGTATCATCAGCGAAACAGGTTATAATGGATGATAAATGTAAATAGGAATGAATATGAAAGTTTGTGGTGTAGATTTAAAAGGTAACGAAGCCGTTGTGAGTTTGTTATCGCTTGTTGACGGTATGTTCCACCTTCCCGACTGCCGTGTACGCCGATTAACACTAGCCGATACCAGTGCCAAAGGGCTAAAAAGCTTTCAAAGTACTTTTGCTAAACTCGTAGCCGACTATAAAATTGATGCGGTAATAATCCGCCAGCGTCAAAGCAAAGGTAAGTTTGCGGGCAGTGCCATTGGTTTCAAACTAGAGGCGGCTATTGAATTAATTGAAGGGTTAAACGTTGTTGTTATGAGCCCAACAGATATTAAAGAGTCGTTACGCAGAAACCCAATCGCTGTACCCTTTTCAGAGACAGGCTTAAAGCAATTTCAAGAGACTGCTTTTACCAGTGCATACGCGTGGCTTATGAAAAATGAGTATGCTTCGCAAGATTCAGGTGAGCTCTAAAAGCTGAATGCTAGTAGCTTAGTTTTAATCGCGGTGTAAATGAAATAAATGGGGTCAGAGTACATTCGCCTATTTCAAAAAGTACTCTGACCCCATTGTTTAAGCGTATATTATTAGCGGCGTTTTCTACGTCCTTTCGATTTGCCTTTGCGCTTTGTTTTATCGTCGGCTTCGAAATTTCCGTATAAGTCATCTTCCTTTTCAACAACGGGCGGCTTTGGCATCGGCTTTGGCGTAAAGCCAGCAATAAACGTCTTCTTAAATTGTCGACCAAGAAAGCGTTCTATAGCCCTCAATTGTTTCGCTTCATCATCGCTAAATAGTGAGATAGCTAACCCCTTAGAAGACGCGCGGCCTGTACGACCTATTCTGTGAATATAGTCTTCGGGTACATAGGGTAGGTCGATGTTAATCACACATGGTAATTGTTGAATGTCGATGCCTCTGGCGGCTAAGTCTGTGCCAATCAACACTTTTATACTGCCACTTCTAAAGCCATTCAATGCCAATGTACGCGCATGTTGCGTTCTATTGGCGTGAATAGATTCTGCAGTAATCCCTATTGCTTCAAGATCATTTCTTAATGTATCTGCACCGCGTTTGGTACGTGTGAATACCAATATTTGAGACCAATCATGGTTTTCAAGCAGGTGAATCAGTAGTTCGTGTTTTCGCTCCTTGTCCACCGGGTGCAAAATTTGTGTGATGTTGTCGATGTGATCCTGCGCTGTGGCTAATTCAATTGTCATGGGGTTGCGTAGCATCGCGGTTGTGAGTGCTTTTATTTCTTTTGAAAAAGTAGCCGAAAATAGCAGCGTCTGACGTTTTTCTGGTAACAGACTTTGTATGTGATGAATATGGTCGATGAAACCCAAGTCCAACATGCGATCGGCTTCGTCTAGTACGAGTATTTCGAGATTCTCGAAGTTAATTGCACCTTGCTCATATAAATCGACCAAGCGCCCAGGTGTTGCAATGAGGATGTCGACACCTTTTTCCAACGCAAACTTTTGGGGCTCGATACGTACACCACCAAATACGGCCGTTGAGCGAACATTCACGTTTTGACTGTATTTATCAACGTTATCGGCAACCTGCGCTGCAAGCTCCCGAGTTGGAACAATAATTAGCGCCCTTATACCGTGAGCTTGCGGTCTTTGCGTGGTAGCCAATAAATGCAAAATAGGTAAGGAAAAGCTGGCCGTTTTTCCGGTGCCTGTTTGCGCAATCGCAATGACATCTCGCTGGCTTAATATGGCTGGAATAGCTTCCTTTTGAATAGGGGTAGCGGTGGTATAGCCTTTTTCAGCAACAGTGTTCAAAAGTTCGGCACATAGGCCTAAAGCGCTAAATGACATAAGAGGAAAGCCCACGACACATTAAAATTGGCGTCATAATACGTGTTGTTGGAAATTTTTGTGTCACTATTTTATCCCTAGCCTAACTATTCACCACAAGCTTTCTAAAAATACATCTCACTTAAGCATTCGGCTGAAGTTCTAAAAAGAAATGGGGTCAGAGTACATTACGATTTTGCAAAAAGTACTCTGACCCCATTTTTACGCTCCAGCATTGGAAATTTAAACTATTTTGAAAAGTTGGTGAGAGAAACTGCTTCATTCTTTCACAACCAATATCGAGACGGGTAAACAAACCAATACTTTCAAGGCTTGAGATTAAAGTGCGATGGTTTTTAGATTAAGTGAAGCTGAAGTTAGTTCATGTGAGCATTATTGCGGCTATATCAATGATGCAATGACCAGCACTGGAGCACTACTCGCACAAGTTAGAATGGATTGGGTTTATGGTTCTGAGGCTATAGGATACTAGCTGTATGGCTTTCTAGAAGTGAAAAGCCTTACTGTAGTCCGAAGCACATAAATCAAACTAGGGACCGAGTACAATTATGTTAAACGGTGCTGTCCCCCTTTTGTTATTTAATTTATAAGTAAACAACAATATATGGGAAAGGATGATGAAAACTACTTTTAATAATAAATTGTTAGCCACCTTAATGTTCTCTACTGCGATTATTTCATGCAGTGCAACGGGAAAACGACAAGATTTAACCGTTGTAGAAACGAGAACTTATATTAGCAATCAGTGTTTGGTTACTTCCAATAATAGCGCTATGGATAAGGGAATAGGCGCCGTTGTTGCTAGCACACTCATACCAGTAGCGGTTAATTGGTTTATCGATCAAATTACTGAATCTCTAACCAAAGTGAAGAAAGTACAAAAGGTAAGCACTACTGAATTTTACTTATACACCTATGACAAAGAGGATAAATATCCAAAATGGAATAGTGACTTTAAGTGTATTACTAGTATCACAGGCGTTTTTGAAGACGAAGCGTTGGAAAGCGGTTTACTTGATGAATTAGACAATACCTCGTCGCAAGTTACTCTTGCCAATTTAGACACGCGTGACAACGAAGTTCATCAAAGGCTGAAGGATAATGAGATCTTTGTTAGTGAGGTTTACTCTATTTTTGAGAGTAAATTAGAGTTCTCCAAAGATGCGTCTGCATTTAAGTTTGTTAGTCAGTATCTTGATATTAAGAATCTACTTACCAACAAAAACTCAACAGAATTGGTTTACAGTTATGAACTCGTTGGCCCTGGTTCGACTCCAGATTCAGTTGTATTGGCGTCTGCGGCGTTTAATTTTGGTACGGTAAAACCAGGCTTATTCTACGCTCCCTTAAAATTTAAAAAGGGCAAAGAGTCCGGGTGGATTCGGACAGTGGGGATGTCAAAAGAGTCGCTATTATCTTTTATTAGCCAGCATCACTTAAACGCAGAGAATAAAATAACGCACTACTCTCCCATTAAATTGAAAGCTTCCAATATACAAACAAATAAACCTAGTGATGGAGCAAAGTTAGTGGCCGCAATACTGGGTGAAGCCAAAGAGACACTGTCAACAGCGGCGGTGGCGAGGCTTGTTCCGGAAGATAAAGATGAGGTAGCAAAGAAGCTTCTCGATGCTCAGATTGCTTATCAAACAACGAAAGTCGCCATCGTCGATGCGTCTGGCGAATCTGAAGACCACCAGCGCTTAGCTGAGCTCCAAGCTAGGAAGGCCTGCGAAGCATTGAAGGAGTTGGATCCTACTACTTTGTGTAGCCACCAATGAGTAGGTGGAACGCGTTACCGTATCTTTCATTTATTTGCTTATCTTCAATTTGCCTAAGCCAAACTAACGAAGATTTGATAATTGAAAAGCCTTTTCAATTGAGTATTTCAAATTACCAATCGTTGGAAGCGCTGTGGGCGAAAGATGTTGATGATGCAAACAACTATAAATACGTGTTAGATGTGGCTGCAAAGTGGGCGCTGTCTGATGTACCTTTGACCGTTTGCTTTTTGGATGGCGACAAGGGCGATCGAGTTCGAGTTAAAAAGGCAGCAGAGCAATGGTCAAAGGCAATCAAAGAGGACTTGTTTGATTTCGGGCCGCGACGCAAACCACAGGATTGCAAGGGTGAGTATCCTGGTGAAAATATAAGGATCTCCTTTAGGGGGAGTTCTCTTTCAACCTATCGAGGTCAACTAGGTATACGGAAAGTTGCAGCGCACAATCCAACAATGATACTTGGTGGATTTTCAAAGTCGAAGCCTTCCGGCGATGGCGTTTTTACGCATTGGGTGCTACATGAATTTGGACATGCTTTAGGGTTAGTCCATGAGCACCAAGGGGAACATAGTGCTTGTGAGCAAGAATATGATTTAGAGAAAATTTACGAGAAACTTGAATCTCCGCCTTTTCATTGGAGCAGAGATGAAGCAATTGCCAACATTAAAACGATGTATTTAGACGACGTACAAACATCGCCGTTTGATGAAAATTCGATTATGTTGTACCCGTTCCCTACGGAGTATTATAAGCAAGGAAAGAAGAGTCACTGTTACGCAGAAGTGCACGCTACTTTATCTGAAAAGGATAAGCTATTTGCGAATTCGTTTTATTCTTCCATTGCCAGTACCAAACAAAAAAATATGATGTTACGAAGTTTATACCCCGAACAAGTGACCGTTGCTATTAAAGGGCGTATGGGAGAGCAGGCTCTTCAGACACAGGATGTTGAATTGTCGAGAGAGGCAGCAATAGAGGTACTCAAACTTAAAATTCAGTCAGAGAATATCTCTGATGACGAGAAAGAGTCTTTGCTGGTCTTACTTGAGTAAAAACAAAGAAATGGGGTCAGAGTACATTACGATTTTGCGAAAAGTACTCTGACCCCATTTTTACGCTCTATTCCATTAAAACAGTTGGTTTCTGCAGTTTCTCTATTTTTCAATGTATTGAAGACTTCGTTAGCGATTTTTGACTTGCTTCCATTTGCAAAGTGTTGAACAAATTTTGCACTTTGTTACAACTTTCATATTAACAATACAAAAAATAGTGGGTAGGTTGGAATTTCAATAATAAAAAACCATGGAATGATCATGCTCAATATAAGCGGCCTTACCAAAACCTATCCAAATGGGGTTAAAGCCCTTAACGGAATAAACTTGTCAATTCCCAAGGGAATGTTTGGGCTACTTGGCCCAAACGGCGCCGGCAAATCGTCATTGATGAGAACTATTGCGACTTTGCAAACGCCCGATACCGGCACTATTCAGTTTGATGACATTGATGTATTGGCAGATCCCAACGGGTTGCGGCAGCGCCTAGGTTATTTGCCACAGGATTTCGGTGTTTATCCGCGCATTAGTGCTGAAAAGTTACTTGATCACCTAGCGGTGCTAAAAGGGATCAATAATAGTTCGGAGCGCAAAGACACAGTAGAAAGCCTATTGGTTCACACAAACTTATGGCAACACAGAGATAAAGCCGTGAGCGGGTATTCTGGAGGTATGCGTCAACGTTTTGGTATTGCTCAGGCGTTATTGGGCGACCCTGATCTTATTATCGTTGATGAACCAACGGCAGGGCTCGACCCTGAAGAGCGAAACCGGTTCCATAATTTGCTGGTTAGCCTGGGTGAAGAGAAAGTCATCATACTTTCTACCCATATTGTTGACGACGTGTCAGAGCTTTGCCCGAAAATGGCGGTGTTAGGGCAGGGTAAAATATTACTGGAAGGTAATCCCATCAGTTTGACCCATGAGCTGACTGGGCGTATCTGGCGCAAACAGGTTAGCCAAGACGAGTATCGAGAGCTTGAGCAGCACCTTAACATTATCTCTGCTCGCCTCATTGCCGGTAAGCACGTTATACACGTGATGGCAGACACTTCGCCTGAAGGCTTTGAGCAGGCGCCCGCTAACCTTGAAGACGTCTATTTCTCTACGCTGTATAACAGCCGCGCTGCGACTGCTGCGTAAGGAGACCAAAGATGTTTCTAAATAGCCTAACTTTTGAATGGCGTTATTACCTTCGCCAACCTTCGTTTTACGTCACTATGCTGGCGTTTTTCTTACTACCCTTTCTGGCCACAACCACCGACAATGTGCGTATTGGTGGTGGTAATGTGCTTTATAACGGCTCGTTTGCTATTACACAAACTACGCTCATCATGGGGATTTTTGCGTTATTCCTCTTGGTGAACTTTGTTTCAGGCACAGCCACACGAAATCACTCAAGCAATATGGGGGAACTGGTCTATACCCGCCCCATAACGCCGCTGTCTTACCATTTGGGCCGTTTCATAGGCGCTTATTTGATAAGCATCAGTGTGTTTGCCATGGTTCCCATCGCTATATTATTGGGCTCTTTAATGCCGTGGGTAGATCAAGAGCGAATAGGACCAACACACTTAAGCTTCTATCTAACAACCTTTTTCTACTTCTCCGTGCCCAGTATGCTGGCACTGGGTATGATTTTTTATGCCATTGCCCAGCGCCTGCGTTCTATGATGGCGGCGTATCTGGTCGCCATGGGTATTTTTATTTTTTACCTTATTAGCGGAGTGGTAACGTCTGAGCCTGAATACCGTACCATTGGCGCATTGCTTGACCCATTTGGTCTGCGCACGTATGCAGAGATAACCCGATATTGGACGGTATTTGATAAGAACACCGCAGTTGTGTCGCTGGAAGGAGTGTTGTTACATAACCGTCTTATCTGGCTAGGTATTGGCGCACTGATATTGGCCACAGTCGGCAGTATTTATCACATGCATTGGCAGCAAAAAGCCCGTAACGAGAAGCCAACCAAAGCCTCTCAAGTTCCCCCGCCTTCAACGCTGAACCTCACCATAAAAGCACACAGTGGCAGCCAATTTGGTAAGTTGCTAGCGCGTATTGGCTTTGAAATGCGCCAGGTGATGTTTAGCCCAGCCCTTCTTGTACTGATGATATTCACCTTGTTTAACCTTACTGCGGTTTTCTTTGTGCCTATAGGCGGTATTTACGGTACACCTGATTGGCCGTTAACGTACAAGATGGTGGAGTTCATTCGTGACAGCTACGGGCTGATGATGCTTATTGTTATCACCTACTACAGCGGTGAAATAGTGTGGCGCGAGCGTGGTTCAGGTATGGGCGATATCGTCGATGCGACCCCAGCATTTAACCTTGTATTTTGGGTGTCTAAGCTACTTGCAATGTGGGCTGTAACCGCTTTATTGTATGCCATTGGCATTATCTTTACGGTGATTTTCCAGGCCACTCAAGGCTATTTTAATTTTGACTTTGGCACTTACCTGATTGGCGTCTATTTTGTGTCCTGGGTTCCTTGGGCCTTACTGGCTGTGCTGGCATTTTTTATTCAGGTATTAAGCCCGAATAAGTTTGTGGGCATGTTACTGTTCGTTGCTTATTTTATTGTTAGCCTGGTGTTTGCTGAACTTGGGCTTGAGCACAATATGTGGAGCTTCAGCGACGCCCCCCAGGTATTGTATTCCGACTTAAATGGCTGGGGCTGGTTCCTAGGGCCGTTCGCTTGGTACATGCTGTATTGGAGCGCGCTATCGCTTGCGCTTTTCACTATTGGTTATGCCATGTGGCAGCGTGGCCCAGAGGTTTCGCTAAAACACCGATTCAAGCTATTGAGCTATCAGTTGGGCACCTCTGGAAAGACACTGCTGGCTGCTAGCCTTATCGTATTTGTACTTACGGGCGGCTATATTCATTACAACACCAAGGTAGTGAATACTTTCCTTACACAGGATGAAACCTTCGAGTTGCAACATGAATACGAACGCCAATTCGTACAATTTGAGGATGACGCCATTCCAGTGGTCACTCGCATTAATGCGAGCGTAGACATTTATCCAACCGCGCGTCGTATTGAGGCATCAGCTGACTTTACCATTAGCAACCCATTCGATGCGCCGATTTCACGCACTTTAATTTCCGTACCGCGATTCACCACACAATGGGATATGGAAGTTACGGGGGCGAAAATTACCGAGCGGTTCGACAACCTTCGTGCCGCCTGGTTGTCGTTCGATGAACCATTACAACCAGGTGAAACGCGAAATGGTACGTTAACTGTACTGCGTGAAAGCAAGGGTTTTAAAGACGGCAATTTCGACCTTCAGGTGGCTGAAAACGGAACTTTCATTGATAACGCCTCGTTGTTTCCTTCTTTCGGATTTAATGCACAATACCTGATAACAGACCGACACGAGCGACGTAAACGTGATTTACCACAGCGCCCTCGTGCAAATAAACTGGAAGATACTTCTCGCTACGGCGAAAGTGGCTTTGGTAAGGGTGTCACTTTTATCGACTTTGAAACCACCGTGTCTACCAGTAGCGACCAAATAGCTATCGCCCCTGGCTATTTGCAAAAAGAATGGCAAGACAATGGGCGTCGCTATTTCCATTATAAAATGGATGCACCCATCGTAAATTTCTTTTCTTACCTTTCAGCCCGTCACAAGGTTAAAAAGGACGTTCACAATGGCGTGAATATCGAGGTGTATTACCACCCTGAACACAACTGGAACGTGGATGTGATGGTAAAAAGTGTGAAAGATTCACTTGATTATTTCACTCACGCGTTTGGCCCTTATCAGCACCGACAGATGCGGATTATTGAGTTTCCAGGCTATCGCTCATTTGCACAGAGCTTTGCTAATACTGTGCCGTACTCTGAGGAAATAGGGTTTATTGCGGACCTGCGCGACCCAGAGGATATCGACTACGTGTACTATGTTACGGCGCACGAAGTTGCTCACCAATGGTGGGGGCATCAGGTGGGCGCGGCAAATGTACAGGGCCAATCAATTATCGTTGAAAGCCTGTCTCAGTACAGTGCCATTATGGTGCTACGTGAACGCTTTGGTGAAGAGAAAATGCGTCGCTTCCTCAAATACGAACTCGACCGGTATCTGCGTGGTCGCGGCAGTGAACTGATTGAGGAAATGCCGTTTATGCGAAGTGAAAATCAGCAGTACATTCACTATCGCAAAGGCTCTGTTGTCATGATGGCAATCCTCGACCGTTTAGGTGAAGAGCGGGTTAACACCGCGCTTAAAAACTTCTTAGAAGACTACAAGTTCAGTGATGCTCCGTATCCAACTACGTTAGATCTTCAGGCTGCTCTAAACACACAGGCCACAGAAGAAGAGCAGCAGTTTATTGCAGATTTGTTTGAACGCATTACGCTGTACGACCTGAAGATGCTATCCGCCGAAACTGACGAAACCAACGAGGGCAAAATTCAAGTCACCATGACAGTTTCAGCGGCAAAATTTGAAGCAGAAGGCGATGGTCGCGAGACAGAACGCGAAGTAGATGAGTACATTGATATTGCGCTGTTTAGCGGTGATCCTGAGGATGTGTCTGGTGACACTAAAGTGCTTTACAACCAAAAGCACAAGCTAACGAATGGGGAAAACACCATTACCGTTACGGTAGAAGAAAGGCCTGCATACGTGGGCGTTGATCCATTCGTGAAAATGATCGACAGAGACAGCGGCGATAACGTTATCCAACTTTAAACCTCGCCAAGTAAAAAATAATGGGGTCAGAGTACTTTAATTTACTTTAAAAAGTACTCTGACCCCTTTTTTGTTGCCCTACATTCGCTAATCCTTGTTTCTTTTGCACAAAATAAATATACATTCACGGCAAGATGTAAGTTAGGTATTATACTTTGGTCTACGTAGTGTGGTCGTTGCGTTAAACCGAAAGGATGCATAGTGTTCAAAAAAGTATCAAAGTCCGATCTTGTTATTGCTGTTTTCTGCGCCATTTTTATCTGTATTTTGGCTGTATTAGCCAACATTTTATGGATTGAAACTAAGCGGTTCAGTAACGACGCAATCGACCAACAATTCGATGTGTTGCGTAAGGATTTCCAAAACCAAATTAACAACGTCGTTTTGGATGCGCGTTCAATTGCTATTCAAGAAAGCCAAAGCACGCTAATAACCGACGCACTAGTTGAAGAGAAAGCGAAAAGCTATCTTACGTCTCATTGGTCGGCGCTTTTTAATGTTTACCCTAATTTGCAGCAAATTCGTTATATTACCTTAGATGGGCAAGAACAATTACGCGCAGAAAAATCCTCTGATGCCCTTATTTGGCGAGACACGCAAGACTTGCAAAACAAAGCTGATCGGTATTATTTTATTGAAGCGGTGGAGTCGCCAAAAGACTTTTATATTTCGCCCTTAGATTTAAACAAAGAGCGGGGTGTTGTAGAACTTCCTTACCGCCCCACGATTAGAAGTGTAGCCAAGTATCGTGTGAATGGGGAAGTCGCGGGTTTAATTGTGCTCAACTTTGACCTTCGTCAGGTGTTTATCCGCTTAGACAGCCTTCAAAAGCAAAATGCGCATTGGCTAATTAACCCCGATGGCTTCTTTCTAGCAGCGCCTAACGATACTGCATGGGGTTGGTTGCTAGATAGGCCCGAGAACCAAGTTAGCATGCAGTTTCCTGGCTTTGAAAGTCGCTTTAATGGCAATGAAAACCAAGCCCCAGATGCGCATTTTTCATCTAAGTATACCGATGGAATCATTCCGATTAGTAACAGCAATACAAAAGATACGGATATTGAAGACGCTTATTACTGGCTAGTGATGGAAAAGCCCACTGATGTCGTGGCATACATGCAACGAACGAAACACTTTATTACGCTTGGGTTTGTGTTGGCGGCGTTGTTTTTAATTGGCTTAGCGTATTTGTTAATTAGGCTGCTTAGGCAGTTGAACTTGGAAAAAGAGCTAGCAATAAAGGCAAAGAATAAAGCCACAAATGCTGAGAAGGCCAAGGCCGACTTTCTGGCAAGAATGTCTCATGAAATCCGCACACCGATGAATGGTGTTTACGGCTTACTACAAATTACACAAGGCGAGCGTAATTACAAAAAAATAAACGACAACATTGAACAAGCCATCACGAGTTTTTCTTTGCTAAGTAGAATTATTGATGATGTGCTCGACTTTTCAAAGATAGAAGCCGGAAAGCTAGATATGGTTGAGGCGCCGTTTCGGTTAGACAGTTTGCTCAATCAGGTTGGAAAAATGATGAGCCGTGCTGCATACGGTAAACATATAGAGTTGTGGATTGATGTCGACCCTAAATGCCCTAAACATGCAGTGGGGGACTCCGTCAGGCTGAATCAAATTATCAGCAACTTGATTAGCAATGCAATAAAGTTTACATCGCGAGGGGAAGTAAACTTAAGCGTTGATTTACTCGCGGAAAATGATGAGACGGTTCAGCTGGGCTTTGAGGTTCAAGATACCGGCATTGGTATGACTGAAGAGCAAGCTAGCCAAGTATTTGGTGCATTTACGCAAGCGAGTAGAGATACCAATAGCAAGTTTGGTGGCACTGGGCTGGGGCTCAGTATAGCCAAACAGTTGGTTGAAATGATGGATGGAAAAATTGGTGTGGTTAGCCAAAAAGGCAAAGGCAGCAAATTCCACTTTAACGTTGTGCTGAAAAAAGCCTCTAAGGCGCAAGAAGAAGACACTAACGAACAGGATGTAGTGACTTATCAAGCCATTATATTTACCCAAAATGTGAATGTCGAAACAGGTATTAAGCGCCAATGTTCAGTGCTTGGGTGGCCCTCATACGTGGCTACGAGTGTTGAAGAATTAGCGTCGCACAAAACAGCTAAAAGTTTGCCCCGAGTCATTTTAATTGATGAAGCTATTTTAGATGTGATTAACAGAGATGCGCTGGCGTCTTGGCAACGAGAGCAAAAAGAAGCAACGCACTTAGTGATTGTTTCTCATAACAGAGAAGGGTTTGATGAACACTCTCTTGTTCTATTTGATGATCTGCTTTATAAGCCCTTTACGCCCTCTACGCTCTACGATACGGTAATTTCTTGTAATTCATCCTCTACTAGCCTTATGGAGAGTGTGTCAGGAGAGGGCGATGAAAAGCTGTTGGCTAAAACCCTTATTCTAGTGGTTGAAGATAATCCAATTAACCAGCAAGTGGCAGGCTCTATGTTGAAGGGGGCGGGTACCATTGTTAAGTTCGCTGAAAATGGGCAAGAGTGCTTAGAGCTTCTGTCCAGCGGATTTAAGCCTCATTTGATATTGATGGATATGCAGATGCCGATTATGGGGGGCATAGAGGCTACCGAGCATATTCGTGAAAACGCAATGTGGGACAATATTCCTATTTTGGCCATGACTGCCAATGCGATGGAAGCGGATAAAAAACGTTGTATAGATGCTGGCATGCAAGGGCATATCGTTAAACCTGTGGTTAAACAAGCGCTAATCACCGCCGTTAAATCACGGCTATAAAAAGCTAAAAAAATGGGGTCAGAGTACATTTTTCATGACGCACTTTGGCGAAAAGTACTCTGACCCCATTTTTTCTGGCTAAGATTTGCCAGTCGCTTTATCTCCCCAAATTTCTTCTAAGCGTTTATCGCGCCCACAGTTCCAGCGGTATAATTTGTAGCGCACGGGGCTTTTTTTGTAGAAGTCTTGGTGGCCAATTTCATCACCCTTAATCGGGTAGAAAGTGGATGCGTTTAGTATTGGTGTTACCACGGTTTGTTTAGGAAATTGTGCCTGTATGGCATTTTTGGTTTCCTCGGCAATTGCTCGTTCTTGGTCGTTGGCCACAAATATTGCGCTTAAATAGCTTGGGCCTTTATCACAAAATTGACCGCGGGCGTCGAAAGGGTCTATGTTCACCCAATAGTGATCGAGTATTTGTCGGTAAGATACTTTGCTTTCGTCATAAGTGATTTTTACTGCTTCATAGTGCCCTTTGTGATCTCCATTGTAAGTAGGGTTTGGCGTAGTACCGCCAGTGAACCCCGAAATAACACGGGTGACGCCATCTAATTTTTCAAAGTCTGATTCCATACACCAGAAGCACCCACCCGCTAAAACAGCCTCGTCAGCGTTGGCCACAGGCGCAACAAGCAGCGCGCTTAACAACAATGCAGATAAAATAAATTTCATTATTAACCTATAAGAGTAACGTTTAATTAGAAAATACGGCTTACTCATACAGAACGGATTAAGGTGAAATAGCTTTCAATGGTTTTCGGGTGATTGCGCGTAAAATTTTCAATTGACTATGTAGGCTACACGTATGACCTATAGATAGATACTGGTAATGGGGAGTGGGAAATGTCTGTAGCCTTTATAAAATAAGGCCTTTAGCTAAGGTTTAAGGTCGGCAAAGCACTTGCATCGATATGTTTTTAATATACAAACCGTATCTAGGGTTTGGACGAAAAACGCAAGGAGATAATTGATGAGCATAGTTAAATCAGGCAGCGCAACCTATAAGCCTTTAGGTAAAGAGGGAAAAGGTAGTATTTCTACAGAAACCGGCGCATTAGCTAATCAGCCTTACGGATTTAATACGCGATTTAAAGAAGGGAAAGGAACTAACCCTGAAGAGCTCATTGGCGCGGCACATGCGAGCTGCTTTACCATGGCATTGTCCTTCGCATTGTCAGAAGCGGGCTACGACGATGGTGAATTAAACACCACAGCAAAAATAAGCTTAGATAAAAATGACGACGGTTATGAAATTAGTCAGTCGGCACTTACCTTAGACGCCAGCGTTGAGGGCATTAGCGAAGACGAGTTTGCCAATATAGCGCAAGAAGCCAAAGAGAACTGCCCTGTTTCGCAACTGCTTGATACCAAGATTACCCTCGAGTTTACTCTTAACCAGTAACCACAAATAATGGGGTCAGAGTACTTTATAAAGCTATAAACTCTGCCCTCATTTTCCTAGGCTCTGTTAAGCGCTTCGTAAAAATGCGAAGGAGTGAATAAAGTACTCTGACCCCATTTTTTATTCACTCCCCATGTATTACGGATACCTTTTACTACTTACCAGCAAAAATGTTGTCACACTTTTCTCGTGGCGTGTTTCTTAGTTATATGTCCAGCAAATGATTTGCTGTCCATTTTTATAAACGAGAGGAATACGAATATGAAACGGGTCTTACATGTGAGCAAATGGCTATTACGGGGTCTAAAGAGAACTACTTTGGTTCAGTCCACTGGGTTTTGGCAGAAGTTTGCTGTGTTTATGCTGATTTTAGGCGTGGTAATACCAACTGCGTTACAAGCCAAAACTATGATCACTCCCAGTGATGAGCGTATTACAAATCTTGGCACTGCTATTGTTGAGCAGCACGCAAGTAATACGAATAAAAAAGCGATTATCTTTATCCCTGGTTTGATGTCGAACGCGTCGGTTTACGAGGGGATTACAGAACATTTTAATTCGCAGTTTGATGTTCATATTGTTGCGATAAAAGGCTTTGGGGGCACGCCTCAAAACGGGGGATTTAATTTCGACACGTTAATAAAGGAGCTTCGCGATTATATTGCAGTCAACAAGCTAAGCAAGCCTCATGTCGTTGGGCATAGCATGGGAGGGTTAATAGCGTTAACCCTAGCTGCAGAGCATGAAGAGATAATTGGGAAAGTGGTATCAATAGATGGCTTGCCATTTATTGGGCCTGTTTTTACGCGTAGTAACGATACTGAAGTAAGCCAACTTGAGCCGCAAGCCCAAGCATTTAAGGCTATGTTTAGTGCAATGAAGCCTGACCAATTGGCAGAGCAAACAAAACGCGGTATTTTTATTCAAGCCACAGCGCCTGATGATCAAGCTCGCATCATCGAAATGGCAAAAGACTCTCACCCGCCAACGGCTGGAAATGCCATGTATGAAGTCATGACAAGAGATCTCAGGCAGCCTCTTAAACACAGCCAAACCCCTATACTCATGTTGGGCGCATCGGGAGGCTTTAGTGATGATGCTCAATACCAGCACGCACAGTATTTATATGAACAACAATTTGTTGATGTAAAGAATGCTAAAGTGGTTATGAGCACAGAAGCGCGGCATTTCATTATGTACGACCAACCGACATGGTTAGTGAATCAAATTCGCTCATTTTTGGAGAAATAGGGATGTTGAATGCTCAGATAGCACACGCCGAGAATGCCGACATTATCTTGGCTCAACAGGACGATCAGCAAGCCTACGAGCGTATTATTCGTCGTTCACAGAATTTGGTAAGTACCATTGCGCTAGCAATTGTGAAAGATGTGGATGATAGCGAAGAAATAGCTCAGCAAGTGTTCGTAAGTGTATGGCAAAATTTGAAGCAATTGAATAAGCCGGAAAGTTTTTTGCCTTGGCTCAGGCAAACCACGCGATATGCGGCGTTGAATTTCCTTAGAGACAACAGAGTTAACGCCCGTGTAGATTCCGATGAAGCCAATTTACTGTTAGCGCAAATGGCGACTGCCAACGACGTGCAATATGAAAAACTTAGTCAAGAACAACACAAGCGTCTAGTTGCACAATTTATCGACCAGCTTTCTGAGGAGAGCAGAGAAATAGTACTGCTTTACCTTCGTGAAGAGCAATCCAGCAAACAGGTGGCACAATTGCTGAACCTCACGGAATCCTCCGTACGAAAAAAGCTCTCTCGTGCGCGGGTTGCTTTGAAAAGTGAGATGCTAAAGCACGTAGGTAGTGCTATTTACAGTACAGCCCCCAGTATTGGTTTTAGCGCTGTGGTGCTGGGGTTAATCACCCCAAGCGGGCCTGTTGCCGCTGCTATGGTATCAGGCAGCCTAACGTCGGTATCGGCGGGAAGCAAAGCGGGAAGCAGTTTCTGGTTGAAAGCGTTAAGTATATTGGGAGGGTCGCTCATCGGTGCATTTATGGCCGTATTGGTAATCATGTGGTCGTCGAAGACGGCGCTGTCTAACTTGCCTAACAAAGACAGCAAACGCACTATGAAGCGCTATCGAAACGAACTTATAGCCTGGGTTTTACTTTGGGGGCTGGTTATTACCGCCGCATATGAACTCACTCTTGATTGGGTGGCGCCGGTGGTGACTTACACTATATTTGCTTTTGGTTTATTCGTGTTGATGATAAGAAACATGGCTTTTCTTCACGAAAATGCAGAATTCAATGAAAGTGGTAAAGCAAAAAGGAAAACCACTGGTTCTATGAAGGTGTTGAATTATGCATGTTTAGTGCTGGGTATTGGCAGTGGCTTTGCGGGGGTTATTTGGGGGCTTATCTCTAACGGAAGGCTAACGCTTTAGGCTTTGTTGCTTGTGTGGGGTGATGAGTTTGGTGCTATCTCTGTTGCTCGAATTTTGCGTTCATTTTAGTGAGCTCGCTATGTAATAGATTTAACTGCACGAAAAAGCCTTCAACCTTGTCTTGTTCGTTTTGTTGGATGGTTAACTCTATTGACCTCGCAAGCTCAGCTAACCCATAAGCCCCGATGTATTTAAGCGCTGTAGTGTAAATATGTGCAATCCTTATTATTGACGAGAAATCTTTTTCGTCAATGGCAGTGCGAAGCGCATGTAATTCGGGGCCGAGTGCTACAAAGTCGTTAGTCAATTCTGTATACAGGGATTCATCATTTAGCAATGCCTGCATCGCTTGCTTTTTATCAATAAAGCTAAGGGAATTAGGCACAAACGCATCAGAAGAGGCTAAACCTAATGGCGCTTCGTTGCTGGGTATTGAATGTAACTTTTGATCGTTTAGCACTTCAACGAGCACATCGAAAAATCGATTTGGATCCACAGGCTTATTGATATGCCCATCCATTCCTGCCGCATGGCTCTTATCTATATCTTGCTGCATAGCGTGGGCGGTCATCGCAATAATTGGAAGAGTGAGTTTCAATTCTTCGCGAATGCGTTTTGCTGCGGTTAAACCATCCATGATGGGCATCTGAATATCCATCAATACCACATCGAATGTGCTATCTTCGCGTAGCGCCTTTAACGCCTCTAACCCATTATTGACAACGCTAATGGTAGCATGAGTATCGGTTAACAAACCCAGTGCTACCTTCTGATTCAGTGCGTTATCTTCGGCAAATAGAATTTTTATGCCAGTGAGATCGGGGACCTGAATAGTGTCTACTGCTTTTACATTACCCTTCACCGTAAGGCAGAGCTCTTGAAGCTTGTTGACTAAGTCGCTGCTACCAAAAGGCTTTTTAATAAAGGTGTGAATGCCTAGTTGGTTCGCTTGTTCACGCATATGTGGCGACTCAAAAGCATAAAGCATAATCACCTTTGGCTGTTTATTTGGAAACTCCTGGTTAATGATGGCAGCCACTTCCAAACCATCTATATCGGGCATATTCCAGTCTAAAATAAGAACATCATAGGGGTGGTTACTGGTGACGGCCTCACGCACTCTCGTCACCGCTTCTTTACCGCCGGTGGCTTTGTCGGCGTGAATATTCGCCATGGATAAGGCTTCGGTAATAGCTTCGCGAGACATACTGATGTCATCAGCAATCAGCACCTTAAGCGCTGACAGTTGCATAGAAGGTGAGACAATCTGCTGCGCAGGATCTTGCTTCACATTAACCGTGAAATGAAAACTTGCGCCTTTTCCTAGTTGGCTTTCTACCCAGATGTCTCCACCCATTAATGTGGTGAGCTGCTTACAAATTGCCAGCCCCAAGCCGGTACCACCGAAGCGACGTGAGATTGACTCGTCACCTTGGTTAAAGGGCTTGAACAGTTTGGCTTTTTGTTTACTACTCAAGCCTATTCCCGTGTCTTTGACTTCAAATTCAAGCTGAATATTTTGTTCTTCTTTTGTACATCTCACGCTCACGGCAACTAGCCCATCTTCCGTAAACTTTAACGCGTTACTTAGCAAATTACTTAATACTTGTTGAATTCGCAGGGGGTCGCCAACTAAGTTATGCGGCACATCTCTGGCAATGTGTTGAATGAGCTCTATGTGCTTTTCATCCGCGCGGGCTAAATGAAGACGAATGGTCTGATTCACCAAGGCATCTAAATTAAATTGGGTCGACTCTATATCTAACTTTCCGGCTTCGATTTTTGAAAAGTCTAGAATATCTTTGATGATGGCGAGGAGCGTTTGCGATGCCCCTTCTATTTGTATAAGGTTGGTTTGCTGCTCTTGATTTTCTGCAGCACGCTGTGAAAGCTTGGTAAGACCGATAATAGCATTTAATGGCGTACGTATTTCATGGCTCATACGAGCAAGAAAGTCAGACTTAGCTTTGGTGGCTTTTTGCAAATCTTGCGTAAGATTATCCAGCGCTTTACGCTGTTGCCTAGTGCGCATTAACAGGCCAATAACTAATACCAACGACAAAATAACGCATCCGATAAAGTACAGTTGGAAGGTGTTTTGCTTTTGTTGAATGAGATTGCGCTGTTCTTTTAGCTGGTTGTCTTTTTCCAGCAATTCTATCGTTTCTTCTTTTTCGGATATCGCTAGACGTACGCGATTCAATGCCAGAAGTCTTGACTGTTGTTCGTTGAAACTTTGTGTATACACTTCTCTATATTGCTTTGCATAGTTGAGTGCCATGCGATAATTATCTGCCGCTTCATAGAGAGTAATCAACTGTTCTAGCAGGTCTAAAAGTACGACTTTGTCGTTTTGAATAGCCGTTTTATTTAGCCCAGCTTCTAGTTCCGCAATAGCGAGTTCGTTCTCACCTCTCTGCCTATATATCTCGGCTAGTTGAAGTAGGTAAGTGCCTTCGTTGTACCGAAAGCCAACTTGACGATCTACTTCGGCTGCTTGATTTAGCTTTTTCAATGCCTCGTTTAAATTGCCCTGAGCAATGTGAAGGTCTGCCATGGCACTATAAACAATGCTCATAAAGGGATACTGAACCTCGCTTAACAGGTTGTCGGCAAGTAATAAGTTAACCTTGGCTTCTTGGTAGTTTCCCAACCTCTTTTGTGTGTATCCCTGGAAAAAATACGCAATGCCTTCATCTTGACGGCTATGAAAACGTTGGGCGGTAGACAGGTATTGCTGTCCGAACGTCAACATTTGTTCATAGTCTTTCAGCGACATGTAGACATTCCCCATACCACTGTATACCAGCAATACCCTCGAACTTTGCACTTTATTGTATAGTTCCAAAGAGCGGTTTAATGCTTCTAACGCATTCGCGTGCTCGCCAGAGAAATCTAAAATTAATCCTTCTAATCGATAGGATTCGGCTAGAGCCAGTATGTTATTGCTGGCATTTGCAAACTCACGAGCCTCTAGAAGGAGTTCGTAACCTGCCAGGTAATTCTGTTTTAGAATGTGGTGGTAGGATTTTAGGTTTAAATAGCGCGCCTGTTCAAAGTCGTTGGTGTTGTTGACAAAGAAGTCTTCTAACTTTGAAAGTGTGTCGTCAACCGAGGAGTCGTTTTCGCGAATTCGATCTCTTAGCCCGTCTAGTAAATTGAGGGGATAGGAAGCGGTATCTGCTAGCGCCTGAAAGGCGAGCAGGTGCAATGCCACCAGAAAAAAGATGGCATTTATGTTACGGCAGATACATCGCATCATTGACTGCAGTGTTTCAACTAATAGTTAACAACACGAATGGCTTTACTTGTATCGTCAAAGCGTTTTGCTACTTCGTCCCAATCTTTGTTTTCAATCAGTTTTAGTTCTTCATCCGATAGGCCATAGTCGGCAGCAATTCCTACCGGATCTTTTTTATACGCTTCCATCAATTTACTGTTTGTGTCTAATTCTACTAAGAAGTTCACTATCGATTTTGCCATTTTTATTTCCTGTTAGTTTATGCTTGGGTTTCTATAATTAATCACTTGTTGTTCCGTTAAACCTAACTTGGCTAAACGGTCCTGTCGGTACTCTGGCAAGCCTAGTGACGGAACAACCAGAGTGGAAATCAATGTAAGTTTGGCGAGCGTCAACTCGCTAAGCAGAATCTTTTGAATTTTGGGCTCGCAGATAGGCAAGGTTGCCGCTTCGTAGATAATAAGCTCATGATTGTCGGGGTAATGCTCGCGCAGGATATCTGCCAACATCACAAGTCCTGGCTGATTGTGCGTGGCATCTAGCACGCTTAACGATGCTTCTCCCGCTAAGCCTATTTGCCATATGATTTGCGTCATATAAGGGTCGATGCGGTAATCGCGAAACAAAAATTGCGTGGCTTCATAAGACTGACAGCCAAAGCGCGATGGGTCTATGCCTAAGTCAGCAATTAAACAATCTTCCGCTGATACGCCCGGCAGCATTTGAGCGTTAAGACCAAGCTCTCTTACCCTGCGAATAGCCTCGTGAGAAGGGGTGACGAAAACGCCGGGGTGGCCATAGAATGCCACGCATACTTTGTGTCCTTCAGATACAGCCTGCACAATACGGTCGGCCATTTGGTCATAAGTGACAGCACGTGATTTACCCTCTTGGTAGAGGTCATCCAATGAAATACTGTTAGGGTTGAGGTTTTTGACAGCATGTTCGCCAACCTTATTCATGATACCCATGAAGACGATGTCAGCGTTTTCGATGTGGCTTTTTGCAGCTAATGTCATTTGCCCTGCCACACTAATCCCTGTGCCCACAACAATCAACTGTCCTTTTTTGGCGGTGTCCATTATTTCCTTAACCAATAACCACGCTTAATCTGAGATTCACTATAAAATAGATTTCAACTATTTACTATGCCGGCAAGTTGAGAATAATGGGGTCAGAGTTAATTAAAAAGTACTCTGACCCCATTATTTCAGTGAAGTGACCTTAAACCGGTGTTTAAAACGGAGTAGTTTGAAAAAGTATCGTATTTTGGTCAATCCGGAACTTTGTGTGTATGAAGCTTGTATAGCCTTCAATACTTCATCTGTAACGCTGTTTTTTACAGTATCACTTAGCACTAAATGATTGGAGTTACTCACTTTGTTATATGCGGTTAAGTTGCTTTCGTCTTCACTGTCCCAATGAATAAAGCTGCCTAATTGCAATTTTGGCGTGTGGATATCTCTTTTTCCTGTTGTCATTCTTGGCTTAAATTGAAGAACCCCCTCATATTGATCAACCACCGTTAACGTTTTAATTGTTTGAAATGTCGCTAAGGGAGCAAATAGGTTGAGAAAGCCCTTTTCCATTCGTTTATAGAGTAACGGAACGGTGAGAACTGCACCGTTGTCGGCCGTAAGTTGAATGAACGTATTTGTTTGAAACCCGTTTACAAAAAAGCCAATTAACTTCTTTTGTGTGGATATCGACACAGTGTGGCCTTTTTCACACTCCAGATATTGTGCTTCAGTTAATGAATTTTTATAGTTTCTTATTTCGCCTTCATTAAGATGGGTTGAAACTATCTCAAAGTTCTTACTGTAATCTACACACTCAGCTCTGTTTGTTATGTGATCATAGTGATGACTAATAGCCACACCTAGGTAATAACCTATTTTATTTGATATTTCATCTTTAGGGTGTGCGGGGTGATTCGAATACACGTCGTCATATAAATATTGATAAACCTTAAGCAGCGATGAAAAATCGATAAACTGAGCGCCCATGTTATTGGCAAGGTTTTCTCTGTCAGTATAAATAGCGGATGGCTTTGCAAAGAAATCGCGAATCGCAATTCCTAGAACAATCAGTTTGGTTTGCGAGGAGATGGTTGAAACGACTTCAAGCAGAATACGCTTATTTTGATTGCTATAAGAGTAACCCGGCGTTTGTAATGCATATTGTTCATCATTTGGTACAGAATCCAGCACCACTAAATCATAGCTAGTGAAGTCCATCTTGGCATATTTAGAAAACTGTATGCCTGGTGAAGCACCTGAAGATAAGCTGGTCCATGACGCATTAGGGAGTGCTCTTTTCAAGCCACTAACATAACCATTTTTCAAAATAGAATTGGATGTTCCCAGTATTAATATGTTCATTCCTGACAGCCTTTATCCTTTTAATAACAACCGCTTAATGTCGATAAGACAATAAGATACTATCATTCGGGGCAAGATATTACTTCATTAAAGTGAGAAATGGGGTCAGAGTACTTTAATGAGAGTACATTAATGAGGGTTGATTAGTGAGAACATTAATTCCTTGAAAGTACGCTGTGCCTTTTATGGCTTATCTAAATTGCTAGGAGCTAACATGAAACTATGGATTAAAATACTTTTGCTAGTGTTGGGAGCGATACTCATTCTTATTGTATGGGGGCTAACATTAGACAAAAAATTCACTGAAACCAGCACCGCTGCCTACATACAAACTAGCCATGCATTATTTGAAGAAATTGGCATTGACCCTCAATCTCATTTTGTAAATACCCAAGGACCTGTTAAGCGTGTCCACTATTACGAAATGGGGGAGGGCGAACCTCTAATTTTGATCCACGGAGGAGGCGGTTATGCATCTCAGTGGTATACCATTATGGAAGAACTCGCTAAGTCCTATCACATATATATTTTGGATCGCCCTGGAAGTGGATTAACTGATAATTTTATCTATGGTGAAGTGGACCTAACTAAACACGGCGCTGCATTCATCCGTTCTTTTATGGATGCTCTAAAATTAGATAGTGCACATATAGTAGGGCATTCCATGGGTGGATTATTCAGTGTGAATTTTGCAGGCATCTACCCCCAACGAGTAAAAAAGCTGGTGCTGATTGGGCACCCCGCTGGCGGCACCGAAGCCATTCCTCCCCAAGTCGTAATGATGGGCCTACCGGGCGTTAATAAAATACTGTTAAAGCTAATTGGCGAGCCGACAATAAAGGGAAGTAAGGATTTTCATGGCATGATGCTGGTGCATAAACCAGAGCAATTATCTGATATCTACTGGCAAAATGATGTGAATGCTCAACTTATTCCCGGAAGTGCTCGCTCATTTAATTCACTGCTTGAAAACTGCGTGGAGTTTGGCGGGTTCAATGAGGCGTTTCTTATTCAAAATACATTGTTTAACCTGCCCCATCACGTGACCTTTATTGTTGGTGATAAAGATGTTTGGGATACGATAGAAAATGCTGAATATTTAGCATCGAAAATGAATAATGCCACGGTTCATGTAATAAAAAATGCCAGTCACTTGCCATGGCTTGATGCACCTGAAGAAAGTGCACAACTCATCTTAAGTGCCTTAGAAGGGAATTGATGGTACCCAAAAAATGGGGTCAGAGTAAATTAAAAAGTACACTGACCCCATTATTTCTAGATTAGCTCGCTAACTAGTTGCTTCACATCTGCATAACGGCAGTGTTCACAACTTCCATAGCCCTTAACTTGCTTCACTTTCAATCGAGTAAAGAGAGGCATGGTCATGGCGGTTAAAAATCGGCAATAGATGGATATCGTGATTGGGTCATTAAATTTTCCCTCTAGGTGTGCTCTTAGTGCTGCCATTGCTGCAGATACTTGTTCTCTCTCTGGTGTTGGTATGGGGCTTGAATAGCTAAGTTTTGCGACTTTGCCTTCGCAAACGCTGCAATGGCCGCATTTACGTGGCGCTTGGCTATCATCGAAATAGGCTGATAAGTTGAAATTTAAACAACTATCTTGTTCAAAAAACTGAATTAGCGCGGCAATTCGCTCAACCTCTTTTTGTTCATTTTCAGCAAAATAGCGCGCCAATTTGTCGGCTAATTCACTTTGTTGAAGTAGTGAATAGTCAACACTGTACACATCGGTAATTAAGCGCGACGCTAGCTCAATATGATTATGCTCGTGTAAATACTCTAGTGCAGCCACAACTCTCGAGCGCTCCGCCCCATATTGTGCGTAGATGCTATCGAAATTTACTACTCCCCATACTTTTTTCATATTTGAATGAGTAAAAACTGCTTCTAAGAATTCTCTTCGTTCTTTAGAAAATAAATTAAGGATGTCTACTTGCTCCGTATTGAAACGGAATTTATATTCGGCAAAGTAGGCGTACAGGGGGCGAATAACGTTGGCTAACTCTAACTGTACCAATAAAGTTTTTAAGGGTAACTGCCGAATGTTGCTTATACTCGATAAGCTGTTAATTTGCGTTTCCCACTGGTAAACGCTGCTACTTGTTGGGGTAGGGGGAGATTTGATATTAGCAGCTTGTAAGTGCGCAGGCGCTTGCGCTGAAATATCATCTAGCACCCGCCGAATGGCGCTTTTATCGGGTGTGTCGCCATACACAAAATTTTCAATGGTCACCAAACCGTCTAAGTTTGCCAGCACTGTGCAGTTGGCTGTTCCTCCATCTCGCCCGCCTCGACCGATTTCTTGGCTGTAGTTCTCGATAGACTTTGGCAAATCGTAATGTATAACAAAGCGAATGTCAGACTTGTCTATGCCCATACCAAACGCGATGGTAGCCACAACAACTTGCAGCCTATTTTCCATAAAATCTTGCTGAATACTTTGCCTAACATCATTGTGTAGACCTGCGTGGTAAGCTTGTGCGGCGTACCCATTCTGTTGTAGGTACTGCGCAACTTCTTGCGCGGTGTTTTGAAGGGTGACATATACAATACCCGCGCCTTGCTGGCGTTGTAATTCTTCTAGCAATACTTTGTTTTTATTGATACCTGCTACAGGTAATACATTTAAATTGAGGTTAGGTCGATAAAACCCTGTTTGGATAATATTTTCTTGAGCAATATTAAAACGGCTGGCCATATCTAACTTTACTTTTTGAGTGGCAGTAGCCGTTAGCAATAATACTAAGGGAATGTTCAGTTCTTTTTGATAGGCCGGTAGCTTTAAATAGTCGGGTCGAAAGTTGTGGCCCCATTCAGAAATACAGTGTGCTTCGTCTACCACTAACATGCTCACTTGAACCGATTCTATAAACTGTCTAAAACGCTCGTTTTTAAAGCGTTCTACCGACACCATTAAAATTTTGCAGCGCCCAGAACGCACGTCATTCATCACTTGCTTATTTTGCTCAGCAGTTAAAGTTGAATCGATGCTGGCTGCTGCAATACCTTTGCTGTGTAAAAACGAAAGCTGGTCTTTCATCAAGGCCAATAAAGGTGAAATGACCAAAGTTAAGTGGGGGAGTTGGGTAGCAACATATTGATAACACAACGACTTTCCAGAACCAGTGGGAAATATCGCTAGTGTAGAACGTGCGTTAAGTAGGCCTTCAACAACCTCTTGTTGGCCTTGTCGGAAAGCAGTAAAGCCGAATAAATTTTGAAGCAATTGTGAATGGGGTGATGTCATCGTTACACGCTTTCCTTTCAATGTTTGAAGAAAAATAATGGGGTCAGAGTACATTATTGAGCATCTGAATATTTAGGTTTAGCTATTCTATTATTGCTAGCGGGTCGGCCAAGTGTTTCATTTTTTAATGTACTGCCAGTTAGCTGTTCTATGTGGTGTTTGAATTTCTTACTTCCTAAAGCTAACTCTTTTCGTGAGCTGGTTTGAATTTTTTCTATGACCGATTGCGGTACGTCGTTTTTGAACAGAGTTCGGTAAGCTTTTAATCGCCGAAAGTCAGTTTTCCCCAATGATAAGTAAACAGGGTGCGGGCTGCATAGCATTGATTTAATACCCAATGCATTTATCCGATAGCTTGACCATTTATATTCTGCTGGTGATAAAACCATATTGGCTCTCACGGGGTTAAGTTCAATGTACCGGTAAACCGCAAGCAGATATTCTTCACTGCTCACCAAGCTAGAGTTAAATCTCCCTTCCCATAACGTGCCGGTGCGGTTGTACTTATGGTTGAAGTACCTTACATACATTCGCCCTAATGATTGCATCATCGCGCTGACGCCACGATTATCTAAGTTAGGCGTGCAAAGTAAATGCACATGATTAGTCATTAAAACCCATGCGTGAATAGCTACGTCAAATTGCAGCGAAAACTTCTTTAACCAATGGGCGTATGCAATGTAGTCGCTTTCATCGGCAAAGCATATAGAGCGATTATTTCCTCGTTGAATGACATGCTGTGCAAAGCCAGCGGGGCCTAGTCGATGTTTACGAGCCATACCTTTATGAGTTACTTTTTGAGTTTTCTTTTTACTAAGATGGGCAATTTAAAAACTATCTACAACCCTGTACCCGCTAAAACTGGTCTAATAGACAGTGAGAAAAAGCTGGAAGGAAAAGATGCCGCGTACGCTCGTGAGAAAAGTACTCTGACCCCATTAACTCAGCGCCTTAATTATAAATCATTGGAACTCATATATATTCGCAATATAAATATTGCTGATAGTGGTGTCGTGTTAGCTTAAGAATATATTTAGCGTTTTATCACTAGGGCGGGAAACACCGATATGAAAAAATCAAAACAACTTTTTACGCTTATTACCTCTGAAGGCGAATTGCAAGTATCTCTTAAAGAGGTTGATGTACCAGAGCCTAAGCCCCACGAAGTTATTGTTCGTATGGAGGCCTCACCGATTAATCCTTCTGATATGTGGCCAATGTTTGGCCCCGCTAGTTTAGATAAGGCGTCGTTTAACGCTGATAAGGGTGCGCTTATTGCGCCAGTTCATAAGCCATTGCTAGCTCGTATTAAATCACGTCTTGATCAAACGTTACCTATCGGCAATGAAGGTGCTGGAACCGTAGTTGCCGCTGGCGACAGCTCAGAAGCGCAAGCGTTGATGGGAAAAACCGTATCTATTCTTACGGGAGCAGCTTACACCGAATACGCATGTGTTCCCGTGCAAGTTTGTTTGCCGCATAGGGAAGGTACTACTGCTCAGCAAGCGGCGTCTTCATTTGTTAATCCACTAACAGCACTTGGTATGGTAGAGACCATGCGAATGGAAGGTCACAAAGCATTAGTACATACCGCCGCAGCGTCTAACTTAGGCCAAATGCTGAATAAGATTTGCTTAGATGAGGGTGTGGAGTTAGTGAACATTGTGCGCAGCCAAAAGCAGGTGGATATGCTTAAAGAAATTGGCGCCAAAATTGTGCTTGATTCTAGTAGTGAGAATTTCAAAGCTGAACTTTACCAAGCCATTGATAAAACAGGTGCAACGTTAGCTTTTGACGCCATCGGCGGTGGCGAGCTTGTTAGCGATATTCTCACGATGATGGAAGCATCTGGCAGTAAAGGTGCCAAGGGTTTTAATACGTACGGCTCTGATAGCAATAAACAGGTGTATATTTACGGCGGTTTAGACTTTTCTCCCACCATTTTAAATCGTGCGTATGGCATGACCTGGGGTATCGGAGGTTGGCTGCTAATGCGCTTTTTGGGCAAGCTTGATAAAAAGCGGGTGGGTGAGCTTTACCAAAAAGTAGCTGCAGAAATAAACACCACATTTGCCTCTTCTTACACCAAGGAACTTAGTCTTGAAGAAGCGCTGCAGCCTGAAAATGTAGCCCTTTACAATGCCAAAAAGACAGGCGAAAAATACTTAATTGTGCCAAACAAAGGGTAAAGAAATAATGGGGTCAGAGTACATTTCCCATACCCTTAAAAAAGAATGGGAAAGGGGGCGGCTTAACACTTTTGAGGGTCGAGCTTTAACTCCATGAATTGAACCGTAATAGCGCGTTCAAAAAGTACTCTGACCCCATTTTTAGTTTGTTAGAGGAAACTGGCTATTTCGCTGAGTGATTTCTTTTGCTTAGCATGGGTGGGAAGGGTGGCATCTTTAGCAGGATAACCGGCCACAATTAGCATGTAGGCTCTCTCATTACTAGGGCGTTGGCAAACGTCAGTTAAAAAGTTCATCGGTTTCGGAGTATGCGTTAAGGTTGCTAAGCCTGCGTTGTGCAACGAGGTGATAAGCATACCCACTGCAATGCCAACAGATTCATGGACATAGTAGTTTTGAGTTCTTTCTCCTGTATCTGTTTCCCCAAATTTTTGGCTGAATACCGCTATTAGCCATGGGGCTGTTTCGAGATAAGGTTTGCTGGCATCAGTGCCTAAAGGTTTTAGGTCGTTTAACCACTGCTGTCCAGCGCGCCCATCATAAAACCCCCGTTCGTGGGCTTCCGCTTGTTCGCGAATTTGCTTTTTTATACTCGCAGAGTGAATGGCAGAAAAATGCCAAGGCTGGTGGTTGGCGCCGCTAGGTGCGGTGCCTGCGGTTAAAATACAGTTTTCAATAATGGCTTTATCTACCGGTTTATCACTGAAATGACGAATACTATGACGGCGCTGCATGGCTTTTAAAAAGTCAGTGCTTCGAGCAAGCATATGTTCTTCAGGGTATTCGATGAAATCGTTAAGTGGTGAGTGATCGTGAGGTTGCATTTTTAGTCTCGTTTTACGTCACGTAATTGCAGAATAGCGTAAGGGAGAAATCACAGATTTTCAAAACAAATAATGGGGTCAGAGTACTTTTATCGTGAACTGTCATTTGCTCAGCGAAAAATGCGGCAACGTTATATTTCACGGCCAGGAATGTACTCTGACCCCATTTTTTAGGTGTATGCCATTAGGAAGCTATCTACAACTAGTTCTGACCAGTGCTGTTTGCGCTTGGTAGAGGGCGGATCATTGGGGTGCGTTAACAAATAAATTTGCGGCTCGCTTCGGGTTGAGGCGACGAATAATCTGGCTAATTCTTCTGCGGTGCGTCCTTTGGCGTCAATTTCTTTATGCTCTATGGCAAGTTCGATCAATTGTGCAACCAAATCTATGCAACCCTGTGGGCCGGCCGCGTAGAAGGTATCACCAAGCTGAGGGAAGCGCTCCACTTCGGCAATCACAATACGAGCTAAGGCTGAACCAGAGGGGGCAAGCACTATATCAAGGTAAGTATGAGCGACTTCCAAAAGTACTTTGCGAATTTGCCCAGGCATAAATTGAATGCTACTTAAAGAGTGAGAACTTGAAGCGCATTCTGCTTCAACCACGGCGCTAAACAGGGTTTCTTTATTGGCAAAATGGGCATAAACAGTAGATTTAGAAACGCCTGCTTCACGCTGGATCATATCTGTTGTGGCGCCGGAAAAACCGTGAGCCAAAAATACCTTCTTAGCCGCATTAAGCACTGTGCGTGCTTTAGGTGATAGCTCTGGCGTGCGCTTCGAAGCGTCGTTTTGTGTAAGAATGATCTTGCCCATTGCCTATCCTTTTATATTTCAAATTGACAATCATGAAGTTGATCGCTATAGTACCGTACCGTTCGGTGCAGTTCAATTAACAAATTTTTTAGCCTCGCTTTCGTAGTTATTACTCGCGGGGTTTTTATTTACCAATAATGTGTACCGCTCAGTTCGGTACAGTTTATTTTGAAATATGAGAGAGCGAATCGTTATGCATACCCATTACACATTAGACAGATTTATTCGCCATCGTATTGGTTTGCTAGCCTTATCGTTAACGATTTTAGCTACTGTAGGGTGCACTCTGACACCCATTCAGCCAACAGTATCCATTTCTGACTTCAACAATGAATGGAAAGCAGAGTATCTCGCAGATGAAAGGCTACCGTTCAGTAGTGAAAACATCGTATCAAACTGGTGGTCGCTATTTGATGATGTTCAGTTAAATGATCTCGTGATTCGCGCAGAGCAAAATAACTTAGATTTGCGTTTGGCCGCAAATCGTATTGCGCAGATGAGGGCACAGCTTGGTGTCGTCGATGCTAAGCAAGGCCCACAAGTGTCGGCGTTCGCGTCGGTAGATAGGGAAGATATTAGTGACAATAGTAAATTTGCGGCGCTTGGCGCAAAACCTGATGGCAATAGCTACTGGCTGGGCGGGGTAGATATTTCGTGGGAGTTGGATTTATGGGGGCGACTGGATTACCTCTTTGAAGGCGCTAGGCAAGGTGTAAATGCTTCTGTGTTCGACGCGGCGGCAGTGCAGGTTCTCGTTCGCGCCAACGTGGTTTCGACTTTTTTAAACCTTCGCGGCGCACAGCAACAACTGGCGCTTTTAGCACGTGAGGTTGGTGTTAGCGAAGAAACCCTTACTATGACTCAGAGCCAATTTAATAACGGCGTGGTGGGCAAAGCTGCTGTGGCAACGTCACGGGCAAAACTGGCACATCTAAAGTCTAGAGTCGAACCTGCAAAAGCCCGGGTGCATCACTTTATGAATCAACTTGCGTGGTTAACCGGTGAACCTCCACAGGCACTAGATGCGTTGTTGTCATCAAAAGGACAACTTCCGCAGGTACCCAAGAGTATTCCATTAAACCTAGATAGTGAACTTGCTCTGCAACGCCCAGATATTATGAGCGCTTCAGCTCATCTTAAACAAGCTACCGCCACAGTGGGTGTGGCCAACGCTGATTTTTATCCCAGTATTAGTCTAAATGGGCGAACGGGATTTGAAGCGTTTAATAGCGACCAATTAAGTGAGTGGGATTCGGCCTTTTTTGTTGTAGGGCCGTCGGTTTATTTACCAGTGTTTAATGGTGGTAAGTTGCAAAAACGGCTTAAGTTGAGTGAGGAGAAGCAAACCGCAGCTGCTCTTAAATATCGTAAAACCGTGCTTCAGGCCTGGCATGAAATAGATAACGCTTTAGCAGACTTGCAATCGATATACGCACAACACCTGTCGTTACAAGAAGCTTATGATGAAATATCGCTTGCCCTTAAACATACAGAATATGGCTATGAGCAAGGAAGCATGAGTAAACTCGATGTGCTTTTGGCGAGTGAGAAAGTAACACAAGAGGCACAAAGGTTAAGTGAAAGCCAAACTGGAGTTAATGTTGCTTTGGTGACACTTTATAAGACCTTGGGTGGTGGATGGCAACACCGCGAACCAGAAGAGGGAGGGGCGCTATGAGCGCATCTCCTTCGCAGCAAGCGGTGCTATTACCTCCTAAACTTTTAGCCGCATTGGTTGGGATTTTCATCAGCGCGATGATGGCGGGGCTCAACAACCGTGTAGGCGCGTTGGGGCTGGTGGATGTTCAAGGTGCGCTTGGTTTTTCACCCGATGACGCATCGTGGATAAACACCAGTTACCTTGCCGGTGAAATTCTGGTAACCCCTTTTGCCACGTGGTTCGCTATCACTTTGTCGATACGACGTTTTCACACCTTTGCCGTTGTTGTTATTGCCGCTATTGCCCTTTACCTGCCGTTTGTACAGAACTTAGCGCTTTTTGTCGCATTGCGTTTTGTTCAAGGAATGGCTAGCGGGGCCTTAGTGCCTTTGTTAATGATGATGGCCCTTAAAGCTCTACCTTTGAATATTCGCTTACATGGGCTGGCGTTATATGCAATGACTGCTACTTTTTCTCCCAATATTGCAGTGTGGCTAAGTGGGCAATGGACTGATGGTATGCAAATGTGGCAGTTCACTTACTGGCAGGTTATTCCCCTTTGTATTATCGCCATTGGTTTAGTCAATTGGGGAGCGCCAAAAGAGCCGGTGAATTATGCTCGTTTTCCACAAGGGGACTGGCTGGGTATGGCCTTTGGCATAGTGTCGTTGACATTACTCACTGTAGCTTTGTCTCAAGGTGAAAGGCTTGATTGGTTCAATTCAAGATTAATTACGCTGTGTGTAGTCAATGGGTTAGTTTTACTCGGCCTCTTCGTTGCCTGCGAATTAACGCATCCAACGCCTTTTATCGACTTACGGTTGCTCAAGCGGAAAAACTTAGGGCTTGGCTCGCTTATTTTTACTGTGCTGTTGATGGTATTTATGTCGGCGACACTATTGCCTATGACCTTTTTGTCTAAAGCTGCACAATATCGTGTTTATCAGTCAATTCCGTTAGCACTTATTATCGGCTTACCCCAATTAGTTTTGGGGTCGATGGTGGCATTACTACTTTATAAAAAGTGGGTTGATGCTAGAAAAGTGTTCGCACTAGGATTGTTAACGGTAGCTACCGCATGCTTTGTTGCCGGGCACGTAAGTGCAGAGTGGCACAGAACGGAATTCTATATAGCGCAAATACTGCAGGCAGTAGGACAGCCTATGGCGGTGGTTTCAATGCTGTTTTTAATGACTAGTGTTGTCGATCCTAAAGAGGGGCCTTATTTCTCGGGCATTATCAATACATTTCGCGTTATTGGTACCTTACTAGGCGGTTCCCTTATCAGTCATTTGCTCGTCACCCGAGGGCAATTTCATAGCACTCTTTTAGTGGGGCATGAGGCTATGTCTCACAATGATACGCCTCAAAATCTAGTGCACCAAATTGCCTCCCAATCACTAACGCTTAGCATTGCAGACATCTATTACCTATTTGCTATTGCTGCATGCTTGATGATCCCCTTGGTGTTGAACATGACGTTCGTTCCTGCACCAAGCGTTAAACATTAATCGTACAATTTTTTTGAATCAAGGAAACACGAATGGCTTTATCTCGCCCTTTGAAAATCTCCGGTACTCTAGTGTGTATAGCACTCGTATTCGGTAGTATATTTTATTTGAATCAACCCGACTCCGCTCGCTCAGAACAATCTACAGATGATGCCTACGTAGACGCAGATTTAAGCTTTATAGGGGCGCGAGTGGCAGGCACAGTTTCACGGGTACTTGTGAGGGAAAATCAGCGCGTTAAGCAAGGCGACGTATTGTTCGAACTCGACAATAAAGATTTCAAATTGGCGGTTAGTCAGCATCAAGCCAACGTAAAGCAGGCTGAAGCTAACCTTGTTCGTGCGAAGGCTGCACTTACACAGCATGCTTCCGTTATTGATCAGAGCCAGGCGGATGTAGACGCTAAGCTAGCGTCGCTTGCGTTGGCTGAACGCGACAAAAAACGGTTTAACAACCTAGCAGTGGATGGAGCGGGAAGCGTTCAGGCCAAGCAAAAAGCGCAGGCTGATGAAAGCATAGCGCGAGCGTCGCTTGCTAAAAGTAAAGCCGTATTGGCTTTTAACCAAGCACAGCAGTATGTGTTGGAAGCCGATCTTAGACAAGCGAAAGCGTCCCTCGATGTGGCCAAAGCAAACTTAGATAGTGCCAAATTAAGCCTATCTTATACGAAAATACTGTCCCCCGTTGACGGTATCGTTGGCCAGAAAAAAGTGGAAGTAGGGGAGTTTATAAATAGAGGCGCTTCATTAGCTGCACTTGTGCCAGCTAAGGGAATTTATATCACCGCGAATTACCGTGAAACGCAGCTTGCGAATATTCGTGAGGGGCAACCTGTTAAAATTGAAGTTGATGCCTTGCCTGGTGTCATTTTTGAAGGTGCGGTAGATAGTGTCGGCCCCGCAAGCCAAGCGAGTTACTCAAGTATTGCGCCTGTAAACGCAACCGGTAACTTTACTAAAATAGTACAGCGCATACCTGTACGCATTCGCATTGAGAATCAGTCGCCTCAGCTTGAGCAGTTACGAGTGGGGATGTCTGTAGTGCCGCATATTCATACCCAATAAAATTAATGGGGTCAGAGTAAATTAAAAAGTACTCTGACCCCATTTGGGCTTACTGTGCTGTTTTGCAGGGGCTTAACCTACCGCTACCACGCAACGCTTAATCGTCACACTCACTGACGTCGCCGCCCATCTTTTCTTTCATTGCCACACAGGCTTCGTGGGCTTTTTTGGCTGCTGCGTCTTTCCATTCACCGGTTTTTTTCGCGGTTTTGTCATAGGCATCAGAGGCCATATCTTTGCCATCTTCATAGGCATCAGAGGCCATATCTTTGCCATCTTCATAGGCATCAGAGGCCATATCTTTGCCATCTTCATAGGCATCAGAGGTCATTTCTTTACCATCTTCATAAGCATCTGATGTGGCATTTTTAGTATCATCCCACGCGTCTGCCGTTTTTTCTTTTGCGCCTTCATAGGTTTCAGCTGTCGCTTCACCAG